>LXNH01000048.1_pt1 | contig 24340 bp, 17 predicted proteins | sample 809111 | NCBI WGS metagenome assembly LXNH01 (sample SAMN04870528, study PRJNA318959) | seawater metagenome | biome: 00002010; material: water; isolation source: marine seawater | place: Greece: Milos, Mediterranean Sea | collected 2013-05-29 | depth 5-7 m
GATCTCCAAATGGGGTTTCGTCAGCCAGCTGGTCAACGGCTATATCTGGCTGATGCGCGGCACGCCGCTGATGCTGCAGATGCTGTTCATCTACTTCGCGTTGCCGTTCGTGCCGGTGGTGGGCGTGCGCCTGCCCGATTTCCCGGCGGCGGTGGTGGCGTTCGCGCTGAACTACGCGGCGTATTTCGCCGAGATCTTCCGCGCCGGCATCCAGGCGGTGGATCGCGGCCAGTACGAGGGCAGCAAGGTGCTGGGCATGACCTACCTGCAGACGCTGCGCCGCATCGTGCTGCCGCAGATGGTGCAGCGGGTGCTGCCGCCCATGAGCAACGAGACCATCACCCTGGTCAAGGACACCTCCCTGATCTACGTGCTGGCGCTCAACGACATCCTGCGCACCGCGCGCGGCATCGTGCAGCGCGATTTCACGACCACGCCGTTCCTGGTCGCGGCCGCCTTCTATCTCATCATGACGCTGGTATTGACGTGGTTCTTCCAGCGTATGGAAAAGCGCTATGCCAAATACGACCAGTAATCCGTCCAACGGCGGTCGCGGCACCATGATCTCGGCGCGCGGCATCGTCAAGTCGTTCGGCGCCAACCGGGTGCTGGACCAGGTCTCGCTGGAACTGGGCAAGGGCGAGGTGGTGGCGGTGATCGGGCCGTCGGGCTCGGGCAAGAGCACCTTCCTGCGCTGCCTGAACCATCTGGAAACCATCGACGACGGCGCCATCGAGATCGAGGGCGAAGCCCTGGCCACGGCGGTGCCGGGCGGCCAGAGCCGCTACGCCAGCGATGCCGAGGTGCGTCGCATCTGCCGCAAGATGGGCATGGTGTTCCAGTCGTTCAACCTGTTCCCGCACATGACGGTGCTGCAGAACATCATCGAAGCGCCCATGATCGTCAAGGGCATGCCGCGCGCGGCCATCGTGCCCAAGGCCGAGGAACTGCTGCGCAAGGTCGGCCTGCTGAACAAGCGCGACAACTATCCGACCCGTCTGTCGGGTGGCCAGAAGCAGCGCGTGGCCATCGCCCGCGCGCTGGCGATGGAGCCGGACATCATGCTGTTCGACGAACCGACCTCGGCGCTCGATCCCGAGCTGACGGGCGAGGTGCTGCGCACCATGCGCCAGCTGGCCGACGAGCACATGACCATGCTGGTGGTGACCCACGAAATGGGCTTTGCCCGTGAAGTAGCGCACCGCGTCATCTTCATGGACGAGGGCCGCATCGTCGAAGAGGCGCCGTCGGCCGAGTTCTTCCGCGCGCCGCGGCATCCGCGCAGCCGCGAATTCCTGGCGCACATGCTGTAGCAAGCGGCAACGGCGCCGGTTCCCGCCGTTGGCGCGCGCCCGTGGCCGCCGAGCCCCGGCTCAGCCCTGGCCGCGCCGGGGCACGATCATCGGGCTGCCGGTCTCAGGATCGGGCAGCACCCGGCAGTCCAGGTCGAACACCTGCCGCATCGCGGCCTCCGTCACCACCTGGTGTACTTCGCCCTGCGCCGCGATGGCGCCGGCGCGCATCATGACGACGTGGCCGGCATAGCGGAACGCCAGATTCAGGTCGTGCAGCACCACCACCAGCGTGCGCCCGGCGCGGTGCAGGCGCGCGCACAGTTCCAGCAGGTCGATCTGGTGGCGGATGTCCAGGAAGGTGGTGGGCTCGTCCAGCAGCATGATGCCGGCGTCCTGCGCCAGCACCAGCGCCAGCCAGGCGCGCTGGCGCTGGCCGCCGGACAGTGTGTGAACCGGATGGTCCGCCAGCGCCGCCAGATCGGTGTCGGCCAGCGCCGCGTCGACCGCTTGGGCGTCGGCCGGCGACCATTGCCGCAGCAGGGTCTGGTGCGGATAGCGGCCGCGCGCTACCAGGTCGCGCACCGTGATCATTTCCGGCGCCAACGGGTTCTGCGGCAGATAGGCCAGATGCCGCGCCACCGCTTTGCGCCGCAGGCTCGCCAGGTTGGCGCCGTGCAGCAGCGCCAGGCCCTGGGTGGGCGCCAGCGCGCCGCCCAGCACCCGCAGCAACGTGGACTTGCCGCAGCCATTGGGACCGACCACCGCCGTGAACGCGCCCGGGGCGACCGCCAGCGACAGATCCTGCAGCACGGCCGTGCCGCCATAGGACAGGCAGACCTGCCGCAGTTGCAGGGCCGGCTCGCGGTCGGCCGTAGCGTTCTTCAGGTTGCAGTCTTGCGCCATTCGAGTACCAACAGGAAAGCGAGATAAAGGCCGCCGATGCCGGCGCTCAGGACGCCCACGGGCAGGCCGTTGGGGCCGGCCGCGCGGGCCAGCAGGTCGGCCGCCGCCAGCAGCACGGCGCCGGTCATGGCCGCCAGTAGCGGCTGCGGACCGCTGGCACGCACGCAGCGCCGGGCGATCTGCGGCGCCGACAGGGCGATGAAGGCGATTGGGCCGGCCACCGTGACGGCGGCCGCGGCCGCCAGTACCGCCACCAACGTCGCGGCCAGCCGGCTGCGCGCGGGCGCGGCGCCAAGCGCCTGGGCCAGGTCGTCGCCCATTTCCAGCAGACGCAACCGCGCGCACAGCGCCAGCCCGAGCGGCAGCAAGATCGCGCAGGCCGCGCCGATCAGGGCCACGTCGGTCCAGGTCTTGCCGGCCAGGCTGCCGTTGAGCCAGGCGGCGGCCAGGTAGGCCTGTTCGCGCCGCAGGTTGGACAGGCCATACTGCACGAAGGCAAAGGCAATCGCGCCCACCGCGATGCCCGCGATCACCATGCGCTGGGGCGCGGCAAAGCCGGCGCCGGAGCCGAACCAGACGCCGGCCGTGGCCAGCAGTGCGCCCGCCGCCGCTCCCCAGGCCACCGGCATCAGTCCGGGCCAGACCATGGCCACCGCCACCGCACCCGCCGACGCGCCAGCCGTCAGGCCGATGACGTCGGGACTGCCCAGGGGATTGCGGGTAAGGCTCTGGAACAGCGCGCCCGACAGGCCCAGCGCGGCCCCGGCGCCCAAGGCCGCGAGCACGCGCGGCAGGCGCACCGTAAATATCAGCCATTGCGCCACGGCGCCGCCGGTTCCCTGCAGGGTCTGCCACAGCGCGCCCCAGGACAGGCCGGGGTGGCCGACCCGCAAGGCCGCGACGACCAGGGCGCAGGCCAGCGCCAGCAGCAGCGCTGCATAGGCCAGCGCGCGCGGCGCCACGGGCCAGGCCAGCCAGTTGCCGGCGCGCAGCAGGCCTGCGGGCCCTGGAGCGCAAAGAGGCGCGCCGCGATTCATGCCAGGCTCCGCGACCGGCGGCGTAACGCAGCCAGCAAGAAGGGCGCGCCGATGAAGGCCACCACCACGCCCGTGAGGAGTTCCGCCGGCGCCCGCAGCAGCCGCGCCAGGATGTCGGCGATCAACATCAGCAGCGGGCCGAGCACCACACAATAGGCCAGCAGCCAGCGCAGATCGGGGCCGGCGTAGCGGCGGGCAATGTGGGGCACGGCCAGGCCCACGAACGCGATCGGACCCGCGGCGGCGGTGGCGGCCGCGGCCAGAACCGCCACGCACAGCAGGCCCAGCGCGCGATACAGGCCGGCGCGCAGGCCCAGGGCCTGCGCCAGTGTCTGGCCCAGGGCCAACAGATTGAGCGGCCGCGCCAGGGCCGCTGCCACCAGCAGAGCGGCGCCGATATAGGGTGCGGCACGTACCGCGGCATCCAGAGACTGGCCCGCCAGCGAGCCCACCGCCCAGAAACGATAGGCATCGAAGATGTCGTCGCGCAGCAGCGCCACCGCCTGCACATAGGCGAACAGCACCGCGTTGACGGCGGCGCCGGCCAGGATCAGCCGCACCGGTTGCAGTCCGCGGCCGCCAGCCCCGATCAGGTACACGGCCGCCGCGGCCGCCAGCGCGCCGGGCAGCGCGGCCCAGAACGGATGCGCCGGCAGGCCGCCCAGGACCAGCGCCGCGGTGACGATGGAGGCGGCCGCGCCGGCATTGACACCCAGCAGTCCCGGCTCGGCCAGCGGATTGCGGGTCAGCGCCTGGATCAGTGCGCCGGCGACCGCCAGGGCCGCGCCGGTCAGCACGGCGAGCACGGTGCGCGGGATGCGTGAGGCGACCACCAGCGCGGCGTGGCTGCCGTCGGGCTGCAGCAGCACGCGCCAGACCGTGGCCGCCGACAGGCCGCGCGAGCCGAACCACAGGCTCGCCAGCGCGGCGGCGGCCAACAGCAGACAGGCGCCCAGCAGCAGCGGCGCGCGCAGGCGCGGCGTGTGGGGCCGCAGGTCTTCGGCGCCTGGCGCGAGAGGCTGGCGCGACGGCATCAGGGCGCGGCTCCGCCGGCCTGGGCGTGGCGCGCCGCCCGCGCCAGTTGCGGCGCGAGCCGGTCCAGCATCCAGGCCACCGCCAGCGGCGTGCCGGAGGACGACGCCATGACCAGCGCCGGATCGCTCAACGCCACGTAGGCGCCGCGCCGTACCGCGGCAATCGAGGCATACAGGGGCAGGGCGGCGGTACGGTCGCGCTCCTCGGGCGAGTAGAACCACGACACCAGGATGTCGGCATCGCCAAGCGCGTCGGCGTGCTCGAAGCCCAGGTAGTGGGCGAAGTGCCCGGCGCTGGGCCGCAGGCCGCGTACCGACGGCGCCAGGGTCAGGCCCATGGCCGCGAGCGTATCGACGCGCGGATCGCCGGCCACATAGGCGGCGAAGTTGCCCGACCCCAGGTCGGCGCGCACGTAGGCGAAGGTCTTGCCGGCCAGTTCGGGGTAGCGGCGCGCGGCCTGGGCCAGCGCGCCATGGATGCGGGCCTTGAGCGGCGCGGCCGCCTCGCGCTTGCCGAGCGCCGTGGCGATCAGGTCGATCTGCGTGTCCACCGGCGTCAGGAAGGGCTGATCGGGGTAGGCCACCACCGGCACCAGCCGCGACAGTTGCGCGTAGGCCTCGGGCGTGACGCCGGAAAACGGCGCCAGCACGACGTCCGGACGCAGCGCGATGATCTTTTCGATGTCCAGTTCGGGATACACCGTGATGCGTTCGGGCAAGGGCTGGCCGGCGGCCTCGATGGCGGCTCGCACCCATGGCCAGTAATGATCCGCGTCGCCGCCCCAGTCGGCGCGGCCCACGCCCACCGGCACCACGCCCAGCGCCAGCGTCAGGTCATCGGCGCCCAGGCCGAGGGTGACGACGCGCTTGGGCGGGGCCGCGATCACGGCCTTGCCGAGCGCGCTGTCGAGCGTTACCGGAAAGCCGCTGGCCGGGGCGCCGTGGCGTGGCGCGGGGCCGGCCGGATTCGTGCTGATGGCGGCGGCAGGCGCCGGCGCGGCAGCGGACGGCGCGGGGCGGTCGCACGCCGTCAGGGTCAGGGCCACGGCCAGCGCCGCCGCGCCGAACGCGGCGCGGCGGCGCCAGGGCCGCGCGAAAAGCGGAATCAAGTGCATCGTGCCGGGAATCTCCTTCCTGCGAGACGTGCCGTGGGTTCAATACTGCGCGCGCAGCGTCAGCATGACGTTGCGGGGCGCGCCATACCAGCCCTGGCTGTAGAAGCCGATCTGGTCGTAGTACTTGCGATCGAACACGTTGTTCAGGTTGAGGGTGGCCGACACCTGCTTGCTGAAATCGAAGCGCGCCATCAGGTTGACCAGCGCGTAGCTGCCTTGCTCGACATCCACGTTGCCGCGCGGGCTGGACGCGGACTGGTACATGCGGCTCTGCCAGTCGACCCCGCCGCCCACGGTCAGGCGATGCAGGTCGCCGGGCAGCCGGTAAGTGGTGTAGACCTTGAACAGGCTGCGCGGGTGGTTGGTGTTGATCGGCTTGCCGTCGGCGTCCTTGGCGGTGAAGTGGGTGTAGCTGGCGCCGATGTTCCAGCCCGGCGTGAGCTGGCCGCTGGTCTCCAGCTCGAAGCCTTCCACCTTGGCGCCGGAGGCGGCGCGATAGGCCTGGGTGCCGGGCATGCCGATAACCGATTCGCCGGGAATGGCCTGGGCCAGGTTGTTCTGGCGGGTCTGGTAGAGCGCCGCCGAGGCGTTCAGCAGGCCGTCCAGGTAGGCGGCCTTCAGGCCGATCTCATAGCTCTTGCCGTCGATCGGCGGCAGGATCGAGCCGCTGGGCGAGCGCGCATTCTGCGGCTGGAAGATCTCCGTGTAGCTGGCGTAGGCCGTGTAGGTGCTGTTGATGTCGTACAACAGGCCAGCGTAGGGCGTGAACTGGTCGTTGATCTTGTAGGCGCGCTTGCTGCCGAAGTAAGTCTGGTTGGTTTCCCAGTTGCTCCAGCGTCCGCCGATGATCAGATGCAACGGGTCGGCCAGCGAGAAACGGCCGACCGCGTAGGCGCCGGTCTGTTTGACACGCAGGTCGTCGGCGGGCGTCTTGTTGCCCGACCAGTTGGGTTCGGCGATGTGGTCCTGGCGCCAATCGAAGAAGCTGCCGATCGCCGGCTTGGCGCCCGTCATCGCGTACTGGCCGATGTTGCTGTGGTCGTTCACGCTCATCCAGCCCAGCGCCAGCTCGTGCTTGCGGCCCAGCAGCTGGAACGGACCCGACACGGTCAGGTGGATGTCGTCGCGCGAGCGGTCGCCATCATAGTTGTTGAACGAGCTGCTCATGCCGGTGCCGGTGACCTTGTCGGGGTAGCCGCCGCGAAACAGCTGCTTCATGCGATAGTCGCCATCGGTGTGGCTGTAGGCGGCGCGCACCTTCCAGTCATTGGCGAAGCGGTGCGTCAGGTCGACGAAGGTGGTGGTGGACTCGGTGTCCATGCGGGCCCAGCGGGTGTTGTTGGCCACCGAACGGTTGAAGTCGGTACGCGAACCGTCGCTGTAGAACAGTGGGAAGCCGCTGCCGAAGCCGTTGCTCTGGTTGCGCGAATACTCGACGCTGGCGGTCAGCACGGTGTCCGGCGTCAGGTCGGCGCTGACCACGCCGTAGAAGGTGCGCCTGCGCGAATCCAGGAAGGTCACGTAGTCGTCGCCCTGGCTGTAGGCCGCCACGAAGCGCGAGCGGATGCGTCCGTTCTCGGTGACCGGCACCGACAGGTCGAGGTCGCCGCCGACATGGTCCCAACTGCCGGCGCTCGCACTGCCGGACAAGGCGAATTCGCGCAGCGGCTTCTTGCGGATGAAGTTCACGGCCGCTGACGGATTGCCCGAGCCGGTCATCAGGCCGGTGGCGCCGCGCACGATCTCGACCCGGTCGTAGATGGCCGCGTCGATATCGGTGGCGCCGTAGTTCCATTGACCCAGGATGGGCGAGTTCAGGCCGTCGAACTGGAAGTTGTCGATGGAGAACCCCCGCGACGAGAACGACAAGCGGTTGCTGTCGCTGCGCGTGACTGAAATGCCGGGCGCGCTGGCCAGGATCGCGCCGGTATCGCGCAGGCCCTGGTCCTCGATCTGCTGGCGCGTCACCACGCTGACCGATTGCGGCGTCTCGCGCGGCGACAGCGTCAGGCCGGTGGCCGTGCTCATGGCGTCGGTGGTATAGGAATGGGTGCCCTCCGTGGTGCCGGGGATGCCCGCGCCGCTGACAATGACGGCGGGCAACTGCGCCACATCGCCGTTATCGGTGGCGGCGGCGCTCTGGGCGCTGGCGTGCTGGTGGGTCAGGGCAGAGCAGAACAGGGCCGTCCGGATCGCGTAGACAAGGGGACGCACCCGGCGCGGACGGGCGGCGGGCGAGGGCATGACGGACAGCATGAGGGCAAGCTCCAGCAGAAAGATTTGGTAATGAGAATTATTGATTTTTACCGTTGTGCTGATGTATGCCGGACGATGCGATGCATATGGAGAATGCCGGCGGGCTACCCCAGGCCCGCCTCGGTCTTGGCCACGGGCGCCGCAAGGCGATGCAGCCACGCCCAGCCGATGGCGCTGGCCGCCACGCAGGCCAGCATGGCCGCCGCCAGCCGCAATGGTTGGCCGTAGACCCATGGCACGCCCCAGCCGCTGGCCACCGAGAACGTCAGCATCTGCATGAAGCCCAGCACCGACGCGGCGGTGCCCGACAGGTCCGGCACATGGCCCAGGATGCGCAGCGTCATGGCGGGCACACCCATGGCCAGGCCGCAGGTGAACAGGCCCGGCAGCAGTACCGCCCAAGGCAGGCGCGGCGCGTCGGCGGCGGCCATGTACAGCACATAGGCCAGGCAGCTGCCGCCCATCAGCAGATAGGACAGCAGCGTGATGCGCCCGTCCGACCAGCGGCCGGCCTTGCGCGCCGCCAGCAGCGCGCCGGCCATGGCGCCAGCCACCAGGGGCACGAACAGATAGGCGAAATCGGTTTCCGGCAGGCCCAGCACGTTGCTGATGAAGTCGGGCGCCGCCCCGATCAGGAATCCCTGGGCGGCGAACAGCAGACTGAACGCCGCGCCCAGCGCGACATAGCGGCGGGTGCCCAGCACGCGCGCATAGTTGCCGCCCAGCGTGCGCCAGGCCAGCGGCTGGCGCCGTTCGGGCGGCAGCGTGTCGGGCAGGCGCCGCGCGCACAACAGCCAGGCGGCGCCGGCCAGCGCGGTCAGCAGCACGAACACCGCGCGCCAGCCTTGGTGCGCGGCCAGGTAGCCGCCCACGATCGGCGCCAGCGCCGGCGACAGGTTGAACACCAGGATCAGGTAGGACATGGCGCGGCGCGCCACGGCGCCGTCGTAGCAGTCGCGGATGATGGCCTGGCCGACCACGATGCCGGCGCCGGCCGACAGGCCCTGCACCGCGCGTCCGGCCAGCAGCCAGCCGAAGCTGGGCGCCAGGGCGGCCATCAGGGTGCCGCACACGTATACCCCCAGCGCCGTCAGCACCACGCGGCGGCGCCCCAGCGAGTCCGAGAGCGTGCCGTGCAGCAGCAGCATCGACGCATAGCAGGCCATGTAGACGCCCAACGTCAGTTGCACGGTCTCTTGCGGCACGGTGAATTCCCGGCCCAGCGCGCCGAATGCGGGCAGGTAGGCGTCGATGGTGGCGGGAGCGACACAGGACAGCAGGCCCAGCATCAGCACCATGACGGGAAAGGAAGGCAGGGGTTCGCGGCGAGACACAACGGCATCCATGGCGGGAGCCTCCCGGGCTGGGAGGCGCTGCCGCATGGTCGCCTGTGATGGCAGGTTGCAGGAATGGAGAATGCCGCAAGACCAATGGGCGCCGCCGTAAGCCGTGCACGGCGGGGCGCTCAGTTCAGTTCGCTGGGCGCGATGCCGTAGCGTTCGCGGAACGCCGTGGCGAAGTTGGTGGCGTGGCGGTAGCCGACGAAATGCGCCGCCTGCTGCACGCTGCAGCCCTGGGCCAGTTGCTCGCGCGCCACCTCCAGGCGGCGCTCGCGCAGCCAGCTGAAGACCGAGCGCTGGTAGGCGGCCTGGAACTTGGCGCGCAGCGTGCTGGGGCTCATGCAGGCCAGCCGCGCCAGCTCGTCCAGGGTGTGTTCCTCGCCGGGCGCGTGATACAGGCGTTCGCGCACCCGTTCCAACAGCTGGCGGTCGCGTTCGGAAACGGTGGTGTCGGCCGGCGTGCGCTGCGCCAGCGCCGCCAACGCATGGGCCAGCAGCTGCAGGCCCACGCCCTCGCGCAACATGGCCTGCAGCGGGCCGTCCCAGCTGCAATCGAGCAGGTGTTCGATGGCCTGCAGCAAATGGCCCTGCGCCTGCCAGCGGCGCAACCGCAGCGACGGCGAACGCAACGCCTTCCAGATCATCTCGCTGGTCTGGTCGTCGCCCGCGCCGTCCGGATCGGACAGCGACAGGTTGACGCTGCGCAGGCGCTGGCCGGGCGCGTGGATGCCGGTCATGGCGACGGTGTCGCCGTACAGCGCGCTGACGCCGCTATGCGCGGCCAGCCTGACGTCGTCGTGGCGGTCGATGCGGGTCTGGGCGTGGCCCTGCAACATGACGATGGCGGAAAAGCGCGGCGACATCATGGAGGTGGCTTCGTAGTGCTGGTGCACGCGCACGTCGGACAGCACCAGTGTCAGGCCAGGTCGGATCGCGTGGGTCTCGACCCGGCCTTCGGCGATGCAGAGGGTTTCCGGGTCGCTGCGCTGGGCGCCGTTCAACTGCGGCAGGCGGTAGCGGAAACCGCTCTGGCTGCCCATGCGGTTGAAGTCGGCGACGGTGAATTGGGCGGGGGAGGGTACTGGGTTCAAGATCGTCACTCGCGTTACGGGATGAGCCCCTACGGCGGCCGTTCATGCGCCGCTCAATGTGAGAATGAGAATAACATATGTTCGCATTGTTGCGGTTGTTTTCATCACTCCGGCACCCGATTGGCGGCGCCGTCCCCGCGCCGCGCCGCCGTTATTTCAAGGCGCCGCGCAGTCGCCCAGGTCATCGCCCATGATGTCGCGGTACCACTCGTGGAAATGCTGCATGCCGTCTTCCATCGGCGACTGGTACGGGCCGCTTTCGGAGGTGCCGCGGCGCAGCAGCGCCAGCCGGCCGGCATCCATGCGTTCGCCGATCTCGTCGTCTTCGACCGCGGTCTCCATGTAGGCCGCGCGCTGCGCCTGGACGAACTCGCGTTCGAACAAGGCGATCTCCTCGGGGTAGTAGAACTCGGCGATGTTGATGGTCTCCTGCGGGCTCTTGGGGTAGAGCGTGGACAGCACCAGCACGTGCGGGTAGAGCTCGATCATATGAGTGGGGAAGTAGGTTACCCAGATCGCGCCGAATTCGGGCGCCGAGCCATCGCGATAGCGCATCAGCGTGTCGTGCCAGTCGCGGTAGACGTCGGAGCCGGGCTTTTCCAGTGAATCGTGCACGCCCACGCGCTGCAGGCTGTGCCGGCGGCCGAATTCCCAGCTCAGGTCGTCGCAGGTGACGAAGCGGCCCAGTCCGGGATGGAACGGGCCGACGTGATAGTCCTCCAGGTAGACCTCGATGAAGGTTTTCCAGTTGTAGTTGCACTGGTGCACCTCGACGTGGTCGAGCACGTAGTCGGAGAAGTCGAACTCCGGCCGCGCGAACAAATGGCCCAGGTCGGCGCGCGGGTCGCGCGGGCCTTCGAACAGCAGGCCATGGCAGTTGTGCAGCGGGAAGCGTGGCAGGTTCAGGCACGGCGTGCTGGGAAACTGCGGCGCGCCCAGGATCTGGCCGCGGTTGTCGTAGGTCCAGCGGTGCAAGGGGCAGACGATGTTGCCGCCGCTGGCGGACAGATTGCCGGCGGGGTTGCCGGGGCCGGTGACCGCGCCGGTCTCGCCGCCCAGGATCAGCGCCTGCCGGTGGCGGCACACGTTCGAGACCAACTCGACGCCATGGGCGTTGCGCACCAGCACACGGCCGCCGTCCTCGTGCGGCAGGCGGCGCCAGTCGCCCGGCTCGGGCACGCCTTTCTCGTGGCCCACGTACAGGGCCGATTGTTTGAATATCCGTTCCTGTTCGCGGGCGAACAGGGCTTGGTCGAAATAGGCCCGAACGTGCAGCGGGCTCAAGGCCTCGCGCACATGCTCAAGGCGGCCAATGTCCGTCATTTCCGACTCCTTGTGCCATCCCGCAAGGCCCGGCCGCCCTCAGGCGGTCACGGCGTGCTCGGCGTCGATCCGGGCCATGCGTTCGGCAAGATCCAATTTGGGGCAGGTGCTGCAGTAATCGCCGTCGCGCCTGCGGAAGTAGTGGCAGCAGACCCGCCGGTCCACCGCGATGGCCGGCTGGTCGGCGCGCTGCCAGGTCAGGTAGCCGCTGCGCCCGCGCAGGCCGAGCAGCGCCATCCATTCGACGGCCTGCCGCTGAGCCCAGTCGTTGGCGGCGGCGCCGTCATCGCGGCGCGCCGCCAGCAAGGCATACAGCACGCAGTCGGCCTGCATGCTCTCGGCGGCGCGCGGGCTGACCCGCAGCACCTGGGTCAGCTCGCGGTAGAAGGTGGCGCAGACATTGCGCAGTTGCGCGGCGGCGGCCTGCATGCGCCGGCCCAGGCAGGCGCGCAGGGGGTCATGGCGCTCCAGCGTGTAGCCGATGATGAAGCCGTCATCCGGCACCGGCTGGTGCATGCGCGACAGGTCGGGCAGGATCGGGCTGCGATGCACGGCGATCACGCTCAGGTAGACCGGCTGCCAGATCAGCAGGCCCCAGCAGCGCAGGGCCAGGTAATGCGGCCCGGCTTCCGGATAGCGCTGGCCCCAGAGATCGCGCAGCCGCGCGATGCTCTGAGCGTTGTCGGCGCCCGGGCGGACGCCCGGGCCGGCCGGCGCCGCGACCTGGCCCGACAGCCCCGGCACCAGGCGGCCGGTCAGGTCCAGCAGATCGTCCAGGTCGCGATTCACGCAAGCGCCCGCGCAGTGTCGGCCTGGCCCTGGCCCAGCCACTCCGGGCGGTAGCGGGCGATGGGGTTGACCAGATTGGGCGCCATCTGGAAGCTGCCGATGGGATCGGCCAGGTTGACCATCTGCAGGTTGTTGGCCAATTGCAGGCGGTTCAGGCACGAATGGATCATCTCGGGCGCGAACAGGTCGTACTGGCGGTACTTTTCCAGGCGCTCGGGGTGGGCGCGCTGGTAGGCATCGATGCGGCCGGCCACCAGTTGCCAGAAGGCATCCTCCCGCATCACGCCGTTATCGACCAGCACTTGCGCCAGGTGGCGGAAGTAGCCTTCGAACACATCGACGAAAATGGTCAGCAGCTTGTACTCCTCGGGCACGTCGGCGGCCAGGCGGCGGGCATTCTCGGGCAGCACGGCGTTGGGGTTGAGGATCGACGATTCTTCGGCGATGTCCTTCATGAAGGCGCGCACCGGCACGTGATCCTCGACCACCAGGATGACGTTCTCGCCGTGCGGCATGAACACCAGGTCGTGGGCGTAGAAGCAGTGCACCAGCGGCGTGAGGTAGGCGTCGACGTACCGTTCGAGCCACGCGGCCGCGTCCAGCCCCGAGGCGCGGATCAGTTCCGGCAGCAGCGCGCGGCCCTGCGGATCGACGTGCAGCAGCGCCGCCATGGTCATCAGGCGCTGGTTGGCGCCGATCAGCGCGGTCGGGTTTTCGCGCCACAGCGCCGAGAACATCTTCTTGTAGGGGGTGTCGACCGAGATCGCCGCTTCGTAGTAGTAGTTGCGGAATCCCAGCGAGGCCGCTTCGCGCAGGATGGTGAAGCCGTTCTGGCGCAGCCACGGGTCGGCCGAGATCAGCCCGTGCAGGTATTCGTTGATGGCCGGCGTGCCGGACATGTAGTACGGCGACAGGCCGCGCATGAAGCCCATGTTCAGGATCGACAGCGAGGTCTTCACATAGTGCTTGCCGGGCTGGCTGATGTTGTAGAAGGTGCGGATCGACTGCTGCGCCAGGTACTCGTCATCGCCATAGCCCAGGCACACGATCTTGCGCGTGGCCACATAGGGCGCGAACGCCAGCGACAGCTTGTTGAACCACTGCCACGGATGCGAGGGCATGAAGTAATAATCGGCCGGATCCAGTCCCTGGTCGCGCAGGGTCCGGGCGTGGCGCTCGACGGTGTCGGCGCCCAGTTCGTCGCGCAGCAGGCTGTCGTAGTCCATGCTGGACAGGCAGGCAAAATGGGCGTTGTCCTTGTGCACCGCCAGCCACATCACGCGGATCGGGCTGGCGCATTCGGGCGCATAGACGTGGTAGTCCTCGGCGTCAAAGCCCAGCCGGCCATTGTTGGCGACGAAGCTGGGATGGCCTTCGATCATCGCGGTTTCGATGGCCTGGTAGTCGGCCAGCGCCAGCTCGGCGGCAGTCGGCGCGGCGCGGGTGTGCTTGTAGGCGCTGCCGTGCAGCGTGCTGGTGATTTCGTCCAGGTAGATCGGCAGGCGGTCCTCGGGCATGCCGAGCTTGTCGCGGATCTCGATGACGAACTGCAGCGCGTCCAGCGGCGCGGGCGTGCCGGCCATGGTCTTGCTGATGGATTCGGGCGGGATGCGCCAGTGGCGCATGGCCATCAACTGCGCATCGAACTGGTATTCGGCGTGGCCGTCGGCCAGCACCAGGCGGTAGCGGTCAAACCCGGACGCCTCGGCGGGGCCGAGCCGTTCGGGTTCGAGCAACCATTCGTGGGCATATTCCGAGATGGCCTTCTTCACCAGCAGGCGGTTCACTTTGTCCCAGACCTCGGGGGCGAGGTGGCTGGCGATCCGGGCGGGATGGGGTTGGGTGCTCATACGGATGACTCCTGGGGTTGGGCCTGTTCGAATTGCTGCCGGGTGCAAAAGGCGATGCTGGCGGTCTTCTCGCGAAAACGCGCCTGGCCGGCGTAGACAAAACCCATGGCCAGGTTGAGCGCATGGATCTTGCTGTTGTTGCTGTCGGGTTCCACCACCACGCGCCGGGCCTGCAGGCGGTCGAACATGAAGCGCATGACGAAGGCCAGCACGTGGCGGCTGAAATTCGGGATGCGGACCCGCGGCGGGCCGATGAAGATATGCATGCCCAGGTCGCCGGGCTGCACCGGGTAGTGCTCGCCAACCTGGTCGTGGGCCGGGTCGTAGCACTCCACCAGGAAGGCCGGGCGGCCGTCGTGGCTGCCGAGCCAGGCGCCGGCGTGGCCGCTGTCGATCAGGGCCTCGTAGAAGTCGCGCACTTGCGCTTCGGTGAAGGTCTGCATCGACCAGAAGCGGGCGTAGTCCATCGCGAACCACTGGCGCAGCAGGGCGGCATCGCTGGCCGGATCGAGCGGGCGCAGCGCCAGGCCCGCGCCGTCGTCGTAATGGCTGCGCGCCTGGCGGTCAATCTCGCCCAGGAAGGTGGCGGTCATGGTGATCATGGCGGGCTCTCCGGGGTCAGACCGTGGCGGCGCGATGGCCGTCCAGCCGGGGCAGCAGTTCCGGGGCGACACCGCCACGGCATGCCGTGGCGGCTTGCGCCGGGCGATGCGCCAGCACGCCGTTGGCCGGCGGACGGAAGTCCTGCAGCGCGGTGCGCGGCTCGATGGCGTAATGCTCGTGGCCGGTCAGCTCGCGCAGGATCTGCGAATTGCGGTAGCAGCAAAAGCCCAGGTCGGGGTTGGTGACGCCGTGGCTGAGCAGGCCGCTGTTCTGCACGAAGATCTCGTTGCCGCCGTGGTCGATGCTGTAGTTGCGGGCGATCCGGTAGGCGCCGTCCTCGGCCCAGGCGATGCGGTCATGGATCGGGTTGACGCACGCGGGAATGCTGCGGGCGTAGCCGGTGGCCAGCACCAGCCCGTCGGCCGTGTGCGTGAACGGCTGGCCGGTGTCGACGTGACGGAACTCCAGGTGGTAGCGGGCGGCCTGGCGGTCGTAGCGGCTGGCGCGCAGCTCGGCGTTGGTCAGCAGCGTGTAGCGGCGGTCGCCGTTGTGGATCTTCTCGTCCAGCAAGTCGTAGATCTGGTTGATGAGCGAGGCATTGATGCCCTTGTACAGGCTGCTCTGCTCGGCCAGGATCTGGCGGCGGCGGGCTTCGGGCAGGTCGTAGAAATAGTCGGTGTAGTCCGGCGAGATCAGTTCCAGTGTGAGCTTGGTGTTCTCCATCTGGAAAAAGCGCGGCGAGCGCGTGATCCAGGCCAGGCTGTAGTCGTGCTCGTCGCTGTCGCGCAGCAGGTCATGGAAGACCTCGGCCGCGCTCTGGCCGCTGCCGATGAGGGTAATCGACGCCTGCCGTTGCAGTTGTTGCTTGTGCCGCAGGTAGTCGGCGCTGTGGATGTAGGGCGCCTCGCGCCGGTCGCAGCAGGCTGGCAACGCCGGCTGCGAGCCCAGGCCCAGCACCAGCTTGCGGCAGCGGACCATGAAGCGCTCGCCATTGACGCTGTGCTGGCCGGTGACCAGGTAGGTATCGGTCTCGGGGTCGTGCAGCACGCTCTGCACGTCGCTGTTGAAGCGCAGGTTGGGCAGGCGCGCGGCCACCCATTTGCAATAGCGGTTGTACTCGGCGCGCGTGAGATAGTGGTTCTCGCGCATGTAGTACGAATAGATGCGGCCGGTCTGCTTGCAGTAGTTCAGATAGCTGTATTCGCTGCGGGGGTCGGCCAGGCTGACCAGATCCGCCAGAAACGGATTCTGCAGCGTGGACGCCTCGATCAGCATGCCGGGATGCCAGTCGAAGCCGGGCTTCCTGTCGAGGAAGAGGGCGCGTACGCCGGGCAGCGGCGCCGTCAGGCAGGCCAGGCTGAGGTTGAAAGGGCCGAGGCCGATCGCGACGAAGTCATGGATTTCACGGTTCATGAGGGTGACGCCTTTTGCTGAGTCTGCGTTGCACAGGCGGCGCCGGGAACGGGCACCGCGGAACAGGTCGGGCCGTGGCGCCTAATCAGGCGGAGCGGGACGCGACTGGCGCGCCTGCCTGCCGGTCGACCGCAATGACAAAGGATTCCCAGCGCCGGTATTGCATGAATCGAACATCTGTATGGGTATGATTTTCATTTGCAATAATGGAACTCTAGCAAATGCTTTTTGGGCGCGAAGCGTCGCCGCGTCCTCCCAGGCGGCGCTCATATGCAGGGTGGCGAAGCGCATAGGGACATGGCCGCCACGCATGTCCATGGCAGGCGCGCGGGTTATGCTTGCCGCCATGTCACCGAAACCTCCCGTGCTCAGGCTGCGCGGCGTCTACAGCGACCGCCTGGCGCCCGTCAGCCTCGATCTCGCGGCGAGCGAGTGCGCCGCCATCACCGGCCCCTCCGGGTCGGGCAAGTCGTTGCTGTTGCGCCAGGTCGCCGACCTCGATCCAGGTCATGGCGAAGTCGAACTGGATGGTGCGCCGCGCGCCGGCATGCGCGGTTGGCAATGGCGTCGCCAGGTGATCTATTGCCAGGCCGAGGCCGGCTGGTGGGACGATCACGTCGCGCCGCATTTCACCGACCGGTCCCTGGCCGCCGCGCTGTTGCAGCGCCTGGGCGTGGCGCCGGAAAAAATGGATGCCCTGGTGCAGGAGCTGTCCACCGGCGAACGCCAGCGCGCCGCCCTGGCGCGGGCCCTGGCGCTGGCGCCGCGGGCCTTGCTGCTGGACGAGCCGACCGCGGCGCTCGACCCCGAAGCCACCGCCCGCGTCGAGGCCGAGCTGCGCCGCTATCTCGACGGCGGCACGGCCATCCTGATGGTCACGCACAACCCTGAACAGGCGCGGCGCATGGCGCGGCGCGGCTGGCGCATGGAGCAGGGCCGCCTGGAGCCGCAATGGACGTGATCAAGCTGCAGGCACTGGACCTGGTCATCGCCTCCTTGCTGGTGCTGCTGTCGGCCGGCATCTCGTTCGCGCTGCGGCTGAACCTGCAGCGCCAGGTGCTGTGGGCGGCATTGCGCACCGTGGTGCAGCTGCTGCTGGTGGGCCACATCCTGCGCCTCGTGTTCGCGCATGCGGCGCCATGGCTGACCGCGCTGGTGGTGGCGGTAATGATGGCGCTGGCGGCGCGCGAGGTCGCGGCCCGGCCCAAGGCGCGCCTGGTCCGCCATGGCAACGGCCACGTCGGTACGCTGGCGGTGGCGGCCACCACCTTGGTGACGGCGCTGTTCATCCTCAGCACGGCGCTGCGGCCCGAACCCTGGTATGACCCGCGCTATACCATCGCCCTGGTCGGCATCGTGCTGGGTAGCGTGCTGAACGCCGCCAGCCTGGCGCTGGACGGCGTGCTGTCCGGCGTGCGCCGCGACAGGCTGGCGATCGAGGCGCGTCTGTCGCTGGGCGCGACCGCGCACCAGGCTTTCGCGGCGCTGCTGCGCGAATCGGTGCGGCGCGGCATCGTGCCGAGCATCAACCAGATGTCGGCGGCCGGCATCATCACGCTGCCCGGCATCATGACCGGCCAGATTATTGCGGGCATGGACCCGATCGACGCGGCCAAGTACCAGATCCTGCTGATGTTCCTGTTGTGCGGCGCCAGCGGCATGGCGGCCATGGGCGCGGCTTACGGCGCCATGCGGCGGCTGACTGACGAGCGCGGGCGGCTGCGGCTGGATCGGCTGATGCCGGGCCGTTGAGCGGCGCCCGCCGCGGCCGGATTTGATGAAATATCGACGCGGCCCCGCGCATACTGCGACCCTTCATCCATAACGAGGCCGGGGCCGCCGGCCGTCAACGAAGGGCGGGAACAGTATGAGCATTACCGGGATGTTTGCGTGGCTGACCAGCGAGCAGGGCCTGATGGCGTTGCTGGCGCAGAACTGGGTGCTGGGCACCTGCATCATCGCCGCCATCGTGTTTGTCGAGACCGGCCTGGTGGTGATGCCGTTCCTGCCGGGCGATTCGCTGCTGTTCGCCGCCGGCGCGTTCCTGGGCCTGGCGGGCATCGATCCGCTGGTGTCGCTGGCGGCCATCACGGCCGCCGCCATCGCGGGCGACGCGCTCAACTATGCCATCGCCGCCTCGCGCTGGGGCCAGCGGCTGGCGCATAGCCGCTGGGTCAGGCCCGAGCATCTGGAACGGGCGCGTGCCTATTTCGCCCGCTATGGCGCCATGACCATCACCGTGGCGCGCTTTGTGCCCATCGTGCGCACGCTGGCGCCGTTCGTGGCGGGGCTGTCGCAGATGCCGCGCCGCACCTTCTTGGTCTACAACATGGTCGGCGCCGTCGCCTGGTGCGGCTCGATGCTGCTGGCGGGTTACTGGCTCGGCTCCATCGCCTGGGTGCGCGCCAACCTGCACTGGGTGTCCGTCGTCATCATCGGGCTGTCGCTGATCCCGGTGGCGCTGCAAGGTTTGCAGATGCGGCGGGCGCGGCGGGCTCCGCAAGCCTAGGGCAAGCCGCGGCGCGGCAGCGGTTCGATGCCCGCCGCCACGGCCATGTGCGCCAAGCAGAACATGAAAAAGCCGGCGGCTCCGTGAGGAACCGCCGGCTTCGACGCGGCCGGGCCGGGCTGGCCCCGGGGCGCGGTGGCGCTTAGCCGATGTTGGCCAGCACCTGGTTCAGCGTGGCGCTGGGACGCATGGCGCGGCTGGCCTTGTCTTCGTTCGGCTGGTAGTAGCCGCCGATGTCGACCGGCTTGCCCTGGGCGGCCTTGAGCTCTTCCAGGATCTTGGCTTCGCCTTGGGCGAACGCGGCCGCGGCCGGCGCGAACAGCTCAGCCAGGGCGCGGTCGTCGGTCTGGTCGGCCAGGGCCTGGGCCCAGTACATCGCCAGGTAGAAATGGCTGCCACGGTTGTCCAGGCCGCCGACCTTGCGGTCGGGCGACTTGTTCTCGTCCAGGAACTTGGCGGTGGCCAGATCCAGCGTCTTGCCCAGCACCAGGGCGCGGGCGTTGTCGTAGGCGCGGCCCAGGTGATCCAGCGAAGCGGCCAGGGCCATGAATTCGCCCAGCGAATCCCAGCGCAGGAAGCCTTCTTCCAGGAACTGCTGCACGTGCTTGGGCGCCGAACCGCCGGCGCCGGTCTCGAACAGGCCGCCGCCGGCGACCAGCGGCACGATTGATAGCATCTTGGCGCTGGTGCCCAGTTCCATGATGGGGAACAGGTCGGTCAGGTAGTCGCGCAGCACGTTGCCGGTGACGGAAATGGTGTCCAGGCCTTCGCGGATGCGCTTGAGCGAGAACTTGGTAGCCTCGACCGGGGCCAGGATGCGCAGATCCAGGCCGCTGGTGTCGTGGTCGTTCAGATACTGCTTGACCTTGGCGATGACCTGGGCGTCGTGGGCGCGCTTTTCGTCCAGCCAGAACACGGCCGGCGTCTGGCTGACGCGGGCGCGGGTGACGGCCAGCTTGACCCAATCCTGGATGGCGGCGTCCTTGGTCTGGCACATGCGCCAGAGGTCGCCGGCCTCGACGGCCTGTTCCAGCAGCACCTTGCCGGCGGCGTCGGTGACGCGCACGGTGCCGGTGGCGGGAACCACGAAGGTCTTGTTGTGCGAACCGTATTCCTCGGCGGCCTGGGCCATCAGGCCGACGTTGGGCACGCTGCCCATCGTGACCGGATTGAAGGCGCCGTGCTGCTTGCAGTCGTCGATGACGGCCTGGTAGACGCCGGCGTAGCAGCGGTCGGGGATGACGGCCTTGGCGTCCTGCAGCTTGCCTTCGGCGTTCCACATCTTGCCCGAGTCGCGGATCATGGCGGGCATGGAGGCGTCGACGATGACGTCGCTGGGCACGTGCAGGTTGGTGATGCCCTTGTCGGAGTTCACCATGGCCAGTTGCGGCAGCGTCTTGTAGGCGGCGTCGATGTCGGCGGTGATCGCGGCCTGCTGGTCGGCGGGCAGCGATTGGATCTTGGCGTACAGGTCGCCGATGCCGTTGTTGGGATCGAAGCCGGCCTGCTTGAGCGCGGCGGCGTGCTTGGCCAGCACGTCCTGGTAGAACACCGACACCACGTGGCCGAAGATGACCGGGTCGGAGACCTTCATCATGGTGGCCTTCAGGTGCACCGAGAACAGCACGCCCTGGGCGCGGGCGTCGTCGATCTGGGCCTGCAGGAAGGTCTTGAGCTTGGCGGTCGACAGCACGGCGGCGTCGATGATCTCGCCGGCCTTGACCGGGGTCTTTTCCTTCAGGACGGTCTTGGTGCCGTCGGCGGCGGTCAGTTCGATCTTGACGTCGCCGGCTTCGGCGATCAGGGCCGATTTTTCGGTGCCGTAGAAGTCGCCGCTGTCCATGTGCGCCACGTGGGACTTGGAATCAGCCGTCCAGGCGCCCATCTTGTGCGGGTGCTTGCGGGCGTAGTTCTTGACCGACAGGGGCGCGCGGCGGTCGGAGTTGCCTTCGCGCAGCACGGGGTTGACGGCGCTGCCCTTGACCTTGTCGTAGCGCGCCTTGACGTCGCGTTCGGTGTCGTTGGCCGGGGCGTCCGGGTAGTCGGGCAGTTTGTAGCCCTGGTCCTGCAGTTCCTTGATGGCGGCCTTGAGCTGCGGCATCGAGGCGCTGATGTTGGGCAGCTTGATGATGTTGGCTTCAGGCTGGACCGCCAGGGCGCCCAGCTCGGACAGGGCATCGCCCAGCTTCTGGCTGTCGTCGAGGTAATCGGGGAACAGGGCGATGATGCGGCCCGCCAGGGAGATGTCGCGGGTTTCGACCGTAATGCCAGCGGACTTCGCGAAGGTCTGGACGATCGGCAGCAGGGAACGGGTTGCAAGCGCCGGAGCTTCGTCGGTGAGGGTGTAGATAATCTTCGGAGTAAGGGACATGATCCTTGAATCTGTTCGGCGGTGGCGCTAGGCGCAAACCCGAACATGCTATGCGGCGTCAGCCGGTAGATGTTGTCGAGAGTGGGTTCGTTTGGGCTGACCCGGGCAGGCCCCGATCGGCTCAACATGGCGACGCCCGTCCTTTATGTGCTGGTCCAATTGCCCGACCGCCTGGAAGGTACGACTGCCACGAATCGAACATTGTAATACTGCGCCCCGCCCGGTGTGCGCGGAAATGGGCGCCAATGGTCCAGCGGGTGTTCAGCGGCCGCGAAAAATCGGATTTTGCCCTCAAGAATGGCGCCAAATGCCCATATCCTGCTGGCTTCGAGTGGCAAGTTGTGGCTAAATCGCCATCTGCGCGCGCCGCATCGCGGGCAGGAAAAATGAACGGGGCGCAGGATGACGATGCACGTTGCACAGCCCCGTCGCGGGGAGACACAATGCGGTTTGGCAATCTGTTGTTTGACCCGAAATTCCGCTACGCCAGCCGTATCGATGGCCAGACGATCCACTTCACGCCGGTCGAGAGCGCGGCGCTGGCCTTGCTGACCGGGCACGTGGGCCAGATCCTGCCACGCCAGCGCCTGCTGGATGTGACCCAGCGCGGCCAGGCCGACACGCTCGAGCGCAGCGTTGACCTGCTGATCAACCGCCTGCGCGGCAAGCTGGGCGATTCGGCCCGCGCGCCTCGCTTCATCGCCACCAGCTACGGCCAAGGCTACAGCTGGATCGCCGCGCCCGAACCGGAGCCCGATGGCGATGTCTACGTCGCTGTCGGGCCTGCCGCCGGTCCCGAAGCCTTGCGCGGCGAGCCGCGGGTCAAGGCTTTCCTGGTGGACCTGGCGGACGCCCTGCGAGCCCGCCTGCCGAGCGAACGCGGCGTCAGCCTGCTGTCCCTGGCCGCCGCCGGCGCGGCCAATGCGCCATTCCGCGTCGAGGTCGGCCTGCGCCAGGACGACACCGGCGTGCATTGCGCGGTGGTCTTGCGCGAGGCCTCCAGCGGCCGCGCACTGCGGGCCGAACGCTGGACCATCGCGCCGGCCGACGCGGCCCAGGTCGGCCGCAGCGCCGCGACCGCCTTCGCCGCCTCCATCAAGAGCGAGATCTGGCGCAGCCTGGCCCGCGTCCGTGGCGATGCCGGGCCCACCGACGAACCCATCGAACTGCGCCTGCACCGCGCCGCGTTGCTGCTCTCGCGCAGCCCGCAGAACTGGCTGGACTCCGAGGCCGAACTGGAAAAGCTGCGGGCCGAGCACCCGAACGATCCCCAGACCGCCTTGATGTGGGCGTCGCACCTGTACGCCCGGCTGGTATTGGACCTGTCCAGCGACCCGGCCGCGCTGGAGCCGCAGATCGAGGCGCTGGTGTTCGAGGCGCTGCCGCATGTGCGCGACGATCCGATGCTGGCGCTGGCGGCGGCCAAGCTGCTGTGCTTTGTCGGCCGTGGTCATCTGGAACTGGCCGAAGCGCTGGCCGAGGAGGCGTTCGCCCGCGGCACCGCGTTTGCCTCGGCCTTCGCGGTGCTGGGCCAGTTGCGGCTGAACCGGGGCCGCCTGCGCGAGGCCATCGAGCACTTCGACCATGCCATCGAGCTGGCCGAACCGGGCTCGGAATTCCAGGTGTTCCTGATGGTGCTCAAGTGCACCACGCTGCTGGCATTGGACGACCGCCAGGCCTGCCAGGCCGCCACCGAGGCCCTGTACCGCGCCAAGCCTCTGACGCGCACGCAGATGGGGGTGTTCCTGGCCTCGCCCGACGAGCCATTGCCCGACGATCTAAGGCAGATCCTGCTGGCGCTGGATGCGGACCTGCTGCGGCGGCTGCTGGCGCACTTCGAATACCTGTTCGTGCGGCGGGTGCCGGACGCGGCCAGCAGGAAGAACATGTTCCGCGGCGTGCTGGCGCAGCTGGCGCGGCACCGGCCGCTGGATGAGCTGCCGGCGCGGGTGCGGGCCTACCTGTAGGTTCGCGTGCCCGGCCACGCCATTTGACAAACGGCGGCACATGCGGGAAGCTACGCTCCATGATTTTCCGCGCCGTCCGCATTTCGCTGATTATTACCATCATTCCTGGAATGGTGGGTTAGCGCGCGACCGCAGTCAGTCAAACAAACCCGCCCCACGAGGCGGGTTTTTTGTTGCCGCCTCTGCCGGGCTCCGCTCCCCGAACCGCCGCAGAGATTACCCATGCAACAGCCGCAAGCCGCCACCAGCACCGATACCGATACCTTCGCCAGGGGCCAAGCCGCGCCCATGGAGTACGTGCGCCAGATCCTGACGGCGCGGGTCTACGACATCGCCCGCGAGACCGAACTGGACCCGGCCCCGGGCCTGTCGCGCCGGCTCGGCAACCGCGTGCACCTCAAGCGCGAGGACAACCAGCCGGTGTTTTCCTTCAAGGTGCGTGGCGCCTACAACAAGATGCGCAACACGCCGCAGGCGGCGCTGGAGCGCGGCGTGATTACCGCGTCCGCCGGCAACCACGCCCAGGGCGTGGCGATCTCCGCCGCCAGGCTCGGGGTGCGCGCCACCATCGTGGTGCCGCAGACCGCGCCGCAAGTGAAGGTGGACGCCGTGCGCGCCTTCGGCGGCCCGACGGTGCAGGTGGTGCTGGCGGGCGACTCCTACAGCGATGCCTACGCCTACGCGCAGACGCTGGCGCGCGAGCAGTACCTGACCTTCATTCCGGCGTTCGACGATCCCTATGTCATTGCGGGGCAGGGCACGGTCGGTATGGAGATCCTGCGCCAGCTTCCGGGGCGGCCGGACGCGGTGTTCGTGCCCATTGGCGGCGGCAGCCTGGCGGCGGGGGTGTCGGTATACCTGAAGGCGGTGGACCCGTCGGTCAAGGTGATCGGGGTGCAGACGGTCGATTCCTGCGCCATGGCGCAGTCGATCCAGGTGGGAGAGCGGGTCAGCCTGGCCGAAGTGGGGCTGTTCTCGGATGGCACCGCGGTCAAGCTGGTGGGTGAAGAGACCTTCCGCCTGTGCCGCCAGTTCCTCGACGAAGTCATCCTGGTGGACACCGACGCGGTCTGCGCGGCCATCAAGGACGTGTTCCTGGACACGCGCAGCGTGCTGGAGCCGGCCGGCGCGCTGGCGCTGGCCGGGCTCAAGCAGTATGTCGAGCGCGAGGGCGTGAGCGGCCAGTCGCTGGTGGCGGTCACCTCGGGGGCCAATATGAATTTCGACCGCATGCGCTTCGTTGCCGATCGCGCCGAAGTGGGCGAGGCGCGCGAGGCCGTGTTCGCCGTCACGTTGCCCGAGGCGCGCGGCAGCTTCCGCCGCTTTTGTGCGGTGATGGGCGCGCGCAGCGTGACCGAATTCAACTACCGCATCGCCGACGCGAACACCGCCCGCATCTTCGTCAGCGCGCAGATCGCGCGCCGCGGCGAGGGAGCCGACATCA
>LXNH01000049.1_pt1 | contig 24238 bp, 20 predicted proteins | sample 809111 | NCBI WGS metagenome assembly LXNH01 (sample SAMN04870528, study PRJNA318959) | seawater metagenome | biome: 00002010; material: water; isolation source: marine seawater | place: Greece: Milos, Mediterranean Sea | collected 2013-05-29 | depth 5-7 m
CCTCGCGCCCCGCGCCCGGCGTCAGCTTCAGACGCAGCATGCCGGCATCGGCCAGCAGCATCGGCAAGGGCGTGCCGGTGCGCGCCGCGTTCGCCACCAGGAAGGCGTTGTACGAGGTCTCGTTGTATTGCGCATGGCGGCGCACCACGTCGCCCGGGGTCAGCAGCAACTGGCTGGCCGGGACCGAACCGGCGTTGGCGCCCGGCGTCGTCATCTGGCCCGTCGTCACCCACGACCCGCCGCGGGTGCGCGCGGCCTGCGCGGCATCGAACACGCCCGGCGCGCCAGCCTCGACGCGGAACGCGCCCGGCAACAGGGCGAAATTGGCCGGCAGCAGCGTGTAGGTGCCGGCCGGCAGCCCCGGCACGCCCGCGCTGATGGTGACGCGCTGCCCGTAGGCGGGCGTGGCGGCATCCTTGGTCGCCGGCGCATAGTCGCCGTTGAACCCGGGCACGATAGCGTAGACGGCATTGCCGGACTTGCTGAAGCCGAAGCCGGGGTTGGCATCGGCCATGGCGTACTTGAGCACGTCCACCGAGCCGCCGCGCCCGCGCACGAACGCGGCGCCGGTCAGCTCGCCGCCGCCGGACAGGTCCAGCAACGAGCCGGCCTCGGCCACGATGGTTTTCGCGTTGATCTGGATCATGCGGGTGGGGCCGCCGGCGATGTCATTGCCGCCCACGCCGCCGGCCCGGATCTCCTGCCCGCCATACAGGTACTTGATGCCGTCGGTGGTGCCGCCATAGGGCATCAGCAAGCCCAGGCCGCTGATCGAGGTGACGCTGCCGGCCAGGAAGCGCACGCTCGACGGCTTGCCCTGGGGGCCGTCGAAGATGATCGAGCCCAGCGGCGCCCGCAGCACCCCGCCCTGGATGATGTTGGGTCCGGACAGCGTCATCGAGCCAAAGGCGGAATACGGCATGGCGGGCAGATCGCCCGCGGCGCGCTGGATGGTGAGCACCGCGTCCGGATTGCTCACCAGGCCAGTCGAGAGGTAGTACTCGCCCGCGGCAAGGATGCCGCCGCCGCCGAGGATCGGATAGATCTGGGCGGCCGTGATGGTCAGGCGGTTGGGCGCGGCCATCCGCGTGGCGCTGTTGGCGTCCTGGCCCATGGAAAACCTCGCCAGGCGCAGGTCGCCGCGCAGGTTCACCTGGACATCGTCGAAACTGCTCAGGTCGCGCCGGCCGCGCAGGTCCATCATGTCGGCGTCCAGCACCAGGCGATGCCCGCGCTTGAGCCAGGTCGGCTCAACCAGCGGCACCTGCGCCACGCTGTCGGCCCCCAACGGCGGTTCGTACGTCGCGGTGTTCAGGAAAATGCGCGGCGCCGACAGACGCACCAGGCTGCCGGCCGGCGCATCCGGGCTCAGCATCAGCGCGCCCGACAGGCGCAGGCTCTGCGGCATGGCCAGCGTCAGGCCGCTGTCGGCCCGCATCGAGGCGAACAGCGCCAGGTTGCCGAAGCCGCCGGCCTCGACGCGGTCCACGCCCAGGCGGCCGACGCCATAGCGCAGGTTCCCGCCGAGTTCGCCTGGACGCAGATCGTCCGACAGCAACGAGTCGCCCTGGCGCTGCGCCAGCGTCAACACCCGTGGCGTCAGCACCTCGGCCTCGGCCAGGCTTCGCAGATAGAAGGCGGGCGCCAGCGCCACGCCCAGGGTGCCTCCCACCGCGCCCGCTCCGCCCGCCGCGGCGCGCAGGTCGCCGTCCAGGTGCAGGCTGTTGGCCGACGCCAGCACGACGCTGCCGCCGTTGTAGGCCAGCAGCGTTGCGCCGCGCCCGGGCAGGTCCACCAGCGCCTGCGATCCGGATGCGTCCAGCAGCGAGCCGGGACGCAGGATCAGGTGCCGGTCCATCGGCCGGCGCAGCGCATGCGCGTCGGCCTCCCAGTCCAGCGCGCCGCCGATCTCGATATTGCCGCCGGCCCGCGCCACGCCGTAGCGTCGGCCGTCGGTGGCCAGCGCGACGTGGCTGTCGCCGGCCACGTCCAGCACCGCGCGCTCGCCGATCCACACCGAACGGCCGTTGGCCTTGGGGGTGTAGTTCTGCTGCGAATCCACCCGCGTATCCAGGATCGAGATCAGGCCGCCCGGCGCCACCAGGCGCCCCAGCACGGTGATCTGGTCGCCGCCGACAAGGCGGATCGACTGGCCCGGATCCACCGCGACCCGCGCGCCCTCGCCGATCTCGAGCACGCCGCCCAGGGCGGCGCGGTCCGAGCGCAGCGTCAGGCTGGCGCCGCCGCGCTGGCTCAGCTTGGCGCGCTTGGGGTCTTCCGTGTAGAGCGGCGGCGCCCACAGCGCCAGGGCCTCGGCCGGGTCGGCGCCCGACACCGGCAGGGCGCCGGCTTCGCGCCGCATGCGCCATACCGGCATGGCGACGGAGATGTCGGCGCCCTCGGCGACCCGCAGGCCGCCATGGCCGTTGATGTCATAGCTGGCGAAGCCGGCCTGGAACAAGGACGGATCCAGCCGCACGGCATCGGCCGCCAGGCCGTCGGCCGGGCCGCCCAGCACAACGGTGCCGCCGCTGGCGAGGCTGAAGGCCCCGCCGCCGCTCATGCCGTAGCCGCGCACCGCGCCGGCCAGCGACACCTTGCCGCCCGACTCGGCCTGCGTGCTGACCGCGTTGGCTTCCAGCGTCACACTGCCGCCGCGTCCGCCCTGCACCGCGCCGCTGGTCAGCAGCGCCGCCCCCGACGACACATCGATGAGGCTGCCCGCCGCCAGCGCCACATCGCCGCTGCCGCGCAGCGACACGCGGCCGCCATCGATGACGGCCAAGCCGCGTTGCGCGGCCGGATCCTGTTTGAGGTTGCTCCACACGCCGCGCGTATCGAGCACGACCCCGCCCGCCACGCGCAGCGCGGCCTTGGCGCCGGCCGCCGGCGCCAGTGCGACGTCTTCGACGCGGCCGGCCTCGCCAGGCTGGCGCAGCACATTGCCGGCCTGGATCAGGCCGCCGCGGCTGACCAGGTCGGCGTTGATGTCGACGGTAGGCGCGTACAGGGTGATCTCGCCGCCCTCGGCGCTGCGCAGGGTGGCGTCCACGCTGATGCCACGGCCGGCGGCGATGCGGATGGCGCCCAGACCGAAGCCGTTCAGCCGGTCGGCATCCAGGAACAGCTTGCCTTTCAGGTCGGCGGGCAGCGCATCGGCCAGGTCCAGGCCGGCGGAACGACCCGCCAGGTCTTTGCCCACCGCCACCTCGGCGGCCGTGCCGGTGGCGCCCAGTTGGTAGCGCAGGAAATTGCCGGCGGTGTCGTAGTACGGCTTGTAGCTGCCCACCACGAACTGCGCCGCGCGCGCCGCGTTGCGGTGCGACTGGCTGTAGCCGTCCTGGCCGGCCACCGGCGCGCGCGTCTGGCGGTCGCCCTGGTAGGTGTCGCTGATCAGGTCGCCATCCAGCACCGCGTTGCGGGTCGAGACCACCAGCGTGCCGGCGTCGCGGCCCACGGTGTAGCCCGACTCGTAACGCGTCGGCGGCGCGAGCAGCGGGTTGTAGAAGCGCCGCGTGGCGTTCTCGCCCCAGCGTCGCGACACGGACTCGTAGCCCCGGTACAGGCCACTGTAGAGCAGGTCGCCCGGCGCGCGGTCGGCCAGGTACAGGCGGCCGTCCTCGCCGCGCAACCAGCTCTGGCGAATCTGGCCGCTCTGCACGTCGAGCGTGCCGCCCGACAGATTGATGGCCGAGCCGGCCTGCGTGACCACCTCGGCGCCATCGAAGCGCACCACCCCGCCCTGCGCCAGCCAGTGGCTCACCGGCACGCCCAGCGTGCCCAGGTAGCCGCCCACTTCCAGTAGCCCGCCGGCCGTGTACCAGCGGTCGGTGTCGTTGCCGCCGCTGCCGGCGGCCAGGCGCACCAGGTCGCGGCGGTCGAGCCACACCTCGCTGTTGTTCAGCAGCTTGCTGTCGCGGTTGACGGGGGCGTCGCGCTGTTCGTTGCCCTGCAGGTTGATCTTGAGGTTGTTGGACTCCATCGACACGATCACGCCGACCGCGCCGCCCACGTCGATGCGCGCGCCGTCGCGCACCAGCGCGCGCCCATCGGCCTTGACCGCCACCTGGCCGCCGGTGGCCAGCGACAACGAGCCACCCTGAAAATCCACCGTACCCTGGCTGCTGATGCGCAGCAGCGACAGGTCGCGGCGGAATTCGTCGCCGGGGACCAGCGCGGTATTGCCGCTCACGGCCGGTTGCAGCAGGCTGCCGCGCTGGCCGTCCAGCGCGGTCGCCAGGCCGGCGTCCACCAGGATGGCGCTGACGGCGCGCTCGGCCAGCGTCACGGCGGCCCCGTTGCCGCGCGCGTCCAGATGGATAGTGCCGCGCGCGTCGACCGAAGTGGTCGACACCACCACGCCGGCCTGCTCCACGCGCTGGGCGGTAAGGGTGACGTCGCCTTGCGGCGCCTGGATGAGGCCGGTGTTGCGCGCCAGCCCGGCGCCGGCCACCTGCACCTCGTTGCCGCGGGTGGTAGACGCGATGTTGCTGTCCGATCCCTGGCCGCGGCGGATGATGAAATTGTCGCCGGCAGCCAGCAGCGCCTGGCCCTGCGGCGTGCTGATCTCGCCGGCATTGAGCACGTCCTTGCCCGCCAGCAGCACGTAGCCGCCGCCGCGCGTGGCGCTGCCGGGCGCGGCGGTGGCCAGGCGCGCGCCGGGCTGCACCTCGATCTTGCCGAGCGCGTCCTGGAAAGTGGCGATCTTCCCGTCGGCGTCGGCGTAGATGCCGCGCTCGCGGAACTGCGCATCGCTCATGGTGGCGGCCGCGACCACCAGGTTGCGCGCGTTCACCTGGCTGGTGCCGCTGAAGATCACCCCGTTCTGGTTCACCACCAGCACCGTGCCGTCGGCCTGGATCGCGCCCTGGATCTGGCTGGGCCGGGCCGATGCGCCCACCACCCGGTTCAGCACCGCGTCGTCGGCCTTCTGCTGGAACCGCAGCGTGGTGTTGCGGCCCACGTTGAACGTGTCCCAGTTCAGAATCGCCCGCGACTGCGTCTGCTCGATCGTCACCAGCTGACGCTCGCCCTCGGTGCCGGTGCGCGGCTTGTTGGCGCCCTCCCACTTGGCCTGCGCGCCCTCGGCGATCCACAGCCCGCCCTGCGCCAATCCGTCCGGCAGGGCGGTGCCGTTGGCCGCCGCGGCCGCTCGCGCCGCCGCCTGCGCCGCCTGCTGCGCGGCCACCGCCGCCGCAGTGCGGTTCAGGTTGTCCAGCGAACGTTGCAGTTGCTGGCGCGATTGCGCCTGCTGGCGGGCGCTATTGCCGATTCCCGCCAGGCTGCCGTCGGGCATGCGGCCGGTTCGTTGCGCGGTGGACTGCACCGCGTTCTTGTCGGCGAACCAGCCCGGGCTGAAGGCGCGCGCCTGGGCCTGCGCCGCGCCGCTCCAGCCGCCCGAGATCAGCAGCAGCGCCAACGCCTGGGCGACCGGCGCCAGACGCCAGGCGGGACGGCGCGAGCGACGCGGGGAACTGCGGGAGACAAGAGCGTGATTACGGCTGGGCATGACGGCTTTTCCTTGGTGGAATCGGATCTGGCATCTGCAGCGCCGGGGCCGGTTCGCCGGGAAAAAGCGGCGACGCGGACCGGGCAGTTCTGCGCATGGGTGCCTAGACCGCTTCAAGCGTCATCGACTGCGCCTTTTCACAAAAAATTCATATTCCAGGTTTTGGGACGCGGCGTTATCCGGCCGGACGGCGGGCGCTTCAGCTCAGCAGCACGATGCCGCCAGGCAGCGACGTGACCTGGGCGCCGTACACGTCGCGGATCAGCAGCGCAGCATCGGCCAACTGGTCCAACGAGAAACGCGCCTGCACCAGGCTGCCCGCCAGACGGTCGCCCACCAGCACGATGCGGCCAGGCCGATAGCGGTTGATCTCGTCGACCACCTGCGCCAGCGGCACGTTATTGAATTCCAGCACGCCACGGCGCCAGGCCGTGACCTGGTCAGGGTCCACCCGCCGCGGCCCGCTGGCGCCGCCAGCGCCCAGCACCACCTGCTGCGCCGCCGTCAATTCCACCGATTCCTGCCGCAAGGTGACGCGGGCGCTGCCTTCCAGGCAGGTTACGCGTACCTGGCTGTCGGTGTAGCGCACGTTGACACACCCCGACGCGGTGTTGACCTGGCCGGCGCCCGCCGTCAGGCTGACGGGCTGTCCGGCCGTCACCAGTTCAACCTCGCCGGCCAGCAGATCAATCTGCTGCGCCTGGCCGCTGCGCGACAGGTTGATGCGGGTCTGAGTATTCAGTTGCACACTGGCATCGCCGGCCAGCGCCACGCGGCGCTGCTCGCCGGTGCCGCTGCGCACATCGGCGGTCAGTTCATCGACCGCCGGCCACAGGCCCAGCGGCGGCTTGAACGCCAGCCACGCGCCGCAGGCCGCCACCGCGCCGCCCAGGAAGGCGCGCCGCGCCGGCCGAGCGGTCCGGGCGCGGCGCGCCTGCGCGGCCTGAGCCTGCCGCGCGGCCGGCGCCAATTGCTGCCAGGCATGGCGCGTTTCCTTGAAGATGCGCGCATGCTCGACGCTTTGCCCGCACCAGCGGCGGAAGGCCTCGCCATCGGCCACGCTGGCCTGGCCCGAGGCCAAGCGCAAGACCCACGCCTGGGCCTCGCGCTTGAGCGCGGCCGCGGGGTCGCCACCGGGGCGGAAGCGTCTGAACAGGGTCGTCATATAGCTAAGACGTTTCCCGGGCCCGGGGACCGTAGCGCTGGACATATTTTTTTTCCAATTTCCCGCAGCAGTGCTCCAGCCCCGCGCGCAATTCCTTTTCCACGGTCCGCAGCGAAATGCCGAAGCGCTCGGCGATTTCGCGGTGCGGCACCTCATCGACCCGCGCCGCGATCACGATCGCCTGGCGCCGCCGCGGCAGTTCGGCCAGCGCCGCCTCCAGTGCCTCGATCTGCTGGCGCCCTTCGGCCACCTGAGCCGGGCCGGCGGCCTCGTCGGCCATGTCATACAGTTCATCGATCTCGGCCATCGACAGGATGCGGGCATTGGCGCGGCGCTGGTCCTCGGCGATGTTCGCGGCGATCTTGAACAGATAGGCGGCCGGATACTCCACAGGCGCGGTCTCGGCCAGGCTGTCGACCCGCAGCCAGGCTTCCTGCATGGCGTCGTTGGCCAGGTCTTCCGACCCCAGCCGGATGCGCAGACGCTTGCGGAATTCCTGGTACTTGGCCAGGAACAAGTTGCGCAGGGCGTCGCCGGTCATGGACATGCGCGTCAACCCGCCGCGCCGGCCAGACGGCAATCGGCGCCCGGATTCGGGCGCGGCGCCAGCACGATGGTCACGGGCTGCGGCAGGTCGGCCGGCGGCGGCGTGTCCATGATCAATCCCGACAACACGCCGGCCAACGCCTCGTCGCGGCGCACATCGCCGGTGCCCGACAGCACGCGCGCCTGGCGCACCACGCCGTTGCGGCCGATCCACAAGTGCAGCGAGGCGCGGTAGCGGCCGAACTGCGCGCCGGTCCACTGACACAGCGCGCGCGTCAGGGTGTTCTGCAATACGCCGGCATAGCGCGTCACCGCCGTAGGCGCCGGCGCCACGGCCGCCGCGCGCGACGCGGCCGCCTCCACCAGGGTGAACGCTGACGTGCTGGTGTAGCGGGCCTGCAGGCCGGTGCCCGTCAGCAATTGGCGCAACGCCTCGCGCGGCGCCAGCCGGCCACGCACCGCGCTGGCCTGGCGGCCGGCAGTCAGGCGGCTGGTTACCAGCACCGCCATGCCCGTGGCCTGGGTGTAGGCGGCCAGGGCCGCATCCAGCGGCTGCGCGGCGATGTCGAACGGCATCAACGCCGTGTCCGCCGCCCGCTGCTGAGCCAGCGCGGCTGGCGGCAGCACCGACAGGCCGAACGCGAACCAGCAGGCGAACGCCCAAGCGGCCCCAGGCGCCTGCGTGACTGTCATAACACCCCGATGTCTCTAAAATGGCGTGGCCACAGCATGCCGGCGAGGGGCCGGACGCAGGGCGGAAGCGGCATGGTAGCGGCCGCATGTGACGGTCGGGTGACGCGCTCGTGACGGTAGCGGCCCCTTTGCCGGCAAACCTCACGAACGCGTCACTGGCCGCCGTAGAGCGTGACATCGCCCTCGTAGGCCCCGGGTGTCGTGCCGGGGAACAGCGCGGCGATGGCCTGGCGGCCACGCAGGTAGCTGCCGTGACGCGGACTGGACTTTTCGTTGTATTCCCCGCCGCCGGCGCGCAGTTCGGCGGAAATAAACCTGGCGCGCGAACAGGCCGCGCTGCTCGGACGGAAAGGCACCATGCCAGGGCGCGTGCATGACGCAATCGCGACACGCCACATCCGCGCCACGCCAGACCGCCATGCAATCGTCACCTGTGCGGCGCGATTCGTCCCTATACTGGTGACATGGCGGCCCAGGGCCACCGGACCCGTTCAAAGGAACCCGCATGCGCACACACAGCCCCTCCGCGCGCCGCGCCTGCCTGCTGATACTGGTGGCGCCGGCGGTAACGCCCCTGACGGCGGGCGCCCAGACGACGCCCACGCCAGTCCCCCAGGCCGCCTCGCCGGCGGCCAGGGCCGCGCCCGGCGGTGCCTGCATCGACACCGAGGTCAACGGCTACCGCGCCCTGTCGTACGACTGCCTCAATCAGAAAATGGCGCCCGACACCACGCCCAAGCCGCCGCCCACGCTGGGCTCCGAGGCCATCACGCAGCGGCCGCCCAACCAGATGGGCCTGCCCACGCCCGCCACCATCGGCAACCGCATGGGCAACACCTTCGGCACCTCGGCCTATCCGCAGCGGCCAACGCCGTGACGGCCATCCACCCTTTCCGCGGCCGGCGGCGACCGGCAGGCCTCAGGCCGTGCGGCTGATGAAGTAGATCTTCTTGACGAACTGGTCCACTTCCCAGCGACCGGTATAGCCCTCGGGCATGACGAAGGCCTCGCCCACGGTCAGTTCGTGCACGGTGCCGTCCGGATCGACCAGGCGCGCCGCGCCCTCCACGATGTAGCCGAACTCGATGTAGCCGGTGGTATTGGACTGGAAACTGCCGGCCGTGCTTTCCCATACGCCGGCCTCGGCGCGGCCGCCATTGCCTTCGAACGCGGTCACGGTGCGGAACGCCGCGTCGCCCGACAGGGGACGCCTGGGCTTGCCGGGCACGGGGTTCTTCATGGGGCCGGCGTCGATGCGGACCAGCCGCGATTGATCATGCTTCACTGCGCTTTCCTTGGAATCAATGCGCCGCCACCACCAGCACCTCGGCCGCGCCGCGGCTGACCGTGCGCATGCGATGCGGCAGTTCGGAATCGAAATAGAGGGAATCGCCCGTTTCCAGGCGGAACGCGCGTTCGCCGACCTGGACCTCGATGGCCCCTTTGAGCACCAGCAGGAATTCCTCGCCGGGATGCGGGAACACCGCCGCCGCGTCGGGAAACTCGCGCGGCGGGTGCACGACGAAGGGTTCCATGGCCTTGACCTTGCGGCGCCCGGCCAGCGATTCGTAATGGTATTCGCTGCCCAGGCCGCGGCGCTGCAGCACCTCGCGGTCGGCCACCCGCACCAGGCTCACCACCTCGTCCTGCGCCGCGCCGTCGCCGCCCACCAGCTGCGACACGCCCACGCCATAGGCTTCGGCCAACCGCAGCACGGTGGAAATCGACGGCTCGCTCAGGCCGCGCTCCAGCTTGGACAGATAGCTCTTGGTCAGGCCCGTGCGCTCGCCCAGCTGTTCCAGGGACAGGGATTGCTGGCGGCGCAGCGTGCGCAGGCGGTGAGGCAGGTCGATCATGGGCGGGCAAATGGCGAAAACGACCGCTAAGCATGCCCGAAACCCGTCCAACCGTCGAGTCGCTCAGCGCCCCGCCCCACCTGGGTAGCCGCCCCGGCGCCAGCGTGCCGCCGGGGCGGCTACGCGCCCAGCACGTCGGGGTGCTGGCGCAGCGCCCGCCGCGCGTAGTACGAAAATCCCACCTGTGAACGCTTGGGCGTCAGGATCCAGTCGTGCGCCTCGCGCCCCAGTGCCGGCGGAATCGGCTGGATGGCGCCGGCCGCCATCGCCAGCAACTGCATGCGCGCGGCGCGCTCGAACTGCAGCGCCAGCACGCACGCCTCTTCCACCGTGCCCGCCGCTACCAGCATGCCGTGATGCGACAGCAGGATGGCGCGCTTGTCGCCCAGCGCCGCCGAGATGATCTCGCCTTCCTCGTTGCCCACCGGCACGCCGGGCCAATCCTTCAGGAATGCCACGTCGCCGTAGAGCGGACAGTTGTCCATGTGCGAGACCTCCAGCGGCACCTCCAGCATCGACAGCGAGGCCGCGTGCAGCGGGTGCGTGTGGATGATGCAGTTGACGTCCGGCCGCGCCCGGTAGATCCAGGAATGGAAGCGGTTGGCCGGATTGGGCATGCCGCCGCCCTCCTGCACCCGCAGGTCCTCGTCCACCAGCAGCAGGTTGCCGGCCGTGATCTCGTCAAAACCCAGGCCCAGCCTCTGGGTGTAGTAGCGGTCCGGCTCCGGCGCGCGCGCCGTGATCTGGCCGGCCAGGCCCGAATCATGTCCGCCGTCGAACAAAATGCGGCAGGTCAGCGCCAGGCGCTCGCGCAGGGTCCAGTCGGGCGTATCGAACTGGCGCTGCATCTCGGCCTGCGCCCGCGCGATCAGTTCATCCTTGCCCAGGTGCATCGTATCGGCCATGCTTGACTCCTTGCTATGCCGTTTCCAACAACGGCGTGAAACCCGGCAGGGCGCGCATGCGCGCCAGCCAGGCGTTGAGGTGGCGCAGGGCGGACAGGTCGTAGCCGCCCTGCTCCGCCATGCTGGTGTAGGGATACAGCGCGATGTCGGCAATGGTGGCGGACTCGCCCACCAGGAAGGCGCGGCCCGCCAGATGCGCATCCATCCACGCCGCCGCGCGCATGCCGGCGCGGCGCCATTCGACCATCGCCGGCTCATCCACCTGCGCCGTGCCGCGCAGGTGGATCAGCAACCGCGGCTGCGCGAAGGCATGCATGTGCTGGGTCTGTTCGAAGCTCAGCCAACTGGCCACCTGCGCCTGCGCCAGGCGCCCCTCCGGCAGCCACGGCGTGCCGCGCCCCAGGTACCACAGGATGGCCTGCGACTCCGCCAGCCACACGCCTTCGGGCGTGCGCAGCGCCGGCACCTGGCGCCACGGGTTGATGCGGCCGAATTCCTCGGTCTCCAGATCGCCCTGCACGATGTCGAAGGTGCGGCGCGTCAGCGCCAGCCCCATGTAGCCGCAGGCCAGCCGGATCTTCCAGGCATTGCCTGAGCGCAACGTGTCCGCCAGTTCCAGCGGCTGCCCCGCCAGCGGATGAGTCATCATGATCAATCCATCCTGATGTCGGCGCGCTTGACGATCCCGGCCCACTTCTTCTTTTCGGCCGCGATGAAGCGCTGGTATTCATCGGGCGCGCCGCTATAGAGCTGCGTGCCCTGCGCCGCCAGGCGCGCCTTCAAATCGGGCGAGGCCAAGGTCCGGCGCAGCGCCGCATTGAGCTTTTCCAGCACCGCCGGCGGTGTGCCGGCCGGCGCGAAGAAAGCATTCCAGGAACTGATCTGCAGCCCCGCGTCGCCAGCCTCCGCCGCGGTCGGCACCTGCGGCGCCGACGGCAAACGCTGGTCCGCCGCCACCGCCAGCGCGCGCAGCTTGCCCGAGGCCACGTGCGGCATGATCACCGGACTGGCATCCATCACCACGTCCACCTGCCCGCCGATAGCCGCGTTGACCGCCTCGCTGCCGCTCTTGAACGGCACGTGCACGATGTCCACGCCCGCCGTCATCTTAAGCAGCTCCAGCCCCAGATGCGGCGAACTGGCCGTGCCCGCCGAACCGAAATTCAGCTTGGCCGGATGCGCCTTGGCGTACGCCACGAAGTCGGCGAAATTGGCCGCCGGCAGGTCGCCGCGCACCGCCAGCAGATAGGGCGAGCCGGACACCAGGCCGACCGGCGCGAACGTGTCGGGGTCATAGCTGAGCTTGGCGTAGATCAGCGGATTCACCACCTGGGTGCCGACCGTGCCCATGAAGATCGTATACCCGTCGGCCGGCGCCGTCGCCGCCACCTGCGCCGCGATCACGCCGCCCGCGCCGGGCCGGTTCTCCACCACCACGCTCTGGCCGAGCGCATCGCCCATGCCTTTGCCGACCTGGCGCGCCACGATGTCGGTGATGCCGCCGGCGCCGAACGGCACCACCAGCCGGATCGGATGATCCGGAAAAGCGGCCTGCGCGCCGCTGCTTGCGGCCAGCGCCAAGGCGGCGGCCATGATCATGCGTTTCATAGGATTCCCCTTGTGTCCGCCGCTGAATCGCGGCTATGACACAAAGTGTCCTATAGAGCATTGATTTTCCGCAAGGGAAATGTGATTGGGGGAATCCCTGAGCAGCGGGAATAACGTTCGCCTTTCGCGCTGAAAGTTGGAAATCGTCAGCGTCGGAGGCGGCGTGCTTTGCTTTTTATGGAAGGCCCGAACTGATGCAGCACATCAGGCGCGCGTCATTCAGTACGGTACAGGCTGCCGGCGCCTCCCCCTTGCGTTGGCGTGCTGTCGCTGCAGCTTGGCATTGGCAGGCCCTGTCCCCATCCGGCGGCCAAGACCTGCACGTCACGCACCGGGTCGGAGGCCTTGGCCCGCGCGTTGCGCATGCGACAGGTTTCAGGATCGGTGGCGAATAGCCCGCGAGCAAAGCCCCGACCTTGCTCCGCCAGCTTTGCCGTCTTGGGGCTGCGGATCTGCGTGAACGCCCGAAAGGCCTCATCCAGGCTGCCGCCTGCGCCCTCCAGGCACCGCGCCAAATGCCACGCATCCTCCAACGCCTGGCAGGCCCCTTGCCCCGACGTCGGCAACGGCGCGTGTGCGGCATCCCCAACCAGCAGTACATTCGCCCGGCTCCACGTATGCAGCGGCTCCAGGTCATGCACCGCAATCAGCCGGATGGCATTTGCGGGCGTGGCACGGATGATGCGCGCGACGGGCTCGGGCCATCCCGCGAACAGATCTTCGACCTCCTTGCGTATCTCTGCAGCCGGTCTGGCTTCAGATAGCGGCCGAGCCTGGGCTGCAGCCCAATACACCAGTTGGGGTCGAATCGCGACGCAACCGAAGCGCTCGCCCGCCCCCCAGAAATCCTGAATCGAAATATCGTCCACCAGCGCATGCTGCCCCTGCGCTACGCCAATCCAATTCACGAAGCCCTGATAGGCAGGTGTGTTGTCACCCGCGACAAACTTGCGAGCCACGGAATCCATGCGGCCGTCGGCGCCAATGAGCAGATCCGGGCAGATGCGCGCACCGTTCTCGAAACGGGCCACAGCCCTGCCATTGGCAGCCAGCTCAATACCCACCGCCCGGTGTCCGAACGCCACCGGTATCCTGGCCCGGACGACATGATCCAGTAACACCTCCTGCAAGTGCCGGCGTAGCACCGTGTAGGTCGGGTATCCCATCGTCTTGTCCAGCAAGGCAATATCGAGGCCTCCCAGTGCATTGCCCGCAGCATCCTGGCGGCGCATTGTCAGCGGTCGGCCGCCCATGGCGTCGATGTCCTGCAACAGCCCCAGTTCTTCCAGCACAAAGCTGGCGTTCGGCCAAAGCGTCACGCCGGCCCCCATGGTTGCCGGCTCCGCCCGGCGCTCATAGACCCTGGGGCGGTAGCCCTGTTTGCGCAAAGCCAACGCCACGCTCAGGCCCGCGATGCCGCCGCCAAGTATTCCAATTTCCACGCTGAGTCTCTCCTGTCCATACGGTGCTCGATGTCGGGCTCGCCGCCTCGCATCGAACAAAATGGCATCTTAGATTTCGCCACCATTGAGAACTAGCATGCAAAAATGGGAGGTTTTCATACCTCAGGTGGGACAATCAATGCGCGATGCGCTCGATCTGAATACCGTCCGCGTCTATACCGCTGTTGTGGATGAGCAGAGCTTTGCTGGCGCATCGCGTCTTTTGGCGATCCCCTCATCCAACGTCAGCCGCTACGTGGCCGCACTGGAACGCAAACTCGGCACACGCCTGCTGGAACGCAGCACCCGCCACCTGCGTATGACGGAAGCCGGTCGACTGCTCTACGAACGCGCCAAGCCCTTGCTCGACGCTCTGCTCTCCACGCAGGAAGAGCTTGGTGCGGTACAGCGCGAACTGCGTGGTCCTCTGAAAATGTGCATGCCCGGCGAAGCGCCAAGGTTGTTGGCTCCCATCCTCGCCGAATTCTGTAGCCTCCATCCAGGCATCGAACTGGAATGCGATACCCGGATGACCGGACTGGAAGCGCTTCGAGAGGACGTTGACCTTTCCATCGTCTTCCACCGGGGCCATCAGGAGGACAGTGCCTTCATCACCCGCGAACTCGCCACACTGCCCAGCATCGTGGTTGCAGCCCCCTCCTTGCTGGCCCGGACCGGCATGCCGCGCCACGTTCGCGAGCTGAAGTCCCTGCCCTGTATCACTACCCTCAGTGCGCTCAAAGGCCAGCCCTGGCAGTTTCAGGACGCCGCGGGCGAAATCGTCAAGGTGCCGGTGCGCAGCCGCTATCGCGTCAACAGCGGAGAGCTGGCCGTGGCGGGCGCACGCCAAGGCATCGGTTTCGCCATTGTGGCGGCCTATCCCTGCCAGGAAGACCTTGCTGCGGGCCGATTGCAAGAGGTACCCCTGGACCTGTGTCCCGCCCCCCTGCAATTGCTGGGGGCATACAGCCATCGCCATTCCGTGACTGCGCGGGTTCGGGCGCTGCTGGAACTGATACAGGCACGGTTGGCAGGATCGGCGTGCCCTCCCATGGCCGCCGCACCGCGCGGGACGGTCTAGGATCGAAGCGGCGCGCCGCGGGCGCAGGGCATGTCGGTTCAAGCGCCCGGATGGCAAGCCACGCACGGCCGAGCCGCGCGATGCCATACAATTTTCGTATGATCGAGTCGAGACAACAGCAACTTCCGGTATGACATCCCATGAATCACGATAACCAGGACCCGCGCATGCCCGCTGAACAGGACACGCCGTCCACGCCATTGCGGCGGCAAGCGGAAAACGCGCTGCGCAAGACCATTCTTTCGGGCCGATTTCAGCCAGGCGAACGTCTCAAGGAACGTGAGCTGATGGAATTGCTCGATGTCAGTCGCACACTGGTGCGCGAAGCGCTACGCCAGGTCGAGGCCGAGGGCCTGATCGAGATCATCCCCAATCGCGGGCCGGTGGTCGCGGTGTTGAGCTACGAAGAAGCGGAAGAAATCTACGAAGTACGAGGCATCCTGGAAGCGCAGATCTGCACCGGCTTCGCACTGCGCGCGCGCAGCGAGCATATGCAGACCTTGACAACCACCTTCGACGCCCTCGCCGCCGCCGCGCGTCGCGGCGACGTCGAGCAGACGGTTGCCCTCAGCGATACGTTCTACGACACGATAGCCGCCGGGTGCGGCAATCGCCTGCTGGGCAACATGCTGCGCCAACTGCACAACCGCATCGTGCTGTTGCGCAGAACATCCTTGTCCGCGCCCAGCCGGTTGCCTGAGACCCTCTACGAATTGACCCAGATCTTCGAAGCGCTCAAGGCCCGTGACGAAGCGGCTGCCGGCAAAGCCGCCCTGCACCACGTCCGTCAGGCCGCGCGCACGGCACTCCAGGTGCTGCGAATCCGACAACACTAGGTGTTATCCACTAAATTGTAGTACTAAATTAGAATTTTTCCTTTTTTAGTAGTACGATTTGAACCGTCATTCACGTTCTTGGACGGCTGACGGGTTTTACCGTGGCCGATCCCTACCCCTAGGAGCAGGCGGTCATGAAACGCAGATCTTTCACCACAGGGTTGTTGGGCCTCATGGCGGCGGGCGCCTTGGGGCGAACCCCACTGGCCAAGGCCCAGGGCCAACCACTACCGGCACTGATTACCCTGGTGGTGCCGTTTTCCCCCGGCGGAGGCGCCGACCAGCTCGCGCGCGAATTCGCCCACTTCGCCCAGACACACGCGCCCGGCACCACCTTCGTGGTCGAAAACAAACCAGGCGCCAACGGCGCCATCGCTGCGCGCCATGTCGCGCGCCTGAAGCCTGACGGGACGACGTTGCTGCTGGGCACCTCCAGCACGCATGTGCTGGGCCCGCTCATCGCCAAGACGGCCGCCGCCGACATCACCAAGGAGTTCAGCCCCGTCACCTTACTGGCGACCACCGCCAATGTGCTGGCGGTCGCCAGCAAGTCGCGTTGGAAAACGCTGGATGAATTCCTCGCCGACGCCCGCCAGCAAGCCTTGACGTACGGCACCTTCGGTACCGGCTCGTCGGCACACCTCTACGGCCTGCTGTTGGCCCAATCAACGGGCGCCAAGTTGTCCCATGTGCCCTACAAGGGTTCCGGACAGGCGGTCACCGATCTGCTCGGCGACCACATCGATGCGGTATTCCTGACCAGCAGCGCGCTTGAAAGCCTGGCCCGCGAAGGCAAGGTCCGCGTCCTCGGCGTGACGGGCGAAGCCCGCACGCCGGTTTTTCCCGACAGCAAGACCTTCGAGGAACAGCAGGTGCGGCAATTGGACTTCAGCGGATGGTTCGGCCTGTTCGGGCCCGCGGGCACCCCGGCGTCCATTTGCGATAGCGTCGCGATGCTGGCTGGGAAACTGGGCAAAGACGACGCCGCTCGCCAGCGCATGGTTGGGCAGGGCTACGATTGGGTCGGCTCTTCGCCGGCGGCGCTGCAGGCCGCCGTGGAAAACACCATCGCGATCTATCAAAAGGTTCTGGCGACGGAGCCGGCGGATCTGGGCGGATAAGGAGCCGGGCCGCCCAGGAATCCCCGCACCGCCTCGGCAAACAGCGCCGGCTGGTCATCGTGGACATAATGGCCGGCGTCCGCGATCTCGACCGATCGAATACGCGGATTGAGATCACACATACGCCGCACCATATCGGGCTGCAAGTAGTCCGTCCGGCCGCCGCGCGCCACCAAGGTGTCGCACGCAATCGCCTGCACGCATGGCGCCAAGTCAACGACGCGCGCGGGGTCCGGGTTCAATCGGGTTGCGGCGATGCCCGCGTGATCGTAGCGCCAGGTAAAGCCGCCATCCGCGGCCGGCTTGAGCATGCTGGTCAAACGCTGCTGGCGCGCGGCTTCACTGACTGAAGGTCGCAATGCGCGCATGAATGCCGCGGCCTCGTCCCATGAAGCGAACCGCTCGGGCGTGGCCTGAAGCTCCTGGCAGATGCGCGAGGCCCCCGCGCTGACTTCAAAGGCCCCCGGACCCGCGTCTTCGATGACCAATCGACGGACCCGCTGCGGGTGTCTCGCCGCGAACACAATGGCGTTGATGCCCCCCAGCGAATGCCCGAGCAAATCGAATTGCCCCAGCCCCAGTTGCCCGGTGACGCCCTCCAGATCGGCCACGTAGGCGTCCACGTAGTAATTCCAGTCGGGGTCCCAATCGGACTCGCCGCGGCCACGTTGGTCAAAGGCGATGACGCGCGCCCCGGGCTGCAATGCGGCCGCCAAACGCGAAAAGGTCTCGGCGTAGCCCCGGATGCCATGAAGCATGACAATGGGATAGCCGTCGACGTCGCCCCACTCCACGACATGAAGGCGCAACCCGGATACCGTCAACGAATAGTCTCGGCGATTCATATACCTCTCCCTGAAACCGGCCGGCTCAGCACAAGCCGTCCAGCCCTTTCACCTCGCTGGCGCGCAATCCCCCCAGGCGCGCGTTCAGCCGCCCGCGCGTTGCGAACGCCCAGACCAGCACGACTTCGTCACGGTTCGGGCCGTCGTTGAATTGCGCGGTCACGGTGTCGTAGTGCGACCGCACATAGAGCGCGTCCTTGTGCGCCAGGGGAATATCGATGGCCGTGCCGGGCGCACCACGCTTCCCGGTGGACGGCACCCAGGATTTCGCGCCGCCCAGGCCTTCCCGCACAGGGTTCGCGGCGGGATTGGTGAGCAGGGCATTGCCATGCTCGTATTCTCCGTCCATCCCCACCAGGCACGCTTTGCCATAACTCTCGATCGCCCTTCCCGCGGCCGCCTCGCCGATGCGGCGGCCGAACTCGCGTCCCAACTCGGGCGACGCGTCGATCCATGCGGACAGATCCTGGACATAGCGGCCAGCATAGGGATTGTGGAGGCAGGCGGCAATGACGATCTTTCGCAAGGGTTCGCCATCCGCGGGCGCGCCGGTTTCTCCCGCCAGGGAATCCTCGATCTGGAGATACCACTTGCGGATGTGGAAAGCGCTGAAATTCGGGGTCTTCATAAGGTACGTCTCTTGTTCAGAAAATGGAATGGGATGGGATGAGAAGGCCGCCTCGCGGACACGGCCGGCGCGGCGGCGCTGAAGCGGTCATGTGGCCTGGCTCGGCAATCTGGATTGGGGGTGGGCCTTGACTGGCGCGACGAACGGTGTCCAGGCCACCGCGGTGATCTCACTGAAATCACGCCATTCCTTGAACCAGCTGCGTCCGCCATCCATCGACCGGAACAGGTGCCCATACTTCGTGCCGGCAAACACGAGCGACGGATCGGCCGCATGCGCGCCGAAGGCCCAGAAGGTAGCGTTCGGCGGCGAGTGCAGAATCGCGCGGACCCAAGTGCGGCCACGGTCTTCAGAGCGATATATCCGCGTCCGCGTGCCCGGCGTGCCATCGCCGACCGCCAGCAACAGGACGTCCTCGCCGCCCGGCAGTGGCTGGATCGTGCGGGTGTAGTACAGGCCATCGAAGCGATCCGCCGAACTGGCGCCTTGCCAGGCGCCTTGGGCGTTGTCGACGTTGGTGTAGACCGAATTGACGGTGCAGATCAGGTGCGTGCGCGGAATCTGGCCGCGCGGCGGCAAAACGCTGATGGCGTGGATGTCGCCGCTGACGATGCCGTTGGCGACCGAGTCAATCCGCTGCCAGGAATCGCCCCGGTCACGGCTGCGCCAGGCGCCGCCCTCCTCGACCCCGAACCAGACTTCGCCATTGACGGGATCCACGGCAATCGCCAGGATACGCGGCCGATTCACGCCGGCGCAGAACTCCGGCAATTCGACCGGCAACGCCTCCCACGTCTGCCCGCCGTCGGCCGAGCGGAACATGCGCGCACGCGATGGGGCCCCTGTACCTGCGTAGACCCGCGCGGGGTTGCTCGGGTCCAGTGCCAGGGCCCAGACAGTCTGCCCGTTGGCCGGGGAATCCAGCCGCCGAAAATGCGCTCCGCCGTCGGTGCTCAGGCAGATCCCGGCATCCGCGCCAGCGAACACGCGGGCGGGATCGGACGGGTCGACCGCCAGACAGCGCACGACGCCATCAAATTCGATCGCCTCTTTCAAGCCCAGCCGATGCCAGCTCGCGCCGTTGTCGGCGCTTCGCAATATGCCCTGCCCCGCGGTCCCCACCAAGATCGTGCCTTGCATGATGTCCTCCTCCCCCCTTCTGGGAAATAAGTGCTCGGACAGGGCGCCACCGTCCCCGGCACGGGTTCTGTCCGAAATCCGGCTGGCCTTCGATGGCTCACAAGAAGCCGCCGACGGCGGGCCGCCGGCCGAGCAAGCGTTTCCCCTAGTTGGAAACAAAGGCTAGCCACGCAAGAATTGTAGTACTGAATTAATTATTTTTCTATTTTTGTACTACCGATTTGAGATAAATCGCCATTTCAATCCGATGCCAGGCAGCCGCGCGCCGCGGCGCTGGCAACGTCATCAGGGAAAGACAGACATGAAGTTCTATCACGAGGTACGGGGTTGCTCGCTGGCGGTCGACATCGTCGCGCGCGAACTCGGCATTGCATTGGATCTGCAATGGGTGGACATGCGCACCAAGCGGTTGGCCGACGGGACGGACTACCTGCTCGTCAACTCGAAGGGCACGGTGCCCACTTTGCAGTTGCCCGACGGGCAGTACCTCAGCGAAGGCGCCGTCATCATGCAATACCTGGCCGACCAACAGCCCGGCACGGCCTTGTTCGCGCCGCCCGGGTCGCTGATTCGCTACCGCATCATGGAGTGGATGAGCTTCATCGCGGCGGATTTGCACAAAGGCGGCTTCATGCCGTTGTTCAAGGCCATCACGCCGCCCGAGTACAAATCGATCGCCCGCCAGTATCTGCACGGCCGGCTGCAATGGCTCAACGATCAGTTGGAGGGACGCGACTTCCTGATGGGCCATCAATTCACGATTGCGGACGCCCATTGCTACACGATCGCCATGTGGACCCGCGCGCACCGCATCGACACCGCCGCCTGGCCCCATCTGGAGGCCTATCTGCAACGGGTCGGCGCCCGTGCCAGCGTACGCGCCGCCGAACAGGCGGCCCATGAAGAAGGCGTGCGCCAAAGCGCGGGCCAGCCGTAACGTCGTTGCCCATCCCCCCCTTTGGAACATACCGTTCCGGTTGGAGAATCCCCATGAACATGCTGCTCCGTTTGGTCTTTTTGTGCGCGGGCGCGCTGTGCGCCATCCAAGCCGGCGCCGCCGGCAATCCAGCGGGCCCCATCCGCCTGGTCGTCGGCTTTCCTCCTGGCGGAGGCACGGACGGCGCCGCCCGCATCATTGCGGAAAAGCTGCCCGCGCTTCTGGACCAGCCCACAATCGTCGAAAACCGTGGCGGCGCCGGAGGCACCCTGGGCGCATTGAACGTGACACGCTCCGCGCCCGATGGCAACACGCTGTTCTTTGGCACCAGCGCCGAGCTGATCATCAACCCGGTGACCCGCAAGACGGCGCCGTACGACGTGCTCAAGCAATTCACCCCGATTGGCGAAGTGGGTAGCGTCAGCTTTGTGCTGGTCGTGCCCGCCTCCTCGCCCATCACCAGCGTGCCGTCATTGATCGCCCGGGCCAAGGCGCATCCCGACCGCCTGAATTTCTCGTCATTCGGCATCGGATCAACCAATCACATGATCGGCGCGTTGTTCCTGTCTCGCACCGGGATCAGCGCGACGCATATTCCTTACCAGGGCAGCGCGCCGGCAATGAGCGCGTTGTTGGCGAACGAAGTGGACTTCACGTTCGAAACCGCCGCGGTGGCCTTGCCTCATATCAAATCGGGAAAGCTGCGCGCGCTGGCCACGCCCTCCCCCGCACGACTGCGTGACCTGCCGGACACTCCGACCCTGCGAGAGTTGGGCTTTCAAGACATGGCAGCGGAAGGCTGGATGGGCGTCTTGGCCCCCGCCAACGTGGCCCCTGACGTCGTGCAACGGCTCAATGCCGCCTTGAACACCGTGCTGCGTATGCCCGACGTGCGCGAAAAACTGACCGCAAGGGGGGTGGAGGTGTCGCCGGGATCCGCCAGTCAGTTCCGCGACATGCTCGCGGCCGAACAAGGAAAATGGCGGCGCGTGGCCCAAGAGTCGGGCATCTCGCTCGACTGAGCAACCGCGGTTCGTCGTCGAGCCACTGGTCGAACCACGACGCGGCCCCGCCCCGGTGCCTTACGGAGGAAGGGGCGGGCCTTTCCATGGCATGGATATGGACGTGCGGCATTACAACAAAAACACCATCAATAATGCGAATCCGTATCATCAATAGTATTATCTGGCGCCCATCGCGCCACATCCTATCCTGCCCAGCAACATGCGCCGCCCTGTCCTCTCTGTATGTCTCCTGAATGCCATCGTCCCCACCGCGGTCGCCGCGCCGAATAGTCCCGCTGATGCCGTCGAACTGGAGGCCGTGAGCGTTTACGGCGTCGCCGAGCGGGCCGACGGTCCGGTGATCGGATATCGGGCGACCCGCAGCATGAGCGCCACGCGCACCGATGCCGCCCTGCGCGAGGTGCCGCAATCCATCACCGTCGTACCCCGCGACGTCGTGGAGGACACCAATGCCACGCGCTTGCGCGAAGTGCTCGATTACGCCGGCGGCGTTGGCAGCGCAAACAATTTCGGCGGACAAGGCCTGACCACGGTGACGGTCCGGGGCTTTACCACCGGCGAGTACTACCGCAACGGATTCCCCATCAATCGCGGTTATCCCAACGCGCCCGACGCCTACACCCTCGAAAGGCTCGAGGTCATGCGTGGCCCCGCCACGACCTTGTATGGCCGCGGCGATCCCGGCGGCACGTTCAACGTGGTGACAAAGCAACCCGAAGCGCAAGCAAGCCTGAGCACCGGCCTGCAATTCGACAGCCACGGAATGCGCCGCGTCACCATCGACACCACCGGCCCCGTGGACGAGCAAGGCCAATTCACGTATCGCATCAATGCGCTGGCCGAAGGGGGCAATACCTTCCGTGACAACGTCAGCACGGAGCGCTACGCCGTCGCTCCCGTACTCACTTGGCAGCCCAGCGCCGCCACGCGGATTACGCTCGAAGCGGATCTGATGCGTAACAACCATCCGCTGGACCGGGGCCTGACGAACTATCCCAACCAGAGCAAGCGCGCGTCGTCCAGCGTCAACGCCTGGGAAGCCGGCACCACCAACAAACTGCACAACGACAACACGGTCGTCCAGTTGCGCTTCGAACATGCGCTGAACGACGACTGGAAAGTCGCCGGCGGGTTCCAATGGCTCGACGGCACGCTCAAGGGCAACGCGGTTGAAGCCAATGCGCTCCAGTCCGACGGTCGGACGTTGGGCCGCAACTTCAACTACCGCCGGCTGGACTGGACCGATCGGGATTTCCAACTCAACCTGACAGGCAGCTTCAGCACCGGCGGCGTACGCCACACGCTCTTGACCGGCGTGGAGGTTGAAGACTACGACTACCAATCGATCATTCGCCGGTCCGCGGCCGGCGCCAACGCCTACCCCGTCGACCTGTACGACCCGGTGCTTGGGCAACCGCGCCCGCCGCTGAGTCGCACGACGACGCACGATAAGGAAAACCTGAAAACCTGGGCGGCCTTCGTACAGGATCAGATTTCACTCACGGACCGGTTCAAAGTGGTGGCGGGAGTGCGATTCGAACACTTCGAACACCGCTACCGGGATCGCTTGCCCGGCGCGTCGAGCTGGCGCACCCGCGACTCGGCGGTCTCGCCCCGCCTGGGCGTGGTCTATGACCTTACGGAGACGCTCTCCGTCTATGCCAACACCGCGCGCGCCTACAAGCCGAACACGGGGGCCGACCGCCAGGGCAACGGCTTCAATCCCGAAAAGGGCAAGTCGATTGAAGTCGGCGCCAAGTGGGAACTGCTCAATGAAAAACTGAGCGTCGACGTGTCGGCCTACCAGATCGACAAACAGAACGTTCTCACGGTCGACCCCGCGGACATCACCTACCGGGTGGCAGCCGGGAAAGTGCGCAGCCGCGGTTTCGACGTGAATGTGGCCGGCAACCTCACGCGCCAGTGGCGGGTGATAGGCGGCTATGCTTTCGTCGACGCGGCGGTGACCCAGGACAACACCTTGCCCGAAGGCACGCGCCTGGCCAACATCCCGCGAAGCACCCTCAGCCTATTGAATATGTATGAATTCCATGAAGGTCCCGCGCGCGGGCTCGGATTGGGCGTCGGCGTGCGCTACGTCGGCAAACGGGCGGGGCAAACCGCGGCGAACACCTACCGCATGCCAGCCTATGTGGCGGTCGACGTATTCAGCTTCTATCAGATAAACCGTAATCTGCGAGTGAACCTCGACGTGACGAACCTCTTCAATCGCACGTATGACGAGGGCTCGTTCAACAGCTATGTCTACCCCGGGGCGCCACGAACCGCGCAACTGGGCATCAGGTACACCTATTGATGACTGCGCCGGCCGGGTCGCGGCCGCCAGACTCTGGCGCGAAGCTCCCCGGCGGGCGCGCCCCGGCGAAATGGCGCCGGATCTAGGATTCCCGCCGCGGCGGTCGATGCAGCATCGCCACGTGCGATGAACCCTGCCACTTGGGATAGCGGTCCAGCACCGCGGGGTCATGCCCCGGCACTACGTGCTGCTCGGACTGCGCCGCGCCATACAGCTTGGCGTAGCCGGACAGCATCCGGGCCGTTTCATAGACGATCGGAAACGGCCTGCCCTGCCCCATGTTTTCGTAATAATGGCTGGCGTCCGAGGCCAGCACCACCCAGCCGCGTTCGGTATGCACCCGAACCGCCTGCAGGCCTTTGGTATGGCCGCCGATATGCAGCAGTTCCATGCCCGGCAGCAACGTCCCGTCGCCATCATGGAAGTCCACCCGGCCGTCGTAGACGCGCCGTACCAGCGTGACCACATCCTCCACCGCGTAGGCATGCCGCAGCGGTTCGAAGCACATGCAACGGCCGGTGGCGTAGTCGAGTTCGTCGTCCTGCACATGAAAACGCGCGTTGGGTAGCAGGTCCAGATTGCCC
>LXNH01000050.1_pt1 | contig 24167 bp, 20 predicted proteins | sample 809111 | NCBI WGS metagenome assembly LXNH01 (sample SAMN04870528, study PRJNA318959) | seawater metagenome | biome: 00002010; material: water; isolation source: marine seawater | place: Greece: Milos, Mediterranean Sea | collected 2013-05-29 | depth 5-7 m
GGCCGCGGCGCCAACGCCGGGCAGGTCAGGGTGCGCCCCGAGATCGCCGATATGGTGCGGTATGAAACCTTGAACCTGCTGGCGCCAACGTGGCCGATCAGCGAGAAGTTCGACGTGATCTTCTGCCGCAACGTCATGATTTATTTCGATAAGCCGACCCAGGCGAAGATCCTTGAGCGGTTCGTGCCGCTGCTCAAGCCGGGCGGCCTGCTGTTCGCGGGCCATTCCGAGAACTTCACCTATATCAGTCGGGATTTCCGTCTGCGCGGGCAGACAGTGTACGAATGCGCGGGCAGGGCCTAGGCGGGCCCTCGCGGCAAGCTTGCGGTCGGACCGAGGCGATAAACAATGCAGAAAATCAGAGTCTTATGTGTGGATGATTCCGCGCTGGTGCGCGGACTGATGACCGAAATCATCAACAGCCAGCCGGATATGGAAGTGGTTGCGACCGCGCCCGATCCGCTGGTGGCGCGCGAGTTGATCAAAAAGCACAATCCCGACGTGCTGACGCTGGACGTGGAAATGCCGCGCATGGACGGCCTGGACTTCCTCGAAAAGCTGATGCGCCTGCGGCCGATGCCGGTGGTGATGGTGTCTTCGCTGACCGAGCGGGGCGGTGAAATCACGTTGCGCGCGCTGGAACTGGGCGCCATCGACTTCGTCACCAAACCCAAGCTGGGCATTCGTGACGGTCTGTTGGAATACACCGAGATCATCGCCGACAAGATCCGCGCCGCCTCGCGTGCCAAGTTGCGCGCGCCCAGCCCGCATGCGCCGCCGGCGGCGCCGGCGCCGATGTTGCGCCGGCCGCTGGCGAGCTCGGAAAAGCTGGTGATCGTAGGCGCCTCCACGGGCGGCACGGAAGCCATTCGTGAAGTGTTGCAGCCTTTGCCGCCGGACAGCCCGGCGATCCTGATCACGCAGCACATGCCGGCTGGCTTCACGCGTTCGTTCGCGCAGCGCCTGGATGCCCTGTGCGCGGTGACGGTGCGCGAGGCCGTGCACGGCGAGCGCGTGCTGCCGGGCCACGTGTACCTGGCGCCGGGCGGCGAGATGCACATGCGCCTGGGCCGCAGCGGCGCCAACTACGTGATCGAGCTGGAAGCCAGCGAGCCGGTCAATCGCCACCGCCCGTCGGTGGATGTGTTGTTTAATTCCGCGGCCGTGGCGGCGGGCAAGAACGCCATCGGTGTCATCCTGACCGGAATGGGCAAGGACGGGGCGGCCGGCATGCTGGCCATGCATCGCGCCGGCGCCCATACCATTGCGCAGGATGAGGCCAGTTGCGTGGTTTTTGGCATGCCCCGGGAGGCCATTGCGCTCGGCGCGGCTGATGAAGTGGTGCCGCTGTCGGCGATGAGTGAGCGCATTCTGACTCGCCTGGGCGACCGGGGACACCGCGTTTGACGCGGATGTCGTCCCGATCGGTCCCAAGCAAATTTCTTCTGGAGTAAAAGATGGTAGACAAGGGCATCAAGATTCTGGTGGTGGATGATTTCCCCACCATGCGGCGGATCATCCGCAACCTGCTCAAGGAGTTGGGTTTCGAGAACGTGGATGAAGCCGAAGACGGCGCGATCGGGCTGGAGAAGTTGCGCAACGGCGGCTTCCAGTTCGTCGTGTCCGACTGGAACATGCCCAACCTGGACGGCCTGGAAATGCTCAAGCAGATCCGCGCCGACGCCAGCCTGGCCTCGCTGCCGGTATTGATGGTGACCGCCGAGGCCAAGAAAGAGAACATCGTGGCGGCGGCCCAGGCCGGCGCCAATGGCTACGTGGTCAAGCCCTTTACCGCGGCGACGCTGGAAGAGAAGCTGGTCAAGATCTTCGAAAAACTCGGCGGCTGAGGTGTGCAATGAGTTCGACGCAGAATGAAGACCCGACTGATTCGCCTGACCTGATTCACCGCATCGCCTCGCTGACGCGCATGCTGCGCGACAGCATGCGTGAGCTGGGGCTGGACCAGGCGATCAAGGATGCGGCCAACGCCATCCCCGATGCCCGCGACCGCCTGCGCTACGTGGCCCAGATGACCGAACAGGCCGCCAATCGCGTGCTGAACGCGACCGAGGCCGCCGGCCCGATCCAGGACGGCATGTCGCGCTCGGCCCAGGCGCTGGATAGCCGCTGGCAGCAATGGTACGACCAGCCGCTGGAATTGCCTGAGGCCCGCGAGCTGGTCAAGGATACGCGCGCGTTCCTGCAGGATGTGCCCAAGCAGACGCAGCAGACCCAGTCCAAGCTGATGGAAATCATCATGGCGCAGGACTTCCAGGATCTCACCGGCCAGGTCATCATGCGCATGATGGATGTGGTCGGCGCGATCGAGCGCGAACTGCTGCAGGTGCTGCTGGACAACGTGCCGCAGGAACGCCGCGACGAAGCCAACAGCCTGCTCAATGGTCCGCAGGTCAGTCCGCAGGGCAAGGCCGACGTGGTCACCAGCCAGGATCAGGTCGACGACCTGCTCGCCAGCCTGGGCTTTTGAAGCGGCGGCAATCGCACGCGACCATGCCCGGCCGCCGGGCATGGTCGTATTCCCTAAGGGTGTGAAAGCGTGCCCTTGGGTAGACTGCAACAATAAGAATCGGGGCCAGCAGCAGGAGACAGGGCGCGGCCACGCGCCCAAGGCAACGGATGCCCGCAGAAGGCGATCCGGGCCGCACAAGGAGGTGCTATCTTGGCCAGATCCGTATTCCGATTCGGAGGCATCTGGGGTTTGCTGCGCCGGCTCAATCGCGGCCGCGCGACGTTGTCCGAACGCCCCTTGTCCCTCAGCCCGGCCGCCTGGCCGCTTTACCGCTTCCTGGCGGGTATCCGTGGCCGCATCGCCACGGTGCGGCAATCCAGCATCGAAATCGCCCTGAACGCGGCCCGTACCCAGTTCCAGGCCGGGCGTTGCGCGCAGATGGCGCAGGAGCAGGCGCGCGCGGCCGAGGCGCTGGCGGCCAGCGGCGCCCAGATCGCGGCGCTGTCCGCTTCCACGTCGACCCACGTGCGCGACATCGCCGAGGTGTCGGGGCAGAACCTGCGTGCGGCCGAACAGGCGCTGGCGGAGCTGTGCGAGGTCAAGGAGCGGGTCGATCGCATGACCCGTGAGATGGCGGTCTTCAGCGACGTGGTGGGCCAGTTGACGGACCGGGCGCGTTCGGTGGGCGACATCAGCAAGCTGATCAAGGACATCGCACTGCAGACGCAACTGCTGGCGCTGAATGCCGGCGTCGAGGCGGCGCGCGCTGGCGATGCGGGGCGCGGGTTCGCGGTGGTCGCCAGCGAGGTCGGCCGGCTGGCCGAGCGGGTCAATGCCGCCACCAGCGACATCGGCCGCCATACCGGCGAGATGCTGGAACTGGTCGATTCGACCCAGCGACAGACGGGAACATTGCGCGAGGACGTGGACGCCTCCGGCGCGGTATTGGACAAGACCCGCCAGGATTTCCAGCATTTTGTGCGGGATTTCGACAGCATGAACCGCCAGGTGGGCGAAGTGGTGCAGGCGATCGGCGAAGTCGATGCCACCAACCACGGCATGAGCCAGGACGTGAGCCGGATCGCGGCGCTCAGCGCCGACGTGCGCGAACGGGTGGCCAGCATGTCGGGCGAGATCGACCGCATCCGGCGCCAGACCGAGAGCGTGCAGGAGGTCCTGTCGGACATGCGCACCGGCAATACCGCTTTCGACCGGCTGTCGGAGACGCTGGAGGCCTTCCGCGCGGCGGCGGCGCGGCTGCTGGGGCATGCCTGCGCGCGCGGCCTGGACGTGTTCGACCGCCATTACCAGCGCATCGCGGGCAGCGAGCCGCCGCGCTATCACACGGCCTACGATCGGGCCATTGACGAGTCCCTGACGCGGCTGCTGGACGGTGTGCTGGCGGCGGTGCCGGGCGGCAGTTATGCGCTGCTGGTGGACGCGCGTGGCTACGCCCCGGCGCACAACAGCCGGTATTCGCATGCGCCCAGCGGCGACCCGGCGCAGGACATCGCGCGGGTGCGCCACAAGCGGATTTTCGACGACCCGGTGGGCGCGCGCCTGGCCGCGAACACCGAAACCCTGCTGTTCCAGACCTATTCGCGGGACACCGGCGAGATCGTCAATGACATTTCCGTGCCGTTGTTCCTGGATGGCGAGCACTGGGGCGCGGTGCGTATCGGCCTGGACTATGTGCGTTTCCAGGCCGCGCTTGAGGACGCCGGACAGGCTGCCAGGACGGCGGCCGTGGCAGGGTGAAAGACCGCGGGGCGGGGCGGCGGCCCCTCAGCCGGCGGGCGCGCCGGCCGGCCCTGGCGGCCACTCCCGGGCATGCCGGTGGCCGGCAGGGCACGGGCGCATCCGGGAATAGCGCCGCTTTCCCCCCGTTTCTTGGCTTATCGCCAAATGGCCATGCCTCCTAGAATCTCGGCGGGCAGCTCGTAATCCGTCAATCCGCGAGCCGCAACGACACCGCAGAGCATGGCCGAAGAAAGCGACCTCGAGAAAACCGAAGCCGCCTCTCCCAGGCGCCTGGAAAAGGCGCGCGAGGAGGGGCAGATTGCGCGTTCCCGGGAGCTGGGCACGTTCATGATGCTGGCCGTCGGGGTCGGGACGATCTGGGCCACCGGGGCTTCGATTTATCAGGGACTGAACGGCGTGCTGCGCAATGGCTTGGCGTTCGACCAGCGCGTGGTGTCCGATCCGGGCGTCATGGTCGAGCAGGCCGTCGATGGCTTTGGCCACGCGCTGCTGGTGGTGTTGCCGATCTTCGGCCTGCTGGCGGTGGTCGCGGTGCTGTCCAGCGTGTTGCTGGGCGGGATCGTCATCTCCGGCAAGCCGTTGTCGCCGAATTTCTCGAAGCTGAGCCTGTTCGCCGGGCTCAAGCGCATGTTCTCGTCGCAGACCGTGGTCGAACTGATCAAGGCGCTGGCCAAGGCCCTGCTGGTCGGCGGGGTCGCGGTGTGGGTGCTGTGGCGCTATCACGACGACATGCTCAGCCTGATGCACGTGGCGCCGTCGGCGGCGCTGACCAAGGCTTTGAGCCTGGTGGCGATGTGCTGCGCCTTCATCGTCGCCTCGCTGCTGATCGTGGTGCTGCTGGACGTGCCGTGGCAGATCTGGAGCCATCTGAAGAAATTGCGCATGTCCAAGGAAGACGTGCGCCAGGAGCACAAGGAAAGCGAAGGGGATCCGCACACCAAGGCCCGCATCCGCCAGCAGCAGCGCCAGGCGGCGCGCCGGCGCATGATGTCCGAGGTTCCCAAGGCCGACGTGGTGGTGACCAACCCGACCCACTACGCCGTCGCGCTGAAGTACGAGGAAGACAGGAACGGCGCGCCGCGGGTGCTGGCCAAGGGCACCGGGCTGGTTGCCGCCAAGATCCGCGAGCTGGCCGCCGAACACCGCATTCCCACCCTTGAGGCGCCGCCGCTGGCGCGCGCCTTGTATCAACACGTCGAGCTGGGGCACGAAATCCCGGCCGAGCTATATACCGCCGTCGCGGAAGTGCTGGCGTGGGTCTTCCAGTTGCGCTCGTGGCGCTCGGGATGGGGCGCCGAACCCTCGGCGCCCACCTCCCTGGTCGTGCCGGCCGAGCTGGACCCGCAGGCCAAATCCGCAGCACAAGGAGTTTAAGGAATGAGCGCTCTGCTCACCATGTTGAAAAGCACTGGAGGCACGCATGCGCGCCTGCTGGCCGGCCCCATCCTGATCGTGATGGTGCTGGGCATGATGGTGCTGCCGCTGCCCACTTTCCTGCTCGACCTGCTGTTCACCTTCAACATCGCGCTGTCGGTGATGATCCTGCTGGTGGCCATGTTCACCCGCAAGCCGCTGGATTTCGCCGCATTCCCAGCGGTGCTGCTGTTCGCCACGCTGCTGCGCCTGTCGCTGAACGTCGCCTCGACCCGCGTGGTGCTGCTGAACGGCCACAGCGGTCCGGACGCCGCCGGCAAGGTGATCGAGGCCTTCGGCCACTTCCTGGTGGGCGGCAACTTCGCCGTCGGCATCATCGTCTTCGTCATCCTGACCATCATCAACTTCATCGTCATCACCAAGGGCGCGGGGCGCATCGCCGAAGTCGGCGCGCGCTTCACCCTGGACGCAATGCCGGGCAAGCAGATGGCCATCGACGCCGACCTGAATGCCGGCCTGATCGGCGAGGACGAGGCCCGCAAGCGCCGCGCCGAGGTGTCGCAGGAATCCGACTTCTTCGGCTCGATGGACGGCGCCAGCAAATTCGTGCGCGGCGACGCCATCGCCGGCCTGCTGATCATGGTGATCAACGTCATCGGCGGCCTGATCGTGGGCGTGGCCCAGCACGATATGTCGATGAGCGAATCGGCTCGCGTCTATACGCTGCTGACCATCGGCGACGGCCTGGTGGCGCAGATCCCGGCGCTGGTGATCTCGACCGCCGCCGGCGTGGTGGTGTCGCGCGTGTCGACCGACCAGGACATCGGCCAGCAGATCATCAGCCAGCTGTTCTCCAATCCCAGTGTGATGTTCCTGACGGCCGGCATCATTGGCATCATGGGCCTGATCCCGAACATGCCGCACGTGGCCTTTCTGACCCTGGCCGGCGCCCTGGCCTGGGGCGGCTGGGCCATGCTCCAGCGGCGCAAGGCGGCCGAGGAGGCCGCCGCCGAGGCGCCGCAGCAGGCTGTGACGCAGGCGCAGGCCGCCGCCGCCGAAGCCAGCTGGGACGACGTGTCGATGGTGGACCAGCTAGGCCTGGAGGTCGGCTACCGCCTGATTCCGCTGGTCGACCATGCCCAGAACGGCGAGCTGCTGCACCGCATCCGCAGCCTGCGCAAGAAATTCGCCCAGGACGTCGGCTTCCTGCCGCCGGTGGTGCACATCCGCGACAACCTGGAGCTCAAGCCCAACGACTACCGCATCCTCTTGTCGGGCGTGGAGATCGGCCACGGGGTGGCCATGCCGGGGCAGTGGCTGGCGATCGATCCGGGCGGCGTGACCATGCAGATCAAGGGCACGCCCACCACCGATCCGGCCTTTGGCCTGCCGGCGCTGTGGATCGACGGCAGCCTGCGCGACCAGGCCCAGGTGGTGGGCTACACCGTGGTCGATGCCGGCACCGTGGTGGCGACCCACCTGAACCACCTGATGCACCGCCATGGTTCCAACCTGCTCGGCCGCCAGGAAGTGCAGCAGTTGCTGGACCGCATCGGCCGCGACGCGCCCAAGCTGGTCGAGGACCTGGTGCCCAAGACGCTGTCGCTCACCGCGCTGCAGAAGGTGCTGCAGGGCTTGCTGGCCGAGGAAGTGCCGATCCGCGACATGCGCACCATCATCGATACGCTGTCCGAACACGGCCCGCGCCTGGCGGCGCTGGCGGCCGGCACTGGCGGCCAGCCCGATATCAACGAACTGATCGCGCTGACCCGCCGTTCGCTGGGCCGCGCCATCACCCAGCAATGGTTCCCGGGCGAGGGCGAGCTGCGCGTGATCGGCCTGGACGTCAAACTCGAGCGGGTGCTGTCGCAGGCGCTGACCACCAGCGGCGGTCTGGAACCGGGTCTGGCGGATACACTGCTGCGCGAAACCCAGGCGGCGGTCGAGCGCCAGGAGTCGCAGGGCAATGCCCCGGTGCTGCTGGTGTCGCCGGTGCTGCGCGCGCCGCTGTCGCGCTTCCTGCGCCACCATCTGCCGCAGTTGGGGGTGTTGTCGAATACGGAGATTCCGGATGAGCGCATGGTCCGCGTGACCGCCCTCATCGGCGGAGGTAATGGTCAATGAAAATAAGCCGCTTCTTTGGAGCCAATAGCCGCGAGGTCATGCGCCAGGTGCGCCAGATGCTCGGTCCGGACGCGCTGATCGTGTCGAACCGCAGCGTGGATGGGGGTATCGAGGTGCTGGCCACGGTCGATGGCGCGTTCGACGACGCGCCCGGGCATGCGCAGGAGCACGCGCCGCGTGCCTATGCCGACGGCCACGCGCCTGCGCCCCGCGCACCGCTGGCGCACGAGGCGCAGGCGGCGCCGCAGCCTGCCTATGGAACGCCTATGCCGCGACCGGCTCATGGCGCCGGCGTCGCGCCGCATTATGACGGTGGCACCGCCGCGCAGCCGGCCTCGCCGCCGCCCATGACGCCGCCGCCGGCCTATGCCGTGCCGTCGCGCTCCATTGCCGCCTATCAGTCGGCCTACGCCGCGCCGGCCACGCCGGCGCATGAGGCGCGGGCCGAGCCCGCCGTTCGCCCGGCACCGCCCGCGGCCAGCCCGGCGCCGGCGGTGGCGCCGCCGCCCATGGGCGTGGCGGCGGCCGTGGCTGCGCCCGCCGCGCCGGCAGCGCCCGTGCGCATGGAAATGCCGGCCTTGCCGCCGGCACGCGAACTGGCGCCGGCGGCGCCGACGATGGCGCGCATGCCCGATGCGCCGTTGCGCAATGGTCCGGTGGTGCCGCCGGCAGCGTTGCCCGGGGATGCCGCGGCCGGGCTGCAGGACGCCATCAGCGCCTTGCGTGGCGCGCTCGAAAGCCGCATGGACGGCCTGCTCTGGGGCGGGCGCCAGGGGCCTGGGCGCGAACCGGCGGGCGCCGCCTTGTTCCGCAGCCTGCTGGATGCGGGCTTCAGCACCAAGCTGGTCCGCACACTGGTCGAGCGCATGCCGGCAGGCATCACGTCCGACGCGGCGCTGGCCTGGGCCCGCAATGAACTGGTCACGCATCTGCCGGTGCTGGGCTCGGAAGATGAATTCCTGGGCGGCGGCGTGTATGCGCTGGTCGGCCCCACTGGTGTCGGCAAGACCACCACGCTGGCCAAGCTGGCGGCGCGTTGCGTGGCCCGCGAGGGGCGCGAGCAGGTGGCGATGCTGACCACCGATAATTTCCGGATCGGGGCGCTCGAGCAGTTGCAGATCTACGGCCGCCTGATGGGCGTGCCGGCGCACTCGGTGCGCGATGCCGGCGAGCTGCGCCGCATCCTGGGGGAGCTGGGCAACCGCAAGATCGTGCTGATCGACACTACCGGCATCAGCCAGCGCGACCGCCAGGTCGCCGAGCAGGCCGCGATGCTGTGCAACGCCGGCAAGCCGGTGCGCCGGCTGCTGGTGCTCAATGCCGCCAGCCAGGGCGATACGCTGGACGAAGTGGCGCACGCCTATCGCAACGGCGTGGGCGAAGATGTGGCCGGCTGCATCATCACCAAGCTCGACGAGGCCTCGCGCCTGGGGGCGGCGCTGGACACGGCGATCCGCCATCGGCTGCCGATTCATTATTCGTCGATTGGCCAGAAGGTGCCGGAGCATCTGGAGCTGGCGCGCGCCGATGCGCTGATCGATCGCGCCTTCGCCATGGTGGAGCGCGCCCGCGCCCTGTACTCGCCGAGCGAGGCCGACATGGCGTCCTTGTGGTCGACGCCGCGCGAAGCCGAGGCGGCCGACCCGGCCCGCCGTCGCCAGCTGCTGGCCTCGGCCATTCTGCGTCCGCAAGGCGGCGCCGGCTCGATCGAGGCCGCGCAGAATCTGGATGACACCCTGGGCTGGCTCGATACCGATCCGGCCAGCGTGCAGGCGCGCGCCTCGTGGCGCGAGTATGTCAGCGACGGCGCCGGTTCGAGCCTGGCGGCGTTGGGCGAGACGCCGCTGGCGATGGTGCGGCGTGAATTTTCCCGCGCCTGCAGCCGCAATCTGCTGGTGATGCATGGCAAGACCAGCATGAAGGGCGAGGCGCTGCCGGGCGGCACGCTGCTCAGCGCGGTGCTGATGAGCGACCGCGGCGCGGCCCTGGCCGCGCCGGCGCAGCAACTGGTGTTGCCGCACGGCATGCTGTCCTCGTTCGCCCCGGCCGCCGCGGCCCAGCCGGATACGGCGCTGGCGCTGGAGGAACGGGTGCGCTGGCTGGGGCAGCAGTTGTCGGGCGTGCCAGCCGTGCATATGCTGGAGGCCGGTACCTCGGCGCTGTGGCAAAGTCTCAGCGAGCAGGGCGTATCGTGGGTGGCGCGCAGTCCGGGCGGCATGCGTGTCATCCAGGATGATTGCCCGACCAACCTGAATGCGGTCGGCAAGAGCGTCGGCTATCTGCCGGTCGGCCAGCCGGGCGACATGCCGGGCTTGCGCGCGGTGCCCGGCTCCCGGCCGGCGCCGCTGGCCCTGTGGGCCTCGGGCACCGAGATCGGTCTGCCCGGGCGCGGCGATGAGGCCCGGCTGCGGCTGGTATGCGCGCGCCTGATCGACACGGTCAGTGGCCAGGTTGCCGGCCAGTTGTTCGGTTTGACCAACCTGGCGGCCAGTCAGGCCGACGCCGCGACGGTGGCGCGCTGGCTGGTGCTGCAGGACGAAGCGCGCGCCGGATTCCGCTACATGGCCAATGCCTGGCAGGCGCTGCCCGCGGTCGACGGCTCGCATACGCTGGCGCGGCAATCGCTCATGGCCGGCCAATTGGGCGCGGCTTGCTGGCAACTGGCGCATGCGCCGACGGCCGATGCCGTGCGGGCGACGCTGGCCGGCGTTGTCAGCCCCGAGCGCAAGCTGTCCGGGCGCCTGTTGCCGGTGGCACTGCTGAAGATGTTCGCGATGCTGGAGATGGCCGGCGGCGTCTAGCGGAGCCGGCGCGAAACCCCGGCATGACAAAGCAAACAGCCCGCGTGTCGCGGGCTGTTTGCTTTGTTGGCGCGGGTGGGGAGGGCGGGGCGGCCTAGCCGGCGACGATGGGCTTGCGGCCCGGCGCGCTGCGGGCGCCGCGGCCCTGGGCGTCATAGGTGGAAGTGCCGCCCAGGCCGCCGATCTGGCGCAGGGCGTCCAGCGATTGCTGGGTATAGCGCAGGTGCACGTCGATCAGGGCGCCGTTGCGCATGTTGATCTCGTTGGCCGAGGCCGATTTGGACAGCAGGGCCTGCCACACGCCGGACAATTGCGGATGCAGCACGGCGGCCTGCTCGGTCCCGGCGTGGCCGGCGGGCAAGCCGATCTCGGCCAGCAGGCCATCGCGGGTGTTGCTCAGGTCGACCAGTTGCCGGGCGACACTGCCCTTGCGCTCGGTGATGTCATGCAGTGCGTCGACGTTGCCAGGCCCGACCAGCACCTTGGTTTCTTCCTCCAGGATGGAAGAGAATTCGGTGATCAGGACGTCTTCCTGTTTCAGGCAGGCTTGCAGGGACTCGACAGGGCTCATGGTCATGCGGGAACGGGTCGGGAAGCGAAAGTCGCGAAAACGGCGGATTACTTCAGCAGGTCGCGGGCGCTGGCGATCAGGCCGTCGGCGATGCGGCTGGTATCGATCTTGAGCTGGCCGGAAGCGATGGCGGCGCGGATGGCGGCGACACGCTCGACGTTGATGTCGTTCGAGCCGTCCTGCAGCGCGAGCATTTTGCGCGAAGCCGAACTCAGCGCGACTTGCGAGCTGCTGGCGCCGCTGGCGCCGCCGGCGCCGTAGGCCTGGGCGACCGCGGACTCGGCGCGAGGACTGACGGCGTCGGGCGAGATGGGCCGGTTGGTGGTCGAATTGATTTTCAAGGTTTTCTCCGCAGGGCGTCCTGGGTCGGTTTGCGACGGGTCCGCCTACTTATGCCTCTGTAACGACAGGGCCGGAAAGAACTTTAGGGCAGACGGGCGGTTGCCGCAACGCGATATGTAACATGACCTAAAGTTGTATTTCGACCAGACCGGCGTTGCGCACCACGCCGCTCACCACCTGGCCGCTGGCGGTGCGGACCTGCACGGTGGCGCCGGGCGCCGCGTTGTCCAGGGCCTGTCCTTCGCTGCTGACCACGAAGCCGTTGCCACGGGCGTTAATGCGCACATTCGAGCCGCGCAGCACCGACTGGGCGTTGCGCAGCGCCGTACTCTTGACCGGCTGGCCGGCGTGGATGCGGTAGGCCGCCGTCATGCCGATCACGGCTTCGGGGCGGGTGATCGCGCCCGGCGGCAGGGCCACCAGATCGCCGTCGCGCGGGATCAGGTCGGCCGGGGTGAGCGCCTGGCCAGCCGCGATCATGCGCGACGCAACATAGTAGTGGCCCGGCACGCTGACCGTGGCCTGCAGGTAGGTGGTCCAGGCCTTGGGCGCGTTGCAGCGCACGCCCACGGTCATGCGCGAGCGCAGTCTCATGCCGGACGGCATAAATGGGGACATGACATCGCAGGGCGCCAGCCGCTCGACCCGCGGCGGGTCGATCGCCACCGAAGGCTGGCCGGGCAGGGCGGCCAGTTGTTCCAGCAGATATGTCTGCGCGGCGGCGATGATGGCTTCAGGCGCCTGCGTCGGGGTGTCCTGCGCCCCAGCCGCCCCGACGGGGGGCAGCAGCAGGGCGGCCAGGCAGGCGGCGCGCGCGCGGTGGGTAGCGAGGCATTTCATGATGACTGGATTGTAGAAGCCCGCGCCACTCGGCAATACGTGAATTGGATGAGAAATGATGGGTTATTTGGTTGATTGTGTTGTGCCGCCGAACCCTATGATGCCGTCATCCAATGGGATAGCGGTGTGTCCGTCGTCCCGGGTTTCATCCGTACTGAAGGCGATCCGATGTTAGACCGGCTTAATGAAGATTTCCGCTTCTTCCAGCAGTCACTGGCGCTGCGCGCGCAGCGCCAGGAAGTGCTGTCCTCCAACATCGCCAATGCCGACACGCCTAACTACAAGGCGCGCGATTTCGATTTCAAGGCGGCGATGCAGAACGCCATCGAAGGCTCCATGCGCCTGCCCGACACGTCGCTGACGCTGACCTCGGCGCGCCACATCCCGGCCAAGGCCGTATCCGAAGGCCCCACCCAGATGCTGTATCGCCTGCCGTACCAGCCCAGCCTGGACGGCAACACGGTCGACATGGACGTCGAGCGCGTGCAGTTCGCTGATAACACCTTGCACTACCAGAGCACGATGCAACTGCTGTCGGGGCGCATCCGCTCCATGATGTCCGCCATCCAGGATTGATTTTCATAGGGAACCGCAGGCAATGTCCTTGTTGAGTATTTTCGATATCGCCGGTTCGGCGCTGAGCGCGCAGTCGCAGCGCATGAACGTGGCGGCCAGCAACATGGCCAACGCCGACAGCGTGGTCGGCCCCGACGGCCAGCCGTACCGGGCCCGCCAGGTAGTGTTCCAGGTCAACCCGCCGGCCGGCCAGGCGCTGGGCCGGGAGATCGGTGGCGTGCGGGTGGCGGGCGTGGTGGTGGACCAGTCGCCGCTCAAGATGGTCTACGACCCCAAGCATCCGCTGGCCGACGCCCAGGGCTACGTCAGCATGCCCAACGTCGACCCGGTGGCCGAGACGGTCAACATGATCGCGGCGTCGCGGTCGTACCAGGCCAACGTCGAGGTGCTGAACACCGCCAAGAGCCTGATGCAGAAGACCCTCACCATCGGCCAATCCTGATTCTCCTGATTCCGCGCGCCGCGCCGCCCGCGCGGAAGTTTTTGAAGAAATGAACTCATGACCACCGTCGATCAAACCACAAGCAAGACCGGCCTGGGCCTGGCGCAAGTCGGCGCCAGCGGCTCGAGCACCGCGCAGGGCCTGCAGGACCAGTTCCTGAAGCTGCTGGTGACGCAGCTCCAGAACCAGGATCCGCTGAACCCGATGCAGAACGCCGAGCTGACCTCGCAACTGGCGCAGATTTCCACGGTGGAAGGCATCACCAACCTGAAGAACACCATGCTGGCCATCAGCGGCCAGATCGATGTGTCGCAGTCGATGAATGCCGTGGCGATGATCGGCAAGGGGGTGCTGGTGCCGGGCTCTGGCGTCAAGGTCGGCGTGGATGCCGAGAACCCCGCCGAGCGCGTGGTCACGCCCTACGGCCTGGACCTGCAGAATGATGCGGCCAAGGTCCAGGTGCGCATTTCCGACAGCAACGGCGCGGTGGTGCGCACCATCGAACTGGGCGAGCAGAAAGCCGGTGTCTACACCCTGGATTGGGACGGCAAGAACGACGCCGGTGTGGCGCTGGATGCGGGCGCGTACACGGTTTCCGTGCTGGCCACCGACGGCGACGACAAGAAGGTGGCCGCCGAAGTGCTGAAGTACGGCAAGGTCAAGAGCGTGGCCTATTCCACCAACGGCCTGCGCCTGGACATGGGCCTGGATGGCCAGACCAGCATGCTGGACGTGCGCAAGGTGATCGGCTGAGGCCAGCCGGTTTGATGATCAGCCGGCGCCACGGCGGCGGTTTCCAAATTTAGAGATTAGCGAGAGAACACATGGGCTTCGGACAAGGATTGAGCGGCTTGAACGCCGCGGCGCAGAACCTGGACGTCATCGGCAACAACATTGCCAACTCGGGCACGGTCGGCTTCAAATCGTCGACCGCCTCGTTCGCCGACGTCTACGCCAGCTCGCGGGTCGGCCTGGGCACCAAGGTGGCCGGCATCACCCAGCGCTTCACGGTGGGCACGGTCAACGGCGGCGGCGGTGAATACGATATCGCCATCGACGGCGCCAAGGGCATGTTCCGCGTCACCGACCAGAGCGGCGCGGTCATGTACAGCCGCAATGGCGAATTCCTGGTCGACAAGAACAACTTCATCGTCAATGCGCAGGGCTACCGCCTGACGGGCTACCCCGCCGGCGGCATCGGCGCCAACCCGGTCGAACTGCAACTGCCCACCGCCAACGTCGCGCCCAAGGCCACCACCACGGCCACCACGGTTGCCAACCTGGACGCCAACGCCAAGGTCATCTACCAGGTCGACACCGTCACCTCGCCGGAAGTGCCCGGCTCGGTGACGCTGGGCGGCACCGCGTACACCTTCACCAAGGCGGGTGGCGGCGTCATCACCTGGGCCCCGGGCAACCCGCCCGCCGGCGTCTACGGCACCGCGCCCGACACCGTGACGATCGACGGCGCCGGCCAGGTCACCGCTGGCAACCTCAACGTCATCCCCGGTTTCGTCGACTACACCGCCGCCGTGACCGAAGTCGGCAAGCCGTTCGACCCCAAGGTCACCTCCAGCTACACCAACGCCTCGCCCATGACGGTGTACGACTCGCTGGGCAACTCGCACCAGGTGATGCAGTATTTCGTCAAGCGCGCTGCCGACGCCGCGGGCAACAGCGTCTACGACGTCTACTACACGATCGATGGTCAGGCCATGGCGCCCACCACCGAGGCGGCCGGCGTGTGGGGCAACCCGACGCAGTTCACGTTCAACAAGGCCGGCGCCATGACCAGCGCCAACACGGTCAACCTGTCGTTCGCCACGCCCGGCGGCAACACCACGCCGGCCGATCCCCTGGCCATCGCCATCAACTACACCGGCACCACGCAGTACGGCAGCGCCTATGCGCTCAAGAACCAGCCGGACGGCTACACCTCGGGCGAATTCAGCGGCATCAACATCGGTTCCGACGGCAGCCTGGTGGCCCAATACACCAACGGCGAAACTTCGATCGTCGGCACCATCGTGCTGGCCGACTTCGCCAACCTGCAAGGCCTGCAGCCGGTGGGCAACAACGCCTGGAAGGAAACCGCCTCGTCGGGCCAGCCGATTCTCGGCCAGCCGGGCAGCAACGGCCTGTCCAAGGTGGTGGGCCAGGCGACCGAGTCGTCCAACGTCGACATGAGCAAGGAGCTGGTCAACATGATCATTGCCCAGCGCACCTACCAGGCCAACTCGCAGACCATCAAGACCCAGGACGAGATCATGCAAGTCCTGATGAACCTGAAGTAATGCCTGACGGGCACGCGACGACACCGACGGAATAGGCAATGGATCGAATCATCTACACCGCCATGAATGGCGCAGCGCGGATCACGGAGCACCAGGCCGCGCTCTCCAACAACATGGCCAACGTGAACACGCCGGGTTTTCGCGAGCAGATCGCGCTGTACCGGTCGGTTCCGGTGAACGACGGCGTGAGCCTGCCGACGCGTGTTTCGACGGTGGCGTCGACGCCCCGCAACAACTTCGAAATGGGCAACATGCAGACCACCGGGCGCGACCTGGACGTGGCCCTGGCCAGTTCCAATGGCTGGATCGCCCTGCAGACCCCGCAGGGCGAGGCCTACACCCGCGCCGGCAGCCTGCAGGTGGGGGTCAACGGCCTGCTGCAGACGTCGCTGGGCCAGCCGGTGATGTCCGACCAGAACGGCATCATCGACGTGCCGGACCAGGCATCGCTGACTATCACCTCGGATGGCACGATTACCGCCATCGGTGCCGGCGATGCCCCCAACAATATTCTCAACCTGGGCCGCATCAAGCTCGTCAATCCGCCGGAGACGCAGTTGGTGCATGGTGACGACGGCGTTTTCCGCCTGGCGCCGGTCAATGGCCAGCCGGCCCCCCCGCAGCCCGCCGACCCCAGCCTGCGGGTGCTGTCGGGCGTGCTGGAAGGCAGCAACACCAATCCCATGGCGTCGATGGTGGGCATGATCGAAAATGCCCGCCGCTTCGAGCAACAGATGCAGGTGGTGCAGCAGGCGGACCGCAACGCCGAGCGCGCCAACGGCATCCTGTCGGTGGCCTGATCCGGTTGGCTGATCCGAACAATATTTTTCGCGCGCGGCCGGGCCGCGGCACCAGGAGTACTTCATCATGATGCGTTCACTGTGGATTGCCAAGACGGGCCTGGAAGGTCAACAGACCTCGATGGACGTGATTTCCAACAACTTGGCCAACGTCTCGACCAACGGCTTCAAGCGCGGCCGTGCCGTGTTCCAGGACCTGATGTACCAGACCCTGCGCCAACCCGGTGCGCAGGTGGGCGATGCCGCGCAATTGCCGTCGGGCCTGCAGCTGGGCACCGGCGCCCGCGTGGCCGCCACCGAGCGCATCCACACCACCGGCGGCCTGAACAACACCGGCGGTGAACTGGACGTGGCGATCAACGGCCGCGGCTTCCTGCAGGTCGAGCTGCCGGACGGCACCCAGGCCTACACCCGCGACGGCGCGCTGCAGCGCGACCAGAACGGCCAGTTGACCACGGTCAGCGGCTACGTGATCCAGCCGCCCATGAACGTGCCCGACAACGCCCTGTCGATCTCCATCGGCAAGGATGGCATCGTCTCGGTGACGCAGCCGGGCGCCGCCGGCGTCAATGTGCAGATCGGCCAGTTGCAGATCGCCACCTTCATCAACCCCACCGGCTTGCAGAGCGTGGGCGAGAACCTGTACCTGGAAACCGACGCCTCGGGCCCGGCCAACCTGTTGCAGCCCGGCATCGATGGCGCGGGTACGTTCATGCAGAACTACGTGGAGACTTCCAACGTGAACGTGGCCGAGGAACTGGTCAACATGATCACGACCCAACGCGCCTACGAAATGAACAGCAAAGCCGTCAAGACCTCGGACGAAATGCTGGCCCGCCTGACCCAACTGTGATGCCTATGCCTGTCTTGCGTCTGGTTTCGAGCGCGGCCCTGGCGTTGCTGGTGGCCGGTTGCGCCATGATTCCGCCCGAGCCCATCGTGACCGGGCCGACGACGGCGCCGCCGCCGCCGCCGCCGATGCCGGCGGCGCAGCCCTCGGGCTCGATCTACCAGCCCACGACTTACGGCAACTACCCGTTGTTCGAGGACCGCCGGCCGCGCAACGTCGGCGATATCGTCACCATCGTGCTGAACGAGAAGACGAACGCCTCCAAGAACGTCGCTACCAATACCAACCGCAGCGGCAGCGCCAGCCTGGGCATCGCCGCGGCGCCGTCCTTCATGAACAGCTGGGCCAACGCCAACCTGAACACCGACGCCAAGGGCGGCAACGTGGCGCAGGGCAAGGGCGACAGCACCGCCAACAACGCCTTCACCGGCACCATCACCACCACGGTGGTGGGCGTGATGTCCAACGGCAACCTGCAGGTGGCCGGCGAAAAGCAGATCGCCATCAACCGGGGCAGTGAATACGTGCGCTTCTCGGGCGTGGTCGATCCGCGTTCGATCACCGGGACCAACACCGTGTCCTCGACCCAGGTGGCCGACGCCCGCATCGAATACCGCAGCAAGGGCGTCATGGACGAGGTCCAGACCATGGGCTGGCTGCAACGCTTCTTCCTGCTCGTTTCGCCGTTCTGACCATGAAACATCCCACTCCGATTTCCGCCTTGCTGTCCCTGCTGGCGCGTGTCTGTGTCGTGGCGGGGCTGCTGGCCGGCGCCTCGGCGGCGCATGCCGAGCGGCTCAAGGATCTGGCATCCATCCAGGGCGTGCGTGGCAACCAGCTGATCGGTTACGGCCTGGTGGTGGGCCTGGACGGCAGCGGCGACCAGGTGCGCCAGACGCCGTTCACGCAGCAGAGCCTGACCAACATGCTGTCGCAGCTGGGCATCACCGTGCCCGCCGGCAGCAACATGCAGCTCAAGAACGTGGCCGCGGTCATGGTGACGACCACCCTGCCTGCCTTCGCGCGGCCCGGCCAGACCCTGGACGTGGTGGTGTCCTCCATGGGCAACGCCAAGAGCCTGCGCGGCGGCACGCTGCTGATGACGCCGCTCAAGGGCGCCGACAGCCAGGTCTACGCGATCGCCCAGGGCAACATCCTGGTCGGCGGCGCGGGCGCCTCCGCCGGCGGCTCCAGCGTGCAGATCAACCAACTCAACGGCGGCCGCATCAGCGGCGGCGCGATCGTCGAGCGCGGCGTGCCCACCACCTTCGCGCGCGATGGTTACATCTATCTGGAAATGAACAATACCGACTTCGGCACCGCCCAGAACGTGGTGACGGCGTTGAACCGCAAGTTCGGGCAGGGCACCGCCACCGCCCTGGATGGCCGCGTGGTGCAAGTGCGCAGCCCCATGGAGTTGTCGGCCCAGGCGCGCTTCCTGTCGCAGGTCGAAGACCTGCAGGTGACGCGCGCGCCGACCGTGGCCAAGGTCATCATCAATGCCCGCACCGGGTCGGTGGTCATGAACCGTACGGTCATGATCGAAGAGGCCGCCGTGGCGCACGGCAACCTGTCGGTCGTCATCAACCGCCAGAACCAGGTGTCGCAGCCGGACACGCCCTTCACCGAGGGGCAGACGGTGGTAGTGCCCAATACCCAGATCGAAGTGCGGCAGGACAACGGCTCGCTGCAACGCGTGACCACCAGCGCCAACCTGGCCGACGTGGTCAAGGGGCTGAACGCACTGGGGGCCACGCCCCAGGACCTGCTGGCGATCCTGCAGGCCATGAAGAGCGCTGGCGCATTGCGCGCCGAACTGGAAATCATCTGACCGCCATGGCCTACACCAGCCCCTCCATGCGCCTGGGCAGCCGCCAGGACTCCGTGTTCGACATGGGGCGCCTGTCGGACCTGAAGCGGGAAGTGACCAAGGATCCGGCCCACCCCGGCACCGAGCAGCAAAAGCAGGTCGCCAAGCAGTTCGAGGCCCTGTTCCTGCAGATGATGCTCAAGCGGATGCGCGAAGCCACGCCCAAAGAGGGCCTGTTCGACTCGCAGCAGACCCAGATGCTGCAATCGATGGCCGACGAGCAATTGGCGCTGCACCTGGCCACGCCAGGCATCGGCCTGTCGCAGTCGATCCTGGCGCAGATGCAGCAGGGCAAGCCGGGCGACCTGCCGACCGAGGCCGTGCAGCGGCTGGGGCAGGGCACCGACCTGGATTTCCAGACCGGCGGGTCGCGCCAGGTGTCGGCGCTGATGGACGTGATGCGCAACAACCGCGCCAGCGATCGCGCCCTGGCCGCGGCCGAAGGCGCGCCCGAGCATGTCATCAATTTCGTGTCCAAGATGTCGCGCGCGGCCATGCTGGCCTCGCAACAGAGCGGTGTGCCGGCGCGCCTGATCATGGGCCAGGCGGCCCTGGAATCGGGCTGGGGCCAGCGCGAGATCAAGCACGAGGACGGCCGCACCAGCTACAACCTGTTCGGCATCAAGGCCGGCCCGAGCTGGAAGGGCAAGGTCGTCAATGTCTTGACCACCGAGTACGAAGACGGCGTCGCGAAAAAGGTGACGCAGCCTTTCCGGGCCTATTCGTCCTACGAGGAATCGTTCGCCGACTATGCCCGCCTGATCGGCAACAGCCCGCGCTACGAGGCCGTGACGCAGGCGCGCAACGAGATCGAGGCGGCGCATCGCATCCAGAGCGCCGGTTACGCCACCGATCCGCAGTACGCGCAAAAACTCATCGGCGTCATGGGCCAGCTGCGCGGGGCGGCCGCCAAGGTGGATATTTCGCGCCAGATGTTGGAAGGACTCTAAATTTGGATTACCTGGTGCCGTTAATCGGGTATCCAGAAATATCAGTCACGGTTACATACGGGGCACTGTCAGCATGAATCTGTACAAAATGGCGTTGGGCGGGTTGAACGCATCCCAGGCGGGACTGGCCACCACCGGTCACAACATCAACAATGCCACCACGGTCGGTTACAACCGCCAGCGCGTCATGATCTCGACCGCCGGCGCCCAGGCCACCAGCAACGGGTTCATCGGCCGCGGCGTGCAGGTCGACACCGTCGTGCGCAGCTACGACAGCTTCCTGTACAAGCAACTGGTCGGCGCCCAGGGCAGCAGCGCCCAGTTGCAGACCCAGCTGGATCAGGTCTCGCAGATCAACAACCTGTTCGCCGACCGCACCGTGGGCATTGCGCCGGGCCTGAACAATTTCTTCACCAGCATGAACACCGTGGCCAGCAAGCCGGCGGATCCCGCCGCGCGCCAGGATCTGCTGGGCAAGGCCAACAGCCTTTCCACCCAGATCCGCTCGGCCTACCAGGAAATGCAGAACCAGCGCCTGGGCCTGAATACGCAGATCACCACCACCGTCGAGCAGGTCAACAGCTATTTGTCCCGCATCAACGACCTGAACAGCCAGATCGCCATCGCGCGCGGCAAGGGCGCCGGCAATCCGCCGAACGACCTGATGGACCAGCGCGACCAGGCCGTCTCCGAGCTGAACCAGCTGATCGGCATCACCACCTACGAGCAGGGCGACAAGCTCAACATCTCGCTGGCCTCGGGTGGCCAGGCCCTGCTGTCCGGCGAAACCGTCTACCCGTTGCAGGCCGTGTCGTCCGCCAAGGACGTCAGCCGCACCGTCATCGCCTACACCTTGCCGGCCGGTTCCGGCGGCAAGACCGTCTCGGTCGAATTGAACGACGCCGAAGTCACCGGTGGCAAGCTGGGCGGCTTGTTGCAGTTCCGCGCCAGTTCGCTGGACTTCATGCAGGCCCAACTGGGCCAGATGGCGGTCGGGCTGGCCATGTCGTTCAACGAACAGCACCGCCAGGGCCTGGACTCTGCCGGCAACCCCGGCACCGATTTCTTCAGCATCGGCAGCCCCCAGGGCGTGCCGAATGCCAACAACAAGAGCGGCGCGCAGCTCAGCGGTACGTTCACGAACGTGGACAACATCAACGCCAAGGACTACGAAATCAGTTTCGACGGCGCCAATTACCGCGTGACGCGCCAGCCGGAAGGCACCCAGGTATACAACGGCCCGGCCACCGGCACGCCGCCCACCGCCACGCTGGACCTGACCGACGAGATGGGCGTGTCGCTGACGATCGACGCGCCGCCGCAAGCCGGCGACAAGTGGTCGCTGTCGCCGACGCGCGATGCCGCCCGCGACATCAACGTGCTGATCACCGACCCGGAAAAGGTTGCCGCGGCCGACGCCGACGGCGGCGATGCCAACGGCAAGAACGCGCTGCTGCTGGCGCAATTGCAGCACACCAAGGTGCTGGGCCACGGCACCATGAGCATCACCGAGATGTTCGGCCAGGTGGTCAACACCGTCGGCGTGCAGACCGCGCAGATTGCGTCGGCCAACACCGCCCAGAAGAATCTCGTTGCCCAGAAGACCGCGGCCCAGCAGTCGGTGTCGGGCGTGAACCTGAACGAAGAATACGTGAGCCTGTCGCTCTACCAGGAGCAATACCAGGCCAGCGCCCGCATCATCGACGTCGCCAGCACGCTGTTCGATACGCTGCTTGGCCTGCGCGGCTGATCCGGATCGCTGAAATCGTGACCTATCAAGACCTATTTGGAGCTTCCCCATGCGCCTGAGCACCTCGATGATGTATTCGAACGGCCTGAAGGGCGTTCTCTCTCAGGAATCCGACATGAACCGCCTGGTGGAACAGGTGGGCAGTGGCAAGAAGTTCCTGACGCCGGCCGATGATCCGCTGTCGGCATCGCTGGCGATCAATGTGGCGCAGACCCAGAGCATGAACGCCACGTACCTGCTCAACCGCAACACCGCCAAGACCAACCTGGGCCAGGAAAGCAACATCCTCGACTCCGTCACCACGGCGTTGGCGGACGTGCGTACCCGCGTGGTGCAGGCCGGTAACGGCACGTTTGCCGACAGCGACCGCCAGGCCCTGTCGACCGCGCTGAAGAACGCCCGGGAAGCGCTGCTCGGTCTGGCGAACAGCACCGACGGCAACGGCCAATACCTGTTCTCGGGCTACCAGGGCGGCGTGGTGCCTTATGCCCAGGACGCCAACGGCAAGATCGTCTACAGCGGCGCCACCGGCGATCGCACGGTGCAGGTCGACCAGTCGCGCCAGATGTCCACCAGCGACATCGGCAGCGACATCTTCAACCGCGCCAACCCCGGTTCGCAGGCTTATGTCAGCACCGCCGCCGAGGCCAATACCGGCACCGCCCAGTTCAGCACGGTCTCGGTGACGCCGGGCAGCCCCAACATCGGTAAGAACTTCAAGTTGCAATTCGAATCCGACCCGGCCACCGGCAACATGGGTTATCGGGTCATCACGACCGACCCCAACGCCAACCCGCCGGTACCGCCGGTCATCAACCCGGCGCCGCCGGCCGCGCCCTCGGTCTATACGCCCGACGCCTCCATTGATTTTGGCGGGGTGTCGGTGGTCGTCAAGGGCACGCCGCAGAACGGCGACGTGATCGACGTGGAAAGCGTGCAGTCCGCCGACGTCGACATTTTCAATACGCTGGACAGCCTCATCAAGACGCTCGACTCGCCGATCGCCGGCGATCCGGTGGCGCTGGCCAAGCTGAACAACGAATTGGCGACGGCCAACAAGAAGCTGTCGACCAACTACGACAACGTGCAGACCGTCTCCGCCTCGGTGGGCGCCCGCATGAACGAACTGGAGGCGCTGGACGCCACGGGCACCCAGAAGGGCCTGGGCTATTCCAAGTCCTTGTCGGATCTCGAAGACCTGGACTACTACTCGGGCGCCAGCCAGCTGGCTTTGCGCCAGGTGGCCTTGCAGGCGGCGTCCGCGGCGTTCATGACCATCCAGGGGTCGAGTCTTTTCAGCCGCAAGTAATACGGTGAGTCCATAGGCCGTGCTCCGCAGGGGCGCGGCATGTTGCGCCCTTACGGACGCTTCCGGTGACACGCCGGAGCGTCCGTGTGTGCGTACAGGGTAGGAATTTTGTCGTTTCAATAACGCTCGGATATTTCATGCTTGTCAATTTGAAAGTTCGCACCTGCATCATCCTGGTGCTTTTCCTATTCACCGGTGCCATGTTCGTATCGAACGGCGTGGCATGGATGGGATTGAATTCCAGCAACAACAAGCTGGACCAGATCAACGCCATCTACACCGACCAAGGGGTACCGCTGAACCGCGCTTACACGGTATTCCTGCGCTCCCGTCTGCTGCTTTCCACCTCGCTGATGGACATGCAACAGGGCAAGACCGAACAGGCGGCCGAGCAGGCCAAGCGTTCCGCGGACCTGAAGCAGGAAGCGCTCAAGATGATGGAGGACTTCAACAAGGCGCCGCAGCTGTCCGGCGCGCAAGCCCTGAGCCAGGCCCTGGACACGGCGCAGAAGGAATACGACTCGGTGCTCAGGGCACAGGCGACGGCACTGTCTAACCTGGCGATCCAGGACTATCTGAATCTCAATGACGCCGCCAGTCGCGCCAACACCAAGTTCCGTGAAGCGATCGACGGCTACCTGGATTTCGTCGACAAGCGCACCGATGAGCTGGCGGCACAGGCGCAGGCGGACCACGACTTCTCGCGCGCCGTCACGATCGCGCTGCTGGTGATTGCCGCGCTGCTGGCGATCGGCTGTTGGATTTTCATCAGCCGCACGGTGCTGCGCCCCTTGCATGAGGCGGGTGATCATTTCGAGAAGATCGCCGGCGGTGACTTCACCGGACGCATCGACGTGCGCAGCAACAACGAGATCGGCCAACTGTTCGGCGCCGTCAAGCGCATGCAGGAAAGCCTGACCCGCACGGTGGCCACGGTGCGCCGTGGCGTCGATGAAATCAATACCGGCTCGCACGAAATTGCGGCCGGCAATACCGACCTGTCCAGCCGCACCGAGCAGCAGGCGGCCTCGCTGGAGGAAACG
>LXNH01000051.1_pt1 | contig 23783 bp, 26 predicted proteins | sample 809111 | NCBI WGS metagenome assembly LXNH01 (sample SAMN04870528, study PRJNA318959) | seawater metagenome | biome: 00002010; material: water; isolation source: marine seawater | place: Greece: Milos, Mediterranean Sea | collected 2013-05-29 | depth 5-7 m
GGGCGCCTGGCCGCTGAATTTCTGGCTGGTCAAGGGCTATGGGTCGGCCGGCGCGCCGGTGGCGGCCATGTTTTCGATCATGACCAAGGTCGGCATCTACGCCTTGCTGCGCATCGGCTCGCTGCTGCTGCCGAGCGGCGCGCCCGCCGCCTTCAGCCTGGATTGGATGTTCGCAGTCGGCCTGGCCACGCTGCTGTTCGGCGCGCTCGGGCTGCTGGCCACGCAGCAGCTGGAGAAGATGGTGGGCTATTGCGTCATCGTCTCAGCCGGCACCTTGCTGACGGCGCTCGGCATGCCCGGGGTGACGCTGACCGGCCCGGCGCTGTTCTACCTGATCAGCTCGGTGCTGACCACGGGCGCCTTCTTCCTGCTGGCCGAACTGATCGAGCGCACGCGCAGCTTCGGCGCCAATGTGCTGGCGGTCACGCTGGATGCGTTCGACCTGGACGACCCGGCCTCGGTCAATCGCTCGGATGACGTGGTCGGGGTGGCGATTCCGGCGGCGATGGCATTCCTCGGGCTGGCATTCATCAGTTGCGCCCTGTTGGTGACCGGATTGCCGCCCTTGTCCGGCTTTGTCGCCAAGCTGTCGCTGTTGTCGGCGGCGGTTTCGGCGGCCACCGAGTCGGCGCCGCCGATGGACGCCTGGGTGCTGGTGGCGGCGGTGCTGGTGTCGGGCCTGGCCGGGCTGATCGGCCTGGGCCGCACCGGCATCCGCGTGTTCTGGGCCAGCGACGAGCGCAGCACGCCGCGCCTGCGGGTGATCGAGGCCGGACCGGTCGCGGTGCTGGTGCTGCTGTGCGTCGGCCTGGCCGCCGGGGCCGGGCCGGTGTCGGCCTATCTGGACGACGCCGCCCGCTCGCTCGACCAGCCCAGGAGTTATATCGACGCCGTCATGTCGGCGCAGACGGCGCGCGCCGCGCAAGGGGGACATTGATGCGCCGCCTGTATCTGCTCTTCCTGCCGGTATTCCTGTTCCTGCTGTGGTTGGTGCTGAACCAGAGCCTGTCGGCCGGCCAGATCGCGCTGGGCGCGGCGCTGGCGCTGTGGTTCACCTGGGCCGCTTCGCGCCTGCGTCCGCTGCGGGCGCGGCCGCATCGCCTGTGGAAGGCGATTCCGCTGTTCCTGCATGTCACGCTGGATATCATCAAGTCCAATATCGCGGTCGCCAAGCTGATCCTGAACCCGCGGCGCAATGATTTTTCGCCCGGTTTCATCCGCATCCCGCTCACCATGCGAGACCCGCACGGACTGGCCCTGCTGGCTTGCATCGTGACCTACACGCCCGGCACGGTCTGGGTCGAACTGACCGATGACCACCGCCTCAAGCTGCATGTGCTCGACCTGCAGAACGAGGACTACTGGGTGCGCCTGGTGCAAGACCGCTACGAGCGTCCCCTGATGGAGATATTCGAATGAACGCCATACTGTATTGGTCGGCTTCCTTTGCCCTGGTGTGTTTCGCGCTGGGCATGGTGTTCGCCACCGTCCGCCTGTTGCGCGGCCCCACCGCGCAGGACCGCGTGCTGGCGCTGGACACGATCTATATCAACGGCATGCTGATGATGCTGGTATTTGGCATCCGCTCGGGCACGCCGGTGTATTTCGACATCGCGCTGCTGATCGCGCTGTTCGGTTTCGTCGGGTCCACCGCGATGGCCCGCTTCCTGTTGCGCGGCGAGGTGATCGAGCCATGATCGATACCGCCATTCCGCTGTGGGCCGGAATTCCCGCCAGCATCCTGCTGGTACTGGGCGGCCTGCTGACGCTGACCGGGTCGGCCGGGCTGCTGCGCTTTCGCAGCTTCTATGCCCGCATCCACGCGCCGACGCTGGGCAACACGCTGGGCTGCGGCTGCGTGCTGGCCGCCTCGATGCTGGTGTTCTCGGCGTTGTCGGCGCGTCCGGTGTTTCACGAAGTGATCATTACGCTGCTGTTGATCGTGTCGTCGCCGGTGACGGCGATGCTGCTGATGCGCGCGGCGGTGTACCGTAACCGTTTGACCAAGGCCGATGCCGATCTGGATGCGCGCTGACGGGGACGGAGCAGCGCAAATCCGGGGACGAGTTGCGCTGGCGCAATGAATATTGCGCCGCGGCATCGGAAACTTCGGCTTACGATTGCACGTTGCTGGACATGTCCCCGAAGCCTCATCGTGGGATAGTGGTATCAAGCAGATGGCCGCGGCCTCCAGGCCGCGCCGTCCGGGTTCAATCCTCTTTCTCCAAGGAGCTGGCCATGAATGTACGTCCCATGCACCCCAAACGCCTTGCCGCATCCCTTTGCGCGGCGGGCCTGCTGCTGGCCGCGGGAGCGGCCCAGGCGGCCGACCCGATCGGCCGCGCCGGCATCCAGGCGCAATACGAACAGGATGTGGCGGCTTGCAAGAGCGGCAGCACCGGGCAGGAGCGCACCGCTTGCATGCGCGAGGCGGGCGCCGCTCGCCAGGAAGCCAACCGTCAGCACCTGAGCGATGGCACCGCCGAACAGCACCGCCAGAACATGCTCAACCGCTGCAACCGCCTGCCGGCCGCTTCGCGCCAGGATTGCATTACGCAGATGACTTCGCCGACGCAGGTGCGCGGCAGCGTCCAGGGCGGCGGCGTGCTGCGTGAAACCGTGATTCAGGTGCCGGCCGCCGGTATGCCGCCGCCCCCGCCTGCGCCCGGCATGGCGCCGGCTCCTGGTACGGCGCCCGCCCCGGGCATGGCACCCGCTCCCGGCATGGCGCCACCGCCGCCCGCGCCGATGCGTCAGTAAAGGCGAGCCGCGGGCCAGGAGAGGGCGGCCGCGTCCTTTCCCCGCGCCCCGGGGCGCGGCCGCCGCCACAATCAGGCAAAATGGCGGCTGTTCCCTTCAGGCTGCCGCCTTCACTCACGCATCACGCATAGCCATGTCCGATGTCATCGCCCTGATTTTCGACTTCGACGACACGCTGGCCTCGGACAGCACGTCCGGTTTCCTGGACAGCATCGGGGTGGACACGGCGTCGTTCTGGAAAGACCAGGTCGACCCGCTGCTGTCCAACCAGGACTGGGACCCGGTTCCCGCCTATCTCTACCAGATGATCCAGCTCTCGCGCGAGGGCAGGCACGGCCTGATCACGCAGCAACGGCTGCGCGACTGGGGCGCGCGGCTCGAACTGCATGACGGCGTGACGACGCTGTTCCAGCGGCTGCGCGCGGCGGTACGGGCCGCGCAGCCGCAGGTACAGCTGGAGTTCTACCTGATCTCCAGCGGCATCGGCGACGTGGTCCGGTCCACGCCTATCGCCCACGAATTCACCGAGATCTGGGCATCCGAATTTACCTATGGCGCCGACGGCGGCATCGAGTTTCCGCGCCGCATCGTCAGCTTCACCGATAAGACGCGCTACCTGTTCCACATCCAGAAGGGCATCATCGGCCGCGATTTCCGCAACAAGCCGTTCGAGGTCAACCGCAAGGTGCCCGAGGACCGGCTGCGGGTGCCGTTCGACCAGATGGTGTTCGTCGGCGACGGCTACACCGACATCCCGTGCTTCTCGCTGATCCGGCGCGCCGGCGGTTACGCCTTCGGCGTCTGGGACCCCAAGCACCGCGACAAGCGCAGCCGCGCCTGGGGCTTCATCGAGGAGGGCCGGGTGTCGAACCTGAACCAGGCCCGCTACGACGAGAACGCCGAGCTCTACCAATGGCTCGAAGAGGCCGTGACCAGCCTGGCCGGCCGCATCGCGCTCAAGTCGCGGGTGTACCGTGGTTGAGCCGCTCGCCATGGCGGCGGTGCCGCCCTGGACCGCGCAGGATGCCGATTTCATGACCCAGGCGCTGGCGCAGGCGCAGGCGGCCTATGACATCGGCGAGGTGCCCGTGGGCGCGCTGGTGGTCTCGGCCCAGGGCGACATCCTGGGGCGCGGCTACAACCGCACCATCATCGACCACGACCCCACCGCGCACGCCGAGATCGTGGCCTTGCGCGGCGCCGCCCGCGCGCTGGAAAACTACCGGCTGCCGGGCATCACCGTGTACGTCACGCTGGAGCCCTGCGTCATGTGCATCGGCGCCATGCTGCACGCGCGGCTGGCGCGGGTGGTGTTCGGCGCCTACGACCCCAAGACCGGGGCTTGCGGCAGCGTGCTGGACGTCGGCTCGGTGCCCAAGCTCAATCATCACACTTCAGTCACCGGCGGCGTGCTGGCGGAACCCTGCGGCGAGCTGCTGCGCCGGTTCTTCCGCGAACGCCGCGCCAAGGAATCCATCGCATGAGCAATACCCGAGGCGCCAAGGCGCGCGGCGCCAAAGCGGCCGCCGCCCCGGCCCAACCGCACGCCAGCGGCGCGCACGACCCCGATCACGAATGCGGCGAGGCCTGCGGTCATGATCACGGCCACGAGCCGGGCCATGTCCACGGCCTGCCGGACGCGCGCGGCATCTACCTGATCTCGCCGTCGTCGGCGGTGCGTGATCCGCGGACCGTCGAATTGGCGCGCGAGCGCCTGGCCGCGCAGGGCTTCAAGACCGCGCTGGACCGCAGCGCGCTGGCCCAGCACCAGCGCTTTGCCGGCACCGATGCGCAGCGCCTGGCCAGCCTGACGCGCGCCACCAAGCAGAAGCTGCCGATCGTCATGGTCACGCGCGGCGGCTACGGCATGGGCCGGCTGCTGCACATGGTTGACTGGAAGGCCATGGCCGACAGCGGCAAGCGCTTCGTCGGCATGAGCGATTTCACCGCCTTCAACCTGGCGCTGCTGGCGCAGACTGGCGCGGTCAGCTACACCGGCGCCACTGCCATCTACGACTTCGGCGGCAAGAAGGTCGACGACCTGACCGAAGCGCTGTTCGGCGAAGTGATGCGCGGCGAGCTGGAGATCCTCAGCTTCGAGACCCAGGACGCCGACCCGGTCGATTGCCGCGGCATCCTGTGGGGCGGCAACCTGGCCATGCTGACCTCGCTGGTGGGCACGCCTTACCTGCCCAAGGTGCGCGGCGGGATCCTGTTCCTGGAAGACGTGGCCGAGCATCCCTACCGCATCGAACGCATGCTGATCCAGCTGTGGCAGGCGGGCATCCTGGCCAAGCAGAAGGCCATCGTGCTGGGCCGCTTCTCCGACTACAAGCTGGCGCCGCACGACCAGGGTTACGACCTGCACGAGGTGGTGGCGTGGCTGCGCAAGACGGTCAAGGTGCCGGTGGTGACCGGCCTGCCGTACGGCCACGTGGCCACCAAGGCAACACTGCCGATCGGCCAGAAGGTCGGCATCGCCACCGAGAAGGGCCTGGCCCACCTGGTGCTGGACGAGCACCACCATTGAGGGCTCCGCCCGCCTGGCTTTTCCAGCCGCCCGGCCCGTGCCGGGCGGCATGCCATCCGGGCTTGGTACACTATCAGGTTTCGCCGCATGCCGGCGTTGTCGCGCCATCCTGGCGCCACATCCATTCTCCCGCTGCTAAAACACTGTGATATCCACCGCCAATCTCACCATCCAGTTCGGTCCCAAGCCCCTTTTCGAGAACGTCAGCGTCAAGTTCGGGGAAGGCAACCGCTACGGGCTGATCGGGGCCAACGGGTCCGGCAAGTCGACGTTCATGAAGATCATCGGCGGCGACCTGGAGTCGTCGGCCGGCAACGTTTCGCTGGAGCCGGGCGTGCGCCTGGGCAAGCTGCGCCAGGACCAGTTCGCCTTCGAGGACCTGCGCGTGCTGGACGTGGTGATGATGGGCCACACCGAGATGTGGGCCGCGATGTCCGAGCGCGACGCCATCTACGCCAACCCGGAAGCGACCGAAGACGACTACATGCGCGCGGCCGACCTGGAGGCCAAGTTCGCCGAATATGACGGCTACACCGCCGAAGCCCGCGCCGGCGAGCTGCTGCTGGGCCTGGAGTTGGGCGTCGACCAGCACAACCTGCCGATGCGCGAAGTGGCCCCGGGCTGGAAGCTGCGCGTGCTGCTGGCGCAGGCGCTGTTCTCGAACCCGGACGTGCTGCTGCTGGACGAACCGACCAACAACCTGGACATCAACACCATCCGCTGGCTGGAAAACGTGCTCAACAGCTACCAGAGCACGATGATCATCATCAGCCACGACCGCCACTTCCTGAACCAGGTCTGCACCCACATGGCCGACCTGGACTATGGCGAGATCCGCATCTATCCGGGCAACTACGACGACTATATGCTGGCCTCGACCCAGGCGCGCGAGCGCCTGGTGGCCAACAACGCCAAGGCCAAGGAGCGCGTGGCCGAACTGCAGGACTTCGTGCGCCGCTTCGCCGCCAACAAGTCCAAGTCGCGCCAGGCCACCTCGCGCCTGAAGCAGATCGACCGCATCAAGGCCGAGCAGGTGGTGGTCAAGCCGTCCTCGCGCCAGAACCCCTACATCCGCTTCGAGCAGAACAAGGTCATGCACCGCCTGGCGGTGACCATCGAGAACCTGTCCAAGGCCTACGACGCGCCCGTGATCCGTAATTTCTCGGCCATGATCGACGCCGGCGAGAAGATCGCCATCATCGGCGCCAACGGCGTCGGCAAGACCACCTTGCTGCGCCTGCTGGCCACCGACCTGGCGCCGGACGCGGGCTCGGTCAAGTGGTCGGACAATGCCGATCTGGGCTACATGGCGCAGGACGTCTCGGATCAGTTCCTGCAGACCGACATCAACCTGCTCGACTGGATGGGCGAGCACCGCCAGCCGGGCGACGACGACCAGTCGATCCGTTCGGTGCTGGGCCGCCTGCTGTTTTCGGCCGATGACCTGCCCAAGGCGCCCAAGGTGCTGTCCGGCGGCGAAAAGAACCGCATGACCTTCGGCCGCCTGATGCTGGGCCGCCACAACGTCATGCTGCTCGACGAGCCGACCAACCACCTGGACATGGAATCGATCGAATCGCTGCAGTTCGCGCTGGAAAAATACGAAGGCACGCTGTTCTTCGTCTCGCACGACCGCGAATTCGTCTCCGGCCTGGCCACCCGCGTGATCGAAATCCTGCCCTCGGGCGAGATCGTCGACTACCGCGGCGGCTACGAAGACTACCTGTCCTCGCGCGGCATCGAGGCCTGATACCCGCCTCGGGGCGGCTGGCTGGCTCCCTTTCAGCCAGCCGCAATCCTGCTGGGCTATCATCCGGGTAAACCCTGGCCTGTCGCGCCAGGTTCCACCCTGTCAGCCATGCCTCCCACACCGCATACCACGCCCGATGGCCAGCCCATCGGGACGTTCGCATTGACCGCGCGCATCGTCGCGATCGCCTTCTTCACCTTCATCTGCTATCTGGCCATCGGCCTGCCGCTGGCCGTGTTGCCGGGCTATGTGCATGGCCAGCTCGGCTACGGCTCCGTACTGGCGGGGCTGGCCATCAGCGTGCAGTACGTGGCGACGCTGCTGAGCCGCTCGCACGCCGGCCGCATGGCCGATACCGTAGGACCGAAGCAGACCGTGGTGATCGGCATGGCGGCCTGCGCCGCCAGCGGCGTGTTCCTGCTGCTGGCCTATGCCTTCGAGCGCAGCGCCTGGCTCAGCCTGGGCGCCATCATCGTCAGCCGGCTGGCGCTGGGCTTTGGCGAAAGCTGGGTCGGCACCGGTTCGGCCACCTGGGCAATTGCCCGGGTCGGCCCGTTGCACACGGCGCGGGTGATCTCCTGGAACGGCATCTGCACCTATGGCGGGCTGGCGCTGGGGGCGCCGCTCGGCGTCTACCTGGAAACCGAATGGAGCCTGGGCGCGCTGGGCGGCGCGGTGCTGCTGTTGGGGCTGGCCGGGCTGGGGCTGGCGCTGGCGCGCACGGCGGTGGCCATCGTCGGCGGCCATCGCATGGCGTTCAAGAGCGTGGTGCTGCGGGTGTTTCCGCATGGCATGGCGTTGGGGCTGGGCTCGGTCGGCTTTGGCTCGCTGGCGGCTTTCGTGGCGTTGTACTACGCCAGTTTCTCGTGGGACGGGGCGGCGCGCGCGCTCAGCGCCTTTGGTTGCGCCTTCATCGGCGTGCGCCTGCTGTTCGCGGGCACCATCACGCGCTATGGCGGCTTCAAGGTGGCGCAAGTGTCGTTCCTGGTGGAAGCGGCCGGCCTGGCGCTGTTGTGGCTGGCGCCCAATCCCACCGCCGCGCTGTTGGGCGCGGCCCTGACCGGCTGCGGCTTCGCGCTGGTGTTCCCGGCCATCGGGGTCGAGGCGGTGGCGCGCGTGCCGGCCGGCAGCCGCGGCGCGGCGTTGGGGGCTTATTCGGCGTTCCTGGACCTGGCGCTGGGCGCCACCGGGCCGGTGGCGGGCTACATCTCGGGCGGCTTCGGCTATCCGGCGATCTTCCTGTCGGCGGCGGTGGCGGTGCTGTTCGGCTTCCTGATCGCGCTCGGCCTGCAGCGCCACGCCGGCCGCCAGGCGGTCGTAACCTGAAGACGTTTCATATAACCAAGAGACGTAAGAACATTCGATATTTATCGTTGGGGTTCATATAGCGAATTGTTAGATTAGGCCCGTTTCCCACGCGCGCCCACGATTCGTTCCATGAACCTGACCTTTGACCACGTCCACAAGCAATTCGGCGACCTGCCGGTCGTCGACGGCTTCCGCGGTGAATTCAAGACAGGCGAACTGGTCGCGCTGGTGGGGCCGTCGGGTTGCGGCAAGTCGACCCTGCTGCACCTGGCCGCCGGCCTGGAAAAGCCCACGCAAGGGCAGGTGCTGGCCGACGGCAAGGCCGTGACCGGCCCGCACCCCAGCCGCACGCTGGTGTTCCAGGAGCACGCGTTGTATCCGTGGCTGACGTTGGAAGACAACGTGGCGCTGGCGCTGGAGTTCCAGAAAACCCCGAAGAAGCGCGCGCGGGACGCGGCGCGCGAGTGGCTGGCGCGCGTCAGCCTGGCGGGTTTCGAGCACTATTACCCGCACCAGGTCTCCGGCGGCATGCGCCAGCGGGCGGCGCTGGCCCGCGCCTTCATCGCGCAGCCGCAGACCATGCTGATGGACGAACCCTTCGGCGCGCTCGACGCGCTGACGCGCCTGGCGCTGCAGGATGTGCTGCGCCAGCTGATCGCGCAGGAAAAGCCCACCGTGCTGCTGGTGACCCACGACGTCGACGAGGCGCTGTTCCTGGCCGACCGCATCGTGGTGTTCAGCCCGCGCCCGGCGCGGGTGCTGCGCGAATTCAACCTGGCGCACCGCGCCAAGAGCCACGACCTGTCCGACCTGGCCGCTGAAAAGCGCGAGATCCTGCGCCTGCTGGGCATCGCCGTGGATGGTTCGTCCGCGCACGCCGACCTGGCGCTGGCCGCCTGATTTCCCCGATTCCGCGCTTTCCGGACGGCGCCGCCGGCGCCCCCCCATCCCCGATTCCCTGGAGCTTTTCCCATGAAATTCAAGCAATGGCTGTCCCTGCCGCTGGCCGCGGCGCTCCTGGCCGCGGCGCCCGCCATGGCCGCCGAGAAATTCCGCGTCGGCTACCTGCGCGTGATGGACGACGCGCAGGCCATCGTGGCGCAGGAAGGCGGCTATTACCAGAAAGCCGGGCTCGATTCCGAATTGATCGAGTTCAAGTCGGGCACCGACTTGATCAAGGCCATCGTCGGCGGCCAACTGGACATCGGCGTGCTGGGCTTCACCAATGCCGTGGCCTGGGCTTCCAAGGGCGCAGACCTGAAGGTGGTGGGCGGCGCGCAGCAGGGCTACCACTCGCTGGTGGTGCGCGATGATTCCGGCATCAAGGACATCGCCGGCCTGAAGGGCAAGACGCTGGCCTCGCAGGCCGAAGGCAGCACGGCGGATGTGGTGCTCAAGGGCGTAGTGCTCAAAGAGGGCAAGCTGACGGCCGATGATGTCAACGTGATGGGCGTGAGCCCCGCCGTGGCGGTGCAGTCGCTGGTGGGCAAGCGCGTCGACGCGGCTTTCCTGTTCGAGCCGTACGACCGTATCGCGCAGTTGGTGGCGCCGGTCAAGCAGATCTACGAAGTGGGACAGGCCTGGCCGTTTCCGTGCATGGTGGTGATCACCTCGGGCGAAACGCTGGCCAAGCGCAAGGGCGACGTCTGGAAAGCGCTGGACGCGCAGAACCAGGCCATCGCGCTGCTGCAGCAGGAACCGGCCCAGGCTTCCAAGCTGATCGCCTCGTACTTCATCGCCGAACCCACCCTCAAGACCCTGAGCCGCGGCGAGCTGCCGCGCGAAACGGTGATCGCCGAAGCCATCCGCACCCAGGTCTTCACGCCCAAGCTGACCACGAAAGACACGGCGCGCATGCAGGAAATCGCCGATATCCTGCAGGCCCAGGGTTCGCTCAAAACGCGCGACGGCAAGCCGTATGACGTGTCCAGCATCATCGACCTGTCCTGGCAGGAGGCTCGCAAGCTTTGAGCGCGTCGACCACCCGTGTGACCGGCGCCCGCAAGCATCTGGCGGGTGTGCTGGGCGTCCTGTTCATCCTGGCGCTGTGGCAGGCGGCGGCGTTCTCGCTGCCGGACTTCCTGATGCCCGGCGTGCCCGCGGTGCTTGAGCGCCTGTTCGAGGACCTGGGCAAACAGTCGTTCCACCAGAGCCTGCTGGGCACGCTGGGCCGGCTGGGCGCGGGCTACGGCCTGGCGCTGGCGGCGGGCATCGGCTTCGGGCTGGTGGCGGCGGTGCTGTTTTTCTTCCGTGAAGTGCTGCGCAGCGCCATCGTCATCCTGCAATCGATTCCATCCATCGCCTGGGTGCCGCTGTTCCTGATCGTGATGGGGTTCGGCAGCACGCCGATCATTGTCGTGGTGGCGTTGGCGGCCTTCTTCCCGGCGGCCCTGAGCGTGATGAACGCGACCGAGTCGGTGCAACGCGTGCATGTGTCGGCCGCCCGTGTGATGGGCGCCACGCCGTGGGGTCTGGTCAAGCGGGTGTACCTGCCGGCCGTCATGCCCGAGCTGATCACCGGCGCCCAGCTGGCGTTCGGCAACGCCTGGCGCGCGCTGATCTCGGCTGAGATGCTGATCGGCTTCGGCAAGGGGCTGGGCCGCTCGCTGGCCTATTCGGGCGAGATCGCCGACATGACTGGCGTGATGACCAATATCCTGGTCATCGCGGTGCTGGCGGCGCTGATCGACCAGTTCGTGCTCGAGAACCTCAAGCACCGGCTGCTGCGTTACCAGTACGTGTGAGGCCGGCGATGCGGCGCGGTTTTCATCTCCTGGCCCTGATGGCGGCCTTGCTGTCCGCCTCCAGCGGCGCGGCAGCGGCCGACCGCCTGGCTGCCGCGCGCCAACGCGGCGAGCTGGTGGTGGGCGTGCCGTACCTGGCGCCCGCGCCGGCGGCCGGCGCCAAGATCCGCACCCCGGAAGGGCTGGACTTCGCCATGGCCGAACGGCTGGCGCAGGACCTGGGCCTGCCGTTGCGCCTGCGGCAAGTGGCGGCCAGCGATGCCGCCCGGCTGCTGGGCGCGGGCGAGGTCGATGTGGTGCTGGCGGACCGCTCCCCCGCGGCGCAGGCGCTGCCCGACAATCTGGCTGCGGTGGCCACGGGCTACGCCGCGCGCCCCAAGGCTGTGATCCGCAGCGATACCGGCATGCGCCAGGGGGCCGATGCCCGCGGCCGCAGCGTCTGCATGGCCGAGGCCGCTGCTGGCGCGCAGGCATTGGCGCACAGCTGGGGCGCGCGGGTGCGCACCTTTCGGGTGCCATCCGACGCGCTCGTGGCGGTGCGCGAAGGCAACTGCGATATCGGTCTGGTCGATGACGCGGTATGGGAGCCGCTGATGCGCTTTCCCGAATGGAAGAAGTTCTCGGCCACGCTGCCTGCCGATGGCGCCCGCCATGAGCGCGTCTGGCTGCTGCCGGCGGCCGACTCGGCCACGCGCTCCTGGCTCGATGCCCGCATGCGCGAGTGGGCGCGAGCCGGCGCCTGGCAAGCCCTGCCGGCCAAATGGGCGCGCGACGTGGCCTTCGACGTCTACCTGGACCAGGAAGTGCCGGACTGCCACGGCTGACGGCTGCGCGGCAGGCCCCGGCGCGGCCCATGTCGGACCCTTGGCCGCCGGCCTGGCCCTTACAATGCCGGGCTATGACCTCCACCCTGACTGCTGTCTGCTCGCACGAGGAAGACATCAAGAAAAGCCGTTTTGTCGCCCACGCCGCGCCCGTCGCCTCCATCGACGAAGCGATGGCGTTCTTCGCGGCGCACAGCGATCCCGAGGCCACCCACAACTGCTGGGCCTACCGCATCGGCCAGGAATACCGCTTCAATGACGACGGCGAGCCCGGCGGCACCGCCGGCCGCCCGATTCTGCAGGCGATCGAAGGGCAGGACATGGACCGCGTGGCGGTGCTGGTGGTGCGCTGGTTTGGCGGGGTCAAGCTGGGAGCGGGCGGACTGGTGCGCGCCTATGGCGGTTGCGCGGCCAATTGCCTGCGCAACGGGCCGCGCGCCCAGATCGTGGATCTGGCCACGGTGGCATGCGTCTGCGGCTTTGCCGAATTGCCCCTGCTCAAGTCGCGCTTGGCGCAGGCCGGTGCGGTGATCGTGCAAGAGGACTTTGGCCCGGCGGGGGCGGCGCTGCGCTTCACGGCGCCGCGCGGCGCCTTGGCCGAGCTGGAGATGACGGCCGCCAACATCACGCGCGGCCGTTCGGCCTGGGAACAGTTGGCCTGACGAATCACAAGGGCCCCGCGGGGCCCTTGTGGTTTACGCGTCCTGGCCGTCCTGGGCCGCCGCGATCTCCTGGTGGACTTTTTCCATGTCCACTTCCTTGATCTTGGTGAGCAGCTCGTTGAGCTGGCCGCCCGACAGGGCGCCCGGTTGCGAGAACAGCAGCACTTTTTCGCGGAACACCATCAGCGTGGGAATCGAGCGGATGCCCAGTGCGCCGGCCAGTTCCTGTTCGACATCGGTGTTGACCTTGGCAAAGGTGACGTCGGGATGCTCGGCGGCGGCCTGTTCGAACACCGGCGCGAAGCCGCGGCAGGGGCCGCACCAGGGCGCCCAGAAGTCCACGATCAGGGTGCCGTCCGGCGTGATGGCGTCCTGGAAGCTGTCTTTGGTGAGTTCAACAATACTCATTTTGGATCCTTGCCGCTGGCGCGGCGCAAAGTGTCGGTATCGGCGGCACGGGGAGAATGGCCCGGGCCGGATTCGGCGACGCGGTATTGCCGGTCCATAGTAGAGCGAGGACCGGCCGGGTCGCAATGGTTGGCGCTATGGCGAGCGCAGTCTGCGGCGCAACGAGGCTGTGGCGGCGCCGGGCCTCAGGCCGTGGTTGTTGTGGATACCCCTTCGCCCTGTTTGAGCGAGGCGACGATCTCGAAGGAACGCAGGCGGTCGGCGATGTCGTAGAAATCCGAGACGATCATCACTTCATCGGCCTCGGTCTCGGCCACCAGGGCTTCCAGCTTGCGCTTGACGGTGTCGGGGCCGCCCACGATGGCGGCGCCCAGGCGCTGGTTCACGGCCTCGCGCTCCCATTCGTTCCACAGGCCGTCCATGCTGTCGACCGGCGGTTGCAGCTGCAGGCGGTTGCCGCGCACCAGCGACAGGAACTTGAGCTGCTGTGTGGTCGCCAGGTGACGGGCCTGGTCATCTGTCGGCGCGGCCACCACCGGCACGCCGATCATGGCGTAGGGACGCGCCAGCGTCTCGGACGGCTTGAACAGGTGACGATACAACCGCATCGCCGCCATGCCCTCGGGCGAGAAGTGCCCGGCGAACGAGAACGGCAGGCCGAGTTCGGCGGCCAGGCGGGCGCTGAAGTCGCTCGAACCCAGCAGCCAGATCGGGATGTCCAGGCCTTCGCCGGGAATCGCGCGCACCGGCTGACCAGGGCGCGACGGCGCGAAAAAGCCGCGCAACTCGTCGACCAGCGCCGGGAATTCGAGGCCACTGCGCGGACCGCGCCGCAGCGCGTGCTGGGTGGCGCCATCGCTGCCCGGCGCGCGGCCCAGGCCCAGGTCGATGCGGCCGGGGTAGAGGGTTTCAAGCGTGCCGAACTGCTCGGCGATGATCAGCGGCGCATGGTTGGGCAGCATCACGCCGCCCGAGCCCACGCGCAGGGTCGTGGTGTGCGAGGCGACATGGCCGATCAGCACCGCCGTGGCGCTGCTGGCCACGCCGTTGATGTTGTGGTGCTCGGCCAGCCAGAAGCGCTTGTAGCCCAGCCGCTCGACGTGCTGCGCCACCGCCACGCTGTTGCGGAAGGCGTCGGCGGCATCGCGGCCCTGCACGATCGGGGCCAGGTCCAGCACCGAGAAGGGGATGCGGGCGAGGGGGCTCATACGCGGCGCTCGATGTGGCGGCGGAGGCAGGAGGAATGCGGGGTGTGGCGAGACAAGGTCGGCTCCATAGTCTTATATACATGGGGAGTGTATCGGCGAAATCAACCGCTGCCGCCAGCAACCATGCGGGCCGGCGGGTTGATAGCGGAGCTCAATGGCGGCGATTGGCCGCACGGCCGGCGAACCCCTGACAGCCGTACCGGTATAGTGGTCATTTCGGCTTCGCAGGCACCGTTCCCATGGTCGTTGGCCCGACCCCCGATCCCGCCACGCCCGCCGTCGCGGGCATGACCGGCAGCTATCACGAGACCTCGCCGGCGGCGCTGTTGCGTCCGCATTTCCTGTGCGCGTGGCGCAGCGAACTGGCGCCGGGCCAGCCCGCCGATGTGGCGGTGCTGCCCGACGGCTGCGCCGACATCCTCTGGACCGATGGCCGCCTCAGCGTTGTCGGCCCCGACGTGGTTGCCGCGCGGCCACAGCTCGCGCCGGGCGCGCGGGTGCTGGGCCTGCGCTTCCAGCCGGGCGCCGCCCGCGGCTGGCTGGGCGTGCCGCTTTCCGAGTTGGTGGGGCGCCGGGTCGAGCTGGGCGCGCTGTGGGGCGACGGCCGCGCCGGGCGCGTCGCGCGGCGCGTGCGCGAGGCCGCCACGCCCGAGGCCCAGATGCTGGCCCTGCAGCAGGCGCTGGCGGGCGAAGCGCCACGCCACGCGTCACCCGCGCCACGGGCCGCTGCCTTGTTCCACTGGCTCGCGGCCGCGCCCCAGCCCGGCGGGCGCGGTCTCGAAGACCGCCTCGAGATGAGCGAACGCAGCCTGCGCCGCCTGAGCCACGACCATTTCGGCTATGGCCCCAAGATGCTCGAACGTATCCTGCGGCTGCAACGCTTCATAGCGCTGCTGCGCGGTCCGGCGGACATCCCGCTGGCCATGCTGGCCGCGGACGCCGGCTACGCCGACCAGGCCCACCTGAGTCGCGAGGTGCGGGCGCTGTGCGGCATGACGCCCTCGGCGCTGCGTGGGCAGGCGCAGGGCTAGTGGCGCATGGCCCGTCGCGCATGGCCGTTTCGTTCAAGACGCGGCCGTGCGAATCGGGGATGATGCGGTTTTCTTCGATATTCGCGGGAGACACGCATGGGCGCCACCGGCAACAACCACCAGATCGACAACATCGAGTTCAACGTCGCCGACATCGCGCGCAGCAAGCGCTTCTATGGCGATGCATTCGGCTGGTCCTGCACCGACTACGGGCCGACCTACACCGAATTCACCGATGGCCGCCTCAAGGGTGGCTTCACCACTGGCGAGCCGGTGCGTCCGGGCGGCCCGCTGGTGATCCTGTATGCCGATGACCTGGCCGCCGCCCAGCGCCGGGTCATCGCGGCGGGCGGCCGTATCAGCCGCGAGGCCTTCGATTTCCCCGGCGGCCGGCGCTTCCATTTCACCGACCTGGACGGCTACGAGCTGGCGGTCTGGACCGCAGTGGCCTGATGGCGGGTTCGCGGAAAGGTGCGCCTGGCGGGCGTTATTCCGGGAAGAACGCGTAGCGGATCACGAACAGGATCGCCACCAGCCAGGTGGCCGGGTGCACGTCGCGCACGCGGCCGGTCGCGGTCTTGAGCACCACGTAGCTGATGAAACCGAAGGCAATGCCGTTGGCGATGGAGTAGGTGAACGGCATCACCAGCGCGGTCAGCGCGGCCGGCGTGGCTTCGCAGACGTCGTTCCAGTCGATGTCGATCAGTTCGCGCATCATCAGGCCGGCCACGTAGAGCAGGGCGGGCGCGGTGGCGTAGGCAGGCACGGCGCCGGCCAGCGGCGAGATGAACAGCGCGGCCAGGAACAGCAGCGCCACCACCAGCGCGGTCAGGCCGGTGCGGCCGCCGGCCTGCACGCCCGAGGCGCTTTCGACGTAGGCGGTGGTGCTGCTGGTGCCCAGCATCGAGCCGGCGACGATGGCGGTGCTGTCGGCGAACAGGGCGCGGCCCAGGCGGTTGGGGCGGTTCTCCGGCACCAGGCCGGCGCGCTTGGCCACGCCCACCAGGGTGCCGGTGGCGTCGAACACTTCGACCAGCACGAACACCAGGATCACGTGCACGAAGCCGGTGTGCAGCGCGCCCAGGATGTCCAGCTTGAACAGCGTCGGCGCCAGGCTCGGCGGCGCGGCGAACACGCCCTTGAATTCGTTGTAGCCCAGCGCCATCGACAGCACCGTGACCACCAGGATGCCGATCAGGATGGCGCCGCGCACACGCAGGGCATCCAGCGCGGCAATGATGAAAAAGCCCAGGATGGCGAACAGCGGCCCCGGCGCGGTCAGGTTGCCCAGCGTGACCTTGGTGACCGGATGCGCCACCACGATGCCGGCGCTGGACAGCGCGATAATGGCCAGGAACAGGCCGATGCCGGCGGCGATGGCGCTGCGCAGCGAATGCGGGATGCCCTTGACCAGCCAGACGCGGATGCCCGAGATCGTCAGGATCAGGAAGATCACGCCCGAGATGAACACGGCGCCCAGCGCCTGCTCCCAGGTGTAGCCCATGGTCTTGACCACGGTGAAGGCGAAGAAGGCGTTCAGCCCCATGCCCGGCGCCATGCCGATCGGCCAGTTGGCGATCAGCGCCATGACCAGCGAGCCCAGCGCGGCGGCCAGGCAGGTGGCGACGAACACGGCGTTGCGGTCCATGCCGGTGGACGACAGGATGTCCGGGTTGACGAAGATGATGTACGACATGGTCAGGAATGTCGTCAGGCCGGCCACGATTTCGGTTCTCGCGGTCGTGCCGTGTTCACGCAGGTTGAATAGCTTCTCCAGCATTCTTATCCCCAGGGTGCTTGCAGGCTCGGGTTGTCGGGAGAGGGCGTGGGCGCCCTCGGTCATTTTGTAAACGGGCGTATTTTCGCATCAGTTGTAAACTCTGCCGCCATGATTATTCTCGGCTTTGAAAGCTCCTGCGATGAAACGGGTGTCGCAGCCGTCTGTACGGAACGCGGCCTGCTCGCGCACGCGTTGCACACCCAGATCGCCATGCACCAGGAATACGGCGGCGTGGTGCCCGAACTCGCCTCGCGCGACCATATCCGGCGCGTGGTGCCGCTGACCCGCCAAGTGCTGCAAGAGGCGGGCCTGAACATGTCCGACATCGGCGCGGTGGCCTACACGGCCGGGCCCGGCCTGGCCGGCGCGCTGCTGGTGGGCGCCAGCGTGGCGCAGTCGTTCGCCTGGTCGCGGCACCTGCCCGCCATTGCCATCCATCATCTGGAAGGCCATCTGCTGTCGCCGATGCTGGCCGATCCGCGGCCTGACTTTCCGTTCGTGGCGCTGCTGGTGTCTGGCGGCCATACGCAATTGATGCGGGTCGACGGGGTGGGGCGCTACGAATTGCTGGGCGAAACCCTGGACGATGCCGCCGGCGAAGCCTTCGACAAATCCGCCAAGCTGATGGGGCTGGGCTATCCCGGCGGCCCGGCGCTGGCGCGCCTGGCGGAGCAGGGCGATGCCGCGCGCTTCGACCTGCCGCGCCCCATGCTGCACAGCGGCGACCTGGATTTCAGCTTCAGCGGCCTGAAGACCGCCGTGCTGACCCGGGTCAAGGCGGCCGAGCAGAACGGCGGGCTGGACGACCCGACCCGCGCCGACCTGGCGGCGGCCACCCAGGCCGCCATTGTCGAGGTGCTGGCGGCCAAGTCGATCCGCGCCTTGAAGCAGACCGGCCTGCGCCGCCTGGTGGTGGCCGGCGGCGTGGGCGCCAACCAGCTGCTGCGGGCCAGGCTGGCGGCTGCGCTCAAGCCGCTCAAGGCACAGGCCTATTTCCCGCCGCTGTCGTTGTGCACGGACAACGGCGCCATGATCGCCTTCGCGGCGGCCGAGCGGGTCAAGGCCGGGCTGGTGACGCTGGACCCGGACGCGCATGGCTTTACCGTGCGGCCGCGCTGGGACCTGGCCGAGATCGCCTGAGACGGCAATGAAAAAAAGGGGCCTTGGCCCCTTTTTTTACCCCGTATTGCGGCGCCCGTGCCGGCCGCGCCCTGCGCGGATCACTTCTTCTTGCCGCCGCCGATGCGGCTTTCGGTGCCCTGCATCAGGCGCGCGATGTTGGCGCGGTGGCGGTAGAACAGCAGCACGCCGATGATGGCCAGGGCGATGCCCATGGCCGGCTGGGCGCGCCAGGCCAGACCGGAGCCGAACACGTAATAGACCGGCGCGAAGAACGCGGCCACCAGCGAGGCCAGCGAGGAATAGCGGAAGAACACCGCGATGATCAGCCAGGTGGCCGCGGTGGCGAGCGCCAGCCACGGCTGGATGGCGACCAGCACGCCGAGCGCGGTGGCCACGCCCTTGCCGCCCTTGAAGCCCAGGAAAATCGGGTACAGATGGCCCAGGAAAGCCGCCACGGCCACCGCTGCCAGCGGGCCGGGGGTGATGCCGGGCGCCAGGCGCTGCGCCAGCCAGACCGCGAACCAGCCCTTGGCGGCGTCACCCAGCAGGGTCAGCGCGGCGGCGGTCTTGTTGCCGGTGCGCAGCACATTGGTGGCGCCGGGGTTCTTCGAGCCATAGCTGCGGGGGTCCTGCAGCCCCATCAGTTTGCTGACCACCACCGCGAAGGGCACGGAGCCGATCAGGTAGGCCAGCAGGATGAGCGCCGCGGAGAACGCCAGGGAGGGTTCGGTGATCGCCATATGGAGGAGGTCCGTTGTTGTCGTGTTGTTGTCTCGATGGCTGCGGATTCTACCCCGCCTGCCGCGACGGCGAACACGGCGGCGGCCGGCGCGCGGGCCGGACAGGGGGCGCGGCGGCTCATCCGGCACCGGTTCCAGGTCGGACATGCCGCTGTCGCCCGCGGACGGTACAATCCAGCCGGTCCACCCGCGTTTTATTTTCTTTCGGATGCACAATGCGAATTCTGGTTTCGAACGATGATGGTTACTCGGCCCCCGGGCTCGAAGCGCTGGTCAAGGCGCTGCAAGGCCTGGGCGACCTGACCGTCGTCGCGCCCGAGACCAACCACAGTGGCGCGTCCAACTCCCTGACGCTGAACCGCCCGCTGTCGGTGCGCACCGCCGCCAACGGCTTCATCGCCGTCAGCGGCACGCCGTCCGACTGCGTCCACGTCGCCCTGACCGGGCTGATGGACACCCGCCCCGACCTGGTCGTGTCCGGCATCAACAACGGCGCCAACATGGGCGACGACACGCTTTATTCGGGCACGGTGGCCGCCGCCAGCGAAGGCTACCTGTTCGGCATCCCGGCCATCGCCTTCTCGCTGGCCGAGAAGGGCTGGGAACACATCGAGTCGGCCGCCCGCGCCGCGCGCCTGGTGGTCGAGCGCCATCTGGCGCAGCCGCTGGCCGCGCCGGTATTGCTGAACGTCAACATCCCCAGCCGCCGCTTCGAGGACATGCATGGCTTCCAGGTCACGCGCCTGGGCAAGCGCCATCCGTCGCAGCCGGTGGTGCGCACCACCACTCCCTACGGTGACGAGGTCTACTGGATCGGCCCGGTGGGGCAGGCGGCCGACGCCACTCCCGGCACCGACTTCCACGCGGTGGCGCAGGGCATGGTGTCGGTGACGCCGCTGCGCCTGGACCTGACCCAGCACAGCCAGCTCGACGAAATCCGGACCTGGGCGGAGCCGCTATGCGCCGACGCATAAGCCAGCCAGACGTCTCGCAAGCCGTGCCCGGGCGCCCCAGCCCGGTGCGTTACGACTCCGGCCGGCTCAGCCCCGGCGTCACGCCGGCCAACAGCAATACCCGCATTTCCGCCGCCACCCTGCAAAGCCAGGCCAAGACGCCGGCGCCCGCCGCCGGCGGCAATCTCGGGCTCAATTCCGACCGCCTGCGCCAGGCCATGGTGCAGCGCCTGCGGACCCAGGGGGTCTCGGACGAGCGTGTGCTCAACGCGATGGCGGCGGTGCCGCGCCACCTGTTCGTCGACGAGGCGCTCGCCAGCCGTGCCTATGAAGACGCGGCCCTGCCCATCGGCCATTCGCAGACCATCTCGCAGCCGTGGGTGGTGGCACGCATGATCGCCGCCATCTGCGAAGATCGCAGCCCCACTCGTGTGCTCGAAGTGGGCGCCGGCTGCGGCTACCAGGCTGCGGTGCTGGCGCAATTCGTGCGCGAAGTCCATTCGATCGAACGCATTCGCGGGCTGTACGAACTGGCGCGCGAACACCTGCGCGCCTTGCGGCTGACCACCCGGGTCCGCTTGATCTATGGCGACGGCATGCTGGGCCTGCCCGGCGTGGCGCCTTTCGATGCTATCGTTGTGGCTGCCGCCGGCCTGGCCATCCCGCAGGCGCTGCTGACGCAGCTCGCGCCGGGTGGTCGCCTGATCGCTCCCGAGGGGGGCGCCAACCAGCGCCTGGTGCTGATCGAACGCACCGGCGCAGCCAGCTGGAAACGTACTGAACTAGAGGCCGTGCGCTTTGTGCCGCTGCGTGCCGGAATACAATCTTGAGCAAACAGGAGAAACGTATGCTCAACGGGCAGTTGCAACTGACCGATATGAACCTTGGCGTGTCCATCACGCGCCTGCGCCGCCCGGTATTCGTGGCCGGCGTCCTCAGCCTGGCCATCCTGGCTGGCTGCGCATCCAAAGGCACGCGTGCCCCGGTCGTGGACCTGACCGGTGGCCAGCCGTCCGCCGTCCAGTCCGGCGGCAGCTATGTCGTCAAGCCGGGTGACACGCTCTACAAGATCGCCCGCGCCAACAACGTCGATGTCGAGAACATCAAGCGCTGGAACAACCTCAGCGATCCCAACCAGATTTCAGTCGGCCAGGTGCTGAAGATGTCGGGCGCGTCCGGTAGCGCCGCGCAGCCGGCGCCGATCGCCAGCTCCAAGCCGCAGCCGCGTCCGCTGGACCAGCCGGACGACACCTCGGCCACCGCCACGGCCTCCCTGCCGCCGCCCGCGCCGGCCGAGACCAAGCCCACCACGCGCGCGGCCGATGCCGGCGTGATCAACTGGACCTGGCCGGCCAACGGCCAGATCATGCAGGGCTTCAACAACAACAGCAAGGGCATCGACATCGTCGGCGCGCTGGGCGACCCGGTCAACGCCGCGGCCGACGGCAAGGTCATGTACAGCGGCAACGGCGTGCGTGGCCTGGGCAACCTGATCATCGTCAATCACCAGAACGGCTTCATCACGGCCTATGCGCACAACCGCACGCTGCTCGTGAAGACCGGCCAGGACGTCAAGCGTGGCGCCAAGATCGCCGAGATCGGCCAGAGCGACACCACCTCGCCGCGCCTGCATTTCGAGATCCGCCGCCAGGGCACCCCGGTTGACCCGATGCAATACCTGCCCGCCAAATGACGCCCACCCTGGTATTCGACCTCGAGACCATCCCCGACGCGGATGGCCTGCGCAAGCTCAACGGCTGGAGCGCCGACGTTCCCGATGCCGAGGTGGTCGAGCGGGCGTTGACCGCGCGTCGCGAAGCCGTGGGACACGACTTCCTGCCGCTGCACCTGCACAAGGTCGCGGTGGTGGGGTGCGTATTCCGCGACGACCAGGGGTTTCGCGTCAAGACCCTGGGCCAGGCCGATGACCCCGAAGCCGCCTTGCTGGCGGGCTTCTTCAAGACCATCGAGCGCTATACACCCCGGTTGGTGAGCTGGAACGGGTCGGGCTTCGACCTGCCCGTGCTGCACTACCGCAGCCTGATCCAGGGCGTGCCCGCGCCGCGCTATTGGGACATGGGCGAGGAAGATCGCGATTTCAAGTTCAACAACTACATCTCGCGCTATCACAACCGCCACATCGACCTGATGGACCTGCTGGCCAAGTACAACGGCCGCGCCAATGCGCCGCTGGACGAACTGGCCAAGCTGTGCGGCTTTCCCGGCAAGCTCGGCATGGACGGCAGCAAGGTCTGGGAGGCCTGGAGCCAGGGCCGTGCCGACGAGGTCCGCGCCTATTGCGAAACCGACGTGGTCAACACCTGGCTGGTGTATTGCCGCTTCCGTTTCCTGCGGGGCGAACTGGACCGCACCGCCTACGATGCCGAGATCGCGCTGGTGCGCGAGACGCTCGCGGCCAGTGACGCGGCGCATTGGCAGGAATACCTGGCGGCCTGGGACGCCAACTGAGCGGGCGCGTCCCGCCGCTGATCCACAACGGGGCCTGCGGGCCCCGTTGTCATGCCGGCAGAGGGCGCAATCGACTGAAACATAGCTTGCGGGGGCGAAACCTGAATGAAACCGGGCAAATCGCACAATGGCCTCGCTTTCTTCACTTTCAGGAGACCTACATGTCCCGATTCGCACTCCGCACCAACCTGGCCGCCCTGGCCATGGTCGCCGCCACCGGCGGTCTGCTGGCAGGTCCCGTCATGGCGGCGGCGCCCGCCGACGGCGGCCCGGCCGCCATGCACCAAGGCCAACGTGGTGGCGGTTTCCACAAGGGCATGCGCGATGGCCTGTGGATCCCGGGGCTGGGCCCGGTGTCCAAGGCGCAACTCGATCAGCTCAAGCTGGATCAGAAGCAGCAGGCCCTGGTCAAGACCGCGCAGGACGGCCAGCGCGGCCTGCATGAAGCCATGCGTGCCGCCGGCGGCCAGCGTCACGATCTGCTCAAGGCGCAACTGGACAGCGGCAAGCTGGACCCGCGCGCGCTGCTTGAACAATCCGACAAATCGCGTGACCAGTTCAGCGCCCAGGCCAAGCAGGTGCGCGACCAATGGCTGGCGGTGTGGGACAGCATGAACGACGCCCAGCGCACCCAGCTGACCCAGATGCTGAAGGAGCGCCAGGCCAAGATGCAGGACCGCCACGCCAAGATGGAAGGCCGTCATGGCAGGGGGCCGGGTAATGCACCCGGCGCGGTGCCGCCGCCGCCCGCGCCGCCCGCCGCCAACTGACCTGCCGTCCTGCCGCCGCCCGGCGGCGGGCCGTCCAGCCCCGTTCCGCATACCCGCGGGCCGGGGCTTTCTTTTGTGCGTCGGGGGCCGCCATGGCGCGCCAGGCCCCATATTGAAGCACCGCCTGCCTGCCGGCGCGGCGTGGCGCACCGCGATGGTGCGCAAAGGGCGTGGCGCCAGGGCATCGCCAGCGCGCTGACACGTGAATGAAACCTGGCACGGACATTGCTTCAAAGACGGTGAGCCGGTTACCTGCCGTTGCAAGACCGGCCTGACGGATGCGCCCCCGGCCTTCCTCCTCCTCGTTAAATCCGATCAGGACACGCACCATGAAGAAGACGTTGCTAGCCTTGCCCGCCGTGCTCGCCGCTTGTTTCGTTGCAACGGCACAGGCCGAACCCACTGACCTGGGCGGCGGTTTTTCGCTCAGCGGCAATGCCACGATCGTCAGCGACTACCGTTTCCGCGGCTACTCGCAGACCGACTTCCGTCCGGCCGCCCAGTTGGGCTTCGATCTGACCCACAGTTCCGGCTTCTACCTGGGCAACTGGAACTCGAATGTGTCCAACTTCGTCTTCACCGACGGCAATCTGGAAATGGACTTCTATGGCGGCTGGAAGGGCGACGTGGGCGGCGGGTTCTCGCTCGACGCCGGCGTGCTGCACTACTACTATCCGGGCTCCAGCTCGCCCAAGGGCGGCAACTACAACAACACCGACCTGTA
>LXNH01000052.1_pt1 | contig 23647 bp, 22 predicted proteins | sample 809111 | NCBI WGS metagenome assembly LXNH01 (sample SAMN04870528, study PRJNA318959) | seawater metagenome | biome: 00002010; material: water; isolation source: marine seawater | place: Greece: Milos, Mediterranean Sea | collected 2013-05-29 | depth 5-7 m
CCGCACCCCAGCATTTCATCGGCCTCATGTCCGGCACCAGCGTGGACGGCGTGGATGGCGTCCTGGCGCAACTGCGCCCCGGCCAGCCGCCGCGGTTGCTGGCCAGCGCCAGCCTGCCCATGCCGGCCGCATTGCGCGCCGAGTTCCTGGCGCTGAACCTTGCCGGCGAAGACGAACTGGCCCGCTCCGCCCTGGCCGCCAATGAACTGGCGCGCCTGTATGCGCGCGTGGTGGCCGACCTGCAGGCCCACGCCAGCCTGCCGGCGCGGGACATCGCCGCCATCGGCGCCCACGGCCAGACGGTGCGCCACCGCCCCGATCTCGGCTACACCGCGCAATTGAACGCACCCGCGCTGCTCGCGGAGCTGACCGGTATCGACGTGGTGGCGGACTTCCGCAGCCGCGACGTGGCCGCCGGCGGCCAGGGCGCGCCGCTGGTGCCGCCCTTCCACGCCGCGGTGTTTGGCGCGCGGCAGGGCCGCGCGGTGCTGAATCTGGGGGGTATCGCCAATGTCACTCTGTTGGTGCCGGGCCAGCCGCCGCGCGGCTTCGATACAGGCCCGGCCAATGTCTTGCTGGACGGTTGGTGCCAGCGGCACCTGGGGCGGGCTTACGACACCGATGGCCGCTGGGCCGCCAGCGGCCAGGTGCTGGCGCCGTTGCTGGAGCAACTGATCGCCAGCGAACCCTGGTTCGCGTTGCCGCCTCCCAAATCGACCGGCCGCGACTTGTTCAACCTGCGCTGGCTGGACGACCGGCTGGCCGCCTTCGACGGCCCCCCCCCCGCCGCGCAGGACGTGCAGGCGACCTTGCTGCGCCTGACGGCCCGCACCGTCGCCAACGCCATCGACGCCGCGGGCGCCGATGTGCGCGAACTCTATGTGTGTGGCGGCGGCGCCCATAACCCGGGCCTGATGCGCGAATTGGCGTATTGCCTGCAACGCCCGGTCCACCCCACTGACGCGCTGGGCGTGCCGGCGCAGCAGGTCGAAGCGCTGGCTTTCGCCTGGCTGGCCCAGGCCTTCCTGGCGCGGCGGCCCGCCGGCCTGCCCAGCGTCACCGGCGCGCGCGGCCCACGCATCCTGGGCGCCCTCTACCCGGCCTGAGCCCGCCAGGCGCCCAATGAAAAAGCCCTTCGGCTTGCCGAAGGGCTTTTTTTTGACTGGCGGACGATCCGCCGCCAGCGCGGTTTACACCGAGAACGACGAGCCGCAGCCGCAGGTGGTAGTGGCGTTGGGATTGCGGATGACGAACTGCGCGCCCTCCAGGTCTTCCTTGTAGTCGATCTCGGCGCCGACCAGGTATTGGAAGCTCATGGGATCGACCAGCAGTTGCACGCCAGCCTTGTCGAGCACGGTATCGTCTTCGTTGACGACTTCGTCGAACGTGAAACCGTACTGGAAACCCGAACAGCCACCGCCCTGCACGAACACGCGCAGCTTCAACTCGGGGTTGCCTTCCTCGGCCAGCAGGTCCTTGACCTTGGCGGCTGCCGAGTCGGTGAACACCAGGGGAGCAGGCGGGGCGGCCTGCAGGTCGACGGTTTCGGTCACTGCATTCATGATTCACTCCTGGCCGCTGGGGCCATATTCCGATGAGCGGCTGCGCCACTCGCATGTAGTCACTATAGCGCAGCGCCGCCCGGACTCAAAGTTCGAGCTTGACGCTGCGGGAGGCACGGACCACATCGCCCTCCAGCACGCTGATGGTCACGTTTTCAGGGACGAATCCCTCGGGCAGCGCCAGGATGCCCTGGCTGCGCTGGTACTGGTCGAACTGCAAGGCAAGCGATGCAGTCGCGGTGTTCTCGGCCGTGGCCGGCTCGGAGCCGTTCTCGGCCTTGACCTGCATCGGCGCCAGGTCCACGGTAACGATTTCGCCCTTGAGCATGCCGGTGGCCTGGAACCGCAGCGTGCCGGCAAACGGCGCCGCGCCGCCGCGGCCGCTGCGCATCAGCAGCACCTTGTAGCGCAGGCCGGCGCCATCGCGGTCGATCTGGGCGCCGCGGATGCCCACGGTGCCTTCCGGACCAGGCGGCAGCAACTGTTCGTAAAAGGCCAACTGGTCACGCACGCGGCCGAGTTCGGCCTGCGCGCCATGCAATTGGGTTTCGAGCTCCTGACGCGCCGAGCGCTCGATCACCAGCTCGCCATCGGCGGTATCGAGCTGGCCACGCACGTAACGCAATTGGACCGCCTGCTGACGCATGGCCTCGTCACGCGCCTCGACCTGCGCGACGCTGAGCACCACCGCGTCCACTGGCCGGTAGACCGCGCGCGCATAGTAGTAACCCGCCGCCGCGCCCGCCAGCGCCCCCGCCAGCACGCCGGCAGTGACCCGCAAGGCAACGCCGGGGCGGGAAGCGCGAGGGAGGCCGGGAGAATCGTCGGACATGGTGAACGGGCCGGCGGCGCACCGCCAGCCCGACCGCAACTCAGGGCAGGATCGCGACCTGATCCAGGCCGAGGGTTTCGGTGAAGCCGAACATCAGGTTCATGTTCTGCACCGCCTGGCCGGCCGCGCCCTTCACCAGGTTGTCCTGCACCACCATGATGATGAGCTGGTCGCCGCCGCCCGGACGCGACAGCGCGATACGCAGGTTGTTCGAGGCGCGCACCGAGCGCGTCTCGGGCAGGCTGCCGGCGGGCATGACGTCGACGAACGGCTCGTCGGCATAGCGCTGCTCGAACAGAGCCTGGAAGTCGGTGTCGCGCGCCTCGGGCTGGATGCGGGCGTAGAGGGTCGAGTACATGCCGCGGATCATCGGCACCAGATGCGGCACGAAAGTCAGGCCGACCTTGCCGCCAGCGATCTTCTCGAGCTGGGCAACGATTTCCGGATGATGGCGGTGGCCAGCCACGCCGTAGGCCTTGAAGTTGTCCGACGCTTCGGAGAACAGCGAGCCGACCTCGGCCTTGCGGCCGGCGCCGGACACGCCCGACTTGCAGTCCGCGATCAGGGTCTGTGCGTCGACCAGCTGTTTGCCGCCTTCGAGCAGCGGAGCCAGGCCCAGCAGCACCGTGGTCGGATAGCAACCCGGGTTGCCGATGACGCGCGCCTTGGCGATGGCTTCGCGGTTCAGCTCAACCAGGCCATACTGCGATTCAGCCAGGATGTCGGGGCAGGTATGGGGGATCTTGTACCAGCGTTCGAAGGTAGGCACGTCCTGCAGGCGGAAGTCCGCGGCCAGGTCGATGACCTTGGTGCCGGCGGCGATCAGTTCCTGGGCCTGGGCCATGGCCACGCCATGGGGCGTGGCGAAGAACACCACGTCGCAGTCGGTCAGCGTGGCCTTTTCCGGCGAGGAGAAGGCGATCTGCACGCGGCCGCGCAGGTTCGGGTACATGTCGGCCACCGGCAGCCCGTCTTCCTTGCGGGACGTGATGGCGGTCAATTCCACATGGGGATGCTGCGACAGCAAGCGCAGCAGTTCGACGCCGGTGTAACCGGTGCCGCCGACGATACCAACCTTGATACGGGAGTTCGATGCTTGGGCCATGATGTGTGCTCTACGTAGAACGAGGCTCGATTGTATCGCTCGGACAACCGGCCTTGCCGCCGCACGCTGGAAAGCGCGCGGCGACCGGAGTCCGACCGGACGAAGCCCGCGGAGTTCCGCGGGCCTGGATCGGGGCCGGGGCCCCGGGATGTAAAAAAAAGCCCGCACGAGGCGGGCTTTTTTCGCAGCGATTAACGCTTGCTGAACTGCTTGCGACGGCGCGCCTTGCGGAAGCCGACCTTCTTGCGTTCGACTTCGCGGGCATCGCGGGTCACAAAGCCAGCTTGCGACAGCGCGGGCTTCAGGGTCGCGTCGTAGTCGATCAGGGCACGCGTGATGCCGTGACGGACTGCGCCGGCCTGGCCGGTTTCACCGCCGCCGTGCACGTTGACCTTGATGTCGAACGATTCCAGGTGGCCGGTCAGTTCCAGCGGCTGGCGCACGACCATGCGGCCGGTTTCACGGGCGAAGAACTCGTCGACGGGCTTGCCGTTGACGACGATCTTGCCGGTGCCTTTCTTGATGAAAACGCGAGCCACCGAAGTTTTGCGACGGCCGGTTCCGTAGTTCCAGTTACCGATCATGGCGTTTCCTTAGATATCCAGCGTCTTGGGCTGCTGGGCGGTGTGCGGGTGCTCGGCACCGGCATAGACCTTCAGCTTCTTGATCATGGCGTAGCCCAGAGGACCCTTGGGCAGCATGCCCTTGACGGCCTTCTGAATGGCGCGACCGGGAAAACGCTCTTGCATCTTCTCGAAGTTCGTTTCGCGGATACCGCCCGGGTACGTGGTGTGGCGGAAGTACTTCTTGTCCTTCGCCTTGGTACCGGTGACGACGATATCGGAAGCGTTGATGATGACGATGTAATCGCCGGTATCAACGTGCGGCGTGAATTCAGGTTTGTGCTTGCCACGCAGACGACGTGCGACTTCGCTGGCCACACGACCGAGGACTTTGCCCTTGGCGTCGATCACAAACCAGTCACGTTGGACTTCATGCGGCTTGGCCACAAAGGTCTTCATGATGGTTCCTAGATATGAAAAATGGTCTCCGGCTGGACGATCCAGCCAGGTTTTTCCCTCAACTAGACGGCGGAACCCGCGTCTTCCCAGAAACTGGGTTTCAGCCGACTCCGTCATCCCTATCGACGTCCCGCCTAAGCGTTATTACCCGCCCGTGCAATGGTCAAAATGAGGGAAAGCCCGAAATTCTACCACGGATGCTCAAAAATTGGGCAAGCATAGGGAGATCCAGGCAAACCGACCGCCGTACCCTGGCGGGCGGCTGTCGCATTCTTAAAAAGGGACGCAAGCATGACCTCTCGGCCATGCCTGCGCCCCCGTATCCGCCGGGCGCGAATCAAGCGCCCAGGTAGGCTTCCAGCACCCGCGGGTGGCCCAGCAGCCCGCGACCGGTACCCGACAGCGCCATGGCGCCATTCTCCAGCACATAGCCGTGTTGCGCGATCTTGAGCGCCTGGCGCACATTCTGCTCCACCAGGAACAGCGTCAGGCCGTCGGCGTTGATCGCCCGCAGCGAGCGGAAAATTTCCTGCACCACGATCGGCGCCAGGCCCATCGACGGCTCGTCCAGCAGCAGCAGGCGCGGCTTGGCCATCAGGGCGCGGCCGATCGCCAGCATCTGCTGCTCGCCGCCGGAGAGGTTGCCGGCGATGCCGGTGATCCGCTCTTTCAGGCGCGGGAACAGATTGAAGACATATTCCAGGTCCGAGTCGACATTCTTCAGGCCGCGGCGGTAGGCGCCCAGCTCGAGGTTCTCCAGCACGGTCATGGTGGTGAGGATGGCCCGGCCTTCCGGCACCTGCACGATGCCGCGCGCCACCAGTTGGTGCGGCGCCAGGTTGGTGACGTCCTCGCCTTCGAACAGGATCTTGCCGCGCGCCTTGGGCAGCAGGCCCGACAGCGCCAGCAGCGTGGTCGATTTGCCGGCGCCGTTGGCGCCGACCAGGGCGGTGATTTCCTTGGCTTGCAGGTCCAGGTCGATGCCGCGGACGGCTTCGATGTGGCCGTAGTTGACCTCGAGTCCGCGGACTTCCAGCATCGTGCTCATTGTGCGGCCTCCGCGTTTTCGGTGTCGTCGTCGTCTTCGCGGCCCAGGTAGGCCTCGATGACCTGCTCGTTGTTGCGGATCTCTTCGGGCCCGCCGCAAGCGATGATCTTGCCGAAGTTCAGCACCGCGATGCGCTCGCACAGCCCCATCACGAAGCGCATGTCGTGCTCGATCATGAGGATCGTGTAGCCGCGGTCGCGGATCGCCAGAATCTCGCGCATCAGCTCGGCGCGCTCGCCGGTGTTCATGCCGGCGACCGGCTCGTCCAGCAACAGCAGCTTGGGCTCGGTGGCCAGCGCGCGCGCCAGCTCCAGGCGGCGCTGTTCGCCGTAGGACAGGTTGTCGGCCAGGTCATTGGCCTTGTGGTCCAGCCGCATCCAGGTCAGCAGCTCGTGGGCGCGCTCGCGGGCGCGCTTTTCGTGCTCGCGGTAACCCGGCAGACCCAGCAGCAGGCTGGGAAAGCCGTAATTCATGTGGCGGTAGGCGCCCACCACCACGTTTTCCAGCAGCGTCATCTCCTTGAAGAGACGGATGTTCTGGAAGGTGCGGGCGATGCCCATGCGGGTGATGGCATGCGGCTTCCTGCGCAGCAGGCTTTCACCATTGAAGGTGATGCTGCCGCCGCTGGGCGGCAGCAGGCCGGTGATCAGGTTGAACACCGTGGTCTTGCCGGCGCCGTTGGGGCCGATCAGGCCGAAGATCGCGCCTTCGGGCACCGACAGGCTGACGTCATGCAGCACGTGCAGGCCGCCAAAGCTCTTGGAAACGGAGGTCAGCTCAAGCATGGCGCTTGCCTCCTTGACGCATCCAGCGCTTGAAGCGCGCCGGATCCCAGATGCCTTGCGGCAGGAACAGCACAATCACCACCAGGATCACTCCGTTGATGACCAGGCGGAAATCCGCGAAACCGCGCAGCAGTTCGGGCAGCACGGTAATGATGAAGCTGCCCAGCACGGGACCGGCCAGACCCCCGATGCCGCCCAGGATGGCCATGGTCAGGATTTCCACGCCCCGGTCAAAGCCGTATTCGTTGGGGCCGATGAAGAACGTCAGGTGGGCATTCAGCGCGCCGGCCAGGCCGGCGATCATCGCGCCCGCCACGAAGGCCAGCATCTTGTTGGCGCGCACGTCGATGCCCATCAGGCCGGCCGCGGTTTCGTCGCCGCGGATGGCCTCGAAGGCTCGGCCGATCTTGGACGCGCGCACGCGCCACAGCACCACCAGGACGATGACCAAGGCCAGGATGACATGCCACCACTGGGTCAGTTGCGGGATGCCGTTGAGGCCGAGCGCGCCGCCGGTGAGCGACTCGGTGTTCAGCACCGTCACGCGCACCACCTCGCCAAAGCCCAGCGTGGCCATGGCCAGGTAGACCCCGGACAGGCGCAAGGTCGGCAAGCCGATCAGCGCCGCCACCAGGGCCGGCGCCGCCATGCCGCCGGCCAGCGCGACCGGAAACGAGACGTCGTAGTTCATGGTGAGCAACGCCGCGGCGTACGCGCCGATGCCCATGAAGGCCGCATTGGCCATAGCCAGCATGCCGCAGGCAAGCGTCAGCCAGATGGAGAGGGCCAGCAGGGCGTTGGTGCCGAGGGTCAGCACCAGGTTGCCATAGATGGCCCAGAAATTTTCGAATCCGCTCATACTCAAGCCTTGCGTTGAACCACTTTGCCGAACAGACCCTGCGGACGCACCAGCAGAATCAGGAACAGCAGGCCGAATGCCACCGCGTCGCGCATGGTGGAGCCGATATAGGCCACCGACAGCACTTCGGCGAAGCCCAGGAACAGCCCGCCCAGCATGGCGCCGCGAATGTCGCCCATGCCGCCCAGGATGATGACCGCGATGCCCTTGTGCAGCATCGGCTGGCCCATCAGCGGGAACAGCGCGTTCGAGTACAGGCCGATCAGCACGCCCGCGACCCCGCCCAGGGCGGCCGCGGCGAACGAGGTGGTGATGAAGAGCTTTTCGACGTTGATGCCCAGCAGCCAGGCGGCCTTGGGCGATTCGGCGATGGCGCGCAGGGCGCGGCCGAATTGGGTGCGCCGCATGACGAACATCAGCAGCGCCATGAGCGCGAACGACAGGAAGATGATGCCCAGTTCGATCACGGTCAGGTGCAGGCCGGCGATCTCGATCACATCCTCGGGGACGGTGCCGTGCGGGAACCGCATGTTGCCCGCGCCGAAGATGCCTTGCGCGCCGTTGTTCAGGATGATGCCGACGCCGATCGTGGCGATCATGGGGATCAGGTGCGGCGCATTGCGCTTGCGCAGCGGCTTGAGCACCAGGTAGTCGATGATGACCCCGGTGAAACCGGCGACGAAAAATGCCACCATCAGGGCCGCCCACAGGGGCAGGCCGAAATGCTGCACCACGGAGAGCGCCGCGTAGGCTCCCACCATGAAGACGGCGCCATGCGCGAGGTTGATGACCCCGAGCACGCCGAATACCAGCGTGAAGCCCAGCGCGAACAGTGCGTACACACAGCCCAGCGACAAGGCGTTAACGAATTGTTGTTCCAACATGATGGGACATATTCCAAATCAAAAAAGAGCCTCCACGCCGCGCCCCCCGCGTGGACTTGCCGCTCGCCAGGCTCGGCTTCGGGACCCGGGGCAGGCCTGTGTAAGGCCTTCCACGCCGCGCATTGCGTGGACCTGCCGCCCTGAGAGAGCCGTTCTATTCCTGGGGAGTCCTACGATAAAAAGCGCCTTGCGGACCGCGGCCAGCCGCCGTCCGCAAGGCGCATCCCCCCGCGCGGGGATGCCGACTGCTTACTTCTCGATGACGTACTTGCCGTCCTTGGTCACGCTGACGATCGGCGCCTGGTCGGCGTCATAGCCAGCGGGCTTGCCGGCGCGGTCCTTGGCCTGGCGGAACTTGAACGGGCCGGTGGCGCCGCTCCATTGCACCGAGGGCAGCGCATCGCGCAGGGCGGCGCGGTCCTTGGCCAGTTCACCGGTCAGCTTGGTGTTCTTCAGGGCCTGGGCCACGATGTGCATGGCGTCATACGACTGGGCCGCGAACTGGTCGGGCGCGCCGTTGAACTTGGCCTTGTAGGCGTCGATGAACTTGACGTTCGCGGGGGCCTTGTTCTCGATCGACCACGGGCTGCCGATCCACAGGTTGTTCGACGCGCCGCCGGGGGCCAGGTCGAAGATCTTGACCGAGTTCATGCCGTTGCCGCCGATGACGGGCACGTTCAGGCCCAGTTGGCGGGCCTGCACCATGATCGGGGCGCCTTCGGCCAGCAGCGCCGACAGCACGATGGCGTCGGGGTTGGTGCCCTTGATCTTGGTGAGCTGGGCCTTGAAGTCGACGTCGCCCTTGGCAAAGGTTTCGGTCGTGGTGACCGGAATCTTCTGGTCTTCCAGGGCCTTCTTGAAGTTGTCGTAGCCGCTCTTGGTGAAGACGTCGTCGTTGCCGTAGAGCACCGCCACGTTCTTCAGGCCGGTCTTGGCCTTGACGGTGGCAATGGTGGCCGGCAGCACGTCGGCTTCGGTGACCGAATTGCGGAACACGTAGTTGCCGATGGAGGTGATGCCGTCGGCGGTGTTGGAGGTGCCGAAGGCGACCGTCTTGGCAGCCTGGGCGATCGGGTCGGCGGCCTGGGCCGAGTTCGACAGCGTCGGACCGAAGACCATCAGGACGTTGTCCTTGAAGATCAGCTTCTTGAAGACGTTGATCGCTTCTTCTTTCTTGCCCTGCTCGTCTTCGACCACCAGCACGATCTTGTTGCCGTTGATTCCGCCGGCGGCATTGATTTCGTCGGCCGCCAGTTGGAAACCATTGCGGATCGACACGCCGTATTGCGCGGCGCCGCCGGACAGGGCTTCGGCCACGCCCAACTTGATGTCAGCCGCATGGGCGGCCGGGACGATACCGGCAGCGATCAGCGCGGCCAGCAGCTTCTTGGTCTTGGATTGCATGGTTGATACCACCTTAAAGTCTGTCTCGGAATGTTGGTTATCCAGGCCGGGATGTACCCGCCGGATTGACGTCCAATGGCGCGTGAAGGCGTCACGTTTGCGCGTCAAGACCCGGGATATTACTCCTTTGTATCAGGCCGAAACTCGAATGCCGTTCAACAAAAGGAGCAAAACCGCCCATTTTTTTGTAAAAAACACGGGGTTATCAGCGAAAACCCCACCTCCTACCGAATGCCATTCGGCACCCGGGCCTGCTCACCCCCGCGCCGACAACGCCACGCCCAGATACTGGTCGTAGGCGCCTTGCGTCAGGCGGAACCAGGGCATCGCGTGGTCGCGCCAGCCCATGTAGTTGTCGTGGATTTCCTTGAACTTCGGATCTTTCTCGCCCAGCGCCGCGTAGACCTGCTCGGCGGCCTCGAAGGCGGCGTCCATGACCGAGCGCGGCAGGGCGCGCACCTGGGCGCCGGCGGCGACCAACTGGGCCAGCGCCGCCGGATTGCGGGCGGCATAGGCCGCAGTGGTGCGGGTATGCGCGGCCAGGGCGGCGGCCTCGAGCGCCGCCTGGTAGTGCTTGGGCAACTTGGCCCAGGCCTCTTCATTGATATAGAGCGACAGCTGTTCACTGGGGGCCCACCAGCTCGGGCCGTAATAGAACTTCGCGGTCTTGTTCAGGCCCAGTTTGGCGTCGTCGTAGGCGCCCGCCCCGGCCACGGCGTCCGGGCCGGCGGGCGCGGCGCCCGCGTCCGGCTTGCCGTCCTGGGATGCCCTGGCGGCCCCGGCCTGCTTGGCGGCCTCTGCCTGCGCCGCCGATTCGGCCCCCTGCGGCACCACGCCCAGACGCGCCAGCACCTGCGCCGCCAGGCCGTCGACGCGCATCTTCAGGTCTTTCAGGTCGGTGGCGCGCTTGATTTCGCGGTTGGACCACAGGCCCATCTGCGGCCCGGTGTTGCCCAGGGGGAAGTTGAGGATCTTGTACGCCTTGAACAGCTCGCGCGTCAGGCGCAGGCCGTCGCCCTCGAGCATCCAGGCGTCCATCGAACCGGTGTCGAGCCCGAATGGCACGGCGGAATCGAAGCAGAAGGCGGGATTCTTGGCGAAACAGGCGGCCGAGGAGACGTGGGCGCATTCCACCTTGGCGGCGCCGACGGCATCCAGCAGTTCGGCCGCGGACGCGATTGCGCCGTCAGCCTGCGGGCGGATGCTGAATTTGCCGCCGGTGGCATCGGCGACGAACTTGCAGAACATCTCGCCGGCGCCGGTACGCAGATCCAGCGCGGCGGGAAAGCCGGACGCCAGGCGCCAACTGATGGAGGGCGAGTCCTGGGCCAGGGCGGGCGCGCTGACCGCCGCCCCCGCCGCCATGGTCCCCAGGCCCGCCTGCTTCAGGAATGAACGTCGTTGCATCTCTTTGCTCCTCTACACCGATACGCGTTCGAGCAATACCCGCCGGATATTACACGTTGCAAATGGGCCTGACGGCTAGAGGAATTCCCAAGCGATAAAGGATTGCAAAGACGGGCTGGGTGCCGTGGCCGGCGCGAAGCGCCGCGACCGGCCCCGGCCGCGCCAATGAAAACGCCCGCCCCGTGGGCCGAAGGCCCCGCGTGGGCGGGCGACATGGCGCGGGCGCGGAGCAATCAGGTGCCGGCGATCGCCATCTGCTCGATCAGGATCGAGCCGGTGGTCTTGGTGCCGCGCGAGATGGTATCGGCGCCCACCGCGACGATCTGGCGGAACATGTCCGACAGGTTGCCTGCAATGGTGACTTCCTGCACCGCGTGCTGGATCTGGCCGTTTTCGACCCAGTAGCCGAAAGCGCCACGCGAGTAGTCGCCGGTGACGTAGTTCACGCCCTGGCCGATCAGTTCGGTGACCAGGAAGCCCGTGCCCATCTTCTTGAGCATGGCTTCGAAATCGTCGCCGCGGCGCGTCAGCGTGGAACTGAAGACCAGGTTGTGCGAGCCGCCGGCGTTGCCGGTGGTCTGCATGCCGAGCTTGCGCGCGGTGTAGGAGGACAGGAAATAGCCTTCCAGCACGCCGGCCGACACCACGTTGCGCTTGCGCGTGCGCACGCCTTCGTCGTCGAACGGCGAGCTGCCCATGGCGCCGCGGATGTGCGGGTCCTCGGTCAGGTTGATGTGTTCGGGGAAGATCGGCTTGCCCAGCGCATCGAGCAGGAAGCTGGCCTTGCGGTACAGCGCGCCGCCGTTGGCGGCCTGCGTCAGGGCGCCGACCAGGCCGAGCGCCAGCGGCGCCTCGAACAGCACCGGGAACTTGCCGGTGCGGATGCGGCGCGCCGACAGGCGCGACAGGGTGCGTTCGGCGGCGTAGCGGCCGACGGCCTCGGGCGTGGCCAGCTTGGCCGGGTCGCGCTCGGAGGTATACCAGTAGTCGCGCTGCATGCCGTTGCCGCGGCCGGCGATGGGCGCCACCGACAGGCTGTGGCGCGAATACGGGTAGCCGCCCAGGAAGCCACGGGTGTTGCCCATGACGAACTGGCCTTCATAGGTGCCGACCGTGGCGCCGTCGGTATTGGTGATGCGGGCATCGACCTCGCGCGCGGCGCGTTCGGCGCGCAGCGCCAGCTCGGCGGCTTCCTCGGTGGAGACCGCCCAGGCGCGGTGCAGATCGAGGTCGGGGAATTCGGTGGCCAACTGGTCGGCGTCGGGCAGGCCGGCGGCCGGATCGGCGGCGGTGTGGCGGGCGATGTGCCAGGCGGCTTCGACCGTCTGGCGCAGCGCGGCTTCGGAGAAGTCGGAGGTCGAGGCGGAGCCGCGGCTCTGGCCGGCGTAGACCGTCAGGTCGAGCGAGCGGTCGCGGGTCTGTTCGACGGTTTCGATGTCGTTCTTGCGCACCGATACCGACAGGCCCAGGCTTTCGGAAACTTCGGCCGCGGCGTCCGAGGCGCCGATCTGGCGCGCGTAGGCCAGGGTTTGCTCGACGAGTTCGGAAAAACGCGCGTGATTGGCCGCCAGCGGCAAGGAGGAGGAGGATTTGACCATTGCTGTCCAATTTGCAGAGACGGTTATCATAGCCAAGTCTGTCATTGCGCAGTTTTCCATGAATTCCCACATCGAAGAAGAACCCACCGACGGCTACGACGAGAACGGCTACGATCGTCCCAGCAAGTCGCAGATCAAGCGCGAAATGCATGCGCTGCTGGATCTCGGCAAGCAACTGATCGAACTGTCCCCCGAACGCCTCAAGCAACTGCCCCTGGCAGAGCGTCTCTACGAGGCGATCCGCGAGGCGCAGCGCACCACCAGCCGCGAAGGCCGGCGCCGTCAGACCCATTTCGTGGGCAAGCTGATGCGCGACGCCCCCGCCGACGAGATCCGCGCCCAGCTCGACGTCTGGGAAAACGGCTCGCGCGAGGAAACCGCGGCCATGCATCGCCTGGAAACCCTGCGTGACCGCCTGCTCGACGATGACGAGGCGCTGACCAAGCTGCTGAACGACAATCCGCAGGCGGACGTGCAGCAATTGCGCTCGGTGATCCGCGCCGCGCGCAAGGAAAAGCTGGCCAATGCCGCCCTGCTGCAAGGGCAGGAGCCGCAAAAGAAGCATTACCGCGCCCTGTTCCAGACGCTCAAGACCCTCAACCACTGATGCCGCCGTCCATGAACGCCCCGACCGACCTGCTCGATTGCATCGAGATCGAAACCGCCTCGAATCCCACGCACGCCGTGATCTGGCTGCACGGCCTGGGCGCCGATGGCAACGACTTCGCGCCGATCGTGCCGGAACTGGACCTGCCGGCCGGCCTCGGCGTGCGTTTCGTGTTTCCCAACGCCCCGGTACAGCCCGTCACCATCAACAATGGCATGGCGATGCGTTCCTGGTACGACATCCTGGTGATGGACCTGGTGCGGGTGGAAGACGCCAAGGGCATCCGCGCCTCGGAAGCGGCGATCCACAAGTTGATCGCGCGCGAGAATGCGCGCGGCATCCCGACCGCGAACATCGTGCTGGCGGGCTTCTCGCAAGGCTGCGCCATGACGCTGCACACGGGCTTGCGCCTGCAGGACAAGCTGGCCGGCATGATGGGCCTGTCGGGCTACCTGCCGCTGCTGGACAGCGCCGAGGCCGAGCGCGCGCCAGCCAACCAGCGCACGCCGATCTTTCTGGCTCACGGCCTATACGACCCAGTGGTAGCGCTGCCGCGCGCCGAGGCCTCGCGGGCCGAACTGGAACGCCTGGGCTATGACGTGCGCTGGCACACCTACCCCATGCCGCACTCGGTCTGCGCCGAGGAAGTGGCCGATATCTCGCGCTTCCTGCAGCAGGTACTGGCCTGAAACCGGCAGCGCCCTCCGCCCTGCCCGCCCGTCACGCCGCTTGACGGGCTGATTCCCCCTTTTTGTATACCAAGTGGTATCCCAGCTTCGGGTTCTCCGAGGCAGGACGGCGCTCGCTCATAGAGAAAACACCAATCCCCAAAAGTCTTGTGGCCTGTTTGTATTGAATATAGTATTCGATCCAAGCCGTATCGGCCCGGGCCACCCAAGTTCGGGCTTCCCTGTTGTTGCAGTCGCTCCATCCCCATTTGGCCGTGTCGCGCCGGGTCCGGCGAGGCATATAGACGCAGGAGAAAGTCCCGTGAAATCCTTGTCATCGCCCCGCCGGGCAGCCGTTGCGCTGCTCGCTACGCTCAGCGCCGCGTTCGCCCCTCTCGCCAGCCATGGCCAGGCCCTGAATCCCCCCGTCAAAGTGCGCTACGAAGAAGTGGTGCGCTCCATCCTCTATGTGCCCAAGTATGTCGCCCTGTCGCAGGGCTACTTCAAGGACGCCGGGCTGGACGTATCCATGAAAACCTCGCAAGGCACGGACAAGGGCATGACCGCCCTGCTCTCGGGCAGCGCCGACATCGTGCTGATCGGCCCCGAGGCCTCGATCTACGTGCAGAACAGCGAATCGCCGGTCAAGCCGAAGATCTTCGCCGGCCTGACCGCCACGGACGGCTTTTTCCTGCTGGCGCGCAAGCCGGTCGAGAAATTCGACTGGAACATGCTCAAGGGCAAGGCAGTGATCGGCTTTCGCCCCGGCTCGAACCCGGTCGTGTTCCTGGAAACGGCGCTGCGCAAGCACGGCCTGGACCCGCAAAAGGACGTCAAGCTGCTCAACAATATCGGCATCCCGGCGCGCGCCGGCGCCTGGATGGCCGGCCAGGGCGACTACGGCATATTCCTGGAGCCCGAGGCCGGCGAGCTGGTGCGCAACGGCAAGGGATATATCGTGGCCTCGGTCGGCCACGAAGTCGGCCAGGTGGACTACACAGTATTCACCGCCACCGACAAATACATCCACGACAATCCCAAGGTCATCCAGGCCTGGACCAACGTGGTGGCACGCGCCGAAAAGTACGTGCAGGACACGCCGGCGGCCACGCTGGCGCCGCAGATCATGGCCTATTTCCCCGGCATGGACGCGGCCGCGGTGACCGAGGCCATCGAGCGCTACAAGCGGTACCGGATCTGGAAGACTTCGCCGCTGGTGACGGCCGACGCCATGAACCGGCTGCAGGACATGCTGGTGGCCAGCGCGGTCATGAAGGACAGCGCCCGCGTCAAGTACGAGGACGTGGTGGTGGCGGACTTCGCCAGGAAGGTGCCGCAATGAACGCCGTCGTCCATAACCTGAAGCCGGACGCGGCCACCGCCAAGATCGAGCTGCGCGATGTCTGCCTGAGCTATTTCACGCCGGAAGGCGAGACCGAAGCCCTGTCCAAGGTGTCGTTCACGCTGGCGCCAGGCGAATTCGTCAGCCTGATCGGCCAGAGCGGCTGTGGCAAGAGCACATTGCTGTCGCTGATCGCGGGGCTGATCACCCCCACGTCAGGCGCCGTGATGATCGATGGCCAGGCGGTCACCGAACCGAATCCGCGTATCGGCTACATGCTGCAGCAGGACTATCTGTTCGAGTGGCGCAGCATCCTGGAAAACGTCATGCTGGGCGCCGAGATCCAGGGCCGGCGCGACGCGCGCAGCGAGGCGCGCGCGGTGCACCTGCTGGAAAAATGCGGGCTGGGCGCATTCCTGTCGCACACGCCGCGCCAGCTGTCGGGCGGTATGCGCCAGCGCGCGGCGCTGGCGCGCACGCTGGTCACCGAGCCCGATGTGATCCTGCTGGACGAGCCGTTCTCGGCGCTCGATTCGCAGACCCGGCTGGCGATCTCCGACGAGGTGGTCGATATCCTGCGGCGCGAGGGCAAGACCGTGGTGCTGGTAACGCACGACATCGGCGAAGCCATCGCCATGACCGACCGCGTCATCGTGCTGTCGCGCCGGCCCGGCCGCCTGAAAAGCCAGTATCGCATCCACTACGGGGAAGGCGCGCGGCCGACCCCGTTCCAGGCCCGCTCCCGGCCGGAATTCAACGCCTATTTCAAACAGCTCTGGGACGAGCTGGATGTCCATGTGGAGGGTTGAGCCGTGAACGCACCTGTCGCCAATACCGTGCCGCTGCGCGCCGTGCCCGCGCCCAGCCAGAAGTACCTGGACTATCTGCGGCGCGACCGCGCCCGCCGCCGCCACATCCGCGTCGCCCAGGCGCTGCTGCTGGTGGTGTTCCTGTGCGCCTGGGAAATCCTGCCGCGCATGCACATCCTCAATCCGCTGCTGACCAGCTATCCGAGCGCGCTGTGGCCGACCTTCCTGGAACTGTGGAACCAGGGCAACCTGGCGCATCACATCGCCACCACACTGTGGGCCACGCTGGTCGGCTTCACCCTGAGCATGGTGATCGGCATCATCGTCGCCGCCGCGCTGTGGTGGTCGGACTTCCTCTACAAGGTGCTGGACCCATTCCTGGTGGTGGCCAACGCGATGCCCAAGATCGCCTTCGTGCCGATTTTCTACCTGTGGCTGGGGTCGGATTACGCGGTCTACGGCATGGCCGTGGCGATCGCGGTGTTCGTGACCATCATGGTGGTGTATGCCGGCTTTCGCGCCATTGACCTGAACAAGGTCAAGCTGGCGCGCACCTTCGGCGCCAGCCGCTGGCAGGTGCTGACCAAGGTGGTGCTGCCGGGCAGCGTGCCGACGCTGATTGCCGCCGTGAAGATGAACATCGGCCTGGCGCTGGTGGGGGTCATCGTCGGTGAATTCCAGTCGGCCGACTCGGGCCTGGGCTTTCTCATCATGAACGGCAGCCAGGTCTTCAAGCTGAACATCGTCATGACCGCCATCACCATGCTGGCGCTGATCTCCAGCGCGATGTATCTGGTGGTGTATCGCATCGAAGCCGCCGTGGCGCGGCGCTACGGATAAGGAACCGCTATGCAGATCCCGCAATGGGTCCAGGACCGCGTCATCGCCCGCCAGGGCTGCCTGCATCCCTATGACACCCTGCCCGGCGCCCGCACCGCGGTGGTGGTCATCGACATGCAGCAGTACTTCACGCTTCCCGGCTACCAAGGCGAATGCGCCGCGGCGCGCGGCATCATCGCGCCAGTCAACCGCCTGTGCGAGGCGGTGCGCGCGGCCGGCGGCACGGTGGTGTGGGTGCAGACCGCCTCCGACAACGCCGACGCCTTCTGGTCGCACCACCATGGCGTGATGCTGACACCCGAGCGCAGCGCGCGGCGCCTGGAAACCCTGCGCCGCGACTCGCCGGGCTTCGCCCTGCATCCCGAACTGCGGCCGGCCGACAGCGATCTGCGCGTGGTCAAGCGCTTCTACAGCGCCATGGCGACGGGCTCGTCGGAACTGGAGCCGCTGCTGCGCGGACGGGGCGTGGATACGCTGCTGATCGCCGGCACGGTCACCAACGTCTGCTGCGAATCGACCGCGCGCGACGCCATGATGCGCGACTTCCGCACCATCATGGTGGACGATGCGCTGGCCGCGGTGACACCGGCCGAACATGAGCACGCGCTGCACGGCTGGCTGCTGTTCTTCGGCGACGTGCTGTCGGTGGACGAAGTGGCGACGCGCCTGCGGCCGGCGCAGGCCGCCCGCAGGACGGCCTGACACATCCGCCGCGGCGCCGGCTCAGGCCAGGTTGAGCCAGACCCGGCGCATGGTCGGGTCTTCCGGGTCCGGATCGTTGGTGAAGCCCAGGCTGGTCATCAGCGCCAGCATCGGCCGGTTGGTCGACAGCACCAGGCCGTCGATGTATTCCAGCCCCTGCTCGCGCGCCGCGTCGATCAGCGCCGTCATCAGCTGGCGGCCCAGGCCGCGCCGCTGCCAGTCGTCGCCGATCACCAGCGCGTATTCGGCGCCACGCCCATCCGGGTTGCGCAGGTAGTGGGCGAAGCCCACCAGCACCTCGTGCGGATGGCCGCGATTGGCGGGATTGGGCACCTGGGTGGCGGCCACCAGCGCCAGTTCGCGGTGATAGTCCACCTGGGTATAGCGCGACACCATGCGCGGGGTCAGCTCGCGCATCATCGATACGAAGCGCATGTAGCGCGAACGCTCCGACAGGCCGCGAATGAAATCCTGCAGCGGCTGGCCGTCCTCGGGACGGATCGGCCGCAGTACCCAGGGGATGCCATCGGCGAAACGGCGCACCTGCACCAGGCGCGCCGGGTACGGATGGATCGCCATGTGCGGATAGCCGGCGGTCTGCGGCGCTTCGCAGCCCGGCTTTTCGGCCAGCGTCAGGCGCAGGCCGCCGGCGCGCAGATGGGTCTCGCCGGCGTAGAGCGGGTCGATATCCAGGGTCTCGATGTCGGGCAGTTCGGACACCATTTCCGACACCAGCACCAGCGCCTGCTGCAGCGCCTCGGCGGCCAGGTGGCCGACGCGCGGCGCCAGCACCCGGCGCCACAGCCGGCTGCGCTCGATCATCTGGCGCGCCAGGAAGCCGTTGAGCGGCGGCAGATCGATTCCCCGATCGGATGGCGACAGCTCCGCGTCCGGCCCGCCGGCGCCGAAACGGATGACCGGCCCGAACTGCGGGTCGCGCCGTACCCGGATCGCCATGGGCCGGGATTCCGGCTCGGCCGCGGCCACGTCCAGCGGCATATCGCGCAGCGGCACATAGAACAGCGACAGCAGCGAGCGGATTTCGGAGGTGGTCAGTTCGCGCCGGCAATCGGCCCGCACCCGCGCCAGGATGTCGCGCGCGGCGGCCAGGTCGGGCACATGGGTGGCGGGTTCGGGAGGCTGGGTCTGCAGCAGCAGTTGCTGGTTGTAGTGGTGCGTCGCCAGCACGCCGAAGGCGTCGGCCGCCGACTCCGGCGTGCGAAAGGCCGACGTGCCGGCATCGTCCAGCATGCGCCGCAGCGGCCGCATGCCGGCATCGCCCATGAAGCAGGTGACCACGGGCTTGCGAGCCTTGGGCGCGATCAGCGCCAGCTCGCGCGCCACTGCGGGCAAGTCGGCCAAGGCGTCGGGCGCCAGCAGCACCAATACGCCGTCCACGCCGGCGTCGTCCAACACCACGTCGAGCATGGCGCGGATCCGTTCCGGCGTCAGCGGCACATAGGTGATGACCGGATTGGCGCTGGCCGCGTCCGGCTCCAGCATCGCCGCCAGGGCGCGTTGCGTGGCCGGCGCCAGTTCGGCGCGCAGCACGGCCGCTTCGGGGCCGATCAGGTCCATGGCCAACTGGGGCGGCCCGCTGCCGTTGGAGATCAGCGCCACGCGCCGGCCCTTGGGACGGCGCGTGTAGCCCAGCACCTTGACCGCCGAGAACAATTGCACGAAGTAGCGCACCCGCACCGCGCCCGCGCGCCGCAGCGCGGCATCGAAAATGGCGTCGCCGCTGTCGCTGTCGGCGCGCCCGGCCTTGAGCACGATGACCGGCTTGACGCTGGCCGCGGCCCGCAGCGCGCTCATGAATTCGCGCGCCGGGCCGACGTCTTCCAGATACAGCACGATGCTGTCGGTGCGCGGATCGCTGGCCAGGTAGTCCAGCACCTTGGACAGGCCCACTACCGCCTCGTCGCCCAGCGACACGGCGGTGGAAAAGCCGATGTGCACGTCTTCGGCCCAGTCCATCACGGCGGCCATGATGGAGCGCGACTGCGCCAGCAGCGCCACCCGGCCGGCGCGCGCCAGCACCGGGTGCTGGCTCAGGTTCAGGCCGGCATGCGGGCGTTGCGCGCCGAACGAGCGCGGCCCGAGCAGTTCGCAGCGGTTTTCCTCGGCCCAGGCGCGGCACAGCGCCAGGGTGCCGCGCGGGTAGGGATCGGGCAGCTCGTGCGGCAGCAGAATGACCGCGCGTGGCGCCAGCGGCGACAGCCGGCGCAGGGTCTCGGGCAGCACCGCCGGCGAAACGCAAACCAGGGCCAGATCGGGCCGCTCGCCCGCGGCCAGGCCCTGCAGCGTATCCGGCAGGTCGGGCGCGGCGCCGCTTGCGCAGGCCACCAGGGTGGTTTTGGCCTTGAGCGCGGGCGACAGCGAATTCGCCGCCGGCAGCGGCCGATCGGAGACGATCACCAGCGAACCGGGTTCGAACATCGGGGCAAGAGCGTGTCGCAGCATGGCGGGAACAGGCACTAATCTAAAATAGCGTTCATCGTAACAAGACAACCCCGCCATCCGCTTGATCCGGGCCAGCCCGGCGCCATATCCGTGGCGCCGCAGCCGCTATCATTGCCACCTATGACCTCCAACGCCACCTCCCCCATCCGTACCCGCTTCGCGCCTTCGCCCACGGGCTTCCTGCACCTGGGCGGCGCCCGCACCGCGCTGTTCTCCTGGGCCTTCGCGCGCCATCACAAGGGCACGTTCGTGCTGCGCATCGAAGACACCGACGTCGAGCGCTCCACGCCGGAAGCGGTGCAGGCCATCCTGGACAGCATGGAATGGCTCGGCATGCAGCCGGACGAGGGCCCGTTCTATCAGATGCAGCGCATGGACCGCTACCGTGAAGTGGTGGCGCAGATGCTGGCCGCCGGCACGGCGTACCACTGCTATAGCTCGCCCGAGGAAGTCGAGGCCATGCGCGAGGCCGCCCGCGCCCGCGGCGACAAGCCGCGTTACGACGGCACCTGGCGCCCCGAACCGGGCAAGACCCTGCCTCCGGTACCGGAGGGCCGCAAGCCGGTGGTGCGCTTCAAGAACCCCCAGGACGGCGCCACCGCCTGGAACGACATGGTCAAGGGCCCCATCAGCTTCGACAACACCGAGCTGGACGACCTGATCATCGCGCGCCCGGACGGCACCCCCACCTACAACTTCTGCGTGGTGGTGGACGACTGGGACATGGGCATCACCCACGTGCTGCGCGGCGATGACCACGTCAACAACACCCCGCGCCAGATCAACATCCTGCGCGCGCTGGGCGCCACCCTGCCCGAATACGGCCACGTGCCCATGATCCTCGGCCCGGACGGCGAAAAGCTGTCCAAGCGCCATGGTGCGGTCAATGTCATGGAATATGACAACGAGGGCTACCTGCCCGAGGCCATGATCAACTACCTGGCGCGCCTGGGCTGGAGCCACGGCGACGACGAACTCTTCAGCCGCGACCAGCTGGTGCAATGGTTCGACACCCGCCACCTGTCCAAGTCGGCTTCGCAATGGGACCCGAAGAAACTGAACTGGGTCAACGCCCACTACATCAAGCAGATGGACAACGCCGAACTGGCCGAGCGCGTGGCCCCGCGAGTCGCCCAGCGCGGCGGCCATCCGGAAAAGATCGACCTGCCGGGCGTGATGGGCCTGCTCAAGGACCGCGCCGAGACCCTCGAACAACTGGCCGACGGCGCCATGCTGTTTTGCGGTGAATTCAAACCGGCCGCGCCGGAACTGGTCGAACAGCACCTGACCGCCGCCGCGCGCGAAGCGCTGGCCGATTTCGCCCAGCGCGCCCAGGGCGCCGACTGGACCCGCGAGGCCATCTCGGCCCTGATCAAGGCCGTGCTGGCCGACCGTGGCCTGAAGATGCCGCAGCTGGCGATCCCGCTGCGCGTGGCCGTGACCGGCCAGCCCCAGACGCCCGCGGTCGACGCGGTGCTGGCCCTGCTGGGCAAGGATGTCGTGATCAAGCGCCTGGCCGCGATCTGACCCTGGCGTCGCCCGCGAAGCCCCGTCCGGCCAGGCCGTTCGGGGCTTTTTTTGCGGCCGCCCGGCCGGCGCCGGGCGCTCGCGCCGCGCCGCCGGAGGTTCTTAAGCCGCCTTGGGCCGCGCCTTCAGGGCCCGCGAGAAAAACGCGCCCAGCAGCGGCAAGAGTACCGCCGCGCCGCCGAACAGCACCGCCGCGCCAGCCTCGTCCACCACCGAGCCGGCCAGCGCCACCCCCGCCGCCTGTCCCATGAAGAGGCAGGACGCGAACCAGGCCACCGCCGTACCGCGCGCCGACGGCACCATCTGGGTGGCGTTGGTCTGCAGCGTGGCGTGCAGCAGGTAGTAACCGAAGCCCGCCAGCACGCTGGCCAGCAGGCTCCACGCCCAGACCGGCCCCAGCAGGTAGGACAGGAATGCCACGCCCAGCACCAGCCCGCCCGCCACCGCCAGGCCGCGTTCGCCCAGGCGCTTGAGGATGCGGCCGGCCACCACCGTGTAGAGCAGCCCGCCCACCGCGTACACCGCCACCAGCGCGCCGGCCGCGGTCAGCGAAATATCGAAGCGTTCGTGCAGGTAAGAAGGCGCGAACGCCAGGGCGCCGAACACCAGCAGGCCCTCGATGAATACCGTGGCCAGCACCACGCGCGCCCACGGCACGCCCAGCACCAGCCGCGCCTGCGCCACGAAGCCCTGCCGTGGCGCGTTCGGATCGACCACGCCCAGCCCCAGCGCACGCTGGCGCCGCACTTCCCGCAGCAGCAGCATGCCGACCACCAGGTAGCCGCACACCAGCGCCGCGAAGGCCCAGCGCCAGCCCAGGGTGTCGGCGAACAGGCCGCCGGCCAACTGACCGGTCGCCATGCCCAGGATGGTACCGGTCAGGAACCGCGCCAGCGTCGCCTGGCGGCGCTCGTAAGGCACGGTGTCGCCGATCCAGGCCATCGACAGCGGCACGATGCCGGCCCCCGCCGCCCCCGACAGCGCCCGGCACACCACCAGCATGTCCAGCGTCTCGGCCAGGAACGCGCCGGCGCTGCCCAGCGCGCAGGCGAACGTCGCCACGCTGACGACACGGTACTTGCCGTAGCGGTCGCCGACCGGGCCGAAGAACATCTGCAACACGCCATAGGCCACCGCGAACGCGGTCACGGCGCGCGCGGCCTGGCCGGTGGTGGCGCCGAATTCGGCGGCCAGCTGCGGCAGCATGGGATCACAGATACGGAAAGCGCTGGCGCTGACGAAAGCGGCCAGGGCAAGCAGCGCAATGGCGCGCGCTTCGGAAGAGAGGGCGGGCATGACGGGCCGGCGGCGGAATGGAGGACGAAGTCCGCACCTTACCGCAGCCCGGTCCGCTTGGCGACGCCGGACGCCGGGTTCCGTCCGTGCGGCGCAACGCGGCGCGTGGACCCAAGCCCCCCCGGGTCGGTCAATATGGCAGGCGGTAGCCCTGCGGCATGCGGCGTGCGGTGACCACCTGGCCGCCGCTCTTGAGCTCGCGCAGCGTCAGCCTGGCCTGCTCGACCCTCTCGATGCGATAGCGATTGATATAGATCGGATCGGTGGCGTCGACGATTTCGCCGTTCGATTGCGTGGTCTGCATCGTGTAGATGCCGTCCACCACGCTCCAGCAGCCCGTCTCGCGTAGTGCCGGGCGCGTCTTGCGGCCGATCTTCAGTTGGGTCTCGTAGGCCATGCGGCCGTCGGCATACAGCACTGTGAGCGTTTGGAAGTCACCGCTGACGCCCTTCGGCCTGGAATTCGAATACCAGGTGCCGATCATGGGATCGCCGCCCTTGGCGGGTGTGCAAGCGACCGGCTTGGGTGGCGCTTCCGGCTGGGCCTCGGTGATGGCGGCGGGTTTCCTGGTGGCGCAGCCGGCCACGACCAGAAGGGCGCAGGCCACGCCCGCCGAACGCAAATACACACTGCTCATGACTTCCTCAACACGTCTGCCGACGCGCCGCGCCGTACGAACCGGCACGCTCTTCGCGCAACAAACATCACGCACTCTAAAGAGCCGCGCATGAAGAATCAACGACGATCCGCGCCGTGTGCAATTGCGCAACAGTCCTTGCCGGAAAGCCCCTGTTTTAAGGCCTCAACACGCAAAAATGCGTTGGTTTCAAGCGACATCGCGCGTGCCGCGCGCCCCTTTGGCACGCAGCATTTCCTCCATGCGCGCG
>LXNH01000054.1_pt1 | contig 23500 bp, 20 predicted proteins | sample 809111 | NCBI WGS metagenome assembly LXNH01 (sample SAMN04870528, study PRJNA318959) | seawater metagenome | biome: 00002010; material: water; isolation source: marine seawater | place: Greece: Milos, Mediterranean Sea | collected 2013-05-29 | depth 5-7 m
CCGCCTGGCGCATCCAGCCCCAGGGTGATCGCTGCCTGCTCATCACGTTCGGCAACCAGATCGACGCCGCCATCGGCCGTACCTGCCTGGCGGCGGCGCGCCGACTGCGCGAGGCCCGCCTGCCGGGCGTGACCGACGTGGTGCCGTCGTTCGTGGCGGTGGCGGTGCACTACCGGCCCGACGGCCTGGGCAACGGCCCCACCTACGCCGATCTGGCCGAGCGCATCGAAGCGCTGCTGGCCGACGGCATCGCGGTGGACGCCGCCGCCGGCCGCGAGATCGACGTCCCCGTTTGCTACGGCGGCGAGCACGGTCCCGACCTCGACGAGGTCGCCCGCGCCGCCGGCCTGACTGCCGACCAGGTCATCGCGCTGCACAGCGGCCCGCGCAGCATGGTGTTCATGCTGGGCTTCGCCCCCGGCCACGCCTACCTGGGCGTACACGACGAAAAACTGAATCTGCCGCGACGCGCCTCGCCGCGCACCGCCGTGCCGCCCGGCGCGGTGGCCATCGCCAACCGCCAGACCGTGATCTACCCCAACCGCCTGCCGGGCGGCTGGCACATCATCGGCACCACGCCCCTGACCATGTTCGACCCCGCACGCGAACCCGCCGCCTACCTGCAACCGGGCGACTCGGTGCGCTTCGTGCCGATCAGCGCCGACGAATTCGAGCGCCTGCGGGAGGCCCGGCCATGAGCATCACCGTCATCAAGCCGGGCATGCTGTCCAGCTTCCAGGACCGCGGCCGCGAGGGCTACCAGCACCAGGGCATCCCGGCCGCCGGCGCCATGGACGAACGCGGCCACCGCCTGGCCAACGCGCTGGCCGGCAACAGCGGCGACCCGGCCACGCTCGAAATGACGCTGACCGGCCCGACCCTGCGCTTTGACGCGCCGGCCTGCTTCGCGCTGGCCGGGGCCGACCTGGGCGCCACGCTCAACGGCCAGGAGATCGCGCTGCATCGCCCGCTGATCGCCCGCGCCGGCGACGTGCTGGCCTTCGGCGCCCGGCCCGCCAACGGCGTGCGCGGCTATCTGGCCGTCCATGGCGGCTTCGCGCTGACGCCGGTGATGGGCAGCGAAACCACCTACCTGCGCAGCGGTTTCGGCGGTTTCAAGGGCCGCGCGCTGACCAAGGGCGACCAGGTCGGCCTGCGCCACACGCTGGCCGGCGACGACCTCGACGCGCTGCAAAAGGCGCTGTGGGACTTGCGCATCTACCTGCCCGGCGCGCTCGGCGCCAAGCAGCGCGACACCATCCGCTTCCTGCCCGGCCTGCAGTGGCAGGAATTCACCGAGGCCAGCCGCCAGGCCTTTGGCGGCGCCGAGTTCCGCATCAGTCCGCAGTCGGACCGCATGGGCTACCGCCTGCAAGGCCCGGCGCTGTCCATGAGCCAGCCGCGCCAGATGCTGTCGGAAGCCGCCTGCTTCGGCACCGTGCAGGTGCCGGCCGGCGGCGAAGCCATCATTCTCATGGCCGACCGGCAGACCACTGGCGGCTATCCCAAGATCGCGCAGATCGCCACCGTCGACCTGCCGCTACTGGCGCAATCGGCGCCCGGCCGCACGCTGCGCTTTGCGCGCATCGAGCTGGACGAGGCGCAGCGCCTGGACGGCGAGCGCGAGCGCGCCTTCACCCAATTGCTGGACGCGCTGGCGCCGCTGCGCGCGCGGCTGGCAACGACAGGAACCCCCTCATGAGCACAAGCATCGACCTGAACTGCGACATGGGCGAAAGCTACGGCGCCTGGAGCATGGGCAACGACGCCGCGGTGCTGGCCTTCGTCAGCTCGGCCAACATTGCCTGCGGCTTCCATGGCGGCGACCCCGCCACCATGCGCAAGACCGTGGCCGCCGCCCTCGCGCAGGGCGTGGCGCTGGGCGCGCACCCCAGCCTGCAGGACCTGGCCGGCTTCGGCCGCCGCGCCATCCCGACCACGCCGGACGAGGCCTACGACATCACGGTCTACCAGATCGGCGCGCTGGCCGGCGTGGCCGCTTCGCAAGGCGCGCGGCTGCATCACGTCAAGGCGCATGGCGCGCTCTACAACATGGCCGCCAAGGACGAAGGCCTGGCGCGCGCCATCTGCCAGGCGGTCAAGGACGTCGATGCCTCGCTGGTGCTGTACGGGCTGGCGGGCAGCAAGCTGATCGACGCCGCGCGCGCCATCGGGCTGGCGGCGGCCAACGAGGTCTTCGCCGACCGCTCCTACCAGGACGATGGCTCGCTGACCCCGCGCACCCGCGCCGGCGCCATGATCGAAGACGTCGGCCAGGCGGTGGCGCAGGTGGTGCGCATGGTCAGGGAAGGCAAGGTGCGCTCGGTCGACGGCAAGGACGTAGCGGTGCAGGCCGACACGCTCTGTATCCATGGCGACCAGCCCAATGCGCTGGTCTTCGCCCGCGCCATCCGCGAGGCGCTGGAACAGGCCGGCATCGCCGTGCGCACGCCGTCGGCACAGGCCTGAGACCCCGTCTGGGCCGCCGGCCGGCGAGGCGCGCCCTGGCCGCCGGCGCTAGCCGCGCCCGTAGCGTGGCGCCGGCTCTTCCGCGTCCAGCAGCGAAGCCTCGCGGTAGGCGCGCAGGATACCCGGCAACACTTCCAGCACGTAGTTGCGGGTCAGCTCGGCGGCACGGTCGAAATCACGGCTGGCCAGGGCCTGCGTGATGCCGTGGGGATAGGCCTGCAGATTGTTCGATTCCATGCTCTGGCGCGCCCGCAGGTAGCGCAGCGGCTCGACCTGCTCGTACAGCCGGGTCAGCACGTCCGCCAGCGGCGAGTTGCCGGTGTAGCGGGCAATGGCCAGGTAGAACTCGCGCTGCGCCACGATGTAAGCGCGCACGTCGCGCTTGGCCAAGGCGGCGGCAATCGCCGCGTCATAGCCTTGCAACTCGGCCACCAGCGGCGAAATATCGTCCACCTCGGCGACCTGGCGAATGCAATAGGCCTCCAGTTCCGCGCGCAGCTTGTACAGGTGGCGGATCTGGCCTTCGGTATACAGGGTGACCCGGAAACCTTTGCGCTGGACATGAGTCACCAGGCCGCTCAGTTCCAGCAGGCGCAGCGCTTCCCGGATGGGGCTGCGGCTGGTGCCGAAACGCTGCTCCAGTTCTTGTTCCCGCAATGGCTGCCCGGGCCTGATAGTGCCATCCACTATCAACTCACGAATCTGTTCCTGTAGGAAGTACGGAATCGTGGCGGGCGCTTTGACGTCCAATCGGCTCCCCTTGTACTGCGTGATGCAAGTATTGCGATATCGAGAAGATACTAGAAAAAAATTGAAACATAAATAGGAAAATTGTTGCAGGAATGCGCATCGACACCCGGCTCAGTGCCAATCGTCCCGATACACGAACTTCGGCATCTGCCAATTGAAGCGCAGCGCCAGCAAACGCAGCGCCAGCCCGGCCGCCAGGGCGATCGGCACCGCCGCATTGGCCGGCAGGCCCAGGGCCTGCGCGCCCAGGTAAAGCGCCCCGGTCACCACTGACACACTGGCATACAGTTCCTTGCGGAACAGCAGTGGCACTTCGTTACAAAGCACATCGCGCAGCACCCCGCCGGCACAGCCGGTGATCATGCCGCTGATGAGCACCACCGTGATCGGCAGCTGCATCAGCTGCGCCACCTGGCAGCCGATCACCGTGAACGCCACCAGGCCCAGCGCATCGGCCAGCAGGAACACACTGCGCAGGCGCCGCATCACCGGCGCGATCAGCGCCGTCAGCAACGCCGCCCCCGCCGTCATCCACAGGTATTCGGGATGGATCACCCAGGTCAGCGGATAGTGCCCCAGCAGCACGTCGCGCAACGAACCTCCGCCCAGCGCGGTGACGCAGGCGATGATGCAGACTCCCATCCAGTCCATGTCGCGGCGGCCAGCCGACAGCGCCGCCGTCATGGCCTCGGCCACGATGGCGACCAGGTAAAGGGAATGCAGCAGAACGGGCGAAAGATCGTAGAACATGGACCGGGCCGGTGGACGGACAGGTCCGCGGCAGAACCGGAGACGGTCGCGCGGCGGACGGCAGGCCTCATTGTATTGACAGCGCGGCCGCCGGGCGATTGCCGCCCGCGCGCGCCTGTCTGACGCTGGAAGCGCGTTGATATCGGTCAAGCCGCCGTCCCTGGTCCGGCGAGACAATGGGGTATGCCCGCAAGGGCGATTTCGGCCAGCCGGAGGCTAGCGGGAGCCAACGGCCGGCCCCATATCGGGAGAAACGCATGTCACAACACACCGGCCCCATCCTTCTGGCCACGGACCTGAGCGCGCGGGGCGATCGCGCCCTGGACCGCGCGCTGCAACTGGCCAAGGAACTCAATACCAAACTGGTGGTGCTGCACGTCATGGAAAACCATGCCGCGCCGGCCCGCCTGACCACGCCGGTCTGGCGGCGGTTGGCGGCCGACCACAAGGCCCTGGCCGAGCGTGAACTGGCCGAGGACCTGGCCAACGCTGGCGTGCCCACCGAAGTCGTGGTCACCAAGGGCGATCCGCTGACATGCATCATGGAAACGGCCGACAGCTTCGGCTGCTCGCTGATCATCGCCGGCATCGCGCGCGACGAAACCCTGGGCCGCCTGCTGCTGGGCACCACGGTCGAAAAGCTGGTGCGCCAGGCGCGCCAGCCCGTGCTGGTGGTCAAGAACCGGCCGCGCAAGCCGTATCGCGACGTGCTGGTCGCCACCGACTTTTCGGCCGGCTCGCGCCAGGCGCTGCGCGCCGCGCTGCAACTGGTGCCTAACGCCAGCCTGACGCTGTTCCATGCCTACGACGTGCCGTTCCAGGGCAAGAACCCCGTGCCGGACGACGCCGTGACCCGCAGCTTCTACCACGCGGCCGAGCAGAGCTCGCGCGAGTTCATCACCGCCACGCCAGAACTGGCCGACGTGGCGCCGCCCAAGGTCGTAATGGAATGCGGCCAGCCGGAAACGGTGCTGTCGGAATATTCGTTCAACCATCGTTCCGATCTGGTCGTCACCGGCACCCATGGCCGTACCGGCCTGCTGCGCACGGCCATCGGCAGCGTCGCCGAGCGGTTGCTGGAAGCCTTGCCCAGCGACGTGCTGATCGTCCGGCTGACCGGCGAGGAATAACGCGAAGGCGAGCGCCGGGCCCAGGCGGTCCCGGCGTCAGCCGTCGCCGTTCTGGATCATGGCCTCGATGCGGCCGCGCATCGCATGCAGCAGCAGCAGGCCCGGCAAGGCGATCGCCACCGTCACCAGGAAGAACCCGGGCCAGCCCAGGTGCTCGACCAGGGGCGGCGTCAACGGCCCGGCCAGGTAGGTGCGACCAACCGCCGATAGCGCGGACAGCAGCGCGAACTGCGTGGCCGAGAAGCGCTGGCGGCACAGGGCCATCAAGAGCCCGACGAAGGCCGCCGTGCCCAGGCCGCCGCACAGGTTTTCCAGCCCGACCGCCGCGCCCATCAGCCAGATGTTCTTGGGACTGACCGAGATCAGCCAGTAGCCCAGGTTGGACACCGCCTGCAGCAGCCCGAAGACCATCAGCGAGCGGTACAGGCTCCAGCGCGACATGACGAGGCCGCCGGCCAGGGCGCCAATGACGGTCGCGGCCATGCCCATGACCTTGTTGACCGCGCCGACCTCGGTGGGCGTGTAGCCCGCGCCGCGGATCAGGAAGGTAGTCGAGAGCGCGCCGGCAAAGGCGTCGCCCAGCTTGTACAGCACGATCAACAACAATATCGCCAGCGCGCCGCGCCGGGTGAAGAATTCCTGCAACGGCGCCGATACCGCCTCGCCCAGGCTGCGCGGGGGCTGCGACAGCTGCTCCGGTTCGGGCGCCCACAACGTCGCAAACGCGCACAGCAGCATCAGCCCCCCCATCACCACATAGGTATAGCCCCAGCCGATCCATCGATCCGCCATGATCAGCGCCAGCCCGCCGGAGACGATCATGGCCACGCGGTAGCCCATGACCTTGATGGCCGCGCCGGCGCCGCGTTCGTCCTTGCGCAGCACATCGGTGCAATAGGCGTCGAAGGCAATGTCCTGGGTGGCCGACAGGAACGCCACCAGCACCGCCAGCAGGGCCAGCCCCTGCAAGGCCGACGACGGCGACATCGTGCCCATGACCATGATCGCCAGCCCCAGCAACACCTGCGTCACCAGCATCCAGCCCCGGCGCCTTCCAAGCAGCGGCGGCGCATAGCGGTCCACCAGCGGCGCCCACAGAAACTTGAGCGTGTAGGCCGAACCCACCAGGGTCAGGAAACCGATCTGCTGCAGCGGCACGCCGGCCACCGTGGCCCAGGCCTGCAAGGTGCCGCTGGTCAGGGCCAGCGGCAATCCGCTGGCGAACCCCAGGACCAGCAGGGGCGCAACGCGGCGACTGGTGTAGACATTGGAAGCAAAGAAAATGACGGTCTCCTGAAACGGGCCGGCGCCACGCGCGGTCGGGCGCGGCGGGCCTGCGGCATTTTAGGCGCTGCCACCCAGGCCGTCAGCCGGCGTTTCAGAATGTCAGGGCGAGGCGAAGCGGTACACCGCCAGGGTGCTGCGCCAGCTCGGAAAGACCTTGGTCTCGCGCCCTTCGTTGAAGGTGGCGCGCTCCAGGATGCGCAGGCCGAGTTCGGCGGCCAGTTGCTCGAAGTCGCGCAACGTGCACAGGTGGATGTTGGGCGTGTTGTACCACTGGTAGGGCATCTGGCCCGTCACCGGCATGCGGCCGCGCAGGATGGCCCAGCCATGCGGCCAGTAGCCGAAATTGGGAAACGACACCACCCCATGGCGCGCCACCCGCGCCATCTCGCGCAGGATGTGCTCGGTGCGGTGCATGGACTGCAGCGTCTGCGACAGCACCACGGTGTCGAACTGCTTGTCGTCGAACAGCGCCAGGCCGTCTTCCAGGTTCTGTTGGATCACCTCGACGCCGCGCCGCACGCAGGCGATGACGCAGGTGTCGTCCAGTTCGACGCCCGCGCCGCGCACCTGGCGGTGGTCGCGCAGGTGCGCCAGCAGCGCGCCGTCGCCGCACCCCAGGTCCAGCACCCGGCTGCCGGGTTCGATCCAGCTGGCGATGCGCGCCAGGTCGGGGCGCAGCGTGTTGACGGCGGGACGGGGAGTCACGGGATTCATGCGGAGCGTCCTTCGGTCTGAGCGGCGGTCAGCCCCAATTCGCGGGCAATGCGCTCGTAATAGCCGCGCACCACGGCATGGTAGCGCGCATCGTCCAGCAGGAAGGCATCGTGCCCGTGCGGCGCGTCGATCTCGGCGTAAGTGACGGGGCTGGAATTCTTGAGCAAGGCGCGCACGATCTCGCGCGAGCGCTCCGGCGGAAAGCGCCAGTCGGTCGTGAACGACACCAAGAGGAAATCCGACTTGGCCGGCGCCAGCGCGCGCGCCAGATCGCCGCCGGTCTCGCGGGCCGGATCGAAATAATCCAGCGCGCGGGTGATCAGCAGATAGGTATTGGCGTCGAAATAGCGCGTGAACTTCTCGCCCTGGTAGCGCAGGTACGACTCGACCTCGAATTCAACGTCGTAGCCATAGCGGTAGGCGCCGTCGGCGGCCGGCTCGCGTTGGGCGCGGCCGAATTTCTCGGCCATGTCGTCGTCGGACAGGTAGGTGATATGGCCGATCATGCGCGCCACCGACAGGCCGCGGCGCGGCACGGTGTCCTGCGCGTAGTAATCGCCGCCGTGGAAATCCGGGTCGGTGATGATGGCGCGGCGCGCCACCTCATTGAAGCCGATGTTCTGCGCCGACAGGCGCGGCGTGCTGGCGATGACCACGCAGTGGGCCACGCGCTCGGGCAGCGTGATGGCCCAGCTCAGGGCCTGCATGCCGCCCAGCGAGCCGCCCATCACGGCGGCGAAGCGCTCGATGCCGAAATGGTCCGCGACCCGCGCCTGCGCCCGCACCCAGTCCTCCACCGTCAACACGGGAAACGCCGCGCCCCAGGGCTTGCCGGTCTCGGGGTTGATGCTGGCCGGCCCGGTCGAGCCGAAGCACGACCCCAGGTTGTTGACGCCGATGACGAAGAACACGTTGGTGTCCACCGGCTTGCCCGGGCCCACCATGTTGTCCCACCAGCCGACGTCGCCGGGGTTGTCCGCGGCCTGGCCCGCGACGTGGTGCGAGGCATTCAGGGCGTGGCAGATCAGCACCGCGTTGCTGCGGGTGGCGTTGAGCGTGCCATAGGTTTCGACCGCCAGCTCGTAGCTGGCCAGCGACTGGCCGCTGAGCAGCGGCAAGGACTCGTCGAAACGCAGGAAGACGGGAGCGACCGGTCCGACGGAACCGGGATCAGCGGCATCGGACCGAACAATGGCGGCGGGCAGGTTCGCGGGCGCGGCACTGGCCGGATCACCGGCCAAATTCTGGGCAGGAGTGGTCATACGGACCTCTTTAGCTGGATTTATTGGAAGGCGCCCGCAAGCGGATCAGGCAAATCGGCGCCGAAAATTGGGTGGTGCGGCAGGAATTCTAGCACTGCTGGCGGCGGGGTCGGCAAGCGGCTGGGCGGGCGGCGGGCAGCGGGTCCGCGCCCGGTCCGGCTCAGGCGCCCGCCTCCCAGGGCTCATGGCCGAGGTATTCATAGCGCCCGGTGTTGACGCGCGAGATGCGCCATTCGACCGGCTGGCGGTTGTACGAATAGGCCAAGCGGCGGATCTCCAGCAACGCCGCGCCTTCGGCCACGCCCAGCCAGCGCGCGTGGGCACGGTCCGCCAGGCAGGTGCGCAGGCGTTCGTCGGTGGCGATGACGTTGACGCCGAACACATCCTGGTAAAGCGCATACAGCGTGCTGGCGCGCTCGCGCAGGTGCGCTTCGGTCATGCCCGGAAAGCGCGATTCCGGCAGGCAGATGTCGTCGACCATCACCACGTCGCCGTTGAGCGACAGCATGTTGAGGAACTCGAACACGTAGGCGCCCGCGGCCAGGCCGAGCTTGTCGCGGGCCTCGGCCGAGGCCTTGACGCGGCGAAAACGCAGCAGCTCGGTGGTCGGGTACGACTTGTGGCCATCCTGGCGCAGGATGCGGAAGAACTTGAAGAAGTGGTGGTTGCGGGTGTGCGCCGCCACATAGGTGCCGCGGCCCTGGTGCCGCACCAGGATGTTCTCGGCGGCCAGTTCGTCGATCGCCTTGCGCAGCGTGCCGATCGACACGCCGAAACGCTCGGCCAGGTGTTTCTCCGGCGGAATCGCCTCGCCCTGCTTCCACTCGCCTTGCGCCAGCGCGGCAAGCACGGCCAGCTTGACCTGCTCGTACAAGGGACTGCCCAAAGGCACAGTCGATGACAGGCTGGTGTTCATGGGTGCATCGCAATAAATCAGGACCTCCAGTGTAGCGGCGCGCGCGGCACCTTCTCAAGTCATTCAATTCATATATATGATTTAGTTGACATGGAAAAAAGCCGGCCCTAAGATTTGCCGGACGTTGTGATCCGAAGCGCCCGCGGCAGTCCGCCGCGGCGCTCACCCAGGAGAGGAAGACGATGATTCACGCCGTATTGCACGATGCCAAGGACACGGTGGCGGTCGCCGTGGTGGAAGGCCTGACCGCCGGAACGGAGCTCAATGCCTGGATCATGGACGAGGACAAGATCGTCCATGTGCGGGCCTCGCAGGACATCCCCATCGGCCACAAGGTGGCGATGAAGGACATGGCCGTGGGCGACACGGTCTACAAGTACGGCGTGGACATCGGCCGCGTGGTGGCGCCGATCCAGGCTGGCCAGCACGCCCATGTGCACAACATCAAGACCAAGCGCTGGTAAGCCGCTCCCTTCGCCCACACAGGAAACCATCATGTCCGTCATCAATGCTCAGACCACCTTCCAGGGCTACCGCCGCGACAACGGCCGGGTCGGCGTGCGCAACCACGTCATCGTGCTGCCCGTGGACGACATCTCCAACGCCGCGGCCGAGGCCGTGGCCAACAACATCAAGGGCACCCTGGCCCTGCCCCACCCCTACGGCCGCCTGCAATTCGGCGAGGACCTGGAACTGCACTTCCGCACGCTCATCGGCACCGGCTGCAACCCCAACGTGGCGGCGGTGGTGGTGATCGGCATCGAGGAAGGCTGGACCAAGCGCGTGGTCGACGGCATCGCCGCCACCGGCAAGCCGGTCATGGGCTTCAGCATCGAACTGCATGGCGACCACGACACCATCATGCGGGCCTCGCGCTGCGCCAAGGAGTTCGTGCACTACGCCACCGCCCTGACCCGCAGCACGTGTCCGATCTCGGACCTGTGGGTCTCGACCAAATGCGGCGAGTCCGACACCACCTCCGGCTGCGGCGCCAACCCGACCGTGGGCAACGCCTTCGACAAGCTCTACGCGCTGGGCTCGACCCTGGTGTTCGGCGAAACCTCGGAACTGACCGGCGGCGAGCACATCGTCGCGGCGCGCTGCGCCAACGACGCGGTGCGCGAGCGCTTCATGTTCATGTTCGACCGCTACCAGGCCATGATCGACCGCTGGAAGACCAGCGACCTGTCCGAATCGCAACCCACCAAGGGCAACATCGCCGGCGGCCTGACCACCATCGAGGAAAAGGCGCTGGGCAACATCCAGAAGATCGGCAAGCAGTGCCGCGTCGACGGCGTGCTGGACAAGGCCGAGATCCCCGACGGCCCGGGTCTGTGGTTCATGGATTCGTCCTCGGCCGCGGCCGAGATGGTGACGCTGTGCGCGGCCTCCGGCTACGCGGTGCACTTCTTTCCCACCGGCCAGGGCAACGTCATCGGCAACCCGATCTTGCCGGTCATCAAGATCTGCGCCAACCCGCGCACGGTGCGCACCATGTCGGAACACATCGACGTCGACACCAGCGGCCTGCTGCAGCGCGAGATCGACCTGAACCAGGCTGGCGACAAGCTGCTCGAATCCATGCTGGCCACCGCCAACGGCCGCTGGACCGCGGCCGAAGCCCTGGGCCACCGCGAATTCGTCCTGACCCGCATCTTCGAAAGCGCCTGACGGCGCACCGGCGCGGCCGGGTTGCGCCGCAACCCCGGCCGCGCCGCGCGCCAACCGCCGTCCATGCCGTACGGACGGCGTTCCCGCAGCACCGCAGTTCCCTCGCAGCACACGCACAAAAGCATGCAGACCCGGGCGCAAGCCGCCACGGCAGCACAGGCGTAAGCATTCCTACCCGGGCGCCACCCCCAAGGAGGAAGACAGATGAATCGCGAGCAACACCCCCCTATCGACGACGCCCAGCGCCGCCGCGTACTGGCCACGCTCGGCGCGGCCGGCCTCTGTGCGCTGACCCCATGGCAACGGGCGCTGGCGCAGAAAGGCGCCTGGCCGGACCGGCCCATCAGCTATGTTGTGCCGTTCCCGCCCGGCGGCCTGACCGACGTGGCCGCGCGCCAGGTAGGCAAGGCCTTGAACGATGCCGAAAGCTGGAACATCGTGATCGAGAACCGCCCCGGCGGCAGCGCCAACATCGGCGCGGCGCATGTGTCGCACGCCGCGCCCGATGGCTACACCTGGCTGGCGATCACCCTGTCGCATGCCGCCAATGCCACGCTGTTCGCCGGCAAGGCAGGCTACGACCTGACCCGCGACCTGGTGCCGCTGGCCGGGCTGGCGTCTTCGCCCATCATGGTGGTGGTCAACGCCAAGAGCCCCATCAAGACCATGGCGGACCTGGCACGCGCGGCCGCCGCCAAGCCGCTGGCGGCCGGCTCCAGCGGCAACGGCACGCCGCCGCACCTGACGCTGGCGCTCTACCAGAAGCTGACCGGCGTCCAGTTGATGCACGTGCCTTACAAAGGCGGCGCGCCGTCGCTGACCGACCTCATCGGCGGCCACCTGGACGTGGTCTTCTCCAATTACCCCGAATCGCTGGCGCACGTGAAGAACGGCTCGCTGCGCGCTCTGGCCATTACCACGCGCGCCCGCAGCGCCGACCTGCCCGACGTGCCGACGGTGGCGCAGGCCGGCCTGCCCGACCTGATCGTGGAGAATTTCACCGGGGTCATGGCGCCGGCCAACACGCCGCCGGAACTCGTGCAGCGCATCGGCGATGCCATCGTCAAGCAGGTCTCGCAACCCGCCATGAAGCAGGCGCTGACACAACTGGGCTTTGTGCCACAGCCGCGCGGACCGGCGGAATTCGGCAGCTACCTGCGCACCGAGGTGGACCGCTGGGCCAAGATCATCCGCGACGCCAACATCCAGATCGCCTGACGCCGGAGCCGACCCATGCATGTGCTTATCTCGGAGTTCATGGACGCGCCCGCCGTCGATGCCTTGCGGCAGCGTTTCGACGTGCGCTACGCCCCCGACCTGGTGGAACGGCGCGACGACCTGCTGCGGGCGGCCAGCGCGGCCGACGCCCTCATCGTGCGCAACCGCAGCCAGGTGGACGCGGCGCTGCTGGCGGCCGCGCCGCGCCTGCGGGCGGTTGGCCGGCTGGGCGTGGGGCTGGACAACATCGACCTGCCCGGCTGCGCGGCGCGCGGCATCCAGGTGGTGCCAGCCACCGGCGCCAACGCGCGCGCGGTGGCCGAATACGTCATCGGCACGCTGCTCGCGCTACTGCGCAGCGCGTATGCCGCCAGCGCCGAAGTGGCCGCCGGCCAGTGGCCGCGCACGGCCCTGTCGCAAGGGCTGGAGGCGCACGGCCGCACCCTGGGCGTGGTGGGCTTTGGCGGCATCGGCCAGTTGACCGCGCGGCTGGCCGCCGGCCTGGGCATGCGCGTGGTCGCCTGCGACGCGGCGCTGCCGGCGACCCACCCGGCCTGGGCCGAGACCGGGGCCACGCGGCTGGAACTGGACGAGCTGCTGGCCCAGGCCGACGCCGTCACCCTGCATGTGCCGCTGACCGCCGCCACCCGGCATCTGCTGGACGCCGACCGTATCGCCGCCATGCGGCCGGGCGCGGTACTGATCAACACGGCGCGCGGCGGCATCGTCGACGAGGCCGCGCTGGCGGCGGCGCTGCGCGCCGGCCAGTTGCGCGGCGCGGCGCTGGACGTGTTCGAACAGGAACCCCTGCCTGCCGGCGGCGCGCTGGCCGGCGCTCCCAACCTGATCCTGACCCCGCACATTGCCGGCCTGACTCAGGAAGCCAACACCCGGGTTTCCGATATGGTGGCCGCCGGGGTGACAATAGCGCTTACCGGCGGCGCCGAATAAAACGCGGCGCGCCTCGCTGACGGGAAGGATATGACTCACATTTATCTGGACGAACTGCAACACCTGGCCGCGGCAGGCCTGGCCGCCGCGGGCGCCAACCCAGCCATGGCCGATAGCACCGCCCGCGCGCTGGTCTTCGCCGAAAGCCAGGGCCTGAGCTCGCATGGCCTGTCGCGCGTGCCGTTCTATGCCGGCCACCTGCGCACCGGCCGCGCCATCGGTAGCGCCGTGCCGCGCATCGTGCGCGAGCGCGGCGGCGCGGCGCTGATCGACGCCGGCTCGGGCCTGGCGTTCCCGGCCTGCGCCCTGGCGGTGGCCGAGGCCGGCCGCCGCGCGCGCGAGCAGGGCGTGGCCTTCATCGGGGTGGCCAACAGCCACCACTTCGGCGAGGCCGGCTATCACCTGGAAGCCCTGGCCGACGCCGGCCTGGTCGCGCTGGCGCTGAGCAATTCGCCCGCCGCCATGCCGGCCTGGGGCGGCAAACGCCCGCTGTTCGGCACCAACCCGATCGCCGCCGTGTTCCCCCGGCGCGGCGGCGGCCGCATCGTCATCGACCTGTCCTTGTCGCAGGTGGCGCGCGGCAAGCTCATGATCGCCGCGCGCGACAACCAGCCGATTCCGCTGGGCTGGGCGCTGGACGCCGATGGCCAGCCCACCACCGACCCCAAGGCCGGACTGGCCGGCAGCATGCTGCCGGCCGGCGGCGTCAAGGGCGCGATGCTGGCGCTGATCATTGAACTGCTGGCGTGCGCCCTGACCGGCTCACAATTCGGTTTCGAGACGGAGTCGTTCTTCGTCGATGCAGGCGGCCCGGCGCGGCTGGGCCAGGCCTTCATGGCCATCGACCCTGGCGCGCTGGCCGGCGACGACGCTTACCTGGAGCGGGTCGAGACCCTGGTGGAAGCGATGCTGGAAGACGACGGCGTGCGCCTGCCCGGCGACCGCCGTCGCAAACTGCGTGACGAGGCGCTCAAGCATGGCGTGGAGATTCCCGATGCGCTGATGGCACAACTACGCGCGATGGCGGGCGCGGCGTAAGCGCTGGCCGCCCGCCACCGCCCGACCGCGACGCGCCAGGCGCGTCGTGGCCGGCCCCGGGGGCGCTAGGGATTGGCCGCGTCAGCCTCCATCAAGCCAACCCAGTCGACCTGGAACTCCTCGATGATCTGGTGCCCCGCCGCATCGGTGGCCGTCAGCTCGAAGAACCCGACGATGTGCGCGGTGGGGTCGGTAACCGTTTCCGGATGCCGGGCCACCACGACCTTGATCGCATCGCGGCCGGTTGGGCCGCCGTCCGACACCGTGATGTACTTCATCAATGCCGCGTCCGTGAATTCATCCGGCTTCAGGGTGATGGTGACGTTTCCGACCCCGCCCGACACCGTCGCGAAATCATCGGCGGAAACGTCATTAACCTGGTTGGACCTGACCAGAACGTCCGTCGTCAGCGTCACTTCAAGCGCTGGACGGATCTCCAGGTTGAAAAAGCCGCCCTGGGCCACCACCCCTGCCACCGCCGGGTCCCAGACCCCGACGCTGTAGGTGTCCTCTCCGAGCGCCTCGTTCGCGGTGCCGGTGATGACGCCGGTATCGGGATCTATCTGCATTCCCGCCGGCAAGCCTCCGCCATTCATGCGGTACTTGAGCTGCCGGTTGCCCGCGCCCGTGCCTTTCACGGGCTGGAAACTGATGGCATCGCCGAGCATGTAGGTCTTTTTGGCCTCCAGGACGGTCGCCGTCACGGGCTCGTACACCACGAGACCGAACCGGGCGGTGGCCGTGTGCGCGGGCGTGGCGCTGTCGGTGACCGTGACGGTGTATTTCTCGGGATCGGCGTCGATCTGCTCGGCGGTCGGCGTCCCGGAGATCACGCCGGTGGCCGGGTCCATGGCCAGGCCGGCCGGCAATGGCGGGCTCACGCTATACGTGAACGCCCCAACCCCGCCGGAGACCGTCACCGGACTGCCGGTGGCGGCCAGCGGTTGATTGAGGGCCATCGGCGGCAACGGCGTGGCCGCGGGCGCGGCGACGATGCCTGGGGCCACCGCCAGGGTGAATCGGCCAGTCACGGTTTGGCGGGGCTCCGCGCTGTCGACAACGGTGACGGTGTATTCGCGGGCGGCGGACACCTCTATGGGGGTCCCGGCAACGCTTTCGATAGTGCCGCTCAAGGCATCCATCTTGAGACCGGCGGGCAGGTCGGGTTGCACGCTGAAGTGATGCAACCCAAGGCCGCCCTCAGCCTTGACCGGCGTCACATTGACCGTGTCCGTGGCAAGCACGGATATCGTCTGCGCCTGGACCGTCGCGGCGAGCGCCGCCGCGATCTCCAGCGAGAAGCTGCCGCTCGCCGAATGGGGCGTTGGCGTGGCGCTATCCAACACGGTGTACGTGTAGGTGGTGTACGGAGACGGCGCGGTCGCGACCCCCTTGATGTTACCGGTGGCCGCGTCCATGGACAGGCCCGCGGGCAGCGCCGGCGTCACCGAGAACTGATATGGCGGCACCCCACCGAAGGTGTTGGCCGGCGTGTAGTCCACCGGGTCCGTGACGCGGTGCGTCTCGGCCGCGTTGAATAAATTCGACGTCAGGCCCACATTGACCTGCAGCGGGAAGGTGGCGGTGGCCGAGTGCGCGGCGTCGTCGGTGACCGTGACGGTGTACGTGGTTTCCTTCGATTCGGCCGTCGGTGTGCCAGTGATGGCGCCGGTGGTGGCGTTCATCGTCAGCCCGGCCGGCAGGGGCGGTGCCACGCCGAAGTGCAGCGTGCCGGCGCCCCCGGCGGCTGTCACCGGTGTGATGCTAACGGTATCGCCCATGACCACGACCTGCGCGACAGTCGCCGCCTTGGTGGCCGACAGGCTCTCGGCGATGCCCAGCGAGAAGCTGGCGTTGATCGAATGCCGGGGCGTGGCGTCGTCGGTCACGGTGACGGTGTAGGTGGCGGCGGGCGAGGCCGTCGTGGCCGTGCCCGTGATGGCGCCGGTGGCCGCATCCAACTGCAGGCCAGCGGGCAGCGTCGGCGATACCGCGTAATGCAGGTCGCCGACGCCGCCGGCGGCCGTCAACGGGCGAAAGTCGACGGCGTCGCCGGCCACGACGTTTTGGGTCGTCACCGCGGACGTCACCGCGAGCACGCCATTGACGGCCAGCGTGAAACTGCCGGTGGTGGTGTGAGCGGGCGAGGCCCCGTCCGTCACGGTGACGGTGTAGGTGGCGGCGGGCGAGGCCGTCGTGGCCGTGCCCGTGATGGCGCCGGTGGCCGCATCCATCCGCAGCCCGGCGGGCAATGTGGGTGTTACCTCGTAATGCAGGTTGCCCATGCCGCCGGCGGCCGTCACCGGGCGGAAGTCGACGGCATCGCCAGCCATGACGCTTTGGTTCGTCACTGCGGGCGTTGCCGCAAGCATGCCATTGACGGCCAGCGTGAAACTGCCGGTGGTGGTGTGAGCGGGTGAGGCCCCGTCCGTCACGGTGACGGTGTAGGTGGCGGCGGGCGAGGCCGTCGTGGCCGTGCCCGTGATGGCGCCGGTGGCCGCATCCAGGCGCAGGCCAGCGGGCAGCGTCGGCGATACCGCGTAATGCAAGTCGCCCACGCCGCCAGTGGCCGTCACCGGACGGAAGTCGATGGCATCGCCGGCCACGACGTTTTGGGTCGTCACCGCAGGCGTCGTCGCGAGCACGCCATTGACGGCCAGCGTGAAACTGCCGGTGGTGGTGTGAGCGGGCGAAGCGTCGTCCGTCACGGTGACGGTGTAGGTGGCGGCGGCCGAGGCGGTCGTGGCCGTGCCGGTGATGGCGCCCGTGGCCGCATCCAGGCGCAGGCCAGCGGGCAGCGTGGGGGATACCGCGTAATGCAGGTTGCCGACGCCACCGGCGGCCGTCACCGGGTGGAAGTCGACGGCATCGCCGGCCATGACGCTCCGGTCCGCCACCGCGGGCGTCGCCTCAAGCATGCCATTGACGGCCAGCGTGAAACTGCCGGTGGTGGTGTGGGCGGGCGAGGCGTCGTCCGCGACGGTGACGGTGTAGGTGGTGGCGGGCGAGGCCGTCGTGGCCGTGCCCGTGATGGCGCCGGTGGCCGCATCCAGACGCAGGCCAGCGGGCAGCGTGGGCGATACCGCGTAATGCAGGCTGCCGACGCCCCCGGCGGCCGTCACCGGGTGGAAGTCGATGGCATCGCCGGCCACGACGTCCTGGTTCGCCGCCACCGGCGTCGCCGCGAGCATGCCATTGACGGCCAGCGTGAAACTGCCAGTGATCGTGTGGGCGGGCGAGGCGCCGTCGGTGACGGTGACGGTATAGCTGGCCGCGGCCGAAACGGCCGCCGGGGTACCGCTGATGGCCCCGGTGTCCGGGTCCATGGTCAGGCCAGCCGGCAACGCCGGGGTAATGGCATAGCGCAGTGTGCCGACCCCGCCCGCGACGGTCAGCGGCGCCGTTCCGGTGAAGGGGGTGTTCGCCAGCGCCGTCATGTCGCCATGCGTGACGTCGAACCGCAACGCGGGCGCCACGCCCAGCGTGAATGTCGCTTCGATCGGCGGCGCCGATGCGCCGGTGTCGCTGACCCGCACGGTATAGGCGGTCAAGGGCGATTCGGCCGTGGCGCTGCCCGACAGCACGCCGGTATCGGCGGCAAAGGTCAGCCCGGCGGGCAACGCCGGCGTGATGGTGTAGCGCAGCGGGCCGTTGATGGCGCCGGTAACGCCCACGGGCGTGAACGGCTCGACGGGCTCATCCACCAGCCAGGTCCGCGACGTGAGGGCGGTGACAGCCGCCCAACCGCCGATGACGCTGAGCGGATAGCTGCCGGTGCCCGCCTCGAAAGCGGGCGGGTCGGCAGCCTGGACGGCGGTAATGGTGACCGTGCCGGGCGCGACCGCTTCGACCGAGCCATCGGCGGCAACCCGCGCGATCGCCGGATCGCTCGACAGGTAGCTGATGGCGCCCTTGCTGGCGGGCTGGTCGCTGCTTGCCGGGTTGGCCAGCACGCCCCCGACCCGGACCGCGAGCGGGGCCGGGTCCCGGAAGACCATATTCGGGGTGGCGCTGAGCCGCTCGATCACCACATTGACCACGTCGAGCCGCGACGCGGCGAACGCCGCGCCAGCGCTGGACACGGACAGGACAAAGCCCGCCCCGATGAGGCAGTGGAAAACCAGCTCGGAAGCCGCTTGGAGGGGTTTGGACATCTTCATCGGACGGTTCATTTACGGCCCACGGTGATCTTGACGTTGTAGGAGGCCATGGTGGCGTCGGTGACACGCGCGACGTACTCGTCGATCTGCGCCGGAACGGGCAGCGTGAACAAGTCGACCGTGAGTTGCGCCGGCGCGACCGAGAACTGCGGCGGCGCGGACAGCACGGCGCCGTTTCTCTGCACGGCGTCCAGCGTCAGGCCGCCGCTGCCCACGGCCACGACCAGGCGCTGGCCGTCGGCGCTGACGGTGGCGCCCGGCGGCAGGCCGGCCTTCTCGACGAAGACTTCCCGAACGCCGGTGCGATCGACCTTGGCCAGGAAGGTTTGTGGAATATGGTCTGGACGCGAAACGGCCTTGTCGAGCAGGCGCTCGCCCGTGAATTGCCGCAACGATTCGCGCATCGCCAGTGAACTGGCGTCAGCCGTGTAGCGCGCGGGCGAGATCAGCTTCATCAGGTCGACGTAGACCATGACCGTCTTGCTGTTCAGGGCGCCGTCGCGGCCGCGCGACAGGCCGAACGACAGGCGCGCCTTGTCGCCAGCCAGGGTGGCGACGAAATCGCGCGACACGCCGTTCGACACGCGCATGTCCAGCAGGTAGTCCTTGTAGAACTCGAACTTCAGCCCGCCCGACAGGTAGGGACGGCGGCGGCTTTCGACGGAGCCATCGCCCATCGGGTAGCGTTCGTGCTCCATGCCCAGCGAAGTGCTGAGCACGAGCGAGGAGAACGGCGCGTATTGCAGGTCCAGGCTGGCGCCGTACAACCGGCCGGTGGAGATGCGCCGCGGATCGTAGAGCAGCCGGGTGTAGTCGGCGTAGTCCTGGATCACCGTGCGGCTGGAAAGGTCGTTGGGGCTGCGGGCCCGCGCGCCCCACGCGGACGCGCCCAGCGACTGCAGCCCCACCCCCGATTCCGGCGCGAACAGCCGGCGCGCGGCCAGCACGCCGGCCAGCTGCGTGACCGGCACGCGCGCGCTGCCGGAATCGAAATCGAACGATGGCCGGCCCTTCATGAGCGACACGGCGGCATCGAACTCATACTGCTTGCTGGCATCGACGAAGATGCCGCGGCCGATCAGTTCGCGCTGGTACTGGCCCACCTGCACGCTTGCGCCCAACGCGAAACGGTCGGTGATGAGGCGGGAATATTCGACGCGGCCGATCGGCGCATCGTCCATGGCGCCGCCGCCGATGCGGAAACGCGAATCGGGCGTGGACAGCGCGAAGGCGTCCCGCGCCAGCGACAGGCGGCTGTCGCCCAAGGGTACGGTCAGGCTGGGCCTCGAAGCGCCCGCGCGCGCGCCGCTGGCCGCGGCCATCAGCGGATTGCCGCGCGCATCGCGGCGCGCCTGCTCGGACCGGGCCGCTTCCCGCAGGAACGACGCGAAGGCGCGTTCGAGTTCACGCTTGTCGGAAGCTTGCGGCGCGGGCAGGTCTGGCAGCGCGGCCCATGCCGGTACGCACCAGGCAGCGGCCAGCGCCAGCAACAGCATCGACATGCCGCGGACAGGCACCGGGCGGGATGGAAACCCCGCCCGCCGGCAGTCGGAGATTGCAGGGCCACGCGACGGCCGGTGAGGTTTCCGCGGACGGACAGGTTGAGACATTTTGATTGTTTTCCAACATCGGCCACGGCGAGGCGCCGGAGCCGGGAATCACAGGTGACGCGTTGATTCTGGGTAGCAGGAAGCGGCGCCATGCGCCTCGGGTCCGACACACCAAACCAAGTGAGTGAATCGACCATCACGGCCAATTGGCTATGAAAAATATCTGAAGGCCGGGCGTGAAAGAAGCGCATGCCGCCCAGAATCGGACAGCCTGAATGCGCAGCCGTCGATTGCCGGAAAACCGGGCGAGGAAATGACACGGTGCGTGACATTGCGCCCGCGCGGCGGACGTGCGCGCGGCGCAAAAAAACGCGGCCGCCGTTGACCGGCGCCGCGCGGCGGCAGAACCACGGCCGGGCTACATGCCGGCGTGGCTGAACCAGAGCATCAGTGGCGCCAGCAGCAGGAACACCACCGTTGACACCAGTACGGCGCCCGCGGCGGTATCGCCCATGGCGGTGTAGCGCTTGGCGTACATGTAGCTGACCACCGCGCAGGGCATGGCCATCTGCAAGGTCAGGGCGCCGGCCAGCACCGGTTCCAAGTTGAGGACCCAGACAATCGCCAGGCCCGCGGCCAGGCCGGTCACCAACCGCATCAGCGCCACCTTGGCGCCATCGCGCAGGCCGTTGGCGGGGATCAGCGCCAGCGCGTGGCCCAGGCTCAGCAGCATCAGGGGCACCGTCACCGCGCCCAGCATGCGGGCCGTCTCGATCAGCCAGGCAGGCACTGGAATATTCAGCAGCCGCATGGCGACCGCCACCACCGACGCCAACAGGATGGGACTTTTCCAGCTGCCCTTGGTGTTGACCCCGGGCAACAACCGCACCGCGATGGTGTGCATGACAAACGAGTTGACAGCGAAGAACGCCACCGCCACGGACAGGCCGGCATCGCCGAACGCCAGTTGCGAAATCGGCAGGCCGAGGTTGCCGGCGTTGGGCAGGAACGCCGTCGGCAGCAGCGTGCGCACCGGCAGGCGGCCCAGCTTGAGCAGCGCGGCGCAAGCCAGCGCGCACAGCAATAACGCCAGCAGCGTGGCGGCCGCCACGTCGGCCAGCGCGCGGTCGTCCAGACGCGTGGTGACGAAGGTGTGGAACACCAGCGCCGGCGTGGTCACCGACGTCACCAGCGTGGTGATGAAGGCGCCGCCGAACGGCAGGTCGCGCTTGCCCCAGAACACGCCAATGCCGACGCAGGACAGCAGCGGCAACATCAATACGATGGCCGACAAATAGAACTGCACGATGGCCAGCATCCGTTTATTCCATCAGAGATTCAAAGTGAGATACGTGCCGGCATCGGCGCTTGTCGGCCGCGCGCCGCCGATCGGAGCATGGGTTGTCTTTGCCAGCCACTTCGCGCCGAATCCGCCATGTCCGCCAAATCCGCTTTCGCCCCTCCGCCCGCCGTCGTCCGGCTGTCGCCGCGAGAATCGGCCTCGCTGCACTGGAGCGCCATCGGCAAGACCAGTTGGGAAACCGCCCGCATCCTCGACATCAGCGAAAGCACCGTCAACTTCCACCTGCGCAACGCCTGCCGCAAGCTGCAGGTGCGGGGCCGGCGCGCCGCGGTGGCGACGGCCATCAGGCGCGGACTGCTGCATCCGGTCACGGCTTGACCACGACCGACCTCAGGAATTCACGCGCCCGCTCCTCGGGCAGGCTTGCCTCGGTGCCCGCCGCCACCGCCTCGATCAGCATGGTGTCGGTGATCCACACCCGCGCCCGCAGCCAGCCGGGCTTGCCCATGGCCTTGCCCTGCACGTCGATGTCCTGCCCGTAGGGCGGCCATTCGGTGGGCGGCGGCGCCTGCATGTTGACGTACAACGAGCGCATCAGCGCCACGCCCAGCGCCTGGCGGGCTACCGGATCGGCGGCGATCTCGGGCGGCAGCGGCGCCGAGCCGATGGCGAACACCGCCTCGCCAACGGTCGCGCTGGCCAGGGTGAAATCCAGCGTATGGGTATCCAGCCGCAATTTACGGGTCTCGGTCTGCACCCGGTTCGGGAAAGCCGCCCGCGCGTGGCCGTCGGCCACATCGACCTCGCGCCAGTTGTAACGCGGCGAACAGGCGCTGACCAGCAGCGCCAGCGCAAGAATTACGCCGGCTTTCTTGAACATGAAACGAAACAGCGATGAAATCGTCATTACCGTAAAGACCCACGGTCTTTTCATTTCGAGGACAGCCCCAAATTGTCGCCGATTTCGATGACCCCAGCGCCCGACGGCACGCCCCTGGCCAATTATGTCTGGCCCGCCGCCCCGAATGTGCCCCCGCCGGTAGTCGGCCCGGGCACGCCCAGCATCTACCTGCTGCACGGCCTGAGCGAGCATGCCGGGCGCTACGACCGGCTGGCGCGCTGGCTGGCCGCCCGCGGCTGGACCGTGGGCGCGCATGACCACCGCGGCCATGGCCGCTCGGGCGGACGCCCGGCCACCCTGGCGCACCAGGAAGACCTGGTGACCGACGCCGCCGCCCGCCTGGCCGCCTGGAGCAGCGCCCAGGGCCGTCCGCCCATCCTGCTGGGCCACAGCCTGGGCGCCCTGGTGGCGGTGCGGCTCGCGCTGCGGCAGCTGGCGCCCATCGACGCCCTGGTGCTCAGTTCGCCCCCGTTTGTGGTCAATGTGCCGCCCTGGGTGCGCCGCACCCTGACCTGGATGTCGCTGCACGCGCCCGACCTGCGGGTCCCCCACGGCCTGGCGCCGGCCCGCATCTCGCATGACCGGGCCGTGGTCAAGGCGTACCGGTCCGACCCGCTGGTGCGCCGCAGCATGACGGGCCGGCTGGCCCGTTTCGTCGACGAAGGTGGCCGCGAATCGCTGCGCGAGGCGCACCTGCTGCCCTGTCGCACCCTGCTGATGGTGGCCGGCGACGACTCGATCGTGGCGGCCGAAGGCAGCCGCCAGTTCGCCCAGCGGGCCCCGGCCGAATTGCTGACATTGCGCTGGTACGACACCGCCTGGCACGAGATTTTCAACGAAACCGCCCCCATCGCCGACCCGGTCTACGCCGACCTGGACGAATGGCTGGCGCGCACCGCCGCACAATTGTCCCTGTCTCCAGTACTGGCTCCCTCGGCAGAGGAGGCCAGCACCCCGTAAAATCCGGCGACGACCCCTCCGAGAAGATTCCGTGACTGATACCGCCGCCCAACGCCTCTCCCGCCTGGAAGCCAACCGCGCGCTCCTGGCTCAGACCCTGCGAGGCATCGAAAAAGAAGGCCTGCGCGTCGATGAGCAGGGCATCCTGGCCCGCACGCCGCACCCGGCCGGGCTCGGCTCCGCGCTGACCAACGAACACGTCACCACCGACTATTCGGAATCCCTGCTCGAACTGATCACCGGCACCCACGACAACGTCGACGCCCTGCTGGCCGAGCTGACCGCCACCCACCGCCACGTCTACAGCGTGCTGGACCACGAACTGATCTGGAACCAGTCGATGCCGGCCACCCTGCCGGCCGAGGCCGACATTCCCATCGCCTGGTACGGCACGTCCAACACCGGCATGCTCAAGCATGTCTATCGCCGCGGCCTGGCCGAGCGCTACGGCAAGACCATGCAGTGCATTG
>LXNH01000055.1_pt1 | contig 23299 bp, 19 predicted proteins | sample 809111 | NCBI WGS metagenome assembly LXNH01 (sample SAMN04870528, study PRJNA318959) | seawater metagenome | biome: 00002010; material: water; isolation source: marine seawater | place: Greece: Milos, Mediterranean Sea | collected 2013-05-29 | depth 5-7 m
ACGCTGGCGATCGGCAGGAACGTCAGGCCCAGCGCGCGCGCCGGGGTCACGCGATCACCTTCGCTGCCAGGGCGGAATACCGCCGCGGCCACGTACAGGTCATGGCGCTTCCAGCTCTTGTCGATCGGAATTTCGACTTGCGTGCCGGTCGCCTTCACGGCCACCCAGGTCGACCACAGCATGCGGTCGCCCTCGACGGTGATCAGGGCCTGGCCGTCGTGCGGCGGCGTCAGGGTCAGCTTGACGCTGTCGCCCGGCTTGGCCGGCACGCCTTCGAGCTTCATCTGCACGCGGTCGGGGCGGTTGCCCATGGCGTCGGCATCCTGGGCATCCCAGCCCGCGTAGAAACGGTAGCGCAGGGTCTCGCCCGTCTCGGGATCGGCGATTTCCAGGCGGTAGCGGCCCCACTTGACCGGCACCGTGAACTGGCTGCGGTCCTTCAGCGCGATCTCGCGCGAGTCGAGCAGTTCCTCGGTTTCGGTGTAGCCGCTGTTCCAGCCGCGCTGGTCGTCGAAGCGCCAGTAATATTGGCGTTCCTCGCGATACAGGCGCATCTGCGCCTGCGCCAGCGGCGCGATCTTGCCCTGCGCATCCACGCGCAGCACTTCGAATGCGGCCGGGGAGCCTTCGCGCGCCACATCGCCGTCGAACTGCGGACGCACGGCGATCAGTTTGTCAGCGGGCCAGACGCTGCGCTCGATCGAACGCACCACCGGGCGGCCGCCCGATTCCAGCAGACTGGCCGATACCCGCACCTTCATGGGCGAGTGGGTGCCCTCGGTGCGCGGTTCGACCTCCAACTGCGCGGCGCCGGTCGAATCCAGCGCGGCTTCCGGCAGCTCCTCGAAATGGCGGCGCGAATCGTCGGCCACGTCGCCGAAGATGAAACCGGGCCATTGCTGCGGCAATGCATAGCGGTCGCGCTTGACCTGGAAACTGGACAGCAGGCGGTTGCCGGCGGCCGGCGCGCCATACAGGTAGTCGCCCTGCACATCGATCGTCAGGGTCTCGTTCGGCGACAGCACTTCCTGGTCGGACGTCAGCGCCATCTTCATGCGCTCGGGCAGGAATTCCTCGACCTGGAACTTCCACGAGGCGTCCGGCGCGCGCGATGCCGGGTCAACGCGCAGTTCCAGCATCCAGGCGCCGGTCTGGGCGTCGGGCGGCAGGTCGATAGCGCGCTCGACATAGCCTTGCATGTCCTTGGCCGGCTGCCACAGGTTGGTCGAAACCACGCGGCCGTCGGGACGCTTGATGGTGGCAGTCAACGGCGAAGCCGGCATCACGCGGCCGTCGAGGTCGCGCGGCAATACCGACACATGGAAGGTTTCGCCGGGGCGGTAGAGGTTGCGGCCGGCGTAGACGAACAGATTGTTGGGGCGGGAGATATGGCCGCCGATATCGAATTCGGACAGGTCCAGCGCCGGTTCGGCCAGCGCCAGCACGGTCATTTCCTTGTCGCGCGAGGCGCGGATGACACGGGCGTTGGTGAAACTGCCGTCGAAGCGCACGTGGCCCTGGGCATCCGCCTGGGCCTTGGCCAGCGTCTTACCGGCGCCGTCCACCAGCTCGAACAGCGCGCCGGAAATCGCCTGGCCGCTCTTGAGCGACACCGAGTAGGCCTCGATGCGGTCGCTGTAGCGACGGGCGTGCAGACCGATATCGCTGACATAGAAATAAGTAACCTGGTACTCATAGCGGAAACGGCCGGGCTGGCTCATCACCGCGACGTAGATGCCGGGTTCCTGCAGTTCCTTGATGCCTTCGACCGGCAGGAAAGTGACGTGGCGGCGGTTGGGCTTGTCGTCCGTCAGGAAACGGCCCTGGTAGACGCTGGTGGTCAGCGTGTTCAGGCGATCCAGGTCCCAGTTGCTGACCGAGCCCTTCAGGCTGCGATTGCCGGAATAGCGCCAGCTGTCTTCGTCGTAGCCGCCGGACTCGTCATCCTCCGATGCGGCGCTGTTGCGGCCGATCCCCAGCACCGTTTCGAACAGTTCCGGCACGCGCTCGGGAGCCACGCGCAGGAACTGCACGTCGACTTCGGGCATGTTGACGGTCGCCACCGGCAGGCCGCCATTCTGCCCTGCCGGCAGCACCACGCCGCGGCTGGCGAAATAGAACGAGGGCGGCATGGCGTCGGTGGTCACGGCACAATGCGAAGCGGTGGCCAGCCCCCCCTTGTCGCCGGCGCCGGGCAAGCCCGCGCGTACCGCAATGGCGTACGAGCGCTGCGGCTGGACATAAGGGAAATACACCATGCGCGGATTCGATCCGACCACCCAGCTTCCCTGGATGACCTTGCCTTTGGGCGCGGCATCGCCCGGCTTGACCGATGCCGGCTGGTCGCCATTCTGGGCGGCCTGCTCGTTGTCACGGTCGGGTTTTCCCGAGGCCGCGCCGGTGTCGATCACCTGCAGGAATTTGTTCAGGTCGGCCTTGGCATCGACTGGCTGGGTGAAAGTGACCGCGAGCGACAGCGCGTCGTTGTACTGGCGCGGCTGGCAATTGAGCGCGGCGAACGGATCGGCCGACCCGACCGTGGCCGTGGCGGGCAAGGCCTGCGGCTTGGCATCGCCCGCCGCGGCAGCGGGCGCCGCTGCCGGCGCGCTGGCCACCGGTGGCGCACCAGGCGCGGCCGACTCGCCGCCCTTGCCCATCCACCACCCCACGCCCAGGGCGCCGGCCACCACGATTGCGCCGGCGACCGCCAGCCAGGTCTTGCTGTTCTTTCCACTCACGGCAAACCTCCCCGCCTACTCGAATGCGATGCTCCTTTGCGGCGGAGCTGCCGACCTGATTTTTCCGCGCGCTTCCCGGTGCGCGGTTCCTGCTTTGTGACCCGGTGCGGCAGCGCCCCGCCTGTCGCGGCGGCGCGGGGCCTGCGGGTTCAGACTGGTTCCATCACGCATTGCAGCGGATGCTGGCGCGCCCGCGCATACTGCGCCACCTGGGCAATCCGGGTGGCGGCCAGGTCGCGCGGATAAACGCCGCAGACACCACGGCCTTCGTGATGCACCTGCAACATGATGCGCGTGGCTTCTTCGTGATTCTTGTTGAAGAACTTCTGCAGCACCTTCACGACAAACTCCATCGGGGTGTAGTCGTCATTGAGCAGCAAAACCTGGTACATCGGCGGCGGCGCAACGCGGGCCGGCGCCTTTTCGACGACCAAATCATGCTGGGTATCCAAGGTAGAACTCATAGGGCGGCTATTCTATTTAATCAGGGGACGACCTGCATGTAACTTACGCAAAATTACACGTAGAAATGCGTAGTTTCCATACTTGACTCCGCAAAGAAAAGCGGCGCATTATCCACGCATTCTGGGGTTTTCAATTCACCGAAAACCTGCCAGGAAGCCGGAGGGGGGACAGGGGTCTAGGCCGCGATGCCCTTCTGTCAACATACGATTCAATGAGGCAGTCCGCATGTCTGATACGACCGCAACCGCCGTCCAAGGGGACAATCCCAAATCGACGGGCACCGTCAAATGGTTCAACGATGCAAAGGGGTTCGGCTTCATTACGCCCGACGATGGCGGTGAAGATCTGTTCGCCCACTTCTCGTCCATCCAGATGAATGGTTTTAAAACCCTGAAGGAAGGCCAGAAAGTGGCTTTCGAGATTATTCAGGGGCCCAAAGGCAAACAGGCGCTCAATATCACTGCTGCCTGAGTTACCCTTTACAGCGCAACGGTAAGGTTGCGCCATTATCAGGCGGGGCTTTCGAGCCCCGCCTTGTTATTTTCTTATTACTGCGATTATCGCGTGTGGTTATGCTGAAGAATGCTGTGTTGTTTCGGGTAGGTCGTGCGTTGTCCAAGACGGCGTTCATTCAGGCGGCAACGCGCAAGGCGGCCGTGGCACTGCTGGGCGCGGCCACATTGGCCCTGCCGCTGGCCGCCCACGCGCAGAGCGGTCCGCAGCCGCCCCTGCCCACCACGCAACTGGCTGCCGGCATCCATATTATCCGCGCAGAGGTGGCCAATACGGAAGCCACCCGCCGCGTCGGCCTCATGTTCCGCAAGGAACTGAGCGGCAACGACGGCATGCTGTTCGTGTTCGAACAGCCCGACCTGCAGTGCTTCTGGATGCATAACACCCTGCTGCCGCTGTCGATCGCCTTTATCGCCGACGACGGCACCATCGTCAACATCGAGGACATGGCGCCGCAGAGCGACGACACTCATTGCTCCAAGAAACCGGTGCGCTACGCGCTGGAAATGGCGCAAGGTTGGTACGAAGACCACGGCATGAAGGCCGGGCGCAAGATCGACGGCTTGCCCTGAAACCGCCGGCCGCGCTGGCGGCGCCATGAGAAAGGGAGCCTGCGGGCTCCCTTTTGCTTGGCCATCCGGCAGGCCGGCCTGGCGCCGCGCGTCGCGGCTCCGGCCGGAGCCGCGTGAAAATCAGACGCGCTCGATGATCAGGGCAATGCCCTGGCCCACGCCGATGCACATGGTGCACAGGGCGTAGCGGCCGCCGGTGCGATGCAGCTGGTTGATCGCGGTGGTCGCCAGGCGCGCGCCGCTGGCGCCCAGCGGATGGCCCAGGGCGATGGCGCCGCCATTGGGGTTGACGCGCGGATCGTTGTCGGCAATGCCCAGCTGGCGCAGCACGGCCAGGCCCTGGGCGGCGAACGCCTCGTTCAGCTCGATCACGTCCATCTGCTCCAGCGTCAGGCCGGTCTGGGCCAGCACCTTGCGGGTGGCGGGCGCCGGCCCGATGCCCATGATGCGCGGCGCAACGCCGGCAGTGGCCATGCCGACCACGCGGGCGCGCGGCGTCAGGCCATGGCGGGCGGCGCCCTTTTCGTCGGCCAGCAGCAACGCGGCGGCGCCGTCGTTGACGCCCGAGGCGTTGCCGGCCGTGACCGTACCGCCTTCACGCACCACGCCCTTGAGCTTGGCCAGCGCTTCGATGCTGGTTTCGCGCGGATGTTCGTCCTTGGACACGATGACCGGATCGCCCTTTTTCTGGGCGATGGAGACCGGCACGATCTCGGCATCGAAGAAGCCTTCCTTCTGGGCGCGCGCGGTCTTTTGCTGGCTGGCCAGGGCGAACAGGTCCTGGTCTTCGCGGTTGATCTTGAAATCGTCGGCGACGTTCTCGGCGGTTTCCGGCATGGAATCGACGCCGTACTGGGCCTTCATGAGCTTGTTGATGAAGCGCCAGCCGATGGTGGTGTCGTAGATGGCGGCGCTGCGCGAGAAGGCGCTGTCGGCCTTGCCCATGACGAACGGCGCGCGGCTCATGCTTTCAACGCCGCCGGCCAGCATCAGGCCGGCTTCACCCGCGCGGATGGCGCGGGCGGCGCTGCCGATGGCGTCCAGGCCGGAACCGCACAGGCGGTTGACGGTGGCGCCGGGCACTTCGACCGGCAGGCCGGCCAGCAGCGTGGCCATGCGCGCAACGTTGCGGTTGTCTTCGCCGGCCTGGTTGGCGCAGCCCATGATGGCATCGTCCAGCTCTTCCCAGCGCACGCCGGGATTGCGCGCGACCAGCGCCTTGATGGCAACGGCCGCGAGGTCGTCGGGACGCACAGGAGCCAGCGCGCCGCCGTAGCGGCCGAAGGGGGTGCGGATCGCGTCACAGATAAAGGCATGCACGGTCATGGGATGCTCGGATCGAAGTGGGAAAAATGGGATGCGGTCGATCTTAACGCACCGGATTTCGCGCCAAGTTGGTGCATCCCCAGGATGTCCGCAGCACGGACGCTGTCCAGCAGCTGTTCACTCACCGTACGCCATCCGCCCTTATGGCGCCGGCGTGCCGGCGCGGGCGGCCCGCCCGGCGCCGACGATGGCCTGGCGCCGGAAACGGCCGGCCGCCAGGTGATAGAACGGCTGCGGGCAGAACTGGCGCGACACGCCGGAGGACAGCAGCGAACCGACCAGCAGCCAGAACAGCATCGGCTGGCTGCCCGTCATTTCCATGACCACCACGCTGGCCGTCAGCGGCGCCTGGGTGGCGGCGGCCAGAAACGCCGCCATCGACACCAGCACCAGCACGCGCTGGTCCACGCCTTCGCCGGCCAGCTCCCAGATGTGGTGGCCGATGCCGGCACCAGTGGTCAGCGCTGGCGTGAAGATCCCGCCAGGAATGCCGGCCCAGTAGGAGGCGACGGTCGCGGCCAGCTTGGCCAGGCCGAAGCCGGCGGGCAGCACGTGCTGGGTTTCGCCCGACAGCAGGTCGGCGGCCGCGCCGTAGCCCGTGCCATACACACTGCCGGCGGTGGCCAGGCCGATCACGGCCAGCACCAGGCCCATCGCGAACGCTGTCCAGATGGGATGCGCGCGCACCCAGGCGCGCCAGGACGCCGGCGCCATCGCTGCCGGCCCCTTGCCCAGCAGGCGCGCGAAGATGCCGCCCAGCGCGCCGTTGAGCGCGGCGCAGATCAGCACCCACCACAACATGCCGTGGGCCAGCGGCGCGCCGGCAAAGGCGCCGAAATAGGGGTTGTTGCCCTGCACCGCAACCACCAGGAAGCCGGCCGCCAGCACGCCGATCAGCACCAGCCGCTGCCAGCGCAGCGCCGTGCCGCGCCCCAGTTCCTCGATGGCGAAGATGACGCCCGCCAGCGGCGCGTTGAAGGCCGCGGCCAGGCCGCCGGCGGCGCCAGCGGCGATCAGTTCATTGGCATGGAAGCCACGCAGTTGCAACCCGCGGCGTTTCCAGAAATCGCCCCAGGCCAGCATGACGGCGGCGCCGACCTGGACCGATGGCCCTTCGCGCCCGATCGAGGCGCCAGCCAGCATGCCGAAGAATGCCAGGGGGATCTTCCACAGCACCTGGACCAGTGACACCAGGCTGCGCTGGCTTGGCCCAGGCGGCAGCGACAAGGCGCCGATGACCTGCGGGATGCCGCTGCCCGCGGCATTGGGCGCGAATCGCAAGGTGGCCCAGCGCAAGGCCGCCAGCGCGCAAGGCAACACCAGCAACGCCAGCCAACCGGCGCGGCCGACCCACTCCCGATTCCATTCCAGCGCCAGGTCCGCCAGATAGGCGAATCCGAGCGAGACCAGCGCCACCAGCGCTGCGCCGCCCAGCAGCAGGGCCACGGGCAGGCTCTTGCGAGACAGGCGATTGGTTTGACGCGCCTTGCGGCGCAACAGATGACGGGAGCCGGTGGCGACACGGCGCAACGGAGTGGGCAGGGGCATGGGCGAGGTCGGGCGACAAGGGACGGAACCAGACGAGGCTACACCTTACCATCGCCGCCTGACGCGCAGCCCACAAACTGCCGTCGTCCTCAGAATGACGACCAGTCATCTTCCCCGGCATGGCTGAGCGCCGGGCGCGTCACGACCGGGTCCTGGCGCGGCGCCGCGACCGCGGGATGCGGCGTGGCGCGGCCGGCCTCGATCAGGCGGGCCTGCGGCGCCCCACCGGCGTCGACCTTGAAGCGGCGCACCTGCTGCGACAGGCGGCTGGCTTGATCCTGCATGCTGCCGGCCGCGGCGGCGGCCTGCTCCACCAGCGCGGCGTTCTGCTGGGTCACCGTGTCCATTTGCGCCACGGCCTGGTTGACCTGGCCGATGCCGGTGGATTGTTCGGCCGAGGCGCTGGCGATTTCATGCACCAGGATCGCGGCCTGACGCACGCTGTCGACGACCTCGCGCATGGTGTTGCCGGCTTCGTCGGCCTGGCGCGTGCCGCCTTCGACGCGATGGACCGATTCGTCGATCAGGGCCTTGATTTCCTTGGCCGCCACCGCGGAACGCTGCGCCAGGGTGCGGACCTCGCCCGCCACCACCGCGAAACCACGGCCCTGCTCGCCGGCGCGCGCGGCCTCGACCGCCGCGTTCAGCGCCAGGATGTTGGTCTGGAAGGCAATGCCGTCGATCACGCTGGTGATGTCGGCGATGCGGCGCGAGCTTTCGGAAATCGCGCCCATGGTCTGGACCACCACATTGACCACCTCGCCGCCGCGCGCCGCCACCGCCGACGCCTGGGTCACCAGCTTTTCGGCCTCGCCGGCATTGCTGGCGTTCTGCTGCACGGTGCTGGTGAGCTGCTCCATCGAGGCTGCGGTCTGCTCCAGCGATGCCGCCTGCTCCTCGGTGCGCTGCGACAGGTCGGCATTACCTTGCGCGATCTGCGAGGAAGCCGAGGCGATGCTCTCGCAGCCGTCGCGCACATCGCGCACGATGCGCGCCAGGTTTTCGTTCATGGCCTTGAGCGCGGCCATCAGGTCGCCGGTCTCATCGCGCGAGGTGACCTGGATGTCGCCGCTCAGGTCGCCGTTGGCGACCCGGCGCGCCGCTTCCACCGCCCGCCCCAGCGGCCGGGTGATACCGCGCGTCACCAGCCAGCCGAGCAACAGGCCCAGGGCCACGCCGGCCAGCGACAGCCCGATCATGATGAGCCGGGTGCTGCGGTAGAGATCGGTGACTTCCTGCACCGCGCGGTCGGCCGCATTTTCCTTGGCCTGGACCAGTTCGGTGATCAGCGCCTCGGCCTTGCCCGAAGACGCGGCGGCGCGCTTCGTGATGTTGACGATGGCGTCATCGGTCCGCGCCAGCGGCAGCGCCTGGGCCGCGTCGAAGAACTCGATGGCCTCGCGCTTCCAGACCTCTTCGGCTTCGATGAATTGCGCCAGCAGGCGCTTGCCGCCCTCGCGGATGAAGCTTTGCGCTGCCTTGGCGCGCAGACGCTCCAGGCTGGCGACATCGCGGTCGAACTCGGCACGCAGCGCCTGCCGTTCTTCCTGGGTAGTGGCGCCCAGGAAACTCTTGCGCGCGCGGCCGGCGGCGATCAGGCTGATGTTGGCTTCCTTGATGTCGGACAGCCCCCGGAATTCGACCCCGGCGATCTGGTCGTTCATGTCGTTGATGCGGCCCAGCCCCCACACCCCGAACGCGCCGATGCAGCCGCCCAGCAGCGCCACCATCAGGAACGCGCCCGACAGACGCACGCCGATGCGCGCGCCAATATTCAACCCCGAAAACAAACGCAACATGCTTCCCTTCCCGTCAAGCACCACGGTGTTGTGGCGGGCATGCCGCGATCCTTGGCCCCATGGCTCGGCCGCAGACTGCCTTTAACAATAGCGGGAGCTCTCCCGCGCGGTAGGCGAGAAGAAAGGGAGATTCATTCTCATTTTCGACAGAATAGATTCGACAATATACAAAATAGAATCATGCAATGCCGTATTTCAGTGGCACTTTCCGCGGGATGCCAAACGAAAAAGCCCCTCGCGATGCGAGGGGCTTCGGCCTTGCGGTGCGCGCCGGGCGCGCAGCGGAATCAGGCGAAATTCTTGGCCGCGAACTCCCAGTTCACCAGCGCCCAGAAGTTCTCCAGGTACTTGGGACGGGCATTGCGGTAGTCGATGTAGTACGCGTGTTCCCAGACATCACAGGTGAGCAGCGGCTTGTCGGCCGTGGTCAGCGGGGTGGCGGCGTTGCTGGTGTTGACGATGTCGACCGAGCCGTCGGCCTTCTTGACCAGCCAGGTCCAGCCCGAACCGAAGTTGCCGGCGGCCGACTTGTTGAAGGCTTCCTTGAAGGCGTCGAAGCTGCCCCACTTGGCGTTGATGGCGTCGGCCAGCTTGCCGGTCGGCGCGCCGCCGGCCTTGGGAGCCAGGCTGTTCCAGTAGAAGGTGTGGTTCCAGATCTGCGCGGCGTTGTTGAAGATGCCACCCGAGGACTTCTTGACGATGTCTTCCAGCGACAGGTTCTCGAACTCGGTGCCCGGGATCAGGTTGTTCAGGTTCGTGACGTAGGTCTGGTGGTGCTTGCCGTAGTGGTACTCCAGCGTCTCTTTCGAGATGTGCGGAGCCAGCGCGTCCATATCGTAAGGCAGGGGGGGAAGAGTATGTGCCATGTGTCGGTTCCTTCTGTTGAGTGCACGATCAAGCCGTTCAATTGTATCGGCAACTCAACGAGGATACCGCGTTAACCCCGCGGCAGCGCGGGGTTAACGGGGATGGGCACATGCCTCGCGCCGCCGCGCGGCCCCGTTCGTGACGAAGCTCCTTCCGGTGACGCGGCACACCGGCCCCTGGCCGCGATATCGGACTCCCTCACCCTCGCAGGGCGCGGGCATCGAGGCCCTGCGCGTCAGAGATCGCGCGTCTCGCGCACCTGCGTGATCTCGACGCGGGCGCCCCCCTGGGCGAAGCTCAGGTCCAGGCCCTGCCCTGCCGCCAGGGTAGCGGCATCGCGCACGATGCGGCCCTCGGCGTCGCGGGCGATCGCATAGCCGCGCGCCAGCGTATTGCCGGGATCGAGGGCGCGCAGCTGCGCGCTGACGGCCGCCAGCCGGTCGCGGCGCCGCGCCAGCAGGCGCGCATGCGCCTGGCCCAGTTGCCGCGTGGCCGCCGCCAGGCGCTCGGCGCCCCTGCGCACCTCGGGCGCGCGGTGCGCCAGGCGTTGCGCCAGCAGATTGACGCGGGCGCCGCGCCGGGCCTGCGGGCCGGCCCAGGCCGCCGCCAGGCGGTAGCCCAGGCTGCTCAGGCGCTCACGCTGGTGCTCCAGGCGCTGCGCCGGCGACACCAGTTGCGCGGTGGCGCGGTCCAGCCGCTGCGCGGCGCGCTCCAGTCGGCGTTGCTGGCCGCGCGCCAGCGTTTCGGCCGCATACATCACGCGGCCGAGCAGGTCCGAACGCGGCACGCACGCCAGCTCGGCGGCCGCGGTCGGGGTGGGCGCGCGCACGTCGGCAACGAAATCGGCGATGGTGAAGTCGGTTTCATGGCCGACCCCGCTGATGGTGGTGATGGCGCTGGCGTCGATGGCGCGCGCCAGGTCCTCGTCGTTGAAACTCCAGAGATCCTCGATGCTGCCGCCGCCGCGCACCAGCAGCAGCGTGTCGACCTCGCCCCGCGCATTGGCCAGGCGGATCTGCGCGGCCAGCCGGCCAGCCGCGTCCGCGCCCTGCACCGGCGCCGGATAGATGATGACGGGCACTTGCGGCGCGCGCCGCGCCAACGCCGACAGCACATCACGCAACGCGGCCGCGTGCAGCGACGTAATCACGCCGATGGCGCGCGGCAGCGGCACCGGCTCGCGCTTGCGCGCCGGATCGAACAGGCCCTCGGCGGCCAGTTGTTCCTTCAAGCGCAGGAAAGCCTCGTAGAGGTTGCCGATACCCGCGCGGCGCATGGCGTCGGCCTGCAGTTGATAATCGCCGCGCGGCTCGTACAGTGACACCCTGGCCCTGATTTCGACCTGGTCGCCGGCGCGCGGCACGAACCCCACTGCGCTGGCGCGGCCCCGGAACATGACGGCCCGCACCGCGGCGCGGCTGTCCTTGAGCGTGAAGTACCAATGCCCGGAAGCCGCCTGCGTGAAGTTGGAAATCTCGCCGCGCACCCACAGCGCCGGAATGCTGCGCTCCAACAATTGCCCCACGGCTTGGTTCAGCTGGGCAACTGTGAGGATATCCCGCGCAAATACGTTGTTTGTGACCGCAAGTTCAATTGTCATAAGGCTTTCCGACGCTTAGCTGTCCACAGGACATACGCAGCGGGCCGCAATGATACCGCGTCCGGACATTTTTGCCGCCACCGGCCCGAAAGCCAGCAAATTCGACTCAAATCCATGATTTATATGGAATTTTTAGCCAAGCGCAGCTGCTCGAAATGAGAGCAACCAAGCGCAAGCCCTGTGCCCGCAAGCGTTCCGGCGAAGTTTTACACAGAATTATCCACAAATTCTGTGGATAGTTTGGGAGGGTGGCCACCCTTGCCACATCCGCGCCGCGCCGTTACAGTTTCGGCTTGATCAGTTGCCGGCGCGCCGCCCGGCCCCTCCCCTGGAGTCGACTGTTTTGCTTTCCATCTTGCGCGAGGCCGGCTGGCCGATCTGGCCCCTGCTGGCGACTTCCGTGCTGGGCCTGGCGCTGATCTTCGAGCGCTTCCTGTCGCTGCGCCGCAGCCAGATCCTGCCGCGCGGCCTGAACGAACAGGTGGCCGACATGCTGCGCAACCGCCAGGACAGCCCCGAGGCCCTGAACCGCCTCGAACGCAATTCCCCGCTGGGCCGCGTGCTGGCCGAGGTCATGCGCCACCGCCACCTGCCGCGCGAGGAACTGCGCAGCGTGGTCGAGGACACCGGCCGCGCCGTCGCCCACGATCTCAGCCGCTACATCCCCGCCATCGGCACCATCGCGGTGGTGGCGCCGCTGATGGGCCTGTTCGGCACCGTGGTCGGCATGATCGAGATCTTCGGTTCGTACACGCCCGGCGGTGGCGATCCGGCCCAGTTGGCCCGCGGCATCTCGATCGCGCTGTACAACACCGGCTTCGGCATCCTCATCGCCATTCCCGCCATGATCGCCCACCGCTACCTGCGCAGCCGGGTCGATGGCTATCTGAACGCCATGGAAATCTCGGCCGCGCGCCTGGCGCGCGCCGTCGCGCCCGGCTCGCGCGAGGACCGTTCATGAATTTCCGGGGTTCGCGGGGCGACCGTGACGAGCTGGACATCAACCTGATCCCGCTCATCGACGTCCTGTTGGTCATCCTCATCTTCCTCGCGGCCACCACCTCCTTCGCCCGCTTCACGCAGTTGAAGGTCACGCTGCCACAGGCCTCGGCCGAACAGGAAACCCCGCCGGCGCTGGAAGTGGCGATCAGCCAGGACGGGCGCTATGCGCTCAACGGCACCTTGATCGACGTGTCCACGCCGCCCGAGATCGCCGAGGTGCTGCGCCAGGCGGCGGCCGGCAAGACCGAACCGCTGGTGGTCATCAACGCCGACGCCCAGGCCACCCACCAGTCCGTGATCAACGTGATGGAAGCGGCCCGCCTGGCCGGCATCGGCCGCGTCAACTTCGCCGCCCAGACCGCCCGGTGAACACGCCTTCCCCCAAGGCCTCGCTGCTGGCGCGCCAATGGCAGCATGGCGGCTGGCTTTCCACCCTGCTGCGGCCGCTGGCGGCACTGACCGCGCGCGTGGTGGCGCGGAAGCGCGCCGGCTATCGCGATGGCCGCAGGCCGGCGTACCGCGCCCCCGTGCCGGTGGTGGTGATCGGCAATATCTACGTCGGCGGCACCGGCAAGACCCCCATGGTGATCGCCACCGTCGAGGGCCTGCGCGCGCGCGGCTACACGCCCGGCGTGGTCAGCCGCGGCTATGGTGTGAAGCTGGGACCGCAGGCGCGCGTCGGCCAGGGAGAACTGGAAGCGGCGCGGTTCGGCGACGAGCCGGCGCTGATCGCGCGCACCACCGGCGCGCCCGTGGCGGTGCATCCGCGCCGCGCGCTGGCCGCCCAGGCACTGCTGCGCGAGCATCCGCAGGTGGACGTGATCGTGTCCGATGATGGCCTGCAACACCTGGCGCTGGCGCGCGACGTCGAGATCGTGGTGCAGGACCCGCGCGGCATCGGCAATGGCCGTCTGCTGCCCGCCGGCCCGCTGCGCGAACCCGCCAGCCGGCTGCGCGAAGTGGATGCGGTGGTGACCAATATCGGCGTGCCCGACGGCCGCGCCGCGCCGCCGCAGGCGACGGGTCCGCGCCAGGTGGCGATGTGGCTGGAGCCGGCCGACGCGCGCCGCATCGAGGATGGCGCCCGGCGACCGCTGGCGGACTTCGCCGGCCAGCCAGGCGTGGCCGCGGCCGCCGGCATCGGCAATCCCGAACGCTTTTTCACCACCTTGCGGTCGCAGGGCATCACGCTGGCCGCGACGCTGGCGCTGCCGGATCATCACGATTACGCCCGTTCGCCCTTCGCGGGCCTGGCGGCCACGACCATCCTGGTGACGTCCAAGGACGCCATCAAGTGCGCGGCGCTGCACGACGCGCGCCTGTGGGAAGTGCCGGTACGGGCCGGCTTTTCCGACCCCCTGTTGTTCGACTGGCTGGCGCAGCGCCTGCGCCAGCCACGCCCAGCCTAGAAGAACGCCGCCCGCGCCGGGGCCGGACGCTTGGCGTATTCCGCCAGGGCACGCTTGCGGGCAGATGCCGCGCGCAGGCGCAACAGCGCCAGCGGCAAGTGAACCAACAGCAGCAATGCCGCCAGCGCGAGCCACAGCACGCGCGCCAGCGACGGCCAGGGGTCGCCCAGCGCGCGCTGCGCATCGATGTCGACCACAGTGGCGCCCGAGGCCTCTTTGCCGACCGCAGTAACGAAGCCGGCGACCTGGAATGGCAGGGCGCCATCCGCCGCCATCATCGCGGCCCGCTGGTTCCAGGCCTGCAGCGGGTCGAAATCGCCGGCACGGTTGTGGCGCGGCTGCGGCAATTGCGGCAGCTCAGCATAAGGGCCGGGCGCCACGTTCAACACCACGCCGCCGCGCTGGCGCTCGGCCAGATCCTGGCTGGCCCGCGCCACCGCGTGGCGCACCACCAGCGCCATGCTGGCCCTGGCCTGGTTGCGCACCTCGTCGGCATTGCGCGAAATGATCACTGCATCGTCGGAATTGTCCTTCTGCTTGAAGGCGCCGGCCTGCGCCAGCCGCAGCAGTTCCAGCCAGTTGACGGGCTCGTCGCGCGCCAGCAGCAGCTTGTCGACCAGGCCGGACTTCAAGCGATCGCACTCGGCGATGGCCTCGCCAGTGGCCGCATCGCACGCCAACTCCGTGGTCAGAACCAGATCGGTCACCCGGCTCACCGTCAGCGCCGAGATATTTCGGGCGTTGTAGCCGGCCAGCGGGTTGGCGGCCGCGCCGCGATAGACCTGGGTGCGCACCAGCAGATCCATCATCGGGTTGGGACGGGTCTTGAGAAAGCCGCCCGAATACAGTTGCAGCACCGCCGGCGCCAGGCCCAGATCGCTGGCCGCAAGCGCATCGCCCTGCCAGCGTACGCGCGCGCAGTCGATATGCACTTCGCCGGGCCGATCGGCATCCGGCTGGAACTGGCAGCGCCCGGCGCCCTTGAGCGCGATCATATCGCCCGGCGCGGGCGGATCCTGCGCCAACGCCGCGGCCGATTCGTAGGTGCGCAACGGCGCGCCGCGCGCCCAGGCGGTGGTCAGCGCGAGATCGCCGGGCAATTGATCGCCAGACCCCAGGCCCAGCGCGGCGCCGGCGATCAGACCGGCCAGCGCCAGCGTGACATGGCGGCCCCAGAACACTTGCGGGAACCGGCGCTGTTCCTCATCCACCGAATAACGCTGCCCGAGCCGCAACACGGCGTAATCCTCGACCCGCAGATCGACGTCGACGCGCCTGTCCTCCGGCAATTCCAGCCCTTGGCGCCAATGGTCCGGCAGCGATACCGGGATCTTGTCTCCCAGGAACAGCTGGGTCGACACCGCCTGCGCGTTGGCCGGGTTGGTCAGCACAATGGCGTTGAGCTCGCCGCGCGCGCGATTGACCTTCTGCGGCGCGCCCAGCGGGCGGCGGCGCCAGGTCAACCACAGCGCCAGCAAAGCCCACGGCGCCGCGCCGGCCAGCCAGGGCCAGCCGCCGCCAGCCGCGGCCACGCCCAGGCAGCCGAAAGCCGCCAACCACAGCATCGCGGGCCAGAAAGCGATGCCGACGGAGCGCCGCGCCGCGATCTCGGCAGGCGTTTCGTCGCGCTGGCTCAGGATCTCGACACGCATGGCCTGTTCGAACTCGCGCTCGGCCTGGCCCGCCGGGGCGCCGCGATCCGTGTCGACGGCCTCGCCGGCGTCGACCACATTCGGCATGTCGCCCAGCTTGCCGCTGTTCCATTGCTGGTTCTGCTGCTGCCGCCGCGCTTCGCGCTCGCGCCCGCCCGCCAGGTCGAATTCGCCATTCAGCCCGACCACGATCGCGAATTTCTCCGTCACCACCACTTCGGCCTGGTTGTCCTCGCGCAGGTAATCGAGCGCGTCGTAGGGCAGCACCACATCGACGTCACCCAGCGTGTTGTGCATGGTGGTGCCGCCGTGGCTCGATTCCAGCCCGTGGCGCACAAAGGCGCCACGCAGCGGGAACACCCCATCGCTCACCAGCGCCACGCTTTGGGTGGGCTTGGCCGGTTGCACCAGGAACGGCTGCAGCAGGGCCTGTTCCTCGGCGCTCAACCGGCGCAGGGGCTGGCCATTCTGCTTGAGCTGGCGCAACGCCCCCTTGTTGTCACTGCGGCGCATCATGTAGGTGATGGCGCTGATGACCGACCAGACCAGGATGATGAGCATCAACCCGATGCGTATGGTGTTGGAATCCATTGTCCTGTTTTTTCCTCTTTCCTCGTGTTGCGGCGCATCATAGCCACCATCCGTCCCGAAATTTCTAACGGCCGCGTCAAAATATAACAATACTTAACAGAGCGAATACTTCAGCCCCCCCCCCGCGCGGACCGGATGCCGCCCGCTTTGCGGCGCATACCGAGACCGGACGCGGGCTGTGACGGTCCAAACTGTTTTAGAATCGCGATCATGGAATCCCGCCTTCTCGACATCCTCGTCTGCCCCCTGTGCAAGGGCCGCCTCGAACACGACCGGACCCGGGCCGAACTGGTCTGCCGCGCCGACCGCCTGGCCTTCCCGCTGCGCGACGGCATCCCCGTCATGCTCGAATCGGAGGCGCGCTCGCTGGACGACGCCCCCGCCCCCGCCGCCGCCTGACCCGCGCCATCGTGAGCTTCATCGCCCTGATTCCGGCGCGTACCGCCTCCACCCGCCTGCCCGACAAGCCGCTGGCCGACATCGCCGGCAAGCCGATGGTGGTGCGCACCGCCGAACGCGCGCTGCAATCCGGCGCAGCCCGGGTCTACATCGCCACCGATGACGCCCGGGTCCAGGAGGCGGCGCGGGCCCATGGCCTGCATGCCCTGATGACCCGTGGCGACCACCCCACCGGCACCGACCGGCTGGCCGAGGCCGTCGAACAGCTGGGCCTGCCGGACGACGCCATCGTGGTCAACGTGCAGGGCGACGAACCCCTGATCGAACCGGAACTCATCGACGCGGTGGCCGCGCGCCTGGCCGACAGCCCGCAGGCGGACATCGCCACCTGTGCCTGTCCGCTGGCGGACGCCGAGGCGCTGTTCAATCCCAACGTGGTCAAGCTGGTCTGCGCCAACGACGGCCGCGCGCTGTATTTCTCGCGCGCGCCGATCCCATGGGCGCGCGATGCGCTGGCCGGCGGCGCGCGCGTGCTGGCCGAGGGCCTGCCCGCCTGGCACCACATCGGCCTGTATGCCTACCGCGTGTCGTTCCTGCGCCGCTTCCCGACCCTGCCGCAGGGCGTGCTGGAACGGTTCGAGTCGCTGGAACAGTTGCGCGCCATGGAGCATGGCCACGTCATCGTCGTCCATCAGGCTCCGCATCCTCCGGCCGCCGGCGTAGATACCCCGGACGATCTGGAACGCGTTCGCTTGATCTACCGCAATCGTATATAAGGGTTATTTCGCATGGCGCGGCCCCGCAGAGGCTGTTGCATTGCGGCATAATCGCTCGGATCACAAAAATTAAACCCCATTCAGGAGCACTCATGCGTCTCATCTTGCTCGGACCGCCCGGCGCCGGCAAAGGCACTCAGGCCGCGTTTCTCACCCAGCACTTCGGCATTCCCCAGATTTCCACCGGCGACATGCTGCGCGCGGCGGTCAAGGCCGGCACGCCCCTGGGCATCGAAGCCAAGAAGGTCATGGATGCTGGCGGCCTGGTCTCGGATGAGATCATCATCGGCCTGGTGCAGGACCGCCTGAAGCAGCCCGACTGTGCCAACGGCTACCTGTTCGACGGCTTCCCGCGCACCATCCCGCAGGCCGACGCCCTCAAGAGCGCCGGCGTCAAGCTGGACTACGTGGTCGAGATCGAAGTCCCCGAGGAAGACATCATCGAACGCATGAGCGGCCGCCGCGTGCACCAGCCCAGCGGCCGCAGCTACCACGTGCGCTTCAACCCGCCCAAGGTCGAAGGCAAGGACGACGTCACCGGCGAAGACCTGATCCAGCGCGACGACGATCGCGAGGAAACGGTGCGCAACCGCCTGAACGTATACCGCCAGCAGACCCGTCCGCTGGTCGACTATTACTCGTCGTGGGCCCAGCAGAGCCCGGCCGACGCGCCGAAGTATCGCAAGATCTCCGGCGTCGGCGCGGTCGAGGAAATCAAGTCGCGCCTGTTCGACGCCGTCAATAGCTGATTGGCGCTGCGCAGGCCCCGGGGCCTTCGGCGCCGGCCGGACGCACAGCGTTCCGGCCCCGGCCCGAAGGCCTTGTCGCATCCGGCGCCCGCCGCGCCGTTTTCATCCTTTGAATTGATCTGGTGGTAGAGACATGGAAATCGCGAACAAGGTATTCATCGTTACCGGTGGCGCATCCGGCCTGGGCGCCGGCACCGCGCGCATGCTGGTGGCCAACGGCGCCAAGGTGGTCATCGCCGACCTGCAGGACGGCCCGGGCGAGGAACTGGCCAAGGAATTGGGCCAGCGCTACGTGCACTGCGACGTGACGCAAGAGGCCGATGGCCAGCGTGTCGTGGCCGCGGCCAAGGAACTCGGCCCGCTGTTCGGCCTGGTCAACTGCGCCGGCGTGGCGCCCGCCGCCAAGATCGTCGGCAAGAACGGCGCGCATCCGCTGGACCTGTTCCAGAAGGTCGTGTCGATCAACCTGATCGGCAGCTTCAACATGATGCGCCTGGCCGCCGAGGCCATGAGCGGCAACACGCCCGAGCCCACCGGCGAGCGCGGCGTGATGATCAACACCGCGTCGGTCGCCGCGTTCGACGGCCAGATCGGCCAGGCCGCCTACGCCGCCTCCAAGGCCGGCGTTGCCGGCATGACCCTGCCGATCGCCCGCGACCTGGCCAAGACCGGCATCCGCTGCATGACCATCGCCCCCGGCATCTTCGGCACCCCGATGATCTTCGGCATGCCGCAGGAAGTGCAGGACTCGCTGGCCGCCAGCATCCCCTTCCCCGCCCGCCTGGGCCGCCCGGAGGACTACGCCAAGCTGGTGCACAGCATCATCACCAATGACATGCTGAACGGCGAAACCATCCGCCTGGACGGCGCCATCCGCATGCCGCCGAAGTAATCGCCCGACGCCCCCTCCCCGGAGGGGGCGATGCTTTGGGCGCCGGCCTGCCGGCGCCCCTTCCTTGCAATACCCCGGGCAGGCCCGCCCGTTTTCTTTCGCAGTCACCCCATGAGCCTGTTCCGTTCGGCCGCCACCGTCAGCAGCTTCACCCTGCTGTCCCGTATTTCCGGGCTGATCCGCGACATCCTGGTGGCGCGCGCTTTCGGCGCCGGCCCCATCACCGACGCCTTCTGGGTCGCCTTCCGCATTCCCAACCTGTTGCGGCGACTGTTCGCCGAGGGCGCCTTCGCGCAGGCCTTCGTGCCGATCCTGGGCCATGCCCGCAACAGCCGTTCCGAAGCCGAGGTCCGCACTCTGCTTGACCGGGTGGCGCTGCTGCTGACCGCGGCCCTGATGGCGGTCACGCTGGTCGGCATCATCGCCGCGCCCTGGGTGGTGTCGGCCATGGCCAGCGGCCTGCGCGGCGCGGCGCGCGATACTGAATTCGGCGCCGCCGTCTGGATGACGCGGGTGATGTTCCCCTACATCTTCTGCATGTCCCTGATCGCGTTCGCCTCGGGCGTGCTCAACACCTGGCGGCGCTTCGCGGTGCCGGCGTTCACGCCGGTGCTGCTGAACCTGTCCATGATCGCCGCCTGCCTCTGGCTGGCGCCGCGCATGGAGGTGCCGGTATACGCGCTGGCGATTGGGGTGATGGCCGGCGGCGTGGCGCAATTGGCGGTGCAATGGGTGGCGCTGGCGCGGCTGGGCCTGACGCCGCGCTTCTCGTTCGGCCTGCGCGCGGCCTGGGCCGACCCGACCGTGCAGCGCATCCTCAGACAGATGGCGCCGGCCACGCTGGGCGTGTCGGTGGCGCAAATCTCGCTGCTGATCAACACCAACATCGCCACCTGGCTCACGCCCGGCAGCGTCACCTGGCTGTCGTTCGCCGACCGCCTGATGGAATTCCCGACCGCGCTGCTGGGCGTGGCCCTGGGCACGGTGCTGCTGCCCAGCCTCTCGGCGGCCCACGCCCGCGACGATCGCGGCGGCTACAGCGCGCTGCTGGATTGGGGCCTGCGGCTGGTACTGCTGCTGGGTCTGCCGGCGGCGGTGGGCATGGCGCTGCTGTCGGACGGCCTGGTGGCCACGCTATTCCATTACGGCGCGTTCTCGGCGCAGGATGTGCTGCAAACGCGGCTGGCCGTGATTTCCTATTCGGCTGGGCTGATCGGCCTGCTGGCAGTGAAGATCCTGGCGCCCGGCTTTTACGCCCGGCAGGACATCCGCACCCCCGTGAAAATCGCCATCGGCGTGCTGATCCTGACCCAATTGATGAACCTGATGCTGGTGCCGTTACTGGCGCATGCCGGCCTCGCACTGGCGATCGGACTGGGCGCCTGCCTGAACGCACTGGCCCTGCTGATCGGCTTGCGCCGCCGTGGCATCTATCTGCCCGGCAGCGGCTGGGGCCGCTTCGCGCTGCGGCTGATTCCGGCCCTGGCGGCGCTGGCGGCCCTGTTGGTCTACGCCGATGGCCGCATCGACTGGATCGGGCTGCAGGCCCACTCGGGCCTGCGCGCGCTGTGGCTCGGCGGTGTGCTGGCGGCCAGCGGCGTGGTCTACTTCGGCATGTTGTTACTATTTGGGTTCCGTCCCCGGGACTTCGGACGTCGCTCGGCCGCCTGATGTGGGGCGTTCACGCCCCAATCTCCGAAGAAAAGCCGGCTACCCGCCGGCTTTTTTTGCATTTGATTCGTCAAGAATTGACAAGCAGCCGGTAATCTTTGGTAAAAAACCTTTATTATTTACAAATTGCCATCGAAAGGACTCCCGCCTGGCTAGCCAGGCGGCGTGATGAAGTGAAGTACGCCCAAGGACAACCCATGGCGGACCAAGTGATCAATTGGTTGCTGCTGCTGCGCTCCGGTAAAGCGACAGCACAGGACTACAACGATTTCCTGGCGTGGCGCGCAGCCGATCCTCTCCATGAAAACGCCTGGCAGCAATTGACGGGCACACTGGCGGGATCGAATTTCGGCCGGTTGGGCGATGCCTATCCGGCCGGCTATGCCACGACGGCGCCGCCTCCGCAGATTCCCTCGCCGCCAGCCACCTCGGCCGTCGGCGCGCCGCCGCGCCGGCGTTTCCTGGCCGGCTCGCTGGCGCTCGCCAGCGCCGGCGCCTGCGCCGCGTACGTGGGCAATGCCTTTTACCCCCTGAGCAACGTCGCGGCCGATGCCGCCACCGCCACCGGCGAACGCCGCCGCTACATCCTGTCGGACGGCAGCCAATTGCTGCTGGACGCGCGCAGCCGCGTCAATCTGGACTTCACGCCGGCCTACCGCCAGGTGCGGCTGCTGGACGGCGCCGTCACGGTGTCGGTGGCGCCCGATGCCCGCCGGCCGTTCCTGGTGCAGACCGCCGAAGGCACCGTGCGCGCCCTGGGCACCCGCTACATGGTGCGCCAGCAGGCCCAGCGCACGGTCGTGGTGGTGCATGAACACGAGGTCGTGGTGGAAACCATGGCCGGTGCCCATGGGATCGTGCGCGCCGGCACCGGCGCGCGCTTCGATGCCTCGCGTATCGACACCCCGCGCGCCGAGCTGATGGCCGAGGCCGCCTGGGAGTCCGGCTGGGTCGACGCCCGCGGCCGCCCCCTGGCGGAAATCGTCGCCGCCCTGCGCCCTTACCGCAGTGGCACCCTGCGCGTCTCCATGGCCGCCGGCGGCCTGCCGGTATCCGGCCATTTTCCGCTGGACGACACCGACGCCGCCCTCGAAGCGCTGCAGGACACCATGCCGATCCAGGTGCGGCGCTACACCCCGTGGTTCGTCTCGATCAACGTCGCGACCTGACCACGCCAGCTTCCTATTTACGGCACGGCGCTGTAACGAATAGCGGCTTCGTTGTATACTGAGCACCGTATTTTTATCCAGTAGGCGCAGCAGGAACGCCACTGGGTCGCAACCTGGCGTTGTTTCCTCGATGCCACAAGGTTCCGGCCTGGTTACCCCGCTCCCTGCGGAACCGCTTGCGCAGCTCCCGCAGCCCCAACGGTTTCCCCGCAGCGCCCCCCGCCCGGTTGACGGGCGCTCCATCGGCAGACACGGCATTTAAAGCTTGCAATCCCCAGGGGACTTGCTAAAATGTTCGACTTTGCCGAATTCAACTTATATAGCAACATGGCCAATACCGCCCAAGCCCGCAAGCGCGCTCGCCAATCCGTTGAGCGCAACAAGCATAATTCCAGCCTGCGCTCGATGCTGCGCACCGCCATCAAGCGCGTTCGCCAATCCATCGCCGCTGGCGACAAGGCTGCGGCTGGCGAAGTGTTCCAAAAGGCCAGCAGCGTGATCGATCGCGTGGCCGACAAGAACATCATCCACAAGAACAAGGCCGCTCGCCACAAGAGCCGCCTGGCCGCCGCCATCAAGGCGCTGGCCTAAGCCATTCTGCCGCCCCGCCACACGGGGCGTCATGAATACGGCAAATGAAGAAGGATGCCCAAGGGCATCCTTTTTTTTGCTCGCGTTTTTTTACCCGTGTTTTGCCTGCGCCGTGTTTTCCCTGTGCGCGGCCGCTTTCAATCCTGCCGCGCCGCGAGCCGGGCCAGCAGTTGCGCCGCCTCGTCGCGCAGGGTGGCGGTAAAGGGATCGACCAGCGGGTTTCTGGGGCGATGCTCGGGGAACACCAGATTGACGCGGAACGGAAATGAACGCCGCAACGGCCGCAGATGCAGGCCCCGGCCGCTGAAGTCGAGCGCGGTCAGCGGATTGACGATGGCCAGGCCCAACCCCTGGCGCACGAACGCGCACACCGACACCGCCGTCGGCGTTTCGATGATGGAACGCCGCAACACCCCCTGCGCCGCGAACGCCTCGTCGATCTGGATACGGTAGGGATCGCTGGGCGACAGGCTGACGAACGGCTCGCCGGAGAAATCCGCCAGGTCGAGCGCCTGCCGCGCCAGCAGCGGGTGGCCATCGGGCAGCACGGCAACTTCGTCCACTTCGATCAGCAATGCCAGCCGGGTGCCGGCCGGCGCCAGCTCGTGTTCGGTCAGCCCCAGGTCATAGCGCTGGGCCGTGAGCCACTCCTCCAGGAACGGCGATTCCTGCGCCTCCAATGCCAGACTCACGCCCGGGTGCGCCTGGCTGAACCGGCGGAACGCGCCCGGCAGCAGCGAATGCGAGAACGCAGGCAACGCAATCACGGCCAACTGGCCGCCCTGAAAGGCGCGCAAGCGGGCCGCCGTGGACGCGACCCGCTCCAGCCCGGCATACGACTGCCGCACTTCGTCATACAGCGCCAGGGCCGGCATGGTGGGCCGCAAGCGGCCGCGCACGCGTTCGAACAGGTCAAAGCCGATGGCCTGTTCCATGCGCGCCAGTTCACGGCTGACCGTGGGCTGCGAGG
>LXNH01000056.1_pt1 | contig 23248 bp, 17 predicted proteins | sample 809111 | NCBI WGS metagenome assembly LXNH01 (sample SAMN04870528, study PRJNA318959) | seawater metagenome | biome: 00002010; material: water; isolation source: marine seawater | place: Greece: Milos, Mediterranean Sea | collected 2013-05-29 | depth 5-7 m
CTTGGGCACCCTGTCGCTTGCCCGCGCGGCAATTGCGGCCCACGTCAGCGACTTCGTACTGATCTCCACCGACAAGGCAGTTCGCCCCACCAATGTCATGGGCGCCTCCAAGCGCCTGGCGGAATTGATCCTGCAATCGCTGTCACAACGCCAGAACGCCACCCGTTTTTCCATGGTGCGGTTCGGCAACGTCCTGGGTAGCTCTGGCAGCGTCGTGCCGCTGTTCCACCGACAGATCCTGGCGGGTGGTCCCGTCACCCTGACCCACTCGGATATCACACGGTACTTCATGACCATCCCCGAGGCGGCGCAATTGGTGCTCCAGGCGGGCGCCATGGGGGAATCGGGCTCGGTGTTCGTGCTGGACATGGGCGAGCCGGTGCGCATCCGCGACCTGGCCGAACGCATGGTCCGGCTGTGCGGCCTGACCGTGCGCGACGAGTCGGACCCGGACGGTGACATCGAAGTGCGGGTCGTGGGACTGCGTCCCGGCGAAAAGCTGTATGAAGAACTATTGATCGGCGGGGACGTCAAATCGACCCTGCACCCCCGCATCATGCAGGCGCGTGAAAACGACCTGCCCTATGAGCAACTGCGGGCCGGACTGGACCAGATGGAACAATCGCTGGCCCACTGGGACCGAGAACAAATCGTGGCCACCTTGCAAACCCTGGTCGCCGAATTCAATCCCCAGGTCGAGGCTTCCCCCTCGCGCCGAGTCGTCAACATCCCCCAATGACGGTACGGGTCGCTCACCTCACCACCGCGCATCCGCGCTTCGACGTCCGGATCTTCCACAAGGAATGCCGCAGCCTGGCCAATAACGGCTATCAGGTCGACCTGTATGTGGCCGATGGCGGTGGTGATGCGCAATGCGATGGCGTGTCGATCATTGACGTGGGTCCTCCCTCCGGCCGCTTGAACCGCATGTGTGGGAAGACCTGGAAAGTCTGGAATCGAGTGCGCAAGACCGACGCCCGGATCATCCATATCCACGATCCGGAGTTACTCCCCGTCGCTCTGGCGCTCAAGTGCATGGGGCGAACCATCATTTATGACGCACACGAAGACGTACCCAGGCAAATCCTGAGCAAACCGTGGATCAAGCCGTGGATACGTTACGCCATTGCCTATCCCTTCGAACGACTGGAGAATTTCATCGCGCGCCGCTGTGGCCTGGTCATCTGTGCAACGCCGCATATCGCGGCACGTTACACGGCCCAGGGTGCGAACAGCATTGCCGTCAACAACTACCCCATCCCCGGTGAGCTCAGTGATTCAGTACCACCAATCGGCTCACCCACCCAGACCGGCCGCACAATCTGCTATATCGGTGGCATTGCTGGAATCCGTGGCGCGGTCGAAATGATCCGCGCGCTCGAATATGCGGATGCCCGACTGATATTGGCAGGCCCCATGGAGAGCGAAGCCCTGCATGCGTCGCTACGCACCATGCCAGGATGGAGCAAGGTCGACTATCGAGGCGTGCTGGATCGCCCCGGCATACGCCAGGTACTCTCAGAATCGCGTCTCGGGCTGGTGCTGCTGCACCCGATTCCCAACTATCTCGATGCGTTGCCCGTCAAGATGTTCGAATACATGGCCGCGGGGGTTCCTGTCCTGGCGTCGGACTTTCCGCTCTGGCGGCAAATCCTCGACTCGTCCGGCACCGGACAATGTGTAAATCCCCTTAATGCGCGCGTGATCGGGGATGCCATAAACGCCATGCTGGCCACACCCGCCAACGAATTGGAGCAGATTCGCGCGGCGTGCCGGGAAGCGGCGCGCACCACCTACAATTGGCGCAACGAGGAAGCCAAGCTCCTCGCCGCCTACGCGACAATCGCGGCCCCATAACCAGTCGGGACACAACTATCCATGTGCGGAATCCTGGGCGGATGGTGGGCATCGCCACCGCAAGACCTGGCCAGCAGGCTTTCCTCGGGCCTGGCACAATTGCGCCAACGTGGCCCGAACGACCAAGGCCGCGAAATCATCAGCGCCCCGACAGGCGTGGTCGCCATGGGCCAAACGCGGCTATCCATCATCGACCTGTCCACAGGAGGACATCAGCCGATGTCCTCCCCCGACGGCGCCCTCACCGTCGTGTTCAACGGCGAGATCTACAACTATCGTGAACTACGCGCCGAACTGAAACTGCTCGGCCATCATTTCTCGTCCGACAGCGACACCGAAGTCTTGCTGGCCGCTTGGCACCAATGGGGCAGTGCCGCACTACGGCGCTTCGTCGGCATGTTCGCGTTCACAATGCATGATCGGCGCACGCATACGCTCACGCTGGCACGGGACGCCTTCGGAATCAAACCACTCTATTACCACCACACGCCTGACACCATAGCTTTCGCCTCGGAACCGCGCGCACTCATGACGCTGGACGCGCACCCACCCACACTCGATATCCAGGCGGCTTACGACTATCTGGTCCATGGACACTATGACCATACTGAACGTACGTTCGTCCGAGGCATCTCCAGCTTGCCGCCAGCGCATTTCCTGAGGCTGTCAATTCACACTGGAAAACTCGATACCCCCGTGCGCTGGTGGTCACCGACAATCGACGAACGGCATCCCCGACTGTCATATGCCGACGCGGCGGCCGAGCTGCGCGAACGGTTTCTAAACAATGTCCGTCTGCATCTTCGCAGTGATGTGACTTTGGGAGCCGCCCTATCCGGTGGCGTAGACTCCTCAGCCATCGTATGCGCAATGCGACACGTCGAACCCGAGTTGCAGCTTCGGACCTTCAGCTTCATCTCCCAGTCGCAAGACCGTTCGGAGGAAAAATGGGTCGATATCGTCAATTCCAACACCGGAGCCATCGCAAACAAAGTGCGCATCACGGCCGATGAGCTCGCCAAAGATATCGACGATCTGATAACTGCTCAGGGTGAGCCCTTCGGTAGTACCAGCATTTACGCTCAATATCGTGTATTCAAGGCTGCCCGTGCCGCCGGCGTCACGGTCATGCTCGAAGGCCAGGGCGCGGATGAACTTATCGCTGGGTATAACGGTTATCCTGCCCAACGGCTAGTCAGTCTGCTGGAAAGTGGCCGCCTGCCTACCGCCATCAGGCATCTGTTGAACCAACGCAATTGGCCCGGTCGCAGCATCAAAGCGTCGCTGCAGGAAGCAGTCGGCGTCATGGCGGGCGATGGACTTTATCAACGCTTGCGCAAGCTGTCTGGACGCGATCCGAGGCCAACTTGGCTCGATCTCGATACGCTGAATGACGCCGGAGTTCAGATGCAATATCCCCGCGCCGTCTGGTCCGAGAGCGCCCGGGGCCGACGCGCCATGGCAGAGATGGCAGTCTCATTGACCCAGCGCGGACTAGGCTGGCTCCTGCGTCACGGAGACCGCAATTCCATGCGTTTCTCAATCGAGAGTCGAGTGCCTTTCCTGACGCCTGATCTCGCCGATTTTCTCATGGGCCTGCCCGAGGATTACCTGGTATCGGTACAGGGCGAGACCAAACGGCTCTTGCGCACCGCGATGCAGGGCATCGTGCCCGAGACCATTCTGGCGCGCAAAGACAAAATCGGCTTTGAAACGCCGGAGCTCGCCTGGTTGCGTAACCTCGCGCCTCAAATCAGACAATGGCTGGCACCAAGCGAGGGATCAGCACTGCTGGACAACGCACAGATGCTTGAGCACTTCGATGAAATGATTGAAGGGCGGCGTCCATTCAATTGGCAGATCTGGCGCTGGATTAATTTCCAACGCTGGGTACAACTTAACGGCATCAAGGACTAGCGCGCCGCCGCGCCAGAGCCTCTTCATAGTCTGCCTTAATTTTGCGGGCGATGGCATGCGGGTCATGCCATCGCTCGACATATGCCCGGCTGCGCCGCGCCCAAGCCACCAGTTCCGCCCGCGGCATCCTCATTACACGTTCCAGCGCCTGCTCCACCGTCGTTGCGGTTATCTGCAGCACAGGCAGATCACGCACCATATCAGGAGGCAGTAGCGACAAGTCTTCCTGCCTGATGTAAGACAATACAGGCTTGCCCAACGCCATCAATTCCACCGCCAAACCTCCGTACCAGCCGGCAAACAACTGGTCAACCAGCACATCCGCGCGTTCGTATTGCTGGCGCGCCTGTGCGTGGCTCATACCTTCGACAAGAATCAATTCAAACTCGAAACCCCGCTTGCGCAGACTCTCCAACGCTGCGAGGATGTGATCGGTACCTTTGACCTGGCGGTTACTAGGCGCGTGGGCGATACGCAAGGATCGCGGCTCCCCTTGGGTATAGTGCGGGGACCATTCCTCCAGGAAAATGTGGGAGTAGGGTACAAACTCGGCGCGAGCCGGCAATACTCTCAAAAGATCCGGATTAACGGAATAGATCCTGTCGCAGTACTTGTCCAGGCGGCGGATTTGCCGGCGCTTGAACGCATCGCTAGCCGCGTTGTAGTAGTCAGGGCCAACTTGCCTGGCTATGCAGATTGGAAAATGGGCTAGGGAATAGTCTCCTTGCCGAGCATCGTCGCCCTGGTAGGTCACAAACATGGGCACGCCGCGACGTTTTGCGCGAGTCAGCTCAATGCCTTGCAACAGCCACAGATAGACCGCATGCAATGGATACATCAGGCGTTTGAGCCAGCCCGAGCCCGGACTGGCCGACCACGCGTGGGGGCGTGCCAATGTCGTGCCGAAATTGAAGTGCAGGACATCGTAGCCCGGCACATCGCGCCATAGAGTCTGCCAACGCCGCCATTCTCTGCCTAACGGTCCGACGCCCTCAGGATTGACCACGATATCGACTGGATACTGCAGATAGTTCTGCTCCGTGGTCAGCGTGTCGCTTGCCACGCCCTCCTGACGCAGCGCGGCGCTCAATCCCTGGGGATTACCGCCAACCGATGTAGGTAGGTGCAAGACACGATAGGGAGACATTTCAGGACAGCATATGTGCATCGTCCCTAGTTCGCTCGAGCAGGGGATGATAGAAATTAATCAGGTCCACAGTCTTGCCAAACCAGACCCGATCCAGGATCGCCGAGAACATGTCGGCACTCGCCTCGAAAGAATGGCGTTTTTCGACAAACGCACGTGATCGCGCCGAGATTTCCGGCCATTCGGCGCGCCGTACGATCAGGTCGCGCAATACGGTTTCGATTGTGCGTTGCCCGGCGGAAACAATCGGGCATTCGTCCAAGTAGGAATAGGTGCGGAACAGGTCGGTCGCCGGCAATCCATCCACAGGGCTGATCACCACACGGCCCAATGCCAGGCCTTCCAACGCGGCCAGAGCATACCCCATGACCAACTGATCGACGTAGATGTCGGCCCGTCCGATACGTTCGAGAGCCTCGTGATTGGGCACACGTTCAATCAGGTCCAGTTGAATATCTAGGCCTTCGGCACGCAGCGTCTGCACCGCGCGCTCCAGAAATTCCGTCCCTTTCACGCCACGATGGTTGGCAGCATGCGCAATACGTATCGGGCCGCTGGTAGCGGGAGGCGAAAATGGCTGGATACGCTGTGTATCGACCGGATAGCATGTCAGGGGCAGGATGTCCCAACGCGGCAGGCTGGTAAAGTGCACTAGGCAGCCCACCACCACATCGGCATCATGTGTCATGCGGCGAATACGCCGCTGCACACGCGCGGCATGATTGCCCATGTCGGGATAGCTCATCATCAATCCGTGACGCCACAACGGATCGCTCATCTGATCATAGACAAACGCATCGCTTCCGTAAGGCATGACCACGATTTTCTTACCCGCGAGCCGCAACAGTTTCAATTCCAACGGGGCGAGCAAGGTGTTCCGCAGCACTCCCCCATCGAAATACATGAAAAACACGTCGTAGCGCGACAACGAGTACGCGAAAAAACGATATGCCATCCACCGGGAACACAGATAGTCCACCAACCTCCCTCGCGACACTGCCGGAAACAGCAGATGATCAAAATCCTCCCGGCGGTTTATCACATACAGCTCGGTCACGGCCGTTTCACTCAGATAGCCACGTTCGGCCATGGCACGCGCCATATAGGCCAATGACTTGATTGGCGTGGACTGCCAAACCAGACGCGGGCTTTCCGTGGCGCGATGCGCAGATATCTTATGGCGCAAGAAGCCGGCCACTAGGAACGGCAGCCCGGCGATCAGGATGAGCAGGTCAAGCAACGCCCTGAGCAGAGACTTTAGCAAAGTGGACATCCCGCGTATTCCTGTCGTCGCACGGCCTATGCCTGGCCAAAGAATCGCGCGCCATCCTCGAACGGCTTGAATCGAAAATCCGGCATAAGCGCCGAAAGGACTGCGATGGGCGGAACAATCGTCATTTGTCCGGCCTTGCCCGTGCGCTCGAATGACGGCTCGCGGCCAATGATACGGCCGATGGCCTGCGCCACATCCTTGATACTCAGCGCTTCAGGCGTTGCCACATTGACAGCTCCTTGCCAGCCCGAAATCGCCGCTGTGCGCAGTATGGTAACAACGTCATCGATATGGGTGGGCGTGAAAACCATGCCGCCCGCGTCCCCATCCAGCAAGACTTTCTCTCCGGCCTGGACCCGTTGGAACAGATTGGGTACGAGACGGCCGGTCTGTTGTGGACCATAAGGAAAGAAAAGCCGCAACGCGCACACGTTGAACAGTTTCGAATAAGACTGTGCTAGCAGTTCGGCCGCCAACTTGGTACGCGCGTAATGGCTTTCTGGCGCCTGCGCCAATGCCTCGTCCATTGGCTTGGTATATGGTTCGTAGACGCTTCCCGTGGATGCCAGCACAAACCCTTTCACGCCGGTTTTGGCTGCGTAGTCGAGTAATGCCGCCGTACTGGCGACGTTGACTTGAAACATGTCTAGCGCCGAGCCGGGAAAATCCCGGTAACCGTCGGATTGAGCAAGATGAATGATTCTGTCTATGCCGCCCGAGGGCAGGACTGAAATCAGATCGGCATTCACACCCAGATCGGCCAGCACGCACCTCGCACCGAGCTGGGTGAAGGCCGGGACTTCACGACGGCTCAGAATCAACACCTCATGCTCGCAGGCGAGCTGCTGAACAAGATTACGGCCCACAAAACCTGTTGCGCCGGTCACGAGGATCCGCTGGCGGCCGGAAGTGAGGTTGGAGTCAGGAGATTTCATGGCAATAGTCACCGCGTCTGGGCTTGGCCTCGATACACTTCGAGAAGCTTCTGCGTTATTAGTTCGTTTGAATGGAACGCCTGATACCAACGCTGCGAATCCTGCGAAATGGCTCGCATATATGCGGGATCCTGATATAGGCGGCGCAGCGATTCGAGCACGTCTTCAGGAGTACGTACGTTAAGGACTGGCGGCAACTCCGGGAAGCACCAGCGGTGCTGGTCTTCATTCAGGTAGAACATGGCGGGTTTGCCGCAACCCCAGGCTTTCGGTGCCGTGCTGCCAAATGACCCCAGCCAGAACTGGTCTGCCAGCAGATCCGTGGCCGCGATATACCGGCACATCAATGCGTTCGGAACGGGTGGAATCCAGCGCACCCGGTCGGCTACTCCCAACTCTTCGAGCAAGGCACGCGAAGCGGGTACCGACACTCCCCAATCGACCATCACCGCGGAAGCGCGCGGGTTGACCTCTTGAACGAAGCGCGCGAACCCTCGAATGAATATATCGTTACCTTTCTCCCAGTTGGGGCTGCGTACCTCCGGCTCCCAGTGCTGGCGCGATGGATGGAACACGATAAAGTCCGTGTCAAGTTCGCGGCAAAGCAATTCACGTAACACCTGTGATTCCGGCGTTTCGTGCAAGCTGTCTTCGTTGACCGGATGCGGTATGAAACTGTAGCTGGGCAACTCCAACCGCTGTGCCGAACCGAGCACATCCGCATTCGTGATAAAGACGTGTCCGGCCCGGGTATAAGTCAGATAGGTGAGTTGCCCCATGTATGAAGACTCGAACGGCAGGCTGCGCAACGTGCCGTGCTCGAACGCCAGGAACGGCGTGCCGGCAATGAGCGGCAGCCGGCCTCCGGCGCCATAAACCTGCACGATGTCGTATCGGCTCATCAACGTCCGGATGGAATCACGATACGCGGGCGCGGCAGCCTCGATATCTTGCAGCGCATTGGGCATGTCCGGATCCATCGGGACGGATAGCATGGGCTCCATCGCGTTCGGCACCGCGTCCGCGGGAGCGGTAGGTTTGCTCTCGGAACGCAAGCGTCCCTCAGTGACTAGTCGAGACCCTACCCGGACGCACAACTTGCCCAGTCGATAGAGTTTTCGTACCGCAGCCAGACTCTTGCGGGCCAGCTTGTATCCACCCACCAAGCCGTTGCGCAGCTTCTTGCCCACACCGCCATCGCTGCAATCGATCTCTCGATCGAGGTTACCCACCTTCCACCAAAAACGAGCCGCCCAGCGGCGCCCCTCGGTCTTGGCCAGCAGATAGCGCAAACCAAATGGTTCGCGCATCTGGATCACCCAATCGGGCCGGGTGTAATTCAGGTCAACCGTGCGCGTCCAGTCTGGTTGATTATGCGTTCCCGAAAAATTGGTGAACCCGCCCTCTTCCCATTCCGGGCAGGCCATGATGTGGTAATAGCCGCCAACATACACGTCAACCTCGACACCATGGCGGCGCAGGGCCTTGGCATTGAGATATGCGTTATTGGCAATATTGTCGATGAACAAGACGCGCAATCGCCGCGCGCTCTCGCCGTTTACCTTGCGCTGTGCGTTTTGCACCGGAGATTCCCCATAACGTGAATATGGCTCGTGCTAGAGCACTTCTTGCCCATACGAGCCTTCATGCGCCCGTCAGGCGCTACGCAACGCGTCGGTCAGGGTTTGTACCACCAAGGCTTGATCCGCATCGGTCATATTGGGAAAAATCGGCAGCGTGATAGTGGTGTCTTCACACAGAATCGCATTGGGAAATACCGATGCATCCAGTTTGTATTTGTTCGCGTAATAGCCCAGGCGAACTACGGCATGCGTGCCGGGCCGGGTCTGTATGCCCTTGCCGTCCATGGCCCGCATTACGGTGTTACGACGATCACGGCCGCCTTCACGCACGCGCACTACATAGCTCTGATACGAATGGCCATCGACGCCGGCAGCTGCAGTCGGCAATACCAGATCGGACACCGGGGCCAGCAATTCGGAATAACGCAGAGCCCGCGAGCGACGCTCGGCCAGCAGATGGTCAAGCTTCGCAAACTGGGCAATGCCAACCGCCGCCTGGATATCTGACAACCGCAGGTTGTATCCCAGATTGTCAAAGGTCGACATCGTCCAGGGGCCATGCGGTTCAATTTCCGCCGACGGCAGGCCCGTCGAACCATGGTTGCGGAAGCTATTGACTAACTTGGCCAGAGCCTCGGTCCGCATGGTGACTGCGCCCCCCTCTCCCGTCGTGATCACTTTGCGGGGATGAAACGAGAAACATCCGAGATCGCCAATGGTACCGATTGGCACCCCCTTGTAGGAGGTGCCAATCGCGCACGCAGCATCTTCGATGACCGCCAGATTATGCTTGCGGGCGATCGCCATGATGGGATCCATGTCGGCGGCCAGGCCGAACAGATGGACAGCAACCACGGCCTTGGTGCGTGGCGTGATGGCGGCTTCGAATGCTGCCGGATCCAGGTTGAACGTGTTGGGATTGACGTCCGCGAACACAGCCTTGGCACCTACATATTCCGCAGCGTTGGCCGAGGTGATCCAGGTGAATGCCGGCACAATGACCTCATCGCCTGGCCCCAGCCCCAAGGCCAGCGCGGCCAAGTGCAACGCGGCAGTACACGACGTCGTCGCCAGAGCGTACGGAGCAGCGTGGCGCTTGGCCAGCAACTCTTCGAACTGACGAGTCATCGGGCCCTGCGTCACCCAACCGCTAGCGAGACAGCGGCGCACACTTTCGATTTCGCTTTCGTCGAACGAGGGGGAAGCGAGTTGCATTATCTTATCTACTCCGAATGGCAAATGAAGGGTGCGTCGGCTCGCAGCGATAGCGTCGAACGGAACACGTACAAGCATGAAAATGCGATACTTACAATTTTACCCTGCACTGGCGGTGCCATAGTGGAAAACACGGCATGCAACCAGCCGCGCGAGGCCGGCTCCGCCCCCTGTTTGTCCGGGAATGCCACAACCACGAACGCCGGCCGGGCGCCCGCACGACCCTTAAAGTTCATAAGCCCATGCTCCCCGCGGCCCCATTTCCCGCCATTTCCGATCACTTCGACGTGTCTGTCACCGAATCCTCAGCAGCCGAGACTGCGGAGCTCGAAGCTTGGCTCGCCCACGCGTCAGACGCCCTGCTTTATGCTGGGCAGGAGTTTCTCCACTTCCTGGCGGCGTCCTGTGGCGGAGTGCCGACGACCCTTATCGCACGACGCGGTGGGCGCATTGCCGGCGCGTTCAGGTATCTCCGAAAAACCGTACCCGGTGTTGGCACCATTATCAACAGCCTTCCTTGGTATGGCAGCCATGGCGCGTGCCTGCTGGGCACTGAGCCCGACCCGCGCGTACGCCGAGCACTGTTGGAAGCCTTCCGGCTTCGTATCGAAGCGGCTGACGTCATCAGTGCGACGGTAATCCTGACACCAGCTGAAGAGCCCTATCGCCAGGAGTACGTCGACGTACTACTGCCGCGCCTGCTGGATCCTCGCAACGGGCAAATCACCGCGCTGCCACCTGACGGTCCCAGCCTACAGCACGACCTGGAATTCTGCTTTGCCCAGAAGACGCGCAACCTTGCTCGCAAAGCATGCAAGCAAGGCTTTGAAGAACTTGTGAGTGATGATGACTGGGCATGGCAATTCCTTCATGAAGTACACGTGGAGAACATGGCTGCTGTCGGCGGCAAGGCAAAACCCCGCGAACACTTCGAGGCGTTCCGCACCCATATCTCGCCGAACCGGCGCCGCCTGTCGGTAGCAATGCTGGATGGTCAACCTACGGCCGCCATGTTGCTTGCTGGTTTCAATGACACGATCGAGTACATCACCCCAGTAATCAAAGTGGAACACCGATCACGCCAGCCTCTGTCATTCCTGATCATGCAGGGCATGCTCGACGCCGTCAGATCCGGCTATCGCCATTGGAACTGGGGTGGAACTTGGCACTCCCAGCATTCCCTGCATCATTTCAAGGCCGGTTGGGGTGCCGCGGACAGGCCCTATACCTACATTGTCTGCGCCCCCGCCGCGGGATTGGCCACCTTGAGGTCGGACGCTGCCGCCGTGGCAGCGGCGTTTCCGTTCTACTATATTTACCCGTTCGACCGACTTTATGATGATCCCGCATAGCCGCCCCTGGATTACCGACGAGGACTGCGAGGCCATCACTACAGCCCTCAGATCGGGCATGCTCAACGAGGGCACTGCGACCCGCCGGCTCGAGCAGTGGTTCGAGCGAGCAGGCGGTGGCACGGCAGTGGCCACCGGCTCCGGCAGCCAGGCGTTGCTGCTGGCCTTGCGCGCCGTCGGTGTCGGAGCTGGTACAGACGTGGTGGTTCCCACTTATGTCTGTGCAGAAGTTCTGGGCGTTGTGGAGTCACTCGGAGCTGTCGCCAGGCTGGTCGACATTGCAGGCGACTACTTGATCAGTCCCGATGCCGCTGCGGCGGCGATCACGCCGTGCACCAGGGCAATCATCGTGCCGTATGTCATGGGTATCCGGGCCACTATCGACCCTTTGCGAGTCCATGGCGTGCCCATCATTGAAGATCTGGCCCAATGGCTGGGACCTGTACACGCCTTTGAGGGCGACATCCAGGTATTCTCATTCGAGGCCACCAAAGTGGTTGCCGCCGGAGAGGGCGGGCTTGCCCATACACGCTCGCCTGGGCTGGCGCAGCGGCTGGTGGATGCAAAACGCGTCGCTTCGTCACCGTACAAGCTGAACCTCTATCCCTTGTCCGATTTGCAGGCCACACTGGCCTTGTCTCAACTGGAACGGCTGCAGGCGGTCTGGCATAGGCGACAGCTGCTGGCACAAAGGTATCTAGCGGGATTGGCGGATACCCCCCTCATTCTCCCCCCGCCGCGCGTCGACCAAGGCATGTACTTCCGCTTTGCCGTACAGCTACCGGACGGATTCGAGGTGGAGCACATCATCGCCGCATTTGCGCGTCATGGCGTGGCAGTCCGGCGCCCCGTCGACGGCTTGCTGCACCATTTCCGCCCCACCGAAACGGCGTTTCCCATGGCACAGTCCCTGTACGACCGAACCCTATCCCTGCCGTTGTATCCCGCGCTGTCGGACGACGACCAAGATATGGTGCTGGCAGCGGCGCGCGCCATTTTTTCTCACAGTTAGGTTCCACAAGACATGGATGAAGTGCAACGCACAGAAAAGTACGCCAAGCGCCCCCTTGATGAGCAGCGCGTCGCCCAAATGAATCAGTTGCTGCTTCCGGCCCAGGCCGCCCTCGAGCGGGATGCACCCGAACCAGCACAGCCCATCGTCCTTGTCATCGGTGCGCCCCGCGCAGGCACCACACTGGCAGGCCAGATGCTGGCGGCCACTGGCGGATTCGCCTATGCCAGCAACTTCCTGGCGCGATTCTGGCAGACGCCTGCGGTCGGTGCGATCATCGAACAGGCACTGAAAATCCGCGATAACGATGGCATCGATTTTTCCTCCACGCACGGTGTAACCAAAGGGTGGAGCAATTCCCATGAATTCGGCTATTACTGGTCAGCCTGGTTTGACCGTGGGCAGGCGACTCATCGGCTCACTCCCGCCCAACTTGCGCAGATAGACGCTGTGGCCGTGCGGCGCTCTTTGGGAGCCCTGGAAGCCGTACGGCAGTTGCCTTTCGTATTCAAGAACAATACTTGGTGCACATTGCAGGCAAGCTATCTCGCTCAAACGCTGCCCACTTCGCTATTCGTCGTCTGCCGCCGCAACCCGCTGTTCATCGCCCAGTCCATACTGATGGCGCGGCGGGAACGATACGGTGACGAGAAGCAATGGTGGTCAGTGCGTCCGTCGACCTACGAAACCATCACTCAGTACTCGCCACACCAACAGGTCGTCTTCCAGGCACTCGAAATCCAGCGGGAGATGGACGACGAACTGCGTCAGGTCGCACCGCATCGACTAATCCATGCCCCCTACGAGCGCCTGTGCGCCGAACCTCGGCACATCATCGCTGAAGTCGTGGAACGATGCGAAAGCAGCGGCGTCAAGCTGACGCTGGAACGTACCTGTCCAGAGACCTTCGACAGCACCGACGTACGTCGGCTACCAGCCAACGAATGGAATCTGCTGGAACGAGCACTCGAGGACTACCCCGCCTTCCGCGCCCGCATCGAAAGCCAGACCTGGAGCTAGCGCCCATCCGAATCGCTGGAGTCTTTATCCAGCCACGCCAGGACATCCGTGGTCAATGCCTGGATCTGCTGCGCGTCAATACTATTGACCGAAAGGTCGGGATTGGCTGGAGGTTCGTAGGCACTGCCGATGCCTGACATATTCGGCAGTTGTCCCGCGCGCGCCTTCTTGTATAAGCCCTTGGGGTCGCGCTGCTCACACACTTCCAGCGGCGTGCTGACATAAATCTCGATGAAATTGTCCGCGCCGATCAGTTCACGGGCCATATCCCGCTCCTGGCGGAATGGCGAGATGAATGCGGTCAATACGATCAGACCCGCATCCATCATCAACCTGGCCAATTCCGCAATACGCCGGATATTCTCGACCCGGTCGGCCTCAGTGAACCCAAGATCCCGATTCAGTCCTTGACGGACGTTGTCGCCATCCAGCACATAGGTCCGGCGCCCCCGTTCAAACAATGCGATTTCCAGAGCATTGGCAAGCGTGGACTTTCCCGACCCGGACAGCCCGGTAAACCAAACGACTTTCCCGCGATGCCCATTCAGTCGCTCGCGATCCTGACGGGTGATGGACAGAGCTTGCCGGTGCACATTCTGGGCCCGGCGCAACGTATGCCGAATGATTCCTGCGCCGACGGTCGCGTGCGTGTAGCGATCGACGAGGATGAAACTGCCCAGCGTCTTGGAGTCCGAGTATCGGTCAAAGACCAACGGCTTGCTCGTGGCGATATTCACCTCGCAGATGTCATTCAAGGCCAACGCCTTGGTGGCCTCGTGGGTCAGCGTGTTGACATCTACTCGGTACTTGATCGCTGTGATGGAAGCGGTGCTCCAGGTTGTCGCCAACTTGATGTCATAGCTACGTCCCACCAGGCCTGCGTCGTTACCCATCCAGACGAGCGTAGCCTCGAATTGGTCTGTCATCTCCAGCGGCTGATCTGCGGCCGCGATTACGTCGCCCCGAGAAGCGTCAATCTCACGATCTAAGCGCAAAGTGATGGCCTGTCCGGCACGGGCCGCCGGCAGCGAATCATCCATCGTGACGATCTCGGCAACCTTCGCTGTCTGGCCCGACGAGGTCACCCGGATCTCATCTCCAACCTTTACTGTTCCTTCGGCCACGGTGCCGCAGAATCCACGGAACGACGAGTTGGGCCGGTTCACCCATTGCACGGGAAACACCAAGCGCGAGGACACTGCATGGCGCACCTTTACCGTCTCCAGGTAACTGACGAGCGTGGGCCCACCGTACCATGGCATATGCGTGGAACGTTGCGCCACATTGTCACCCTTCAAAGCCGACAATGGCACCGCTACGATCTGCTCGAAGCCTAGCGGTTTCGCAAACGTCTCGAAACGCTCGACGATCCGCTTGAACACTGAAGGGTCAAAGTCAACCAGATCCATTTTATTTACGGCCAGCACCACGTGCCGGATACCCATGAGGGACACCAGATAACTGTGCCGCTGTGTTTGTGTGAGCACCCCTTGGCGCGCATCAACCAACAAAATGGCAACATCGGCCGTCGAAGCTCCCGTCACCATGTTTCGGGTGTACTGCTCATGCCCGGGAGTGTCGGCAACAATAAACTTGCGTTGCCGGGTAGCGAAATAGCGGTAGGCGACATCGATGGTGATGCCCTGCTCCCGCTCAGCGGCCAGACCGTCCACCAACAATGCAAAGTCGATGCCGTCGCCCTGCGTGCCATACTTGAGCGACTCGCTCTTTAGCGTTGCCAGCTGGTCGTCGAACAACTGCTGGGAATCCCACAACAGTCTTCCGATCAGCGTACTTTTGCCGTCATCGACACTGCCACAAGTGATAAACCTGAGGGTATCCTGACTTTGCTGCGACGCAAGGAATTCCTCCATGGTCACGGCAGGCGCGGGCGATGCTTGAGTAGACGGTATCTTGCGTGGCATCAGAAATATCCTTCCTGCTTTTTCTTTTCCATGCTGGCCGACGCATCCGCATCAATCGCCCGCCCTTGCCGTTCCGAACTACGCGCACCGATCAATTCGAGGATGATCTCGGACAATGACGTGGCGTCGGATTCGATCGCACCCGTCAGCGGATAGCAACCAAGAGTACGGAACCGCACTTTACGCTTCTCCACAACCTCGCCTGGCAACAGCCTCATACGGGCGTCGTCCACCATCAGCAACATGCCGTTGCGCATGACCACGGGGCGTTCTCTAGCAAAATACAGCGGCACCACCGGAATATTCTCGCGATAGATGTACTGCCAGATATCCAATTCGGTCCAGTTCGACAGGGGAAAGACCCGGATGCTCTCGCCCTTGCGTTTACGCGCATTGTATAGATTCCATAATTCGGGCCGCTGGTTCTTTGGATCCCATTGATGCGTCTGAGTACGAAACGAGAAAATCCGCTCTTTCGCACGCGACTTCTCTTCATCTCTGCGAGCCCCCCCGAACACCATGTCGAATTGGTACTTATCCAGTGCCTGCTTCAGGCCTTCGGTCTTGGTGATATCCGTATGCAGCGCCGATCCGTGATCGAAAGGATTGATGTTCTTGGCGATGGCTTCAGGATTGGTATATACAAGCAACTCGATGCCACTCTCGCTCGCCATGTGGTCGCGAAACTGGTACATCTCCCGGAACTTCCAGCGTGTATCGACATGCAGTAGAGGAAAGGGAGGGGGCGCGGGATAGAACGCCTTGCGAGCGAGGTGCAGCATGACCGTGCTGTCCTTGCCCACCGAATACAACATCGCCGGGTGCTCAGATTCGGCAAAGGCCTCGCGAATGATATGGATGCTTTCGGCTTCGAGCTGGTCAAGATGCGGCATCGATTGGCGATGCGCCGACGGTAGGTCGTCCTCCCCCCGCTGCCCGCTCAAGATCAGCGGCACGGGATAGCTCAGCACACTGACCTCCAGATGATCAGCGGGCTTGAGCTTGAACGCCCTGCAATATGGCACCAACGCCCCATGCGGAAACACAGCGACGGGCTTGCCAACATGCTGGCCCAGGCGATGCAAGCAGTCTTCCACTTCGGCCTGCTCCGGGTTAGCAGAACCGCTCAGCGGCACCCAATAGTGGGCCCCTCGCGCGTCATTGGCATACAAACAGATATGCTGAGTCGGCAAGCTAGCCAATTGAGCGAACAGGACCAGCTTACGTTTGGCCCGCGCGCGTTCCAATTCCTGTGCCAGCACCTGCGGCAATGGCGGCTCGCCACTTTCACACCGTAGTGCATCTGCGGTAAGGATTGGCGGCAGGATCCCCAACTCATGCAGCCTGCGTTCGGCCGTGCGCTTGGTCGCCGCCAGTCCCCGCGCATTCAAGTGATGAAACGCCTGGTCGGTGTCCCAAACCTGGAGAGTATCCAGGCCAAGCAAATTGTCTGTCGCCATGCCAACCTCTGTCGCAATATTCAATTTTTTTGAAATTTTACCAAAACAACATCATGACACCAAAAAATATCGTAAAATATTTACAAAGACGCATATTGCGACAAACTCAGCCCGGCAGTTCACGCTGCGCACTCCATGGCCCTCTCTACCATGAAGCAAATCACAATTGTCGGTGCCGGCTTCAGCGGCTCGTTGACCGCAGTTCATCTGCTGCGCAGCGCTACGATGCCGCTACACATTCGTCTCGTCGAAAAGACAGCCAATCAAGTCGGCAAAGGCTTGGCGTACAGCGCCACACAGATCTGTCATCTGCTCAATGTACCTGCCGGCTCGATGAGCGCACTTCCCGACCAGCCCGACCATTTTCTCAACTGGGCTACAGCGAACTGCCGAGTCGAGGCCCCATGGGTTCCCGAGATTGCCGCCACTGCGTTCCTTCCCAGAGCCTGGTACGGGCGCTACCTGACTCAAGTTTTACAGGAAGCCATCGCCACCGCCCCGCATCGCCATGCGGTTGAAATAGTGACGGACGAAGTCACTTGCTTGGTGCCAGCCCACCAAGGCCACAACATCACGACGCACCTTGGCGCCCACTGGCACGCCGACCTCTGTGTGCTCGCGTTGGGCAATTTTGCCCAGACGCGCCCGATGGAACCCGCGGCTGCGCCTAACGTGTGCCATCGCAATCCGTGGGCACCTCACGTTCTTGAAGCCCTGCTTCAAACCCGCCGATGCCTGTTGGTCGGTTCCGGCCTGACCACGTTGGATCTGGTCGTTGCACTACGCGCAAACCATTACACCGGAAGGATCCACATCGCTTCCCGCCGCGGCCTGACACCGCGGCGCCACCGCCCATATGGGCAACTCGCCATACTGGAAAGTGGGGCTCTCCAGGGCAGCAATCTGCGGGCACTCGTGCGCGAAGTCCGCCAACGCATCGCCACGCACATGGCACAAGGTGGCGATTGGCGCAGCGTCATTGACGCGATGCGGCCTCACAACGCCCGCCTCTGGCAATCGCTTTCCCTCTCCGACCGCAAGATGTTCATGCGCCATGTCCGGCCCTACTGGGATAATCATCGGCATCGGACTGCGGCACAGATCGATGACATCTTTCGCGCTGCCCTGAGCGATGGATCCATCGTCGTGCACCGGGCGCGCGTGACAAGACACGAAACCGATTCGACAGGAGGCGTGATCGCCACACTCCAACGCCACGGCCAACCAGCGCTGCCATTGGAAGTGGATCAGATTGTGTATTGCACCGGTCCAGAACCCAACCTGAAGCAACTCGATGCCCCCCTGCTCCGGCAGTTGTTCGCGCAGGGCTGTGTGCAGTCCAATCCGATCGGATTCGGTCTCGCCACGAACGCCAAGGGCGCCTTGATCAACGCTACCGGGCAGGCCTCTCCCACCCTGTTCACGATCGGTCCTCCCATGAAAGGGCATCTATGGGAAACCACAGCGGTGCCTGAACTTCGCGTGCAGGCGGCGGCCTTGGCTTCCACCCTGCTGGAGCAGCTCGAGCGAACTTCTGCCTTGCACTAGCACGGCAGGCCCGGGGCCGCGCAGAGATAACACCCCCGACCGCGTCACCCGCCGTTACGGTGCGCCATGATGTGCAGATTGCGACTATCCAGCGTCCGACTGACGCGAGAGAAACCAGACAGGTTCAACCAGTCCAGAATCTCGTCGTACCGATAAAGATCATTTATGGCAGGGCTGATCGCGTCGAAGTACCCATGCACCAACTCCGCAGGATAGATACTTTTCAGGTATTGCACCTTTTCGGCAAAGGTCATTGCGGCCGTGGCGCGGCGATGTTGCACATAGGTATTGATCTCGGCGTACTCCCCCGTTCGGCAAGGCTCGCCGTACAGCATCAGGAACATCGAACCATCTGCTTTGACGGCGGGCAAAATATTGTCGAACGCCCGCTTGGTGTCGCCCGTGTGGTGCAATACGCCGTACGACCACACTAGGTCGAACTGGTCATTGAACGGAAGAGGTTCCAGCAGATTCACTGCTCGGTGACGAAAACCAGGAAATTCCTCGCACAAGCGCCGTACGTTCCGCAGCCCGTGCTCCGACTGATCCACGGCCATGACATTAGCGCCCAGCCGGGACAACGCATAAGCCCAGCGGCCATTACCGCAACCCGCGTCCAGGATCGATTTACCCTTGAACCACGAAGCTGGCAACTGCGTGTAAGTCTCTATCAGCTTGCCGGAATTTGCCACAAAGGCTTCGTCCGTGACCAAGTGGGCGCCTTCAGGAAGCATATCCCACTGCGTATTGAAGCTGGCCCTAGTCTGATTCATCCATTGGTGATACCGATCGGACTCCCCCAACAGGAATCGGAGGTATTGCCTTGCCTCGCTTATCTCGTTCTGGAGATAGGTAAGCTGCTCCACGAGCCGCTCTTCCAGAGCATGGACTTTATCCTGCACCACTGCGGCAACCCGTGGATCGGGTCCCATGATGCGGTCCCTGATGCGATACAACCGGCGGCGTATCGCGCGCACCGCCCTGGTTTCAAATCCCTGCGTCCGGCTACCTGCCATTTCCTCATTCTCCTACGGAATCCGGCCTAGAGCGTGCCGAAAACTGGTTGGTATCAACTTGCGGAAATAAATCATGGCGAAGCGCTTGCTACGACGGCAGATGCTACCACTGATAGTTCGGAAAAGGCGGAGCGGCAGCCAATCCGGTGCGATGATATTCGATCTCATCACTGCCGAGCGGAGCGCTCAAAGGCGACCGTCGCCAATTCACGCGTTGATTGGCAGCGGTAGCATTGAACAGAGCCTGATACTGCGGATACCAGCGGCTAGATCCATGATTGTTCAGGAACCATTTTCGAGAATTCTCGCCAATTTTCTGTCGCATAGCAGAGTTGGCTTGCAACCCCACAAGCGCTTGCGCCACCTCCACTGCACTTGCGGCCTGCAGAATAGGCGGCGCGCCCGTCTCGCACAGGGCCTCATATTGGGCCATCTCGGTACGGCCAATTACGGGGAGACCCGTTGCCATGGCTTCCAATCCGGCCGCTCCGAAATATCCCAGGACGAATTGATCGATGAACACATCGGCACTGCGCAAGTAATCTCGGACTTTTTCCTTGCCTGAAAGTGGTAACCAAATCATGCGATCTGCGATGCCCAACTTGGCGAGGGCACCCTCCGCAAGACTATGATCTTTGCCCCAACCAGGGGCCACGAGCCGCGCACCTGGGCAGCGTTTCGCAAACTCGGCGAATCCTGCTATCGCCAGGGATGAGCCTTTGTTTCTTTCATCCAACCGCGAGGTGGTGAGAACGAAAAAATTGCCATCCGTGCTTGCTTCCCACTCCTTGCGCGAAGCCCCATGGCCTGGACAGTACTGCGTCTGGTCCAGCGTCATGGGCAGATAGATCAAATTCCTGAAACCGTAGCGGCGAGCGTGCGCATAGCTCCACGGATTCGAAACCACGAATACCCGCGCATTCGCGTAAGCCAAACGCTGCAGATGACCCAACATGTCATCGCGCGATGCCTCCAGCCAGATATCACCACCCGTCTGCGAAACGACGTAAGGCCGATTGGCCAAGTAAGACAGATAAGTTGACTGAGCGCCCCATAGAACGTCTTTCTGGTGCAACGCCCGTAGCGTAGCCCGGTAAGGCCCTTCCACGTACGGAAGAAAGTGACTCTTGTCGTAATCGCGCAGAAATGGAAGTGGCAGCGACGTATCCGCTTCGTCCGGCAACCGTGCGTAGACCCCAGGCACCTCCTGCAAATGCACGCCGATAGCCTCCAGCTCCTGCATGGTCGCAGGACCATTGAGGACACCATCAAATTCTTCCCATGCAGGCTGTCCCATCACAAATTTGTCATCTGGATGGAGGAAAATATCTATATCGAGTCCCTCGCGGCGAAGCGGGCGCGCCCGAAAATACAGATTGTTCGCCAAATTCCCACAGAAGCCGATCTTCAGCTTACGCACGTCCATGTTGGCGGTTTTTTGGATTTCGCGCTCGAAAAAGTCACGGCTGTAATCGCGCATCTGCCGCAGGTTCTTCGACGTCAACCAGGGATGCTTCCAGGGATGCTGATCCCAGCTGTGCCAAGCCTCCCGGAATTCGGGGGCCGGCCGTCGCCGCCCCAACATTGCAAGCAATTTCTTTATAGACATTCAGAACCTATTTGCCCCGGGATTTCCAAAACTTCAATCCGCCGAGCATGCGCGCGAAACCCGTTCGACGTACCCGCTGACGTGGAGCCTGCCCGTCGGCTGCCAAGGCCCAATTCAGGCAATCCCGCATGTTCCAAGCCAGGAATCCTTCAGCAATCAAGTCATGCACAGCCTGATGCAGACCCGGCATCTCGCTGATATTCTGTGGGTGCAAATTGAAGACTAGGATTCCCGGCAAACCGCTGTCGCGTACAGCCTGCCCATATCTCAGTATGCGCTGCCTCGCCTCTTCCTGGGACCAGCCATAAATCGAGCACATCCCATCACCGAATGCAGTCAAGAGTGACCAATGCTGGGTCAGCCGCTCCGACGTTGCCATACGAGCCGGCAATAGCGACCCATTGAGAACGGTCCCCCCTACGCCCGGCAGGTTGGAGCTGAAAACTATGCCCTCTCGCTCCCAGGAAGGCAAATGCCCCCAATAACCATCGTTCAGGAAACCATGATTGCGCACCGACTCCGGCGCCTCGCCAACCAGGTTCCGATACCACTCCACCTGCTCATGCAACCTCTCGCTATATTCATCCGGAGTCTCCAGCGCATCAGGATGGATGCCCAGATCGACACGCGGATTGGCACGCTGCATTTGCCGTAGTGTCTTGCGGTTGTGCTTGGTCAAGGGGTGCAGCAGGTAGGTGATTGGCGTGCCGCTCAGCACTCTCTGCTGCTCAGCATATTTGTCAAGAAACGCTTGATCGTCATCACCAGTAACCACGACCGCACCTGGCGCATTGCCAGGAAACATCGGCTCACGCGTGAGCGCGGCATGACGCTCCAGCGCCGTCGCCAACAAGAGCGCCCAATAATCGGCGTGCCGGCAATGGTCATCCTCGCCTTCGCGTTGCGAGGCATAGAGATAGACTGGGCGCTCGCCTGCAATGCCCCACAGTTCACCACCGCGGTCACCCATTACTTGTGCGGGATCACCTTGCCGGTACCGCACCAGATCACCAGAAAGGTTAGTACCAACCACGACCACTGGCGACTCCCCCCATCGCAGTGCCAGCCAGACGGGACCATGCTGCGCGTCTCTCAGCAAGACGTCGCCAGCACCTTCATAGGTGAAAAAATCATGCAGCGAACGAAGCCGCGCTGCGGCGGGCAGCCCCCGATGCCCATCAAAGACCCTGGGCGCAAGGCAGGATACGAGCTTGTGGCGCAGGCCCAATATGGCGCACGCACTTTCCTGCGGCTGCACGATGACCAGTACCCTACCGCTTTCGACCTGAGCCAGTTCTTCGGCATCAGGCGCCGTCAAGACCTGGGCCGTCTGCGCCCCACGAATACCAAACAAACGCAAATGGTGCGCAATGACATCGCGCTCCAGGCATGTGCCGTTGATGCTATTCATCTTCTACTCAATAATCGAATCGCAAAGCGGCTGGCTCGGCGCAGCAGACCCGCTCGCCGCGTCACAGACACTTCCGCCTCCACCAATCCCGCGTCCTCGAGTGCCGTTGTGCCTTCTGGTGACGTCATCAACAGGCGAACCAATTCCATCGCGCGTTCCCGATAATGGTCAGGTTTGAGAAAATAGCTTCCAGTCGTCAACGGCACAAAACGCGCACCGAATTTCGTCTTGAAACGCGACACGCGAACAATCGGCCAATCATCGGGCAGCCCCGGAAACGCCGGTCCCAGCCGGTAGCAACGATAGCCTTCCTGCTTCAGCATACGTATCAATCCCCAATGCACCATATCGTTTGCCCGAAGCTCCAGGCCCTTGATCGTGGACACGCCTCCCAGATAACTCGCGCCGCCTTTGTCGACCAGCACCAACAGCATCGCAACGGCCTCGCCGTCATGAACAGCAGCCAGCAGCCAGCATCGGTTCGCCAAATACAACGCATTCCAGAGGTCCTGATAATACGAGAGAGGTGCGAGGGATTCGCCCGTGCGTTGCGCCGAGACCTGGGCCATCTCGTAATAGCAACTGATTGAATCAAGCCCCTGCATCCGATGGATCTCGACGCCTGCTTTGAGCGCCTTGCGCACATTGCGGCGACAAGCCTCGGCCAAGCGGGAGAACAGCACATCCTCACCGCCGTCATCCAGCATGACGACTTGATCACATGCGACTGTATTCATCGCTGGTGCTGGATACATCCCCCCCGGACCAAAAGCCAGTCCGTGGAAAAAACCCCAATCACTCACCCAGAACGGAACCTCCAAAGCGTGCAAGCCATCCAGGCTTTCCGGTGCCAGGCTCTGTGAAGCAAGCTGGATCCGGTGGCAATGCTTGGCCGCTGCCTGCTCGAACAGGTAGTTGCGCATGACCGCTCTGAGAGCCGCCAAGCTGTCGGCATCCAGCCCAGGGAC
>LXNH01000057.1_pt1 | contig 23229 bp, 16 predicted proteins | sample 809111 | NCBI WGS metagenome assembly LXNH01 (sample SAMN04870528, study PRJNA318959) | seawater metagenome | biome: 00002010; material: water; isolation source: marine seawater | place: Greece: Milos, Mediterranean Sea | collected 2013-05-29 | depth 5-7 m
GATTCGGATATCGGTGCCAAGAAATCGCCAAGCGTCAACTCTCCCCTGATCTTAATCTCAGTGATATTCATTCGACCTCTCTAAGTACTGGTGCGTATGCAGGAAATTTTTCTGGAATGCTCAACGCCACAGCCTCCGATGTTAGCGGATCCGTACCTACAACAGATAGGCGCGTATAGGTAGCAAGTGGCACAGTGAAATTACGCTGCTGGGATGTTCTCACCAAGGCATCAAATTGCAAAAGTACACTTTCGGGATTCAGCGAATTGGGATCAGGGGTATCGGAGCGGTATTCTTGAATAAAATAAAGCAGGCTCCACGGGGATTTAGAGAGAAAGTCTAAACTTCCGCGAGCATCCTCTCCAGTCGCTGACAATAATTGGTACGGAGAACCTGAGGCCCAATCGAGCTTGAAAGACATTTCATCCCCATAGGCCCACGTGATTGAGTCCACTGGTCGTGACAAAGACACCGATTGTCCGTTACCGACACTAAAGGTTTTGGCACTTATATGCCTGTCAAGCGACATCGAAGAGGTGTTCCCAAGCACTGGCTCCATGTCGATACGAAGTTGTACTCCAGATACTGCGGGGTCGATCAGCGCACTAACCACAGACATACTCTGATCAAGAACTGAAGCGAAATTAAGAGCTGAGAAAAATTCTGGTTTTTGCCACGCAACTGCAGTGAGCCGGTCATGAAGACCGCGACCAGCCGTGGCGTAATCCGCGAGAAACGCACGCAGTGCCGCTGGAGTAAGTACAGGCGCATCGGATCTTTTGGCAAAGGGATACTTGCCCTTTATGTTTTTATCGAAACTGCTTGCAACAACATTATAGTCGTCGCGTACCTGATCCGCTTGGAACATCAAACAATGTTCTTTCGCCCTTGCGACTAAATTACGCTGGCTTTGCGTAAAAATATCGTTGCCATCTGGAGTACTGTAGTCATGGGTCATCGTCTGGCAATTGTTGAGATCAGTAGACGCGAAGCCCCCAGAAAAAAAAGACTCTAAACTGGTAAGTGAGCTGGCAGGGTTTTTATTCCGATAACGGTCAATTTGAACAAGCGAATTTCTCCACTTAGCCACCTCATTAGACTCACGACCACTGTCCCTGGTGCTGGAGAGGAAAATCACTACGGGTTGCGCGTATTCTTCAGCAATTAAACGCGCTCGCACGCTCTGTGCCGACAAGTAATCCTGTATCTGCTGATCAGATCTCAGACCATAAAACACGTCCGGAAACGCGGAAGCACTCCACCCTGCTGATGTAGTAGATTGGTAAACTCTACTGTCAGCAAACAAACTATCAATATCAGAAAGCAAGGCCTCTGCATGCAATCTGCTTTGTTTTTCAAGTCGGCGCTGGGCGGACGTCAACCCTAATTTTTCAAAGGTCGTTATCAATTCCAAAAGAGGCCCGAGAGCACGCTCGAAGTTCGCCACGCGATCTGCAATATCCATCTCGCGTCTATCAACTGTCAAATATTCGGTGACCGGCCTCTGAAACCCGCGCTCTTTAGCTTCTTGTATAACGGATAGCATAGCTCCTTGTAGCTGACTCAACGCAATAGCTTGAGCCAGATATTCTTGATCGCTTCGAGACGGCTCTTTCGAGAGATACGGGGTATTAAAGCGAGGTTTTGCGTAGTTAAAGTACTCGTCTGCATATCTCTGTGCGACGATTAAATCGCTCACAGACCAGAAAAATTGACCTGCGGTATCAGACCAATTCCTCACCTTCTGCTTAGAAAACTCCAACCCTTCGAGGGTATCGAAAAAGTCGAAAACCTGAGAGGTGCTGGGCTCTAAACGAGGTGAGAAGCTCGACCCGCCAAGGGCAAGCCCAGTGTATAGTCTCCCATCAACAGCCGAATTATCTCTTCTCATTTGATCTGAGGAGCGCTGGATGCAAATGTCATAAAAACTTTCAGGGTCAAAAAGTTTTTGTTCCATGGTTGGCACCGCATTTAAGGACACTGCACTGGAACTTAGCTTGGACAGTGCCCTTGAGCAAAAATCCATACCCTCGACAGCGCCATGCGACCTTTTGAGGTACCGATACCATCGTACGGCGCGTTGGTAGGCAGATTCGTCAACAGTAAATGAATCTACCGCCACACTTTGAAATTTTCGTAATTCAGCAAGAAAGTCCAACGGGGCAGCAATACTCGATATCTCGCTATCTAGAGCTTGTCGTGAGGCTTCATCTATTCCTTCACGCACCACTTGATAATCGAGAGGACCAACATCACATGACTCCGCAGCCGCAGCCGCATCCGGCAGCCAACGAGCCGACGCTATGGCGTAAGCATAAATATCATCATCAAGGGTCAGGCCATCAGGGGGGGATTTGCCATAGAGCGCACTAATCAACAAGTCAAACTCTAATATTAAGCCGGCACCGTCGTATTCCGAAGACTGCTCAACACTCGCAATACTATGAAAGCTGGCTAGATTCTGAGAGGCAACCTCTATTCGAGAAAGCCAATTCAGGAACCCCTCGTTACTTGTGCTACCAGCGATCTCTGAAAGCTCAAAAAACGCGTTGTTCAAATGTGAGCGAGCATCACATTCCATCTCAGGAAAAATTCTTTGCTCAAAAAGTGTCGTTCTGTAAAACGCCCCAATTGAGGAATCCAAAGACAAGACTTTCGAAACTGGCAACGGCCCGCAGCAGTAGAGGTTCTCAGCGTTGATGTCATCCATTTTTTGAAGTAACGGGGCAATCGCATCGTAATCCGACTTGTTGCTCCAAACGCTAAGAGCCTGATTTGTAGCCACTGCGATCTTTGAGCCTTTTTCGTAGCTTTTATACACGTCGGAACCAGACCAAAGCAGAAGAGCGACAAAGATCGTCACTGAGGCATACTGCAGGTTGCGTAAAAGCTTATCTGTTGAGAAGAGTTTATCGCGCAGCGGGAAGCCAACGCTGCCCTCTCGGAATATTTTTCTTTTAAAGAGCTCCTGTATAAACAAGTTCTTGGGTGCCCGCTGACCCGCAGGTTGGATCTCGCACACTGATAAATAAATCCCCCGCAGCATCGGGGGCGTGATGAGTTTTGGTGATGCAAAGACAGACTCGAAAAATCGCTCAACATCCGGTTCAAGGCTCGAAATACTCGCAGCGCCTACTAACAAGTCGCCGCTACCAACAGGGCACTCTGACTTAAGAGCGTTAGAAATCACACCGCTAAGCTGCTTTTTAAGCGCGATAAATGCCTCTTCCACCCACTCTGCTGAAAACACACTGTCTGGCAAATAAGGACTTGACCACCCTATGGTAGTCTCCGCTCCGGACAGTGAACAAACGACTTCAGATAATGAGCCCACGCCAGGCAGCGATTCACTGTCCTTGATGAGCAAGTAGATAGGGAGAGAGAACGGAATTTCCCGCTGAAAAGACCAAATTTGCTCTAAAAACCAATCATGCAGAGCATCGGTAGCACGCTGATCCAGTCCAGACAATTCATCTGCTGATACTGCAAGCACAATTCCGTCTAGCGGGCGCTCGGGTCGGCTGCGAATCAATTCAGGTATAAGCGACTTCGGGTCGTCATGCGCTAACAAACAGCCGTCAGTCAGAACTATACAATCTCCTACGACATCTCCAGTCGTGTTGTTTAGTTTTAAACGCTCGAGATAATCATTACCTAAATCGCTGAAAAGTTGTGAGCAATCCCCCTCTCTTTGCATAACGAGAAAGAGGGGAATGTCGTAGCGACGCTGCCTATCACCACTCAGCGCATCAATACCCCGAAAAAGCTCTCCGACAGCCTGGAATGGCTTGCTTTCTCCGTCAATCTCCTCAGAGGCCGACTTGCGTTTGAGAAAGTTAAATGAATCTTTACTGATCTTTACTGTTGCGATTGGCGCTGGCAAAAAGGGGATCTTAAACTTAATCACTTTCCCACTCGCCAAAACGACGAACAGCACCCCTACTACAACAAGAAACGCTAGTCCCAGCGCCATCCAACCGCCACCGAGAGCATCGATAATGTTGTAAAAGCTCTTCTGAATTAACTTGAAATTCATAGCTTACCCATTAACTCCCGAAAGAACGGATTGCACCCAAAAGTAAATAGCTATCCATGAAATCGAGACGCCCCCTAAAAGAGTGAAGAACGCTAGACGAAGTTTTTGCAACCATGCACCGACTGGGGCAAGGCGTTGTGGTGGTTCGTTATCTGGCGGGATGTATCCAAAACGATCTCCGTCAGCCCTCGAAGGATCGAGTAGCTCATCGCTAAGAGAGAGTAGATCGTTTCGCAGCGATGTATTCGTCGCAACCGATCCGTCAGTTATGGGACCAATTCCCAGCCAAAATATCTGAGCGTAAATTAGCGCCATACACCGAGACTCATTGTCATGCTGGCTTCGTTCTACGAGCGCGCGAGCTGCTTGCGGAAGCTTCCAACCAGCAATCCTGGTGCCGAAACACTCCCACTCACACAAATGCGAAAGCCAATAACTTCGTATCGCTTCCCTCGCGACTGACGAAGTAACACCCCAATCGGCTCTATAAATGAAATAATCGTCGCAATATGAGGCAAACACGTAGCAAATCTCTTTGCTTTCAGAGCTATCAGACAGCCTACTCGCCCTATTACAGGCATTAATAATGCGAGCCCGAAGTTTATTGAGACAAGTGTTAATGCGAGCAATTTCCTGCTCGTCAGCGGCAATCTCTGACTTGAACTCCTCCATTGCATTGAATAGAACGCTTAAAAGTTCAGTGAAACTGTCAATTAGAGGGTACGGGGAACGCACGATGATCTTACCGGCTCGCTAAAAAGCAAAAGATTGAAGATGGGTCGACAGAATTCCAATTTGAATCGGACCCGCGGATAAGCAAGTTTCCAAGGTTATCGTGCGGGAGATCCACTTCAACCAAAACCTCGTTCACCCCCTCTAGCAGTCCGAACTCTGAATATTCAACAACTCGTCGGCGCGAATATCCTATCGCACGACTTTGAACCAAATCTTCAAAGTCTACGTCTCCGCAGATTAGAGCTGATTCGGACCATGAGATTACCGCTTCTTTGGTCAAGTGATCCGGCACCGTAACAGACAAAACTAACGAATGCTGTAACTCGCGATCAGACAAGTTACACAACAAATAACCTGCCTCTGTTTCCTCAAACGCGAGTGCCTCGAAATCTAGCCGTATCCCTGCAATGACACCCTCGATAAAGTTAAGAATCTCATTGAATGAGTTGAGCAAATTGTTATGCAAGTAAGGCTTAAAAGACGGCACAACCAGATTTTCAGAAATCTCAGACAAGCCTGCCGCATATGAAAGAAGCGCAGAGTACACATCAAAAGGCGGAAGATCTGCATGAAGCTTACTCTCAAGAATCGGGAGATCTGCCGACAGCCGAAATACCTTGCGGCGCTGCTCATCTAAGCTCACTCGGCCCGAACGTCTCCCCATCACAATGTTTCGTATATGAGCCGCCTTTGTTCTTGCGTCGGTTATTACGGCAACGACCCTACTGACGAGTGTATCTGCCGAGCCTCTGTCGTACGAGAAACGTAAGATCGGTGGAATAAACGGTAATAGCTTGAAGGTGCCGTCTAATGATTTTTCAATTTGACAAATGGGGAAACCAACATGATTTGGCGACATATTCTCATTCAGGACAAGCCTCAGCACCGGCTGAATAACAACTACTTGCGCAAGACTTTCGGGGTTTGTTGCATCTGCTACGCTACCCTTGTTAACACTAGAGTAACGCTTGAGGTCACCGTCAAAGTCGCTGGCCGACTTTGGATTTTCTCTACAGATAGCAACACTTAGGAGTGTTGGATTATTCGGTGAAATACTCAACTCGTTCAACAAAATCGAAACACTCTCCACGCTAGATGAAGCCGTATCTTCTTGTAAACCACCAATCGACACGGGCGTTGCGTCGGGAAATATCCCTTCGAAACCGACCAATCGCAAAACACCCTCTGCCAGCATGGTTGTGTCGATTTCAATAGAACGCACTCCCCAAAAAAAGGGCCGTGAATTCATCATTGCAACCCTAGTAATTGCGTCGACATAGTTATCTGACAGGTGGAAATGTTGAGGGAGCAAAATCATCCCCTCAGTCCAATGAACTCGATTAGGCAGCTCAAAATTACTCAACATATTGGTTTACCCCCGAAAACAGCCTCGACCGGCCGGCTATTGGATTCCTGCCCCACCGCAGTCTCGCCGAGCACCGCCTCGCCGTCGGCAATACGTATCCATGGGGTTATAGATTGAGTCACATCAACCATTCCAATATCAGCTATGTAAACTAGGATTGCTTGGGCCAATAGGTGATCATCCGGTAGATCCGTGATCAACATACTGTATCCCATGGGTATTTCTAATCTCAGCACATCGATCTGAGATCCATAGGTCCTACAATACCCAAGTCGCTCAACAAACCACTGCTGGGCGGTAGCTGAGCTGAGGGCTGCGGCTGGAGCATCACCGTATGCAAAGACTATTTCCACCACCTCTGCTCTGGCAATAAATCCTTGATCAACCACTATGCCGATAGAACTGACCTTATTTGGCCCAAATCCCACGATCGCTTGTGACTTGGTTACTAAGTCTTTTGTTGCTCCAACAACACCACACCCGCAAAGGAGCAGAAACCCTGAGAGGAGCACTAGTCTGAAGATTCCGAGGATCATTATGTCAATGCCATTTGCTTTAAATTCGTCATTGTCAGCGTGGCTCCGACGCTATTTGGAATAAACCCATTTTGCACGGTCGGATCTAACCAACGAGTCACCGGCGCGCCGCCATAAAAAACCTTAAAACTACCGAATACATTCCGCGTTGCACTACAAAACATGTTGGAGATTAATCCGCCCGTTGGCGCAGCAATCTCACTGCCATTCGAAAACGGAGTGATTGTCAAAATGTTATGTGCTGGGAGGCCGCCAACAAAGATATTAAACACTGTCGGAACGGAGAAGCAGTTCATGGAAAGGTTAAATAATGGAATAGGAATCAGCCCGACCGGCGTCACGATTTTGTTGACACAGGGAAACGCGAAATTCATTGATGGCCCGAAATTAGTAATAAACATCGTCTTATCACCCCATATTTATTCTTTTTGCATCGATATGAAGGTCAGAACCGGCATTAATGATGTGATTCTCACTCTGCATAATCATACTTTCTTCAACAGTCACGCTAACATTCAGAGATTTTTGTATTACGTGACGTGCTGTAGTTACCATGTTGTCTCGCACGACCTCGAACATCGATAAACAAGCAACATAAAAATCACCGGTCCAACTGTTAATCTCTATATCTTTGAAGCTCGACAGAATCATCCCTCTCGACGATGCGATATCGATACCGGCGGCACTCACTACAAGACTGGCGTCACCAACGTCAATCGACAATGTGCTAGTCTCTCTTCTCTCAAGGACTGCGCATACCCAAGCGACCCCATCACTACTAAAGGTCATGACTTTGTCACCTACTTTTGGGTTAATAAGGCAGCTAACTGCGCGCTTGCAAGTGGTTCCTCCGTCATCCAGACACACCCCGGATTCAAGTTCAGCGATAAGTTCTGAGGCTTTTACCTCTGCGGGGGACATATACTTGTTGTCTATCTCAGAGCTTGGGTGGTTTTGAGGTGTTGTGAGGGCGTTCATGGTTGCATCCTTGCTAAATTCATACTCAATATTTTTTCGTCTAAACTTCGTCGGTTCTCGGCGTCAGTTCCAATGGTTTGCTTCTGTACTCTCGATAATATTTCAATCGCATCAGATCGATAAAAGTCACAATACGAGACGTCAGCATCCTTGGCGTCACTTTCAGACCAAGCTGAATTAGAAAAGTCCGACTGCACCAATCTCGCTCCTTTGAAAGTTGTTTTTTTGATAGTGGTACCACCATATCGGCTCTGTCGAGCATCCACAGAGTCGAAACTACTGTTTAGGACCTCGGCGAGCTCGAAATTAGCACCCAACAGCGTGCAGTAATCAAAGCAACAGTCATTTATCTGCGCGCTATTGAAAAAACATCCAGTCAATTCAGATCTTCGAAAATTTGTGAGACTAAGCTGAGCATTGCTAAAGTGACAGTACTTTACCTGAGCGTCTCGAAGATCCAATTGTGATAACGCTGCGCCATTAAACGTGCACTCCTGCAAATTTGACCCACGAAGATGCCCCCCCACCAGTCTAAGGTTCACCAACACGCACTTAGTAAGCTGCTTAGGGGCAAACTCTGCTGATGTCATGTCTCCATCAGTGAGCGCCAATCGATGTGCCGATATTTTCAAAAAGCATGCGTTTTCGTAACTGCAGTTCGTTAGGCTTGTTTCTTCGAACGAACAACCATTGAAGGACGCACTGAAAAAATCACAATCCACAAAGGTTGAGCGGGTAACTCTCAAATCATCCCAACTGGAATAACTTAAATTGCATTTTGCAAATGTCACTCTGGTCAACAAAAGAGAGCCCGTGAAGGCACTGCGAACAAATGTGCATTCATTAAAGACAGTTTTACCTAAAATGGCTCGACTCAAATCGCAGCCACTAAATTTGCATTGAGTAAATGCAGCACCAGAAAAGTTAATGTCAGCTAGATCACAACTTTCGAAGTTCACGTTGATAAATACTCGCCCGCTAAGGTCAAGATTCTTTCCCTGACCATACAGTTCGGTATCTTTAACAACGCCAGTAATGTTGAGTGCTGAAATATCCTCCAACTTCATCCGACGACCCTCTTTAACTTAGTGGGTAGGAGATCGCTCGTTTCGGAGAGGTCCGTATCTTCGAAGTTTATAGTTAATACGTCCGACTCTGCGAAGTTCACCTGCGCAAGCTCGCATCGGCTTAAGTCGGACCACTCTAAGGAACAGCGGTATAACGTTGAGTCGGATAGACAAGACTGCGAAAAATCTGAATACCCCAATAAGCATTCCTCCAACAGCACATTGTGCAATTCCGCCGCGCGGAGGGAACAGAGCCCCAAATCAACGCGCTTCATTACTACGTCTTTAAGCTCAATTCCCGTAGCCGTTGTGCCTCGCATACCGCACAACTCCAGTGCAGATGATTGAATCGTTCCAAGCGTAAAAAGTGTGTCTCCAGCAATCTGACAGCGAAATAGGCGACAGTTTGTGTATTTAGCTGCTTGCAAATCGGAATTCAAAAATAGTGTGCGTTCAAGCGTGCAGTCCGCTATCTGCAAGTGAGAAAGCGAGCAATCAGTGAAATTTACGGACGATAGTGCGGTATTTCTGATGTTACAGGTATCGAGTCTAGATCTAATTATGTTAAGCCTTTCGAGTTGAACATTCGAAAAGATAGACCCCGATAAATCACTGTCTATCAGCTGTACGCGAGACAATACGATACCGTCAAAGTTTGAGTTTATGAGTTTAGCGTTAGAGATTGTCGCCGGTGAGGACATTCTGCCTCGATCCAAGAAAACATCCTGTCCAAATGAAGAACTAAAATTGGCGCCGGAAAGATCGCACTCAATAAAACGCGCACTGTCGAGTTTTGCCCCAACAAATGAGCAGTTGGCAAGGCAGCAGTCTTTAAACTCAACACCTGACAAATCAGCACACTCGAAGATAGAGCCACGCCAATCACGCTGCTCAAAAGAGAAGTCTGAGAGGTCAGCCCCAGTCAAATCACGATTAAAGGTTTCGCCACCACTTTCTAGTAGGCTCTCCACAAATCTTCTTAATGATTCACCGGCCGCATCTTTATAGATGTAGGAATCTTTTCTTGGACTCAGCGCAACCGAGAGCCCCCCAAGCTTACGCTCATAGGCTTCCACCTCGGATATTGTCGCTTGATCGGGAATACCATCAATTGTTTTTTCGCTTCGCTCAGGCAGTTTTACCCTTCTCTTGGAGGCGTTATGTAGCGCCTGACCAACCACTTGGTCATCGCTTAATGGATATGTATCGGTAGTATCCGCCGGAGCATCAGCTTGCCGCTTTTTTTGTAGTTCATCGCTGGAGCGTTGCAAAGCACTCACAGACTGAAACAGGGGGACCAATGAGAAATCTCTACGTTTCTGCGCCTCGGGAGCTATGACTAACGCAGGATCGACTGGAGGGGGAGCATGTTGTTCGTCTAGGTCCTGCCCTGTTTTTTCCCTGTGTTTGGTTTTTGTTGCCTCCCACGCCTGCTGTTGAAGAGCATTCCTGCGATCGACCTCCCGCTCGTGCTCAGCCGATCGGGAAGTTTGCTCCGAAGCGGAAAGTCTAGGAGTCAGCTGAGAATCATCTAAAAGATGCTTAATCGCCTCTTTTTCATCAGTTCTGAGGCGGTAAACATTTTGATAGTGGCTGATAGGTCGGCACTCATCAGATGACCGCTCATAAGCAAGTAACAGAGCATCATAAGCAATCTGTGCCGCTGGTTTGTCCGTTTGAACAACGCCTTTGAATATTAATGCTCCGATATTCTTCTCAGGAAATAGCCACAGCGTTTCGGGGCTTTGTCTCACTTCCTCCAAAGTGTCACCTCTAACTACAAACGCTCTCGCAGCCATATCAGGGAGCTGGCTCATGAATACTTCTCTAGCCGGGCTACAGTTTTGTAGCGAAATAGCTTGGCCCGATTCCATATCACCAACGAACTGGTCCCTAGGCGCCATGTTAAATATGTGGAAGTCCAAATCTGTAGGTAGTGCTGGAAATTCTGTCTCCATGTGAGCTCGATCATAGACACTTGCAAAGTCAATCCGAGGCTTCCAAGAGGGATGTAATGGCCCAAATCCCGCCGGCTCTATTTCATGCTTCGGTGTTTTTAAATCTGCTCCCGGGTAGGTAACTGAGGGAAGCATAACTTCGACTTCCCCGTAATCCCCCTTCTGCATAGACCCTACACCTAGGGGATTTTTTTTGTTGTCCGCCCCACCAAAGGCGTGAGCCCAATCCAAAGGCATCGCAGTAAAACGAGTGGTCCGCGAGGGCTTAAAACCACCTAACCAACCAGTCTTCTGCCAGTGCCGGTAGCCTCTAACGTGAAGAGTTTTACTAACATTTGAAAAATTAACTGTTACGGATAGTTTCTCTACCTCACCACCCAACGAGCGCGCGTTTCCTACCAACAAAATTTCGCTGCTACCCTTTGGATATCCCTCGTCTAGGGGAGTTCCGGTGGGCAATTCAGGCAAAATTCGTTGCCAAGCATCCGCCTCAGGCACAATGGATGCGGGATTATCGAGAGCAAAAAATAAAATCGGTTTTATAGAGAACCAATGTTGTTCTCGGTATGTGTAAGTCCGATGAGTGAGAGACATGGTAAGCGGCTTAATGACTTTCATAACTCTATTTTTATCCCGACAATCATATTCACCGAGATGCTTGTCATTTTAACTGCTGGCGTATCCCCATTCTCCTCAACTTTGGTCCCTGGGCCAGTAACGCGAACTTCCATGGTGTCTGCGTCTATGTCTATCGACGTTTTCGGGCCAATCATATTGATCTCCACATGAGGACCTTTCACGTTCGTTTCCAAAGATGTTCCAGTTACGTGCGTCGCAACTGAAACGTCCGTAATAGTGTCGTCGATACTCACTCCCGTATAGCTTTCAGACAGCGATACTAATGTCGTATGAGACCCGTTTGATAGCTCTGTGAATGAAATTTGATTTGAGACCCCGGTATGGCTGATATCGCTACTTGCCCCAGTCATGTTGACTGCAGCTGACAGTCCAGTATTGTTACTGTTTAAAGCGGTTTCACTATTGTTTAAACTGGTCGCTGCCGATGTTTGTGTGACACTGTTAAAGGTTGGCCCAGTGATGACGCTTACGCTACTCTGATTCCCGCTTTGTTCTGACACCGAAGTGCTGTCGGAAAAATCGAAGCTCTCGGTGTTTTTTGAGCCATAAGAGAATTCGCGGTTCACTACATTGCCGTCGGTAAAACTATGACTTTCAGAATCCCCAATTTGTTTGTTACGTGAAAACGTATTGCCAAAGGTTTCTGATCTCGAATACTGTACGTAAACCGACGGGTTTATGCCCTCAGGATCGGACGCCAAGTCAGTTATCGCAACAGCATCCCCTCTCAAGCCCGTTACATTTACAGAATGAGCACGTGGGCTGATGGAAGCGTTAAATGAGGATGACTCGCCAAAAGATACGTCAGAATATTTTCCCACCGCGCTGCTGACCAACGAAACGGCGTCCGAGAAGCTAGCACCTGCATCAGCAGAGAAGCTTAGGCGTGCGCTATCTCCGAAATTCACAGAATATGAATCTCCCCAATTGGTGCTCTGCGAATACATACTTGGCATCGCACTCTTTGACCCGTGTGCTTCAAGGGTTTGCTGAATTTCTGGCACCTCGGTGTCGTCTCGAGAGCGTCCGATCAAAACAAAAGCGCCTATCTCCGGGACTGTTGTCATCGCTTGTGACAACGAAGCCCAAACCGGCGGACTGTCCTGAGGCGCAGTGGTAAACCTTACGTAAAGTCCGCGCCGCGGAAAGTCCTCGACCTTTTGGCCCACCCTAAAGACGCTTGTCTCGACAACCGGGAAGTCCGATTTCTTTAGATAAAGCTCAGACGATCCGACTGCGGGATAAGAGATTTCCTCTCCTTTTTTAGGAGATTCACAAACCACCGCCCAGACACCGTCACCTTGATCTGGGGGGCCGGGAAAGCCGTGTCCGTACCCATCCGCACTGTAGGAGGAAAACTTATTGCTGTAGCTGCCGGAAATATCAGCCGTATGTTCAACTGACGATAAAACAACTTTTAAATTATTTAGCTCAGGTCTGAGTGGTGCATCGGCCCCAGAGGGATAAGCTCTGCCCACTTCATAAGTTTCAGGAGAATCCGTTTGCCGATCTCTCACTGTAAAAGTATGACCTGCACGCAACTGGGGACAGGTGCTCGAACCATCGAAAGAAATGCGACTGCTTAGAAGTTGACGCTTTGTCTGTGATGCTCGCTCCTCAAGCTCCTCTTTCGACGCACCGTAACTCACTCTATGCATCGCCGTGATATTACCGGCGATGGTGAAAGGCTTTGAAAGCTTATTGAATTCAGCGGTAGCGAGGCTTTGCGACTCCCATACAGCGTGAGTATCTGCAAGTTGAGTCGATACAGCACTAGTGGTTAAGTTGTTAGTGTAAGTGAAGGCTGTAATTCGATCTTCGGTGTCAATGCCGTCTGTTGAGTATGACAGATATAATTCCAGCGAATTATCTGTACCCCAGGACTTAAGATCCTCATATGACGCATCGTCGCAAAACACGACAGTGTGACTGTCGGTTGTATGGATGAAGTAATAAAACAATCCTACTTTTTCTGACAGTCGGTGAATAAATTCGAAATCGCTTTCACCCGCCTGCAACCAGTCTTGATTCCGGTAGCGTGCCCGACTGGCATCCCGCAAGCGAAATTGACATTTAACCTTGTTAGTGTCGAGCAAAGCCTTGATAACTTGCTCGACCGTACCTTGGTGTATCCGATAGTCATTTTGATGCTGTAGCAGATTGATCTTCGGCTCCATCGTCAGTTGGTACTTGCCGCGATCCGCCATTCCAAATGAACTGATAATCCCATTGAAACAACTTACTGGACGTTGCTGGGGGTACTCCTTCAACAAATCCTCAGGCGTCTCAACCAAGCCGATAAAAACAGAGACTTCTGCTCCCATGAGAGACTCAAAGTTCAGCGATGTTTCGGCCACTGAATCGAGGTATTGGCCATACACTGAGCCAGCAGGTAAACCACTGGACGTATAATCATCAGCTCTAACGTCTAAAGAGAAACTGAAGGGCTGGGAAAACCCCTCCTTTCCTGAGAAGCGCTGCAGACGGAGCGTTTTGTAATCGAAACTAATATAGCTTTTCGAGTGAGGATATCGGATCAACATGTCCAAAGAGCAGCGGGGCTGATAGTCGGAAGAGGAGCCATCTTTAAGGTTTAGAGGCTCGCTTTCCACCACTGGACCAAGATTGCTTCTCCCTCGCTGCTTACTCGACTCATTCACTGAAGACCACCAAACGGACGCAGGCTGACGTGGCGGCGCACCACGAAGGATCGAGAGACGAAACTTGGTTCTAGATCGTCATCTAAGCCGAGCAAGCTAGAGCTCAGCATTACGTCACCCCCTAGCTTATGTTGATGTAATTTAGATTTGGGTAGTAGGATTCTGACGGTTACCGTGGGGACTGGGTCTGTTACGAGCAAAATCAATGAGCGAAGAGCTTGCGTCTCCGACCCACCGGGTAAAAGCTCGTTATATCGACAGAGATCTTTTGCGTACACTTCACATGTCAACCCAGCTGAAGCGTTCCAATAACGGCTTCCTAGGCTCTTTCCACACCCTAAGCGTGTTTCGCCATCAAGACGCGAATGAAGACTTGTTGGTGTCGAAATCCACTGTCCGGTTAAGGGTGATACCTCCACCTCCAGATCCAAGGCGTCCGCCAGCAACTGTTTAGTAGCCGCGTACCCCTTTCTGCGATTACCGATCAGCAGCGGATTGCGCCGCCAAAAACGTCCATATTGCTCCCGCACATCCTGAGGTACCTGGTCATCCTCCCAAATACCAGAAGTAGCTCGAAAAATTGAAAAAAATTGCTCATCTGCCACTGAGCCATCAAATAACATCGGGTCAAATGAGCTTTTAAACTGATAGAGCAATCCAAGAAATCTCTGATTAAACATATCCAGAAAATTTCTAGGGCTCTCATTGCCTCTTTGTGCTGCTCTGTGTACCTCCTCAAGAAATGCATCAGGGAGCGGGCTATGAAGGCCAGACAATTGAAACCCATTGACCGTAATCTTGGCGACTTCATCTGAGGTGCTTTCAGTGCCGGGTGAAAAATCAATGCTTTGGATAAAATTGGGCCTCATGGCAAGCGAGTTAGCCCCGGAAAACTTAATTTTTCGCCCCCCAGCAGAATCCTGCCATTTGCTTCGTAGCAGCCTCAGTGCCTGAAAAAAACTATAATCTTGGGACCAAGTTACTAGCCTGGCTAGGCTAGGATGTTTGTCCCTGCCCGCGGCTTCCATTTGTACACACTCCTTTCACCAATAAAAAGTTCCAATGATGCGAATGAATTTAGATGAGAGAACATAGACAGGTGCTCGAGTAGAATTCGTCCAAAAAGCATTGAACTTCCCTGGAACAATCTGGGATTCAATACCACCTCGTAGTGCAGGCCCATGTAGTAACCCCGCCAAGCATTTTGGCTAAATGGAATAACCGACTCAGAAACTGTTAATGACTCTATGCTCTTAATTTGTTGGACACCCTCTCTGTCACTTTCTCGAGTCGCCGCTATCAAGGTTGTTTGGAGCTGCTTAAGACCGGTTTCAGTATCGGAAATGGAGTGCCGTATTCGGGATGTGTTGCTAACCAATTGCCATAAGCTTTCTCGGCTATGAAGTTTTTGATCATAGGGAGTAGGCCTTGTCAGGAGCATACAATCGCCCAGAGGTGTTGTCTCTGTGGAGGTAAATCGCTGTCCAACCCTAAACTGCTCAGCCAACACCCCATTGCAGCAAAGGGCGTTTACGACCAAAGATACTCCGCCCTCCGATTCGAGTGACTCTCCAACGTCAAAGATGGATAAAAAAGTCTGGGGCGACGACCGATCTCCTGAGCTACTCTCGCCACGCTCCGAAATCCAATACAAATTAGAATCCATACCTTCGAAAAATTGCTCACGAAAATATGGTGTCAAGGGCTTTGTCGATCCGTCCGATTGAACACGAACTACCTTGTTGATCTTGTGGACTTGGGGCGCTAGCCGCTCTCCGCGATCTACCGCTACGGGATAGCGATATTCTTTTTCGGTAACGATTACCGGATCACATGCTCTCTCGAATAAGTTAACGACGGGAACACAGTTTAGCTTGAGCGATTTAGGTTCAAATATCAGAGACGAGGGAAAAACACTGTTGAACTGTAGCGAGATCGTAAAGCGATCCGTTCCAACGTCCGTCGCCTCTCCAAGATAAATATTTTGTAATCCAAAGATATCAAAAAAGAGAAACTTGCTGGGGAAAGCAAAATAATCTTCGAGTATGGAAGCACTCAAATCTTTATCATTCTCTGCGGCCAGCATGTTTTCTGTTTCATGAAAACCAGCCAATTGGACCGCATCAGCATCACGTGAGGCTAAGCAGCTGCCTAGCTCATTTGAAACGATAAAACCCGTAACGCTTGACGCCAAGAAATCATAAAACTCCGCAACATTTTGCTGTTCTAGGTCGATGTACACTCTTAAGGGCGAATCTAAGTCTAGATATCCGGCATGACTTGCCTCGATCATCCTGACATCTATGTCGAGTGTTGATCTGACGCCTTTACCGCTCGTGGACACGGCTCTTCGTAACGAAGTGGAGACATTTTGCCTTATCGCGACAATCTCTAAGGGCCTAACCACGGCATCGTAGGCGCAGCTGAAACGGCACTCTCTCAGTGCAGCAATATTACTGTGATTCGCAGGTATCCCCACAGGAGCAAAGCCATTAGCCGTGCTCAATGTGTAACCACTGGTAAGATCTACCTGACGTCCATCGACCTTGCATTGAACGATGGCCATTGAAGGTCTGGCGAGTAAGCTCGATGGCGCTAGCTCGTTCAGCAGCAAAGCCGGTAGTTTATTGGACTCACTGTCAAGCAGTGAGCGTAACCGAGCGGACATCCACGCGAACGACTGAAATAAGTGCTCAATGTGTGGGTCTCTAGAGACACCACTATCCAAGGAGAGCTCATTAGCAGCCTCCGGATGATTCCTGGAAAACTCCTTTGCCGATGAGCGCAGTTCCTCCAATTCGTCGGTATAATGTGACGCGAGGCGGCTCATTTTCAACGCCCAACTCGCAGAACTACGTCTCGATCAAAATCAAATGCTTCACCATCAACCATGGCAACACCCTGTACGGTTAAAGACAATTTCCCTACAGTCTGACCCTTCTTGGCCTCCACTATCACCCGCCGTAAACGAGGCTCACCGGAACTTACTGCACGCTGAATCTCGGCACACTTGACACGCAAAGCAGTGGGATCATCAAAATGTCCAATGCCGCGGTTAATACCAAACCCAAGGACACCTGGTGCCTGTGACCTTGGCCACATAAAAGCAGACCGCTGACTGCAGATGCGCTCAACCTCTTGAGCAATTTCAAGGAGGACCAAGGCTTTATAATCCTTGCTCCCAACATCCGATGCACCCGCCCATGGGTTACACAGTCGATCGAATAAAAATCGCACCTACAATCCGCTACGATACGGTTTGACGATTGCGGGTAACACTCCACTGATAAGCAACGCTGCCTGCCACCGACGCATCTGAAAGCTGGTGCGTGGCACTCCACGCAATATCCGTAAAATTCAAGGTGAGCTGTTCAGTCGCCATATCGTTAGGGTGTGACTGCGCCTGAACTGAAGAAATCATGCAGTTATACAAGGATATGGTCATTATCGAGCCTATTACGTTTTCATCGCCGTTTTGATTGGCGTTACGGCAAAGAAATATTTGAGTTGGCTCTTCACCATCGTCAATTGGCGTAGCCGACAAACAATATCGATATAAGACAGGGGAGATCCGATCTAAATACTTGACTATTGTTATGTCGTTTAGGTTTGGACGACCCGACGTCCGAGCAGTATTACTCACATCAGTGGTCATCTGCTGATGCATGCCCCAGTTACACGAGACAAGCTCAATACCACCTGAAATGTCTTCACCGCTGTCCAGTATGTCTCCATCTACGAGGCTCGCCGTTGTCTCTGCATTGAAAATATCTGAAGCGCCTGGCTTAAGAATTACTAAATCCATTACTCTATCCTCAATCTGTTATGGTCTTAGGATGGAAGGTCTGCAACCAACCGAATAGAGGCTGTGAGCTCTTCTAGTTGGAAATGTGGTCGTAAGAAAACGGTTGCTTTGTAGGCGCCAACACGGCCTTCCACCTCAACCACTTCGACCCTTGCCTCGCGAAGTGGATACTTCGCCTTTAAGGCTTGAGGGGCGCCATCGTCTAAAAGCACATACTGTACTATCCAATTGTTTAAATAATCTTGGACACTTTGCCGCGACATAAAAGTTCCAACTTGCTCGCGCATCATCACTTTGATGTAGTGAGCGAACCTCGACGCCGCAAGCATGTAAGGCAACATTGAAGACACTTCAGCGTTCTTATTGGCTGCATCGTTCAAGTACTGCTTGGCTTTATTAGTCGTCTGGCCCCCAAAAAACGCAGCCTTATCGGACCCTTTGCAGTGTGATATCGCCAAAAAACCAAGATCATTCAGTTCTTTTTCACGTCTATCCGTGATCGCAATCTGAGTTGGACAACTCAGGGTAATGTCACCACTTTCCGATTCGAATGTATACGAGGGCAAACCCTCGACTAACCCACCGCCCTCTACGCCTCGAATTGCAGCGGTCCATCCGTGTAGAGAGAACGCTTTGGTAATCACCCTGCCGAGAACATAAGCGGGATTGCCCCATAGCATTTTTTTTGCATCAACTTCTTTTAGTGTCTGCTCACATTCAACACCATACGAATTCTCAAACGTGCATGGCACCGGATTACCCGCTTTATCGGTTATTACATTACCTTCTTGATCCGTTTGCATGACCGTCGTAGCGACATCCTCGTCAAAATATAGACCGTCGACCGGATTATCGCGCTGATGGAAAGGTAGCCTCAACAGAACCTTGGGTAAGGTGAGAGTAACGTAACGCGAATCCTCACTTTCTCTAAATCCGCGCCACTTCGCCAGCTCAGCACTCTCAAAAATTTTCGATAAATCGGTTGGTTTATTGAGAGCATCAAAGTCATCAAGATCAAAGAGTCTCGAACCCCCACTTGAGATAAACGGGGCATGGGCTGCGGCTGCAACTTTGCTGATTCGCTCTATGAAAATGAGATCTCTCGCCGATCTACCGATCTCATAGTCACCGATTAAAAGGCTGTAGGGCTCTCCACCGAAGGTTCCATACTCCTCCTCGTAAACCAAGTTAAATAGTCCACTCTGATCAAAATCAACGGCTTTATCCAAATCCTTGTAGAGCTCGTCAAAAGTTGCGTCGAGGACTCGGACTTTGAGCCTTGAACTGGTTTCGGTGTTACTAACTAAATAGTGAAGTCCGCGCCACGATGCCTCTAAGGCCTGAAACTTGGGGTGATGGAGCACGTGATTTAGCTGGCGACTGATCGCCGCATCTTTCGCTGCAATCGCACCATTGACCCACCCTTGAACGTTTGGGGTAGTGCCACCATCGATAGCTCCACCGCTTCTGCCGACGAGCTCAGCAAAAAGCTCGTTGATAAGGACGATGGAATAGGCAGTCTGTTCAGGCTCGAGCACCATTTTTGTCGAATGCAAGATCGTTCCTAGTTCACTGCTCCCGCTCCGAGAACCTTCCGGGATTGCTTCCATGATCGCGTCATGCAGCGATTGCTCATCCGGTTGCGTTCGCGCTTCGCTTATGGCTTCAGCCGCGCCCCCCAGAACCTCAAGAACGGATTTCCGCTTATCCGTGTCCGTCAGTGCTTCCTCGATTGTCAAAATGAGCTTATCGTTCCCATCGGCCTTTGCTATGAAGTCTCGAAGTAAACTGCGCTGTGTGAAGAGCTCAGCAAGCTCCGGCACCTGAAGAACCACGTTTCTCGGATCTATATCGTCAAGCGCCGACGGGGCTAGAGATATATTCAATGCTGTTCCAGAGGCCTCTAGTGTATTGGGCACATTGAACTGTAGTAGAGGATTCAGAGACGCCAAGACCTTGTCAAAGTTATCGCGGTCAACGGAGATGAACTTCTTATCTCTGAGATTTCTAGCTCGACTGGTAGTGTCTCCGCTTAACGGAGCTAGTACTCCAACCACGAACGGTATTTCTCTCTTTCGCTGCGCTCCACCCGTCTCAACATCGTATGTGATGTGAACTCTCGGAGGTCTTTTCCCAGAGATTCTTTGCTGTGTGCTGTCAACCATTGATATTTCCCCTATTTCTAGGCTGCTTTAAAAACGAAGATTCACTTCGCTTTTCTGTAAAAATTCCGGCTACCTACTTTCGTTTTGATAACCTTCCCATCTCTAACCAAATACTCGAGAGCCCTTCGCACAGTGGGCATAGCATTATCTCTTCGTTGTCTCGCGACCCACCAATCTGTGATTCCCTCAACGGTGTCCCCGGCGCTGGCGCAAGAAAAAAAATGCTCGCTGATGTCCACAGCAACGGCCGCGACATCTGGGCCAACTTTTCCAACCCGATTGAGAACGATTCGGTTGCCTTTCGTAGTTGGCTTCGATGACTTACCTGTCGTTTTCTTAACCGCTTTGCTGTCGCGCATTTTTTACCTCTCAAGTTCACGGTTTATAAGTATCAAGCACCATGCCAATTTCGAAAAAAAAGCTTAAGTAATTGTATTTACTGATTTTTTTATAAATTACTTATGCACGATTCAACAGGATTGATGTGGCAAAAAAACCACACCCAAACACGAATTACAGCAACTTAACTAATACCCAGTGAACCACTCAGCTTGGTGGGGCAAAAAGTCCATATATGAGGCACTGTTGCCATAGTCTCTAAATCGTGCGATGTTATTCACATCGTTCAGCCCATGGCTCCTGCAAGCTAAAAAAAATAAAAATGTGATCGGAGTAATGAAGTTGGACCTATGAGCATTGTCTTCCAAACTTTTAACCGGGCAGAAGCAACGCACCGAGTGCACGTCACTCAGAATGTGGGCGAGGCGCATCTGTGTGTATTGATGACCAAAATCAGGGAGAGCAGGAAGCAAGAAGGGCTGTGGTTCATCACCGAAGATTGGTGTGAGGCATCTTCAAAAATATTCATAACTAACAAGGCTGATTCCCAGCTCTCGGTATTTTTCGTCCTTAGCAGAGCGCAGGCGGGTTGGAAAAAAGAAAGACCGACCATCAACCGGTTTTGAGCTAACGCTACAAAGGAAACGAAGTAATGAAGTAATAGGGACGGATCGTGAAAGTATTTCATTCTCAAGTAATGATTCTCGACGACAGCTGTGATGTTCAACTGGGCGAGGCTATTCACCAAGCCGCGAGTCGCCATGACCTTGAACTTTGCACGGAGACCTCACTACTCAAGTCATTGTCAAGGGCTCCTACTATCGTAATCTTGTTTAACCCTATATCTCCTCCATCAATCCGACCAAATCACATTGAGTATATTCACCTGCGAAACCCCGGGGATTTGAGCCTAGTAAGCACGGAGACGTTAGTAAGTGTTGCAGAGCAGAAAATATTGCAGCGTATGTCGCTGAAGAACCACAGGCTCAATAGCGTATTCTTTGAACGTTTCAATCTGGTGGGCGAATCTCGAGTCTTCACCCGAGCAATGAATCTAATTGAGCGCGCCGCTGACACAGATTCTCGCGTGATAATTGAGGGGGAGACGGGCACGGGTAAAGAGTCAGCAGCGCACGCTCTCCATGTGTTAAGTCCACGGGCATCGGGCCCCTTCGTACCTATCAACTGCGGTGCTCTTACTGACGACCTGATTCAGAGTGAGCTATTCGGCCACGTCAAGGGCGCATTCACGGGTGCCGTCGACAACAAACCTGGGCTTGTAGAGCTCGCGAATGGAGGAACGCTATTTCTCGATGAAATTGACAGTTTATCAACGCGTGCGCAAGTCAGCCTGTTAAGGTTCATACAAGACGGGGAATATCGTCCAGTAGGCTCAAGGAAAACGCAAACCTCAGATGTCCGAATCATAGGGGCTACGAACAAATCTCTGAGAACATTAGTAAGTAGAGGCAAATTTCGCGAAGACCTTTACTATCGGGTCAACGTTCTTAACGTCAAGCTGCCACCGATCCGTAATCGGGGGTCCGATGTCTTTCTCCTGAGCCAACAGATTTTAGCCAAAATAGCTCAAGTACTAGATCGCACTCCGAAGTATTTGGGAACAAATCTTATCGAGCACCTGCACAAAGCTGAGCTGAATGGAAATTACAGGGAGCTAGAGAGCTGCCTGTTACGGTGTTTTCTACTTTCGCCATCGGATGTTATGGACGACCCAACACTACTAAATGAAGAGGAAAGCGACTCCAGCGACTCAGCAGAGGATAGAATCCGTCCTTTCAGCTTAGAGAAAAACGCGGTGGTCGCTCGGTTCGAACGAGAGTACATACATCGGGCCCTGACGCAAACTGGAGGCAATGTCTCTAAGGCCGCAGCTCTTGCAAGGAAAGAGCGAAGGACGTTTACCCGGCTTATGGAAAAACATCGGTTCGAGAGACTAAGCTTCACTCGCGCAAAAAGTTAATTTCCAGGTCTCAGCAGTCGCCTTGATGCACTAGGTATTTCGCTTGTCTACGGTAGTCTGATACGCCGTCGTTACCTGCTCACGTGCGAACAGTAAAGTGCACGCTGTTCTCAAACGATTCCTCCATACTGAATGGTTTTTTACCAACCGTGTTGAACGGTTTATAAGTTTGCTTCAACCCTGGGGAAACCTTTAAAAAAAAAGGAGTTGACTATTGCCATAATATCAGGCGCTATTATATCGCACCCGGGCGCGGTGTTCCGTGCCCGCTGGAAATTCACAAGGACCTCGCCATGAGCTATTCCAGAAGATCACCATCGCAGCCTCAGAGCCACTTCGAGGCTGAAGCAGAACGAACATTCACGTCGGCACTAAGAAACGAGTCGCTCAAAGAAAGCATCAGAGCAACGCATCAGAGGAAATGGGGATCAGTAAAGAATTTTTTTGGCGTGAGCAATGCTCGAACCGAGACCATTCGACAGGCCCAGCAAATTGAAGATCAAACCGGTCAAACCCTGCAATCCCTGAGAGAGAGCAACGCTGGCGCCGCAGCAATAAGAGCCGCGGAGCGTGCCCATGGGGAGGCAATTTATAAACGAAAACTCCATACACACCTCACCACACACTTAAGTGAGTCACTCGGGAGTGACATCACAGACAAAAATAAGCAAGCGAGAACCGCAGGTGGTTACGGTACCGGACTGAGCAGAGGTGCCACCGTCGCCGGTGCAGCCGCTACGGTCTCGGCTGTGGTACCTGGCGGCCAAGGGGCCGCACCCGGCCTGGCCATAGGGAGCACTGTAATGCGTGGAGCATCTGCAGGCTCCCATGCAACAAGTGCAATCCTATACCATGACATAGAACAGAGTTTAGAAGGAAAGATAAATAACGCATCGCACGGCAGAAAGGGTTTCCTTACAGACTTTAGAGACTATGTACACGAGAAATTGGGAAGGAGGAAAGC
>LXNH01000058.1_pt1 | contig 23024 bp, 22 predicted proteins | sample 809111 | NCBI WGS metagenome assembly LXNH01 (sample SAMN04870528, study PRJNA318959) | seawater metagenome | biome: 00002010; material: water; isolation source: marine seawater | place: Greece: Milos, Mediterranean Sea | collected 2013-05-29 | depth 5-7 m
GCGTGGAAACCGGCGCGCATACGGTGAGCGATCCGGCCATGGGCGTGGCCGGCCGCTGAGCCGGCCCGGCGCCGGCCAGGCGGCCGGCGCCGGGCGATCCGTTACTGGAACATGCCGCTCTCGACACAGAACGTCACCAGTTCCTGGTCGGTCTGCACATTGAGCTTGCGCATGGCCGAGATCTTCTGGCCGCTGACCGTCTTGACGCTGCGCTTGAGGCTGTCGGCCACCTGCATCATCGATTCACCGCGGATGAAATGCCGCAGCACCTCGAATTCCTTGGGCGACAGGCTGTTGATGCGTTCGCCGATGAATTTGCTGCGCGCCGCCAGCGTGCCGTCGCGCTGAAAGCCCGGGGGATAGTACTTGCGTCCCAGTTGCAGTGCGTGCAGCGCGGTGACGATCTCGCCCAGGTTGTCGTGCTTGAACACCACCGCGTCGACGCCGGCGTCGTACAGCGCCGAGATGATCATGGGGTTCGAGACCATGGTCAGCACGACGACGCGCGTATCCGGATAGTGGCGCAGCAGGTACTTGATCAGGCGGATGCCGTCGCCGTATACCTCGTCGCCGGGCATGGAGTAGTCGGTAATGACAACCTCCGCCTGGTCGCGCGCCAACTGCTCGACCAACGCGGTCGGGCCGCCCAGCGTGGCGACGACGTCGAAGCTCAGGTCTTTGCGCAGCAGGTCGGTCATGGCCATCAATACGAGCGGATGGTCGTCGGCGATGACGATGCGGAGTCTTTGCATGCGAGGTGCAGTCAGTGGGGCCCGGTTGGGCATACGGCTCATTCTGCACCAGGATCCGGCCCTGAACCAGAATATTGCGCAGCCGGACGTAAGACCAAATCGTAGGTGCCGCGGCAGACGCCGGACATAAGAAGAATCTTAAAAAACAGGGACGCCGGCTCCGGACGGCAAAGGGCGCCCGCGGCTACGGGAGCGGTCCGGTCGAGCGGATGAATTGAGAATTTTCTTGTCCAGGCGCCCATTGCCGTTTGGCATCATCGTCGACTTACCCGCTCCAGTCTTCCAGCGTGCCGCGCCGCCGCCGGAATTGCGGCGCTCCCGCGCCGATACGAGGTTCCATGATGTTTCCCTCCACGCGCCGCCGCCGGCCGGCGTCCGTGGCACGGCTCCGCCATGCATGATGCCGTGCCGCCGTGGCCTGCGCGCGAAAACTCCCTGTTCCTGCGTTTCCAGCCGGTGTTCACGGCGCAGGGCCGGGTACACGAATACGCGGTGGCCGGCAGTCTCATGCCGTTGCGCAACGGCAGCGCGGGCCTGACCGCTCAGCGCAACCGCCTGCGGGCCGCCGCGGTGTTCGCCGCGCAATTCACCACGCCCATCGATATCTCCTTCGAACACGCCCTGGCCGCGCCCGACGGCGCCAGCCTGGCGCAACGCTTGTGCGCCGATCTGGATATCGGCCTGGCGCATGAGCTGCTCTGCTTTGGCGCGCCCGACGCGCTCACCTCGCCGCGCCTGTCCGGCCAACGGCTGGTCTTCGACCTACCCTTGCTGCGCCATCTGTCGCCGCACGCGCAGGCGTTGGCCGCTTATGACGATTTCCCGGCCGGCCTGCGCGCGCGCCTGCTGCCGGCCCGCGGAGGCGGCAAGGCGGCGGCCGGCGGCAGCCTGCGCGTCGAAGGCCTGACGGTCCGCGTCCCGTCGGGCTTGGGGGGCAATCGTGCCTTGCAGCGGCGATTCCTCAGCCTGCTCGGCTACGCCGCCGATGCCAGGTTGGCGGTGGTGGCCGATGGCATTGACGACATCCACGATTTCGTCTGGCTGCGCCCGCAAAGGGGCCTGCTGTTCCGGGGCACGGCATTGTCGGCGCCGCTCAGCGCGCAGTGCCTGGAGGTCTGGCTGCGCGCCGACGGCCAGGCCTGGCGTAGTTTCAATGCCTGTGTCGCGCCATCGGGCTGGGCCGAGCGCTAGGCTGCGGCCCCGCGCACGCGCCAGCGCGCGATCCTCCCGCGGCGCGGGCGCGCCACGGCCGCCGGGTCATTCGGACTGCAGGCGGCCCAGGATGAAGCCATCGACCGCGCTGCTGCGCCCGCGCCACAGCGTGGGCTGGCCCGCGATCGGCGTGCCGTCGGCGGTGAAGAACAGGGCATCGTCCAGGTGGATGTAGTTGGGCAGCGGCTCGGCCGGCTGCGGCAGCCGGAAGACATCGCCCAGTTCGGCCAGCGAGGTGCGCACCGACTGCCGGGCTTGCGGGTCCATGTCGGACAGGGAATCGGCGAAGGACGCGGCGAAGCGGTCGAAATACTCGGCGCCGGACACGATCGAGCCCGATACCAGCATGCCTCCCATTTGCAGCGTCACGCCGATGCTCTCGAGCTGGCCGCCGTTGTTCACCAGGTTCACCAGGAATTGCAGGAAGACGTCGGCCGGCGGCATGGGCAGGGCAGGGGTTTGGGGGTCGGCGGGGGTCGGTTCGAGACTCATGGCGGCGCATGCTCCGGAATAGGTGAAGGTGACACAAGATACTTGAACCCGGGGCGATGCGCACCGGGTGCAATCGGCGGATAAGCGAGGCGATCGGGCATCAGTCCATGGATTCGCCCGCGCCGCTCGCGGGGTAACGTGTGGACCATCGAGCTATTCACGCAAAGGCCGCGTCATGATCGTCCTGAACCCCTCGTCCGCCGCCGACCCGGCTGCCCCTCGCCATTCCGTGACCGGTACCGACAACGGCGCCTTCCGCGCCGCCTTCGCCGATGCGCGCCAGCGCGGCGCCTCGTCCCTGGGCGGTGGCGTGCAGGGCGCGACCCAGGCCGCGCCCTCCGCCGCCGAACAGGAGTTCATGGACTACGCGACCCTGTCATTGCAGGACAAGATGTTCTACGCCGCGCTCGCCGCGCTTGGCATTTCCAAGGAAGACTACGACGCCATGTCCGCGGCGGACAAATTGAAGATCGCCGACAAGGTCTCGCTGGTCATGCAGCAGTTGGCCAAGGCCGAGCTGGTCAAGCAGTCCGAACAGGCCGGTCAACCCGCCTGATTCCCTTCCGTTCGCGCCGCGTCCGCGGCGTGGCGGCGCAGCATGCGGTCGATGCGCTCGCCCGCCTGCCGCAGGCGCTGCACCAGCGCCGCCGGCGCCAGCACATCGAATTCCACATCCAGCGCCAGCAGCCAGTAGCTCAGCGCGTCCATTGACTGGCCCGCGCAGCACAACAGGCAGCGGCCGTCGTCCAGCGCTTCGAGTTCACCGGCCCAGGACGGAATGCGCGCCGCCATCGCCGCGCGTGGCGCGTGCAGGACGATGCGGGCCTGCTCGGTGTTGGCGCCCTGGCCCACCGAGCGCGCGACATAGCCGCGCAGGTCGCCGCCGTCCGGGGGCGGCCGCGGCCGGAAGTGCGTTCCCGGCGTGACCGCGCCACCGATACGGTCGAGCCGGAACGTACGCCAATCCTCGCGCGCCGGGTCCCAGGCCACCAGATACCAGCGCCAGCCCGTGTGCGCCAATCCCTGCGGTTCGACCTGGCGCGTGCTGGGCTGGCCGCGGCCATCCGTATAGTCGAAGCGCACTCGCAACTGGTCGCGGCAGGCGGCGGCCAGGGCGGCCAACAGGCTCGCATCCACCAGCGGCGTGTGGCGCGCCAGCGGCACCAGGGCCGAGCGCAATGCGTCCATTTTGTGGCGCAGCCGCGCGGGCATCACCTGTTCCAGCTTGACCAGCGCCCGCAGCGCGGCTTCCTCGATGCCGGCGACCGTGCCGGTGGCGGCGGTGCGCAAGGTGATCGCCACCGTCAGCGCTTCCTCGTCGTCCAGCAGTAAAGGAGGAAGCGCGTGCCCGGCGCGAAAAGCGTAGCCGCCCGCCACGCCGCTGCTGGCCTGGATCGGATAGCCCAGTTCGCGCAACCGTTCGATGTCGCGCCGCAGGGTGCGCGGGTGCACCTCGAGGGCTTGGGCGAGGTCCGCGCCGCTCCAGTGGCGGCGGGTTTGCAGCAGCGATAGCAGGCGCAGGAGGCGGTTGCTGGAGGTGAGCATGGGGGGGAACGATACCGGGTATCAAGGGCGGAAACTGTCCGCAATGGATTCTACAGTTCACCGTATCGCCGGCGGCCATGGGGTCGCGGCGCAACCCCCTTGAAACGGAGTCTGTTCCATGTCCATCGTCTTCTATTGGCACCCGCAGTCCAGTGCTTCCCCGATCGCCTCCGCCCTGGCCGAACTGCAAGTGCCGCACGAGCGCGTGAAGGTCGATATCCGTGCCGGCGAACAGCGCCGTCCCGAATTCCTGGCGATCAACCCGAACGGCAAGGTCCCCACGCTCACCGTGGACGGCGCGCCGCTGTTCGAGGCGCTGGCGATCCAGCTCTGGCTGGGCGAGCAATGGGGCGTCGAACGTGGCCTGTGGCCCGCCGCGGGCACGCCGCAACGGCTGGCGGCCATGTCCTGGTGCTCGTGGGTCTATGTTTCCTATGGCGCGGTGCTGTGGCGCCTGTTCCATGTCGGCCACGGCGAAGCGGGCCAGCGCGACCCGCGCCAGGCGGAACGGGCGCTGGCCGATCTGGATGCCTTGCTGGCGGTGTTGGACGGCCACCTGGCGCGCCAGCCCTGGATGCTGGGCGCCGACTACTCGCTGGCGGATCTGGTGGTGGGATCGGTGATCGGCTACAGCACGATGCTCGGGGCGCCGGTGGCGGCGCACCCGAAGGTACAGGCCTGGCTGGGCAAGGTGCAGGCCCGGCCGGCCATGCAGATCGACCGCTGACGCGGGCCGGCGCCTGCTCCGTTGCGCGACATGCCGGCGCCGCGCTACCAGCCCCAGCAGGTGCCGGCCGCCGGCTTGCCGCAGGCGCGGTAGTTGACCGCGAACCACAGCTTGCCGGCGCCACGCGGGCTGCCGTCGCCCTTGACGTCGTTGCGGGGCAGCTCTTCGAGCGTGTCGCGCGCGTTCTTGGTCGGCGAGCCGCCAGGCGCGCCGGGCACCAGCACGATGCGGCCGAGGCTGGCCGCCGTGCGATCCTCGAACACGAGGTCATTATCGGCCAGCGCCGTCATCTTCAGGGCGGCATTGCGCACCGCCGCCGCATAGCCGTCGTTGGCGCCGGTGGCGGCCAGCGCCGAACTCAGGGTACTGACCGTCAGGATCTGCGCCGGGGTCGAGGGCGCCATCATGGCGTATTGGTCCAGGTCCGGCAATTGGCCGCCGGCCACCTGGCGGCGCAGCCAGTCGCCCCACAGGAATTCGGCGAATTCCGGCAGATCGCCGTTGCTGTAGGCGATGTCGCGGGTGAAGTACACCAGCGAACGGTAGCGGTCTTCCTGCATGCCTCCGGCCTCCTGCGCATTGGCCATCCCCAGGCGCGTTGGCAACTGGTCCACCGTGATGGGCTGGTTCTGGCCATCGCGCAGCCAGGCCTTGCGTTCATCGACCATGCGTTGCCAGAACGCCGCGGCGCTGCCGATGCCGCTGTAGTTGGCGTCGACCTTGACCCACACCGGCAGCGTGGGGCCGCCGTCGGCGATCTCGCGCAGCGACGAAAAAGTGTGATGACCGTCGGTCAGGTACAGATTGCCGTCCCAGCCGACCACCACCGTTTTCAGGTGGGTCGGGTCGGCGCCCATGGCGGCGGTGCAGTGGAACGTGGCGGGTTGGTCCAGGCGCGCGGCCTGCGCTTCGGCTATCGAGGCAAAGGCCTGGGCGGTGGTGGCGCCCATGTCTTCGCAGTAGTCGCTGAATTTCTTGCCGACCGTGCGGTTCAGGTAGTCCAGCTGCTTGGCCGGATCGGCGGCCCAGGTGGCGCGATTGAAGTCGCCCTGCCAGCGGCCCAGCTTGTAGTAGATCTGGTCGTAGCCGATCGCGGCCTGGGTCGGGCGCAGCGCCTCGATGCGCACCTTGATCACATCGCCGGGCTTGGCCGCCAGGTAGGCCGGGTTGCGCGTATCCGCCGGCGGCGCCGGGTTTTCGGCCACGGGGCTGCCGCCCTCATCGTTGTCGCTGCCGTTGCATGCGGCCAGCATCAAGGGGAGCGCGGCCAAGGCCAATAGCCGCAGGACGGAACGCCAGGGAGGAGAGAGCGGACGAGGCATGGCGGGGGGAGACAGGCGCGGCATGGAGGCAGGAGCGTAGACCAGGGAAGTATCCAATGATGACAGCAACGTGTTGCGCATTGATGGCACCGCCCTGCCCGGGACAGGGGATAGGGGCGCGGGTGGCGCAATGCTAAGATCGCCGCCAATGACCGCGCCACCTGTCCAACCCTCGCTCGCCGCCGAATTGGCGGAGCTTGCCCGCACCCTGGGCAACGCCCATCGCCTGATCCTGCTGGAACACATCGCGCAGGGTGAACGTCCGGTCGAACGGCTGGCTGAACTGGCCGGGTTGTCGGTGGCCAATGCGTCGCAGCACCTGCAACAGTTGCGCCGGGCCGGATTCGTGGCGACCCGACGTGACGGCAAGCACGTGTATTACCGCCTGGGCACCGCGCCAATCGCCGGCCTGCTCAACGCGCTGGGCGCGGTGGCGCAGCACAATCGCGGCGAAATGCGGCGCCTGGTGGCCGACAGCCAGGACCGGCGCGACGGCCTCGAGGCCATCTCGCGCGACGAACTGCTGAGCCGGCTGGGCGAAGGCAGCATGACCCTGCTCGATGTCCGGCCCGCCGACGAGTTCGCGCAGGGGCACCTGCCCGGCGCCATCAATATTCCCGCGGACGAACTGCTCCAGCGGATCGGCGAATTGCCGGCCGACCATGAAATCGTGGCCTATTGCCGCGGGCCGTTCTGCGTGTTGTCTTCGGACGCCGTTACCGCGTTGCGCGCCCACGGCTTGCGCGCGCGGCGGTTGGACGCCGGATTTCCGGATTGGCGCGCCGAGGGCCTGCCGGAAGGGTGATCCCCAGACGGTAAGCCCCAGGCGGGTAAAGCCAAAACGGGGTGCGCCTGGACGCGCGCTTGCGACCCCGCGAATGCTGGCCGGCTTCCTAACCGCGCTCGCGCGCCAGCAGCAAACACCCGGCCACCGCCATCCACGCCAGGCTCAATGGCAGCGGCGTGTCGAACGGCAGCCAGGACGTGGCCGCCAGACCCAGGCCCAGCAGACTGTAGTAGGCCAGTCCGAACAGGGCGCCGGCGCGGCCCAGGCAATCGCCATAACGGCGCAGCGCCGGGCCCAGCAGGTTGGGTATCGCCAGCCCGTAGCCGGCGAACACCGGCAGGGCCGTGGCGGCCCACAGCCAGCCTGGCTGCGGCTGCCAGGCCATCGCCAGCGCCTGGGCCGTGGCGCCGAGGGCGACGCAGCGCAGGCCATGGCGGACCCGTCGCGCGGCGTTCGCCGTGGCCGGCAGCCGGCGGTTGGCGGCCGCGCCCAGGCAGCCGGCCAGCGCCACGCCCAGGCCCACCCAGCCGAAACCCAATCCGGGCAAGCGCCCCGTCATGAACGGCCCGGCGGCATAAAACGAAAACACCAGCAGGTTCAGGCCCGCCACCCGCAACACGGCCAGGCGCAACGCGGCGTCGCCCAGCATCCGGCGTGCCAGCGCGGCCAGCGCCACGGGCCCGGCCGGCGCCGGCCGGGTCTCGGCCCAGCGCCAGACGACCGCGCCCAGCAGCAGTGCCACGCCTGCCGCGATCGCCGCCAGCACGCCGGGATAGCCTCGCCAGTCGGCCAGCAATTGGCCGGTCAGCGGTCCGACCGCGGGCGACCATGCCAGCACCGCGCCCAGCGTGACGAAGTAATGGGTCAGCCGCTGGCCGTCCAGGCAATCGCGCAGCACGGTCTGCGTCACCACCGAACAGGCCGCCAGCCCCAGCGCCTGCACGAAGCGCCCGGCCAGCAACCACGGATAGCTCGGCGCCGCCAGCGCGCCCAGCGTGCCCGCCAAGCCGACGGCCAGCCCCGCCAGCATCGCCGGGCGGCGGCCGCGGGTGTCGGCCAGATGGCCCCACAGCAACACCCCGGCGGCAAAGCCGACGAAGAAGACGCCCATGACCGGCTGGGTGGCGGCGGGATCCAGGCGCCAGTGGCGCGCCAGGTCGGGCAGGGCCGGGGCGAGGATGGTTTCGGCGATCTGTGGCAGCGCCAGCAGCGCGATGACGAGCCACGGCGGCGGCAGGGCGCCCGTGGTGCAAGAGGATGAGGAGGAGAAGGAGGAAGGGGAAGCCATGATGCCGCCGTCACGCAAAAAGACGCTAGCGTAGGCGCGCCACGGCATGCAGAATCACGATATTCAGCCATAAAACATCGCCAACCAGACATGCCCGTCTACCCACCCGCCGCCGTCGAGGATCCGGATCTCGTGGCCTGCCCTGTCGTGGGCATGGCGATCGACACGCGCGCGCACGCCTCGGATTGGCATACCCACCGGCGCGCGCAATTGCTGTATCAGGCCGAGGGAGGCGTGACCCTCTATCTGGACGACCGGGTGGGACAGCTGGCGCCGCTGCAGGCGGCCTGGCTGCCGGCCGGCTGCCGGCATCGCACGGTGATGCAAGGCTCGTTCGCCTATCGCAGCCTGTATTTCGATGTCGGCGTCTATCCCGGCCTGCCGCGGGAGCCCGGAATCCTCGACGTCAATCCGCTCCTGCGCGAGATGATCCTGCGCGTGACGCAATGGCCCTCGAACCAAGCCCTGGACGCGCCGCGCCAGCGCCTGGTGCGCACGTTGCTGGATGAACTGAGGGCGGCGCCGGCGACGCCGTTGCATTTGCCGATGCCGCGCGACCGGCGGCTGCTGCCCATCGCGCGCGAACTGCTGGCGAATCCGGCCTGCCCGCTGTCGATCGACGATTGGGGAGGGCGGGTCGGCGCCAGCGAGCGGACGCTGGCGCGGCTGTTCCTGGCGGAAACCGGCCTGTCCTTCACCCGCTGGCGCACGCAATGCCGGCTGCTGATGGCGCGGGCGCGGCTGGCCGAGGGCGCGTCGGTGACGGCGGTGGCGCATGCCATGGGCTATGCCAGCGACAGCGCCTTCATCGCCATGTACCGGCGCGCCTACGGTGAACCGCCGGGGCGCCGGCAGCGCCGGCGCGAGCCTTCGTCTTAGAACACGTGGCGGATGCCGACACCGGCCGCGGTGCTCTTGAGGCCGTCGATGAACGCGTAGTCCTTGCCGTATGAGCCATAGGCGTACAGGTTGGTGCGCTTGGACAGGTCGTAGGTATAGCCCACGCTCCAGACGTTCATGTTGGCATCGCCGCCGGTCAGGCGGTCGTTGGACGGCGAAACGTGCTGCCACGACGCGAACAGGCTGCTGGCGCCGCTGAGCGGCAGCGTCGCGCCCAGCATGTAGGCGTTGGCCTTGAAGCCGTCGACGTAGCGGTTGGTGCCGAATTCATCGCTGAACGGCGTGCCGGCCGGCAGGTCCTGGCCGACGAACCAGCCATCGGTGGTGCGGCCATAGGCGGCGGCCAGCTTCACCACTTCCAGGTCGTACGAAGCGCCCACGGCATACTGGCGCGGCGTGGCATCGTGGTCGATCGACGCGCGGTTCGAACCATTGAGCTGGTCGTAGGTCAGCGTGACATTCACCGGGCCTTCGACATAGCGCAGGCCGGCGGTGATGCCGCGCGAGTTGTCGGCGGTGCGGAAACGGGTTTCGTCGCTATTGGTATCGTCGACGTTGAAGGAATAGCCCGCGGCGAACTGGAAGCCGCTCATCGAGGGGCTGCGGTACATCACCATGTTGTCCCAGCGCATGGTGTTGGCCGCGCTGAAACCCAGGCCCATGTTCGATTGGGTGTAGCTGGTATAGAAGGGGTCAATGTCGGCCAGGTAGTTCGAGCCCACCGTGGCCTGGCGGCCGAACTCGATCGTGCCCCAGGCGTCGTTGGCCAGCCCGATGGTGGCCTGGCGACCGAACAGGCGGCCGCTCTGGCCGCGGGTGCCATTGCCCGAATCGAAGCCGCTTTCCAGCTTGAACTCGGCGCGCAGGCCATCGCCCAGGTCTTCGGATCCGCGCAGGCCCCAGCGGGAGCCGGCCTGGATGCCGTTGATCATGCCGAGCTTGCTGCCGTCATAACCATTGCCCTTGATCTTGTTGTAGCCAATGCCGGTGTCGATGACACCATAGAGAGTGACTGACGGTTCTGCCTGAGCGATGCCTGCAAAAGTGGTCAACATTGCGGCTGCGAGCAGCGTCTTCTTCATCCGTGGAACTCCTGTTGTGAAGAGAAAAAACAAAGGGAACAGCACGTCAGGCAAGATGCCGATTGCTGTCCCCAGATTTCATTGTAGGTCAAAAATCCTTATTTTCTGGCAAAACGCATGAAATTCTCGCTACTTTGATCGGCTGGGCGAGGAGCCGAATCACAAGCACCTCGCGATCCGAAAGCCCAGGCCGCACCCGGGAAGGATCGGGAAAAAAAACGCCGTCACGGACAGAGGCGTCCGTGACGGCGTTTTGGCGGCGTGGTGCCGGCGGTGCCGGCGCCGCAAGCGGGTTTAGAAGCGGTGGTGGATACCGACGCCGCCAGCAGTGCTATTGAGGCCGTCGACCAGCAGGTAGTTCTTGCCGTACGAGCCATAGGCATACAGGCTGGTGCGCTTGGACAGGTCGTAGGTATAGCCCACGCTCCAGACGTTCATCTTGGGATCGTCACTGTCGGTGGAGGCAAGATGTTGCCACGAACCAAACAGGCTGCCTGCGCCACCCAGCGGCAGCGTGGCGCCGAGCATGTAGGAGTTGGCCTTGAAGCCGTCGCTGTAGAGGTAGGCTCCGGAGTTTTCGTTGAGCGAGCCCACCGGCAGATCCTGCATGACGAACAAGCCGTTGGTCGTGCGCGCGTAGGCGGCAGCCAGCTTCACGACTTCCAGATCGTACGAGATGCCCAGCGCGTATTGGCGCGGCGTGATGTCGTGGTTGAATTCGGTGGGGGTGCCGTTGATGGTGCGTTCGCGGCCGTTTGCGGCGATGTCGCGAGCCTGATTCGAACTGCTCAGTTGGTCATAGGTCATCGACACATTCAACGGGCCGTTGACATAGCGCAGGCCCGCCGTGATGCCACGCGCATTGTCGGCGGTGCGGAAGCCGCTCTGGTTCGCGTCCGTGCTGTCGGCGTTGAAGGAATAGCCCACCGCGAACTGGAAGCCGTCGGTCCAGGGGCTGCGGTACATGATCATGTTGTCCCAACGCATGGTGTTGGCTGCGCTGAAGGTCGTACCGATGTTGGCCTGGGTGAAGCTGGTGTAGAAGGGATCGATTTCTGCCAGGAAGTTGCCGCTGAGGGTGGTCTGGCGGCCGAATTCCAGGGAGCCCCAGCTATCGTTGGCCAGGCCGACGGTGGCCTGGCGGTTGAACAGGCGGCTCTGCTGCGACTGGCCGTTGCCCGAGTCGAAGCCGCTTTCGACCGTGAACATGGCGCGCAGGCCGTCGCCCAGATCCTCGGAGCCCTTCAGGCCCCAGCGCGAACCGCCCTGGATGCCATTGATCATGCCGACCCTGCTACCGCTCAAGTCGACGTCACGGCTCACGCCGGTATCGTCCATCATGGACGTGTGGCCGGAGATTTTGTTGTAGCCGATGCCGGTGTCAACGACGCCGTACAGCGTGACCGACGTCTCGGCTTGGGCGGCGCCGGCGAACGAGGCCAGGATGGCGGCGACAAGCAGGTTTTTTTTCATCGCGGGAACTCCTAGAGTTTTTAGGGAAGCCGAAGAACATGCCGCCGGGCGTGGTGCGCGGGGTGGTTTCGATGGCCTGTGTGGATTGCACTGGGCCATTCTCCGGTAGCTTCGGCCGACGCTCTGTGATCCGCAGGCGTTCTAGGACGTATCTGAGACGAGTTCGCCACAGGCGACGAACAGCCGCACGCCTAGCGCCGTTTGGGCCGCGATAGGTGGGTATGCAGAGGGGAGGGCGGCGAGAGGGCTCGCCGCAGGCGGACACTCGCGGCCGCTGGCCGCGAGGGCAGGGATCAGCGGCGCGCGCGCAGCCGCCGTTCTTCGCGCACCACGATGCCGGCGCCGACGATGATCATCGCGGCCAGGGCATACCAGGTGATGGCATAGACCAGGTGATTGTTGGGAAAGGTCAGCGTCGTCAGGCCGCCGACCGGGGCCTGCGCCGGATCGCGGACGGCGCCGGGGGCGGCGTCGGCGTCAATGAAGTACGGCGCCACCGCGCCCAGCCCGCGCGCCTGGGCGATGGCCGGCAGGTCGCGCGAATACCAGAGGTTGGCGGCCGGATCGTTGTTGCGCAGGAAGCCGTTGCCCGGCTCGCCCATGCGCAGCAGGCCCTCGACCTTGACCGGCGCGGCCTCGGCCCCGGGCGGGGCGCCGGCGGCATGGCGCTTGCGCCATTCGGGCAGCACGAAGCCGCGGTTGACCAGCACCGTGCCGCCGCCGTCCGCCCGTTGCAGCGGCGTCATGACCCAGTAGCCGCTGCCCAGTTCGGTGGCGGCCTGCACCAGCGTCTGCTTGTCGTATAGGTAAGTGCCGCTGGCCGATACGCGGCGGTATTCGGCATTGTCGGACGTCAGCGCCGGCCAGTCGGCGCGGGCCGGCGCGGGCACGGCGGGCGCATGGGCGCGCTGGTCCACCTGCGCGATCAGGTTCTGCTTCCAGGCCAGGCGGTGCACCTGCCAGGTACCGAGGGCGCACAGGCCCGCGAACAGCGCGGCTGCCGTCACGCCCAGGATGACCAGGGTGGTTGCGCTGCGAGGGTTGCGGGGGGTGTCGCCGGAATGCGTAGAGTCTTTTGTTGCCGCCATCACGTCAGGGCATATTCCGCATGTCGTGGATCGACATGGGCATCATGTTGGAGTTCAAGTGGTACATGATCCAGATGGATCCGCTGAGCGTGATCACGACCAGCACCAGCGTGAATATTAACGCCAACATGTTCCAGCCGTTTTCGGACCTGGCATCCATGTGCAGGAAATAGACGATGTGCACCACGATCTGGACCGCCGCGAACGCCAGGATGATCAGCGCCGTGGTGCGCGAGCTCTCGAATACCCGGTCCATCACCAGCCAGAACGGGATGGCGGTCAGGATGGCCGCCAGGATGAAGCCGGTGACGTAGCTTTTCAGGGTGCCATGGGCGGCGCCGTCGTCGTCGTCGTGATGGCCGTGATCGTGGCCGTGGCCGGCAGCATCGGCATGGGCGTTCATGGCAGCACTCCCATCAGGTAGACAAAGGTGAACACGCCGACCCAGATCAGGTCCAGGAAGTGCCAGAACATCGACAGGCACATCAGCCGGCGGCGGTTTTCGGGAATCAGGCCGTGCACGCGCACCTGCACCATCATCGTCACCAGCCAGACGATGCCGAACGTGACGTGCAGCCCGTGCGTGCCCACCAGGGTGAAGAACGACGACAGGAAGGCGCTGCGCTGCGGTCCGGCGCCGATGTGGATCAGATGCGCGAACTCATACAGTTCCAGTGACAGGAAGCCCAGCCCCAGCAGGCCGGTGACCGCCAGCCAGGCCTGCGTGGCGCCGACCCGGTTGCGCCGCATTTCCAGCATGGCGAAACCGTAGGTGATGGAGGACAGCAGCAGCAGCGAGGTGTTGACCGCCACCAGCGGCAGATCGAACAGATCGGCGCCGGACGGCCCGGCCGCATAGCTGCGCCCCAGCACGCCATAGGTGGCGAACAGGCAGGCGAAGATGAGGCAGTCGCTCATCAGGTAGACCCAGAAGCCCAGCAGCGTGCCGTTTTTCGGGTGGTGTTCGCCAGCCACGTGGAACACGGGCTCGGCGGGCGGCGCGCTGCCGCCGGGCAGGGTGGGGGCCAGGGTATCAGACATGTTTCGCCAACAGTTGGGTGCGGGCGGCCTCCGTGCGCACGACCTCGTCGGCCGGCACGTAGTACTCGCGTTGGTAGTTGAAGGTATGGACGATGGCCACGATGATCAGCGCGGCGAACGACAGCACCGCCAGCGGCCACATATGCCAGATCAGCGCGAAGCCCATGACCACGCTGATCCCCGCCAGCACGATGCCGGCCCAGGTGTTCTTGGGCATGTGGATGGGGATGAAGCCGCTCTGCGGACGCTGGTAGCCGTGCTGTTTCATCTGCCACCAGGCGTCCTGGTCATGCACCCGCGGCGTGAAGGCGAAGTTGTAGCTGGGCGGCGGCGAGGAGGTCGACCATTCCAGCGTGCGGCCGTCCCATGGATCGCCGCTGTCGTCGCGCAGCGCTTCCCGGCGGCGGTAGCTGACCACCAGCTGGATCAGGAAGCAGGCGATGCCGATGGCGATCAGGAAGGCGCCGAACGCGGCCACCTGGAACCAGATCTGCAGCGACATGTCCTCGAAGTGGTTCAGGCGCCGCGTCACGCCCATCAGCCCCAGCACGTACAGCGGCATGAAGGCGAAATAGAAGCCCACCAGCCAGAACCAGAACGAGCATTTGCCCCAGAACGGGTCGAGCTTGTAGCCGAATGCCTTGGGGAACCAGTAGGTGATGCCGGCCATCAGGCCGAACAGCACGCCGCCGATGATGACGTTGTGGAAGTGGGCGATCAGGAACAGGCTGTTGTGTAGCGCGAAGTCGGCCGGCGGCACCGCCAGCAGCACGCCGGTCATGCCGCCGATCACGAAGGTGACCATGAAGCCCATGGTCCACAGCATCGGCACCTCGAAGCGGATGCGGCCGCGGTACATGGTGAACAGCCAGTTGAAGATCTTGGCCCCGGTCGGGATCGAGATGATCATGGTGGTGATGCCGAAGAACGAGTTCACGCTGGCCCCGGAACCCATGGTGAAGAAGTGGTGCAGCCACACCAGGTACGACAGCACCGTGATCACCACCGTGGCGTAGACCATCGACGCATAGCCGAACAGGCGCTTGCGGCAGAAGGTGGCGACCACCTCCGAGAAGATGCCGAAGGCCGGCAGGATCAGGATGTAGACCTCGGGGTGGCCCCAGATCCAGATCAGGTTCACGTACATCATGGCGTTGCCGCCGAAGTCGGCCGTGAAGAAGTTGGTGCCGACATAGCGGTCCATCGACAGCAGCGCCAGCACCGCCGTCAACACCGGGAACGCCGCCACGATCAGCACGTTGGTGCACAGCGCGGTCCAGGTGAAGATCGGCATGCGCATCAGCGACATGCCGGGCGCGCGCATCTTGACGATGGTGACCAGCAGGTTCACGCCCGACAATAGCGTGCCGACCCCGGCTATCTGCAGGGCCCATATGTAGTAATCGACCCCCACGTCCGGACTCTGCGCGATGCCCGACAGCGGTGGATACGCCAGCCAGCCGGTGCGCGCGAATTCGCCGACGAACAGCGACATCATCACCAGCACCACGCCGCCGGTGGTCATCCAGAAGCTGAAATTGTTCAGGAACGGAAAGGCCACGTCGCGCGCGCCGATCTGCAGCGGCACCACGTAATTCATCAACCCCGTGACCAGCGGCATCGCCACGAAGAAGATCATGATGACGCCGTGCGCCGTGAAGATCTGGTCGTAATGGTGCGGCGGCAGGTAGCCGGTGGAATCGCCGAAGGCCACGGCCTGCTGCAGCCGCATCATGATGGCGTCGGCGAAGCCGCGCAGCAGCATCACCAGCCCCAGGACCATGTACATGATGCCGATCTTCTTGTGGTCGATGCTGGTGAACCACTCATGCCACAGGTAGCCCCACTTGCGGTAGTAGGTAATGGCGCCCAGCACCACGATGCCGCCGATGGCCACCATCACGAAGGTGGCCAGCAGGATCGGCTCGTGGAAGGGGATGGCGTCCCAGGTCAGGCGACCGAAGATCAGCTTGGTGAGGTCGGGTTGATCAGTCATCTCGGTTTCCAGGGTGAAGACCTTGGTTTCACGCAATGCGCCGCTGCTCCGGCGCAACCCCTACAACGTCAGATCCGCCGTCGACGTGCACATGGCGCCGACATACTTGCGCGGCGGCGCGCCGGCCAGGCCGAGGCGCTCGCGCGTGGCCTCGTCCAGGCTGGCGATGTTGCGCGCGCCGGGAATGCCCAGGCCGCCGCGGGCGTCGATCGCCATGGCGTCACTCATGCACATGCGGTTCGGCTCCACGCAGCGGTTGACGATGGCGTCGAACAGGCCGGGGGCGACGCTGGCGTAGCGCTGCACCGGATTGCGTTCGCTCGGCTGTTCCAGTTTCAGGTAGGTGTCGCGGCCCAGCGTGGCGCCGGAGGCGCGGGCGTCGGCGATCCATTTGTCGAAGCCCTGCTGGTCCAGGCCATGGAAGCGAAAGCGCATGCCGGAAAAGCCCGCGCCGCTGTAGTTGGCGGACAGCCCTTCGTATTCGCCGGGGTGGTTGATGACGGCGTGCAGCGTGGTCTGCATGCCCGGCATGGCGTAGATCTGGCCGGCCAGCGCCGGGATGAAGAAGGAGTTCATCACCGTGGACGAGGTGATCTTGAACTGGATCGGGCGATCGACGGGGGCCGCCATTTCATTGACCGCGGCCACGCCCTGCTCGGGATACAGGAACAGCCATTTCCAGTCGAGCGCCACGACTTCGACCACCAGCGGCTTGGTGCCGGGCGGCACCTCGCGGCCTTCGGACAGCCGCGCCAGGGGGCGGTAGGGGTCGAGCTGGTGGGTGCTGACCCAGGTGAGCGCGCCCAGCGCGATGATGATCAACAGCGGCGCGGCCCAGATCAGCAGCTCCAGCACCGTGGAGTGGTGCCAGTCGGGGTCGTAGTGCGCATCGCGATTGCTGGCGCGATAGCGCCACGCGAACAGGAAGGTCAGGCAGATCACCGGCACGATAATGAGCAGCATCAGGCCGGTGGAAATGATGATGAGGTTGCGCTGCTGCAGCGCGATATCGCCCGATGGGGAGAGCAATACCGCATTGCATCCGGAGAGCAATGGCAGGGCGGCAAACAGGAACAATCCGCGGAGCCTTGGGAAAGACGGCATGGCCATACCCCGAAACGTAACCGTGGGAGTTAAACGCAACACTACGCTGGAAGCCGCGAAAAATCTAGGGTAAAAAGAGCAAAAGTATGCACGCGTAGGTGTGCGGGGCAGGGCTGGCCGCCAGCGCGGCACGGCACGCGAGTCCCGGCCGCATGTGCGTACGAGTGTGTTGCAAATTCGTAGACAAGGCGTTGTTCAAACATCCTTTCAGCGAGCACTCACATGGCGACCACCACGCATTATCCCGGCCACGCCTCCGCTTTGCCGGGCCAGGGCGCGACAGGCGCAACCGGCAGCCACGCCAAGGTGGCGCCCGGAGAGATCGCGGTGGGGGTCGTGATCGGACGCGCCTCCGAATACTTCGACTTCTTCGTTTTCGGCATCGCCTGCGTGCTGGTGTTTCCACGGGTGTTCTTTCCGTTCGAACCGCAGCTTGAAGGCACGCTGTGGGCCTTCGTCATCTTCTCGTTCGCGTTCATCGCGCGGCCCATCGGCACCGCGGTATCGATGGCGATCCAGCGGCGCTGGGGGCGCGGCACCAAGCTCACCATTGCGCTGTTCCTGCTCGGCACCGCCACGGTCGGCATGGCCTTCCTGCCGGGCTACAACGCCATCGGCTCGCACGCCATCGTGCTGCTGGCGGTGTTCCGCTGCCTGCAGGGGCTGGCCTTCGGCGGTTCCTGGGACGGGTTGCCTTCATTGCTGGCGCTGAACGCGCCGCCCAAGCGCCGCGGCTGGTACGCGATGCTGGGCCAGCTGGGCGCGCCCATCGGCTTCATGATCGCCAGCGCGCTGTTCCTGTTCCTGCATGTGACACTGACCGAGGCCGACTTCCTCGACTGGGGTTGGCGCTATCCCTTTTTCGTGGCCTTTGCCATCAACGTGGTGGCGCTGTTCGCGCGGCTGCGGCTGGTGCTGACCGAGGAATACACGCAACTGCTCGAAGAGGGCGAACTGGAGCCCATCAGCACTGGCCAGATGGTGCGCGAGCAGGGCTACAACCTGTTCCTGGGCGCGTTCGCGGCGCTGGCCAGTTATGCGTTGTTCCACCTGGTGACGGTGTTTCCGCTGTCGTGGATCGCGGTCAGCGCCACGCAACAGATTCCCGATGTGCTGATCGTGCAGATCATCGGCGCGGGCGTGGGCATCGTGGGCACCATCGCCTCGGGCTGGATCGCCGACCGCATCGGCCGGCGCACCACGCTGGGCGTGCTGGCCGCGCTGATCGGCGTGTTCGCACTGTTCGCGCCGTGGCTGCTGGGCGGCGGCCCCAAGGCGCAGGACGCCTTCATTCTGATCGGTTTCGCGCTGCTGGGGCTGTCCTATGGCCAGGCCTCCGGCACGGTGACGGCCAACTTCAGCAAACGCTTCCGCTACACCGGCGCGGCGCTGACCACCGACATGGCCTGGCTCATCGGCGCGGCTTTCGCGCCGCTGGTGGCGCTGGGGCTGTCCGCGCGTTTCGGGCTGGTGGCGGTCAGCATCTACCTGCTGTCCGGCACCGCCTGCACGCTGCTGGCCCTGCGCATCAACAAGGCGCTGGAGACGCGCGACTGACGGACCGATGAGGGCCGGACCCGGCCGCTGTGCGTATCCGCCGTCGGCCACCGGGTTCGATCAAGCGGCGTAGCCTTCCAGCACGTTGGCGACGTTGGTGCCGACCTCGGCCACCGCATAGCCGCCTTCCATGGTGAATACCGTGGGCAGGCCCAGCCGGGCCAGCCGCGCACCCACCCGCAGGTAGTCGGCGCTGCGCAGCTTGAACTTCGAGATCGGATCGCCTTCGTAGGTGTCCACGCCCAGCGCGACCACCAGCGCGTCCGGCCGGAAGCGCGCGATGGCGGCCAGCCCCTGTTCGAGCGCCAGGGTCCAGCCGGCGAAGTCGGTGCCGGCCGGCAGCGGCAGATTCAGGTTGGCGTCCAGGCCCGCGCCCTGGCCGGGTTCGTCGGCATAGCCCAGGAAGAAGGGGTATTCGGTGGTCGGGTCGCCGTGCACCGACACGGTCAGCACGTCGCCGCGCGCGTAGAAGATGCTCTGCGTGCCATTGCCGTGGTGGTAGTCGATATCCAGTACCGCGACGCGTTCGGCGCCGGCCTCGCGCAACGCCTGCGCCGCCAGGGCGGCGTTGTTCAGAAAGCAGTAGCCGCCGAAGAAATCGGCGCCGGCATGGTGGCCGGGCGGGCGCGTCAGCGCCATGGCGGCGCGCGGGCCGTTGCCGCCCGATATCGCGCGCGCGGCGTCGATGGCGCAGGCCGCGCCGGCGGCGGCGGCTTCCCAGGTGCCCGCCGTCAGCGGGCTGCCGCTATCGAACGAGAACAGGCCAACGCGCGCCGCGAAATTGCTGGGCGAGATGTCGTGGCGAAAGCCGCGCACCGGCCACACCGACGGCAGGATGTCGAGGTCGGCGTTGGCCGGGTCCAGCGCGATCCAGTCGCGCCAGGCGCTTTGCAGGAAGTCGACGTAGCGCGGGCTGTGCACGCGCCGGATCAGCTCCAGGTCGGGCGCGGCCGGCGCCTGCAGCGTGCCGATGCCGCGCTGGCGCAGGGCCTGCAGCACGTATTCGAGGCGGGCCGGGGTTTCGTGACAGGGCACTAGCTTGCCGCGGAACATTTCCTGGCGGCCATCGTGTTTGCCGTGGACGGGGTTGTGGAAGATATGCACGGTAGCGTCTGGGGAAAAGGAAGGGGAATTAGAGCGGCCGCATCGCGTACCAGGCGATGGCGGGCAGCTCGCGCAGGATGGAATACAGGTCCCGCGCCTCGACGAAGCGGGGCGAGGCGCCGCCGACCTCGGGCACGCCGTGGCGCCTGAGCGCCAGCATGGTGCGCGGCACGTGGAAGTACTGCGTGATGGCGATGGCGCTGACGTAGCCATGCTCGCGCATATAGGCGCTGGCGTGGATGGCGGTGGCCCAGGTGTCGTTGCCGAGGCTGTCGGCCACCACGCGGTCGGCCGGCACCCCGCGCGCGATCAGATAGTCGCGCATGACCGCCGCTTCGTCGCGGCCGGCCGGATCGACGCCGCCGCTGACGAACAGCACGCGGCAACGCGCGGCGGCGTAGCAGTCGTAGGCGCGGTCCAGCCGGGCCGCCAGGCGCGGCGACGGGCGGCCGTCGGCGTCCACCGTATTGCCCAGCACGACGGCGACCTCGGCGGCGGGGGCTGGGGCGGCAAGGCCCGCGGCAACGAGCGCGCCGGCCGCTGCCAAGGTCAGGCAGGCGAGCGCGGCAAAGCGGCGCAGGAAAAGTGTCTTCGGAATCGGCACGGGGGGTGTGGGGCGGTGGCTGTTGCGGCAAGAGCTTAAGCCAGATCGGCCAGGGGCGCCGTGGCAGTGGGGCAATTGCTGACGTGGCTGCGCTGCGGGTTCCTTGTGGTAATGAGAATCATGATCGATAATGCGCGACTTCTTTCCTTGCCCGTTCATGCCGCCATGTCCCGCCGTCCGCCGTCCGAAAAAGGTTGGCTCGCTCATTATCGCGAGCTGATCGGGACGTGGACGCGCCGCGGCGGCAGCCGCCATGATGCGGAGGACGCCGCGCAAGACGTGGTGGTCAACATGCTGCGCAACGGTGATGGCGCGGTGCTGGACCCCAAGGCCTATCTGTACGGCGCCAGCCAGAACCGGCTCAATGGGGAAGTGCGGCGCCAATTGCGGCACGACCTGATCGCGCTGGACGAGTTGTCGGATGCCGATCATCCCGCGCACCAGGATCCCGATTCCGCGTTGCGCGCGGCGCGATTGGCCGATGCCCTGAAGGCCGCCCTGGCCGAGTTGCCTTTGAAGTGCCAGCAGGTCTTCCTGTGGAACAAGCTCGAAGGCTATACGCAGGCTGAAATCGCGGGGAAACTGGGGCTGACGCAAAGCACCGTTGAAAAACACATGAAACGCGCACTCGGCCATATCCAGAAACGGTTGCAAGATCATGCCCCGCACTGAGCTTTCCCACCAAGCCGTTGAGGCGCTTCAGGCCCAGGCCGTGCATTGGTTCACGCGCGAGCGATTGGGCACGCTGGATGACGCAGCGCGGGCGCAACGCGACGCCTGGCTGGCTGCCGACCCCGAGCACGCGCGCCGATACCATGCCGTCCAGGCGATGTGGCGGGTGGCTGACCACCTGCCGCAGGACGAGATGCGGGCCATCCTGGCGCGCACCGATGAAGCGCCGCGCGCTTTGCCGCGCCGGCGCCTGGCGTTGGGACTGAGCGTCGCCTGTGGGGTGGCGCTGGTGGCGGGCGTGATGGGCCCCCAGCTGTGGGCGCCGACAGCGGAATTCAGGAGGGCCCTGTCCACGGCGCAGGGCGAGCGCAGCCGATACACGCTGCCCGATGGTTCGTTGCTGGAGTTGAATACCGGCACGCAGGTCGACGTTGCGCTCTACCCCGATCGCCGCGAGGTCGAGCTGGCGGCGGGGGAGGCCCTGTTCACGGTCAGTCCAGACGCCGCGCGGCCATTTGTCGTGACTGTGGGCCAGGCGCGCGTGCGAGTGACGGGAACGCGCTTTAATGTCCGACGCGATGGCGACGCCGTGACGCTCGCCGTGGAAGAGGGCCGTGTCCAGTTTTCCGCTGGGCCGTGGTGGAACCGGCGCACGCGCCGGCTCACGGCCGGCTATGTCGCGCACTATACGCCGGGCGCCGAGCTCGAAGCGCCGCACCAGGAGAACGTGGCGGCCATTACGGCATGGCAACGCGGCCGGCTGGTGTTTCGCGACACGCCGCTGCGGCAGGTGGTGGCCGAACTGAACCGCTATCTGCGCGAGCCGCTGAGAATCGACGATGCCACGCTGGCACGCCTGCGTGTGGCGGGCACGCTGCCAATCGACGACCCTGAGGCCGTTCTGGATGTGCTGCCGCGGATTGCACCGGTGATCGTGCTCTATCCCGCTGGCGGTGGCCGGGTGCTGGCGCCCCGCTGACGCGCTGTGCGGTGGCTTGCGATGATACATTTAGTTTCAATAATTATACCGAGAATCATTCCGGTTTTTCTCCAATCGTGGCGTCTACCCCTTGAAGGGGTGCGTGCTCGCTCGCCGATCTCGACCCTGGAAGCGACCTTTGGCCAAGGGTGTGGGGCGCAACATGCGCGGGTAGGTGTACTGGAATGTTCTATTCATGGTGGACAAGCAAGTGATTTGGCGCGCGGAGCAAGCGCGCAAGTGGGCTCGGATGCAAGGGCGCGCGCAATGCGGCGCGCTGGCCGTGGCCTTGGCATTGGCCTGCGGCGCGATGCCGGCGGCGCAGGCGCAATCGGCGCCAGTGGCGATCAGCATCCCGGCCCAACCCTTGGGTGATGCGCTGATCGCATTGGGCGAGCAGGCGTCGCTGGTGATCTTCTATCTGCCGGAAACCGTGCGAGGGCGCGGCGCGCCCGCGGTTTCGGGCACGTTGACGCCCGACGAGGCGCTGCGCAGCCTGCTGGCCGGCACGGGCATCACCTTCCAGCGCGATGGCCGCAATGTGTCGTTGGCGCCGCCGTCCGGCGGTACCGCGCAACTGGAGCCGGTGACGGTGCGCGGCGTTGCCGTGGGCACGGCCGACAGCTACGTCGCGCTGAACTCGGCGAGCGGCAAGCTGGACGTGCCGCTGATCGAGACGCCGCGCTCCGTGTCCATCGTGACGCAGGAGCAGATCAAGATGCAGGCGCCGCGCAGCCTGGAAGGCGCGTTGGCCTACACCCCGGGTGTGCAGACGGAAGTGTCGGGATCGAGCGACGCGCGCATGGTCGGTGCGGTTATCCGGGGTTTCAGCGACGGCAGCGCCTACTACAAGGACGGCCTGAAACAGTTGTCCAGCGGCACGTACGCGTCGTGGAACGACAATCTGGACGAGTTGGACAGCATCGAGGTGCTGAAAGGGCCGGCGTCCGTGCTGTACGGCCAGGGCCGTCCTGGTGGCGTGATCAACGTGGTGTCCAAGCGGCCTACGCCCGGCCAGGTCAATAGCGTGGGTCTGAGCTACGGCACCTATGACCGGCGCCAGGCCACGGCGGATCTGGGCGGGGCGTTCGACCAGGACCAGAAAGTGCTGTATCGCCTGAACGTGACGGGCCGCAAAAGCGACGGCCGCACCGACGGCTCGCGTGACGACCGCCTGTCGGTGGCACCGTCGGTGTTGTGGAATATAAGCAGCCAGACGCGGCTGACGGTCTTGGGCACGTATTCGAAAGAACGGGCCACGCCCAAGAGTTGGTGGCCGAACCTGTTCACCTATCCAGC
>LXNH01000059.1_pt1 | contig 22582 bp, 15 predicted proteins | sample 809111 | NCBI WGS metagenome assembly LXNH01 (sample SAMN04870528, study PRJNA318959) | seawater metagenome | biome: 00002010; material: water; isolation source: marine seawater | place: Greece: Milos, Mediterranean Sea | collected 2013-05-29 | depth 5-7 m
GCCGGGTTGCACTTCGAGCTCGCCCTGGTCATTCAGGAACTCTTCCAGGGGGATCAGCGCTTCGGACTTCAGGCCGGCGTTGACGACGACGAAGTTGTGGTCGACGCGCACGACTTCGGCGCTGATGACCTCGCCGGACTTCATGTCCTGGCTCTTGAGGCTCTGGGCGAAAAGGTCGGCGAAACTTTCGCCGCCGGTGGCGGTAGTGGAAACGGAAGACATGGGGTTGAAATCCATTGGGCCGAAATGGCCGTTAAAAACACACCGCAGCGGATTGCCCGCCACAGTGGAGTCAAAATACCTGTCTGCCGGTTTGCCCTTGCGGGGTGTCCCGTGGGGGTGTCGCCTGGCCAAAGACAGGGCCTAAAAAAAGAAAATCGAAAAACGCGAGGATTGCCTGGCTTTGCCAGCAAGCCGGACTTGCGCCAGGCTTTCCGTCAGGCGATTCCTATCGGGGGATCGCCTGCCAAAAATCCAATATTGCCTGCACGGTTTCCGCAATCGTCAGGTTCGACGAATCCAGCACGTGTGCATCCGCTGCGGGAGCCAGAGGCGCCGTGGCGCGCTGCGTATCACGGGCATCCCGCTCGCGCATGTCCCGCAAAAGGTCGTCTAGATTAGCAGAAATTCCCTTTTCGATCAACTGCTTACGCCGCCTCTCGGCCCGCGCGACCACATCGGCCACCAGGAACACTTTCAGGGACGCATCAGGAAACACCACCGTGCCCATATCGCGGCCGTCCGCCACCAGCCCTGGCGCCAGGCGGAACGCGCGCTGGCGCTCCAGCAACGCCTGCCGCACACCAGGGAAGGCCGCCACGCGGGAAGCGAAATTACCCACTTCCTCGCGGCGGATTTCGTGGCCGACGTCGGCGCCTTCCAGGTAGACGTGGGGACCGTCGAAGCGCACATCCAGGGTTTCGGCCACCCGTGCCACCGCGGGCTCGTCGGCGGCATCCACGCCGCGATTGAGCGCCGCCAGGGCGGTCAAGCGATACAGCGCGCCGCTATCCAGCACCGCCCAGCCCAGCGCCTTGGCGACGCGGTGGGCCACGGTGCCCTTGCCCGAAGCGGTGGGACCGTCGATGGTGATGACGGGAGCGGGAGTCGAATCTGTCGAAGTCATGTCGGGAAATTGAGCGCGAGCCCGTGGCCGCTAGGCCGATACCAGGCCAGCGTAGACGTCAAAGTAACCCGGGAAGGTCTTGCTGACACACCCCGGATCGAGAATCCGTACCGCCGCCGGGCTGAATGCGGCCAGCGAGAAGCACATTGCCATGCGGTGATCGTCCCAGGTGCCGATGTGTGCATCGCGCCAGGCGCCGTCGGCCGGCGGCGTGACGCGCAGCCAATCCGGCCCCGATTCCACCCGCGCGCCCAGCTTCTCCAGCTCGGTCTGCATGGCGTGGATGCGGTCGGTTTCCTTGACGCGCCAACTACCGATGTTGCGCAGTCGGCACGGGCCGTCGGCGTACAGCGCGAGCGCGGCGGCGGTCATCGCGGCGTCGGGGATCAGGTTGAAATCGGTATCGAAGGCCTTCAGGCGGCCACCCTCTGCCACGCGCACGCCGCTCACTTCGATCCAGCCGTCGCCGTAAGTCACGGTCGCGCCCATGGCGGCCAGGGTGTCGGTGAATTTCACGTCGCCCTGGATGCTGTCGGCGCCCACGCCGGTGACCCGCAACGGGCCGCCGCCAATCGCCCCCAGCGCCAGGAAGTACGAGGCGGTGGACGCATCGCCCTCGACCGCGATCCGCCCCGGGCTGCGGTAGCGCGCGCCACCCGCGATGGTGAAACGGCTCCAGCCGTCACGCTGCACGGCGACGCCGAAGCGCGCCATCAGGTTCAGCGTGATCTCGATGTACGGCTTGGAGATCAGTTCGCCCAGCACCTCGATCACTACCGGCTGGCCGCTCTGGCCGGCCTGCAGCGGCGCGGCCATCAGCAACGCGGTCAGGAACTGGCTGGAGACCGAGCCCTGCACCTGCGTCACGGCCGGCGTGGCGATCTCGCCGCGGCCGATATGCAGCGGCGGGTAGCCGGGCTGCCCCAGGTAGTCGATACGGGCGCCGAGCGCCTTGAGCGCATCGACCAAGTCGCCGATGGGACGCTCGTGCATGCGCGGCACGCCCGACAGACGGTAGTCGCCGCCCATCAGCGCCAGCGCCGCCGTCAGCGGCCGGATGGCGGTGCCGGCGTTGCCCATGAACAGGTCGGCGCTATCGACCGGAAAGCGGCTCACGCCGCGCACGGTGACGCGGCCCTCGGCCAGTTCGGACACGGCCACGCCCAGTTGGCGCAAGGCGGCCAGCATGACACGCGTGTCATCGGAATCCAGCAGGCCGGTAATCACGGTCTCGCCGTCAGCGATGGCCGCCAGCAGCAACACCCGGTTGGAAATGCTCTTGGAGCCGGGCAAGGCCATGACGCCCTGCGCGCGCCGCACCTGCGGCAGATCCAGGAAAGGCGAAGCGCCCATGTCGGTTACTCCTTGCGCCAGTTGCGGCGCGCCTGCGCCGCCGTGTCCAGCAGCGCCAGCAAGGCCGCGCCATCGCCGCCGTCGATCGCGCGCTCGGCCCGATCCAGCACGGCGCGCACGGCCGCCAGCTCGGCCAGCACGGCGTCGCGGTTGGATAGAAAGATATCGCGCCACATCTCGGGCGAACCCGCCGCGATGCGAGTGAAGTCGCGGAAACCGCTGCCAGCCAGCGCCAGCCGGGTGGCGGCGTCATCCGCGGTGGCAACCTGCTCCATGTACGCCGAAGACAGCAGGTGCGGCAGATGGCTGACCGAGGCCAGCACCCGGTCATGCGCGCCGGCGTCCATGTCGATCACGTGCGCGCCACAGGCGCGCCACGCATCGCGCACCAGGGCAACGGCGGCGGCGGTGTTCTCGGCCAGCGGCGTCAGGATGGCGCAACGCCCCTGATACAGGCCGGCATCGGCGGCCTCGGGGCCGGTGCGCTCGGCGCCGGCGATGGGGTGGCCCGGCACGAACTGGCCGATGCGCGCACCCAGCGCCAGACGGGCGGCATCGACCACTTCGGCCTTGGTACTGCCGCCGTCGGTCAGCAACGTGGCCTCGCGCAGGTGCGGCAGCATGCGCGCCAGCACGTCCTTCAGCCCGCCCACTGGCGTGGCCAGGAACACCAGGTCGGCGCGGGCGGCGGCGTCTTCGGCGCTGACGGCTTCGTCGATCAGGCCGAGTTCCACCGCGCACGCCAGCGAGGCGGCATTGCGTCCCACGCCCAGCACCCGCCCCACCTGCCCTGCCCGGCGCAGCGCCGCGGCGAAAGAGCCGCCGATCAAGCCAACGCCAACGACGGCCAGCACAGGAATCAGGGGGCCAGCGGCCCCCTGTTCCGGCTTGAAGGAAGCGCCGCTCATTCGGACAGGATGGCGGTCAGCGCGTCGATGAAACGGGCGTTCTCCTGCGGCAGGCCGATGGACACGCGCAGCCACTCGGGCAAGCCATCGCCGGCCACCGGCCGCACGATCACGCCACGCTTGAGCAGCGCCAGGTTGATGCGCGGCGCATCGCCCACGTGCACCAGCACGAAATTGCCGTAGCTGGGCACGTAGCGCAACTTGAGGCGATCAAAGGCTTCGCACAGTTGCGCCTTGCCCGTCTTGTTGGAGGTGTAGGCCTGTTCCAGGTAAGCGGCATCGCCCAGCGCGGCCACGGCGGCGGCCTGCGCCAGCGTGTTGACGTTGAACGGTTGGCGCACGCGGTTGAGCAGGTCGGTCAGCGCCGGCTGCGCCACCGCGAAGCCCACCCGCAGGCCCGCCAGGCCATAAGCCTTGGAGAAGGTGCGCGAAACGATCAGGTTGGGATAGCGGCGTACCAGCGCGGTGCTGTCGAAACGGAACTCCGGGTCGAGGTACTCGTTGTAGGCTTCGTCCAGCACCACGGTGACGCGGTCGCCGTGGGCGGCATGCACGCGCTCCAGGAACGCGGCCACCTGCTCGCCCGGCACGAAGGTGCCGGTGGGGTTGTTGGGATTGGCGATGAACAGCAGGCGCGTGTCGTCGGCGATGGCGTCGAACATGGCGTCCAGGTCATGGCCGTAGTCCTTGGCCGGCACCACGATGTGGCGCGCCCCGCGGGCCTGCGTGGCCAGGCGGTAGACCGCAAACGAATGCTCGGCATAGACCGCCGAGGCCCCCGGCTCCAGCAAAGCCAGCGCGGCGATTTCCAGGATGTCGTTGGAGCCGTTGCCCAGCGTGATCCAGTTCATCGGCACGTCGTAGCGCGCCGCCAGCGCGGCCTTCAGGTCGAAGCCGTTGGGATCGGGATAGCGCGCCAGCGACTCGGCCGCCGCCAGCATGGCCGCGCGCGCCGACGCGGGCATGCCCAGCGGGTTTTCATTGGACGCCAGCTTGACGATGCTGGCCGGATCCAATCCGAACTCGCGGGCGAGCTCTTCGATCGGCTTGCCGGCCTGGTACGGGGCGATGGCGCTGACGTGCGCGGGAGCGGCGAGAGGCTTGGAGGTATTGGTCATGGAAGGCTCACGGCGCCGGGTAGGAACCCAGCACTTTCAGGTAGGCAACCTGCGCCCGCAGGGTATTCAGGGCGAGCGCGACGTTCGGATCGTTGCGATGCCCCAGGACATCGACGTAGAAATAGTATTCCCACTCGCCCGTGCGGGCCGGACGGGATTCGAAACGTGTCATGGACACGCCGTTGGCCGCCAGCGGCGCCAGCATCTCGTAGACGGCGCCAGCGCGGTTCGGCACCGCCAGGATCAGGCTGGTCTTGTCCTTGCCGCTGACCAGCGGCTCGATGTTGCCGATCGCCAGGAAGCGCGTGCGATTGTGCGGGTCGTCCTGGATGCCGGCGCTGACGACCTGCAGGTTCCAGGCCGGCGCCGCCACTTCGCCGGCGATGGCGGCGATGGTCGGGTCGGCAGCAGCCAGGCGCGCGGCCTCGGAATTGCTGGCCGCGGCCACGCGTTCCAGGTCGGGATAGTTGCGCGTCAGCCAGCCCTGGCACTGGGCCAGCGCCTGCGGATGCGCGGAAATCGATTTGATACCGTCCATGGTGCCGGACTGCGACATCAGGCAGTGGCGGATCACCAGCGAACGCTCGCCCAGGATGCGCAGCGGCGTGTTCAGCAGCAGGTCCAGGCTGCGGTTGACGGCGCCTTCGGTGGAGTTCTCGACCGGCACCATGCCGACGTCGGCCTGGCCCGCTTCGACGGCGCGAAAGACTTCATCGAACGACACGCAAGGCAGCTTCTGCACTGCGTGGCCGAAATGCTCCAGCGCGGCCTGTTCGGAAAACGAACCCTGCGGGCCCAGGTAGGCGACGGTCATGCCGCGTTCCAGGCCACGGCATGCCGAGATGATCTCGGTCCAGACCGACGCCACGCCGGCCGCCGGAAAAGGGCCGGGGTTCAGTTGCTGCAGACGGCGGATGACTTCGGCTTCGCGCTCGGGGCGCAGCACCGGGCCGTCGGCATGGGCGGCGTGCTTGGCCTCGCCCACTTCCTGCGCGGCGCGGGCGCGCTGCGACAGCAGGTCGAGGATTTGCGCATCGATGGCGTCGATGCGGTCGCGCAAGGGGCGCAGCTTGCGCTGCAGGTCGTCATCCATAGCGGCGCTCGAATTCCTTCAGGTACTCGACCAGCGCAGCCACGGCGGCCAGCGGCACGGCGTTGTAGATCGAGGCGCGCATGCCGCCCACGCTCTTGTGGCCCTTGAGCTGCGTCAGGCCGGCGGCCTCGGCGCCTTGCAGGAAGGCGTCGTTGAGCGACTCGTCGCGCAGCACGAACGGCACGTTCATGCGCGAACGCACGGGCACGTGAATCGGGTTGCGGTAGAAACTGGTGCTGTCGAGGTAGCCGTACAGCAGCTCGGCCTTGGCCTTGTTGGCCGCTTCCATGCCAGCCACGCCGCCATTGGCCTTGACCCACTTGAACACCAGGCCGGCGATGTAGATGGCGAAGGTCGGCGGCGTGTTGTAGCGCGAATGCTCGGCGGCTACGTTGGCGTAATCGAACGCCGACGGACAGATCGGCAGCGCATGGCCGATCAGGTCACGGCGGCAGATGGCCATGGTGACACCGGCCGGGCCGGCATTCTTCTGGGCGCCGGCGTACATCATGCCGCAACGGCTGACATCCATCGGCCGCGACAGGAAATGCGAGGACGCATCGACCACCAACGGCACGTCGGGCGCGCCCAGCGCGGCCATATCGGGCCAGTCCATGAACTCGACGCCGCCGATGGTTTCGTTGCTGCACAGGTGCAGGTAGGCCGATTCCTTGCGCACTTTCCAGGTGTCGACCGGCGGCACCCAGGTGAATGGCGCCTGTTCGCCGCCATCCAGTTGCGTCGCCTGCCCGCTGGTGGCCGCGACCTGCGCGTCACCGTAGCGGCCGGCTTCCTTGTAGGAGCGCGACGACCAGTGGCCGGTGACGACGAAGTCGGCCGCCGGCGTGCCGCGCCGCCCCATCAGATTCATGGGAACGATGGCGTTCTCCCCGGAACCGCCGCCTTGCATGAACATCACCGCGTAGTCCGGAGACAGGCCGAGCAGATCGCGCAGGTCGCTTTCCGCTTCGTCGCAGATCTGCACGAAGTGCTTGCCGCGATGACTCATTTCCATCACGGACATGCCACTGCCGTGCCAGTCCAGCATTTCCGCAGCGGCTTGCTGCAGTACCACCTCGGGCAGGGCCGAGGGGCCAGCCGAGAAGTTCCAGGGGCGGGCCATTATTGCTCCGTAGGTTCCGTCGAATCCGTTGCTCCGGCGTCGCCGTCGCCCTCTTCCTGGCCGTCGTCCAGGTCTTCGCTGTCATCGTCGGCATCGCTTTCGACGACCCGGCGCACGCCGGACAGCGAACTGCCGTCGTCGACGTTGATGAGGGTGACGCCCTGCGTGGCGCGGCCCATTTCGCGGATTTCCGCGACCCGGGTGCGCACCAGCACGCCGCCGGTGGTGATCAGCATGATTTCATCCGAAGGCATCACCAGCACCGCGCCGACCACCCTGCCGTTGCGCGAGCTGGTCTGGATGGCGATCATGCCCTTGGTGCCGCGGCCATGGCGCGTGTACTCGGTGATCGGGGTACGCTTGCCGTAGCCGTTTTCGGTGGCGGTCAGCACGCTCTGCGTTTCGTCCCCGGCCACCAGCAACGCGATCACGGTCTGGGTGTCCTCGAGCATCATGCCGCGCACGCCGCGGGCGTTGCGGCCCATCGGGCGCACGTCGTTCTCGTCGAAGCGCACGGCCTTGCCGGCGTCCGAGAACAACATGACGTCGTGCTTGCCGTCGGTGAGGTCGGCGCCGATCAGGTAGTCGCCATCGTCCAGGTCGACCGCGATGATGCCGGCCTTGCGCGGGTTGGAGAAGTCGGACAGCGGGGTCTTCTTGACCGTGCCGCGCGAGGTCGCCATGAAGACGTAGTGGTCTTCGCTGAACTCCTTGACCGGCAGCACCACCGTGATCTTCTCGCCTTCGGCCAGCGGGAACATGTTGACGATGGGCTTGCCGCGCGAGTTGCGCGTGCCTTGCGGCACTTCCCAGACCTTGAGCCAGTAGACCCGGCCACGATTCGAGAAGCACAGCAGGAAGTCATGGGTGTTGGCGATGAACAACTGGTCGATCCAGTCGTTTTCCTTCATCGCCGTGGCCTGCTTGCCGCGGCCGCCGCGCTTTTGCGAGCGGTACTCGGACAGCGGCTGGCTCTTGATATAGCCGCCGTGCGACAGCGTCACGACCATGTCGGTGGGCGTGATCAGGTCTTCGGTGTCGAGTTCGGTCGCGTTCAGCTCGATATCCGAGCGGCGCGCATCCTTGGCCCCGGTGGAGAACTCGGCCTTGATGGCCTGCAGTTCCTCGCCGATGATGCTCGTGATGCGCTCGGGACGGGCCAGGATGTCCAGCAGGTCGGCGATGGTGGACATGATGTCCTTGTATTCGCCGACGATCTTGTCCTGCTCCAGGCCGGTCAGGCGCTGCAGGCGCATGTTCAGGATTTCCTGCGCCTGGGTGTCGCTCAAGCGGTAGAGCCCGTCGCCCTGCAGGCCGAACTCGGCGCCCAGGCCATCGGGGCGGAACGCCGCGCGGCCGCCCGGCGTATCGCCGTCGGCACGCGACAGCATCTCGCGCACCAGCGAGGAATCCCACGACTTGGCCATCAGTTCCTGACGCGCGACGGGAGGCGTCGGCGCGGCCTTGATGATGGCGATGAAGTCATCGATGTTGGCCAGCGCCACGGCCAGGCCTTCCAGCACGTGGCCGCGCTCGCGCGCCTTGCGCAGCTGGAACACGGTGCGGCGCGTGACCACTTCGCGGCGATGCTGCAGGAAGTAGTCGATCATCTGCTTCAGGTTGAGCAGGCGGGGCTGGCCATCGACCAGCGCCACCAGGTTCATCCCGAAGGTGTCCTGCAATTGCGTGTTCTTGTAGAGGTTGTTCAGCACCACCTCGGGTACTTCGCCGCGCTTGAGCTCGATCACCAGGCGCATGCCATCCTTGTCGGACTCGTCGCGGATGTCGGAGATGCCTTCGATCTTCTTGTCGTTGACCAGCTCGGCGATGCGCTCCTGCAGCGTCTTCTTGTTGACCTGGTAGGGAATCGCGTCGACCACGATGGCCTGGCGGTTGCCCTTTTCCATGTCTTCGAAGTGGGTCTTGGCGCGCATGATGACGCGGCCGCGGCCGGTGCGATAGCCTTCGCGCACGCCGGACATGCCGTAGATGACGCCGCCCGTGGGGAAATCCGGCGCCGGGATGATCTCCATGAGTTCATCGACCGAGCACGCGGGATTGCGCAGGCAGTACAGGCAGCCGTCGACCACTTCCTGGAGGTTGTGCGGCGGGATGTTGGTGGCCATGCCCACGGCGATGCCCGAGCTGCCGTTGACCAGCAGGTTCGGCAGGCGCGAGGGCAACAGCAGCGGCTCTTGCTCGCTGCCGTCGTAGTTGGGGCCGAAGTCGACCGTTTCCTGGTCGATGTCCGCCAGCAGCTCGTGGGCGATCTTGGCCAGGCGGATTTCGGTGTAACGCATCGCCGCGGCGTTGTCGCCGTCGATGGAGCCGAAGTTGCCCTGGCCGTCGACCAGCATGTAGCGCATGGAGAAATCCTGCGCCATGCGGACGATGGTGTCGTAGACGGACTGGTCGCCGTGGGGGTGGTACTTACCGATGACGTCCCCGACGATACGCGCGGACTTCTTATAGGCGCGGTTCCAGTCGTTGTTGAGTTCATGCATCGCGTAGAGCACGCGCCGGTGGACAGGCTTGAGCCCGTCCCGCACATCCGGTAGCGCCCGCCCGACGATCACGCTCATCGCGTAATCGAGGTAACTGCGGCGCATCTCTTCTTCCAGCGATACCGGAAGCGTCTCCTTGGCAAAGGAATCCATATATATAACGACAGAATCGTGTAAGGAGGAACCCGGGCCGGGTAAACAGGAAATTCTATCATTCGATTGGGATCGAGGCCCCAAGGGCCCCGCGCGGCCCGTGGCTCGGGCCTCGACACGGATGTCGCGGGCAAGCGGCACCGGCACATTCGCCCGCATCTGGAACCCTGTTGTCAAAAACCAACAGGGCAAACCAATGGAGCGAGGAAAACGCCATATCCAGCACCAATGCGGCTGTCCAGGGAAGCCAAAGCCCCCCAAATGCCTTAAGATTGTTTCCAGCACGCAGGAAACCCAGTAGCTATTCCTTTGAACCAGCTCTTGGCGTTGCTATACTGGCCCCGTTTTCCTGATATGCGGCGGGGGTTCGCTGCGAGTCACTTATCCAGCTTCAAGCTCAACGAGGAGAAACATGAACAAACCCTCCAAATTCGCTCTGGCGCTCGCCTTCGCTGCCGTCACGGCCTCGGGTGTAGCCTCGGCCCAGACCTATCCCCAAACGGTGGACAACTGGCGCAATCCGTTTGGTGACGTTTGGAAGAACGGCACGAACGAACTGTGCTGGCGCGATGCGTTCTGGACCCCGGCCACCGGCATCCCCGGTTGCGACGGTGTTCCGGTCGCACAACAGAAGGCGAAGCCGGCCCCGATGGCGGCCAAGGTCGTGTTCAACGCTGACACGTTCTTCGACTTCGACAAGTCGACCCTGAAGCCCGAAGGCCGCCAACTGCTGGACCAAGTCGCCCAGCAAGCTCGCGGTATCGAGCTGGAGACCATCATCGCCGTGGGCCATACCGACTCGATCGGTACGGAAGCCTACAACCAGAAGCTGTCCGAGCGCCGTGCCGCTTCGGTCAAGGCCTATCTGGTCAGCAAGGGCATCGATCCGAACCGTATCTACACGGAAGGCAAGGGTGAAATGAACCCGATCGCTTCCAACAAGACGAAGGAAGGCCGCGCCCAGAACCGTCGCGTTGAAATCGAAATCGTGGGTAGCCGCAAGTAATTGCCGGACTAGCTACAATAAAGGGCCTCGCATCGCGAGGCCCTTTTTTTCGCCTGGCTTGCACCAATGCGGTGCAAACACCCCGGCGCCCGCAAGCGCCGCAGTCCCTCTCTAATATATAGAGTGCCGCCTTATGCTGGACCGCCCATGAGCACCCACACTTCCGATACCGCCCAAACCACCATCAATGCCGATCAGGCCGAACTGGACAAGTTCGGCGCGCTGGCCAGCCGCTGGTGGGACCCCGAAAGCGAGTTCAAGCCGCTGCACGCCATCAATCCCCTGCGGCTGGAATGGATCCAGGAAAGCGTGGGCAGCCTGGCCGGCAAGAAGGTGCTGGATGTCGGCTGCGGCGGCGGCATCCTGTCGGAAGCCATGGCGCGCACGGGCGCGGACGTCACTGGCATCGACCTGGCAGACAAGTCGCTCAAGATCGCCAAGCTGCACGGCCTGGAATCGGGCGTGAAGGTCGAATACCGCAAGGTGCCGGTGGAACAGCTGGCGGCCGAGCAACCCGGCCAGTACGACGTGGTCACCTGCATGGAAATGCTGGAACACGTGCCGGACCCGGGGTCCATCGTGCGCGCCTGCGCGGCGCTGACCAAGCCGGGCGGCTGGGTGTTCTTCTCGACCCTGAACCGCAACCCCAAGTCGTTCCTGTTTGCCATCATCGGGGCCGAATACCTGCTGCGCCTGCTGCCACGCGGCACCCACACCTATGACATGTTCATCAAGCCCAGCGAACTGGCCGCGGCCGCCCGCGGGGCCGGCCTGGAGCCGGTCGGCATGCGCGGCATGGAATACAACCCGATCACCCAGATCTATTCGCTGACTTCCGACACCTCGGTCAACTACCTGATGGCTACCCGCAAATGAGCGCCCTGATCCTGTTTGATTTCGACGGCACCCTGGCCGATACCGCCCCCGACCTGGCCGCCGCCGCCAACCAGCAGCGCACCCGCCGTGGGCTGGATCCCCTGCCCTACGAAACGCTGCGCCCGGTAGCCTCGCAGGGCGCGCGCGGCCTGCTGCGCGTGGCGCTCGGCCTGAAGCCGGGCGACGACGAATACGAACCGACCCGCCTGCAGTTCCTGGAAGACTACGCCGCCAGCTCCACCGTCCACAGCAAGCTGTTCCCCGGCATCGAGGCGCTGCTGGCCGACATCCGCCAGCGCGGCCTGTCATGGGGCATCGTGACCAACAAGGTCACCTACCTGACGCTGCCGATCGTCGAGCACCTGAACCTGACCCGCGACAGCGCCGTGCTGGTGTGCGGCGACACCACCGCCCACGCCAAGCCGCATCCGTTGCCGCTGCAGCATGCCGCGCGCGAAGCCGGCTTCGCCACCGATCGCTGCGTGTATGTCGGCGACGACCTGCGCGACATCCAGGCCGCGCATGCGGCCGGCATGCCCGCCGTTGCCGCCGCCTACGGCTATGTCGGCGAGGACGATGACATCATCCACTGGGAAGCGGAGACCTGCGCCAACACCCCCGCCGAACTCTGGCCGGCAATCCAGCCCCTGCTACCTGCCGACCTGCGCTGATCCCCCCGGCGGCCTGCCGCCCATGACAACGGCCTGGTTCGATTAGTGGACCAGGCCGAACTATTTATCCGGCGCGCGGGACTTTATCCGGCACGCCACGTGAATTAAAGTATGTTTATGCAGGGCAATACGGGTGCTTCCCGATTGCCTTTCCCGGCAAAATGCCGGCGCTGCGCGGCACCGCCTGCGCAGCGATCCCGCGCCACGCATTGGCGGCCCGCGCCGCCCATGCGCCCACGCGCCGAAGCCTGTCCGGCGCGCAACCCAGACTTTTTCAGACTCATTCATCCCGCATCGCGCGTCGCCCCAGGGCTGCGCGCGCACCTGGAATTGCCCATGCTTTTGCCCATCCTGTTACTTTCAGCCGCCGGCTTCACCATCCTGACCACCGAATTCCTGATCGTCGGCCTGCTGCCCAGTCTGGCCCGTGACCTGAATGTCACGGTGTCCCAGGCCGGGCTGCTGGTGTCGCTGTTCGCGTTCACCGTGGCGGCCACCGGACCGCTGCTGACCGCGTTGATGGCCAATATCGAGCGCAAGCGCCTGTTCATCAGCGTGCTGGTGCTGTTCGGCCTGTCCAACGCGCTGGCGGCGGCGGCCCCGAACATCTGGGTCATGGCGCTGGCCCGCTTCGTGCCCGCGCTAGCGCTGCCGGTATTCTGGTCGCTGGCCAGCGCCACGGCAGTGGAGCTGGTGGGCCCCGCCCGGGCCGGGCGCGCCATCTCGATGGTGGCGTTCGGCATCGTCGCGGCGACGGTGTTCGGCATTCCCATCGGCGTGCTGATCTCCGACGCCTTCGGCTGGCGAGCGGCCTTCGCCGTGCTATCGGCAGTGGCGTTCGCCAAAGCGCTGTTGCTGCTGCTGGCCTTTCCCAGCACCCGTATCCGCGCCGAGAGCGTCAAGCTGGTGACGCAATTGCGTATCCTGCGCAATCCGCTGGTGGTCGGCCACGTACTGCTATCGGTACTGGTGTTTACAGGCATGTTCACGGCCTATACCTATCTGGCGGACATGCTCGAGCGGCTGGCCGGCTTCAATGGCCAGATCGTCGGCTGGACCATGATGGCATTCGGCGCGGTGGGCCTGATCGGCAACACGCTCGGCGGCCGCCTGGTCGACCGCAACCCGCTGGGCGCGACCGCGCTGTTCTCGGCGCTGATGGCCGCCGGCCTGGTGTTCGTGGCCTCGGTGATGCAGTCACATGGTTTGCTGGCGGTCGTGCTGACGGCCTGGGGCGTTGCGCAGGCGGCGCTGTTCATCGTCTGCCATGTGCGCCTCATGAAATCCGCGCCCGAGGCGCCGGCTTTTGCCGCCTCGCTCAATATTTCGGGCGCCAATATCGGCATCGGGCTGGGCGCGGTGGTCGGCGGCCACGTGATCGACCACTATGGCCTGGCCGCGCTGGGCTGGGCGGCGGCGGCCATCGTGGCACTGTCGGTCGGCCTGGCGCTCGCGCTGATGGCGGCATCGCGCCTCCCGCGCCGGGTAGGCAAGACCGCCTGCGCCAACATCACATGACGATGCTTGACGGCGCGCGGAAACACAGCGGACTATCGCATTTCCCAGTACAATAGAACTTCTTGGGGCCGATCCGGATTCGACGTGGGTCGCGAAACAACTCAGGGCATGCCGAGCACCAGTACGCTCGTTAAACCACTGGAACACTACAAACGCCAACGACGAGCGTTTCGCTCTCGCCGCTTAAGCGGTGAGCCGCTGCACTGATCTGTCCTTGGGTCAGGCGGAGGAAGGCAACTTCCTAAGGGGGCAACCCTCGAACCGCAGCAGCGACATTCACAAGGAATCGGTTCGCGCTGGGGTCACACGGCTCGGATTTAAATTACGTGAATCGCTCTGGTCCGGCCTGTCGGTTGGCTAAGTCCAGGGTTAAAACCAAATAGATCGACTACGCATGTAGAACTGGTTGCGGAGGGCTTGCGGACGGGGGTTCAATTCCCCCCGGCTCCACCAAATTTCCGCCATAGCGCCAAATGGCCGACCTTTACGGGTCGGCCATTTTTTTTGTCCTCGGCACCCCTCACATATGGCCCGCACCCAGCGGCGTTTTCACGCCTATCCACGGCTGCGGCGCGCCCGCAAACGCGGGTAGCCGGCGCGATGCCTGCGGCATGCGAAAAAAATGAAGTGACTACGGGGCCAACCCCGCCCCCCGCCGGGAACCGTTAAAAATTGCAAATCGCTTATAAATTCGACACGATAAGCTCGAGTCGCCGCTAATATTTCGTATTGCATCGAGACCCATTTTTGCTCCATACGTAACAAAAAAAGACAAATCTAGACATTATTTGACACAGAATTGACAGCAAAACGAAATGTGCGGCTTCCCTGCTTTATTTCTGCCTGGCATCGATTGCAGCCAAGTTAATTCAACGACTTACTGCCAACTATCGACCAAAACGAAATAATCCGTCACATATTACCAATGCTATCAAGACATAATAAGCGCAAGAAAATGCCACCGGCTCAGGCCGCTCGACTGCGATGAAGATACTTTCCATATTCGGAACGCGTCCAGAAGCGATCAAGATGGCTCCCCTGGTCGCTGCCTTGCAGGATGAGTCGCAGTTGGACAGCGTGGTATGCGTGACCGGCCAGCACCGCCAGATGCTGGATCAGGTGCTGGCATTGTTCGATCTGCGCGCGCAGCACGATCTGGACGTCATGGTGTCCAACCAGACCCTGAACGGCCTGTACGCGCGCCTGATCAGCCGGGTGGACGAGGTACTGGCGACGGAACAGCCGGATTACGTGCTGGTGCATGGCGATACCAGCACCGCCTCGGCCTGTGCGCTGGCCGCCTTCCATCGACGCGTCCGCATCGGCCATGTCGAAGCGGGCTTGCGCACCGGCAATCTGGCCATGCCCTTTCCCGAAGAGATGAACCGCCGCGTGGTCGACGCAATCGGCGACTGGCTGTTTGCGCCGACCGCCGAATCGCGCGGCAACCTGCTGCGCGAGAACCTTGCCGGCCGCATCACCGTGACCGGCAATACCGTCATAGACGCGCTGGCCATGACCTGCGCCAAGCTGTCCCCCGATGGGCCACTGGCGCGCGGGCTAGCCACGCGCTACGACTGGCTCGACCCGCAACGCCGACTGATGCTGGTGACCGGCCACCGGCGCGAGAGCTTCGGCGGTGGCTTCAAGAACATCTGTGCCGCGCTGGCCGAGCTGGCCCGCCGCGAAGACCTGCAGATCGTCTATCCGGTGCACCTGAACCCGCAGGTGCGCAATGTCGTGATGGCCGATCTGGCGGGGCTGGAGCGGGTCCACCTGATCGATCCGCTGGATTATCTCGATTTTGTCTGGTTCATGCAGCGCGCCCATCTCATCCTGACCGACTCCGGCGGCGTACAGGAAGAGGCGCCGTATCTGGGCAAGCCCGTGCTGGTGATGCGCGACGTGACCGAGCGCCCGGAAGCGGTGCGGGCCGGCACGGTGGCGCTGGTGGGCACAGACAGGCAGCGCATCGTCACTGAGGTCAACCGACTGCTCGACGATCCCACGCTGCATGCCGCGTTTTCGCGGCGTATCAACCCGTACGGAGACGGCAAGGCCAGCGCGCGTATTGTCGATGCGCTCTGCGGCCGCGCCGTCTCGGAATTCGATCCCTACGGCGCGGCCACCGGCACGCCGGCCTGATGCCTCCCGACCTGAGTGTTCCGCCAGGAGTTCCCATGCCCAAACCCACTTCCCTTCCCGCCGCCCTGGCGCTCTGTCGCACGCTCATGGCTGCGGGCCTGCTGGTGCCGTTGGGCGCGATGGCCAGCCCGGCCGGCGACGCGCTGCGGCAATTGCAGGGCGATGATTGGGTCACGCGCAACACCACGCTGGCCGATCTCGGGATCACTGAGCCGGTCGTCCTGAGTAACAGCGATGCGCGCCAGGAGTTCTACCTGCCGGTGCCGCGCGGCGTGCCGATAGCCGACGCCACCTTGAACTTCGACGCCAAGTACACCAAGGGCGAACCGGGTCGCACCAGTCTGGTGCTGTGGGCCGACGGTGTACCGCTGAATGCGCAGCGCATCGCCGACGGCGATGGCCGCATCGCACACGGCTACACGGTCGACCCGCGTGGCCGCGAGACCGGCTTCCTGCGGGTGGGCGTGGACTGGCAATCGGAAATCGCGCTGCGCCACTGCGAGAGCAATCGCGCCACCGCGAATGCGCTGACCATCTCGCCGCAAACGCGCCTGACTTATCGTTACGACGCCTCGGCCATCGGCAATCTGGATGACGCCTGGGGCACGCTGCCGGGCAAGCCGACCCTGATCGTCAGCGGCGCCAAGCTCGACCAACAGGCCTTCGACAGCGCCTGGCGCGTCGGGGTGGCGCTGGAACGGGCCGGCAAGCGCGTGGCGGTCCGCGCTTTCCCGTCGGTGGGCGACGAGATCGACACGCGCGGCTTGCAGGCTCCCACCGGATTGGCGCAGATCCCCGCGTTCGCGTCGCTGGCCGACAACGGCGCGCACAAGATCGCCAACGCCGCCGAGATCGGCGCGCTGCTGGTGATGGGCGCGCCCGCCGTCGCCGGTGACGTGGTGATCGCCGACGCCGCGCTGCGCGCCAAGTTGAACGAGGCGCTGGACGCGCTGCAGGCGCAACTGGCCAGCGACGCCGACGCCGCGGCGGCCTTCCGGTCCTGGCGCGAGCGGCGCGTGCCGCTGGCCGGCGCCGACCTGCGGTCGAAGGAAATCCGCCTGGCCGCGATGGGCCGGCAGGCCGTGATCGCATTGGCCGCCGATGCCGGCGCCCAGGGCGCGGGCGCCTTCGACAGCGCCTGGCGCCGTATCCTGGTGACGCGCCAGGTACAGGTCAAGGCCGCGATGCCGCCGCAGACCTTCCAGGATGGCGGCCTGCGCCTGACGGCGCTGGGCGGTTCGCCCAACAGCTTCAACGTCGTCGCCAGCGGCGATTGGACCACCACGTTCCCGCTGGCCGCGGTCTCGGCCGATGGGCGCATGCCCGGCGAACTGGTCATGGACGTGTCGGCCGCGCCCGGCGCATCGTCGACACGGCCGGTGGCGTCGGTCTTCTGGAACGGCATCCTGCTGGCCGCCAAGCAGTTGGACGCCGACGGCCGCCCCGAGCGCCTGACCGCGCGCGTCCCCGGCTATGCGCTTGGCGTCACCAACGCGGTGCGCGTCACGTTCCAGCGCCAGCCGGTTTCGGTCGACTGCAATGAGATTCCCCAGGGCTATCCGGTAAACGTACTGCCGACCAGCTACGTGAAGCCGGAAAAGGCCGAGCCGGATGGCACTTTCGTCGGCCTGCTGCCCCTGCTGGCGGGCTCGCCGCAGGTGATCGTGCCCGACAGCTACCTGGCGGACGCGCCCGCCAACCTCAAGCGCCTGATCGGTATCGCCTCGGCCAGCGGCATTTCGACCGCCCGCGCCGAACTGTCGGTGGCGCCCGCCGGCCAGGCGGTCAAGCCAACCCGCCCGTTCCTGGCCATGGAGGTGCCGGTGGAAGGCGCCAAGCCAATGGTGACCGTCACCGACCGCAAGCAGTTGCGCATCGACGGCAGGAACACGACGTGGCTGGACATCTCCGGGCTGGAGCACCTGAGTTCCGCCGAGGTGATCAGCGCCAGCGGCCAGGACGGCGTGCTATGGCACACCCTGGGCCAGCAGGCCGGCATGCCGGACGCGCCGTTCGTGCTGAATCGCGGCAACGTCGCGCTGATCGGCGCCACCGGCCCGGTGGCCTGGATCGACAGCGCCAACCCCGACGCCAGTCATCCGCCCGGCGCCGGCGAGAGCGCATTCTTCGAATGGCGCCGCTATATTTCGTGGGGCGTGCCCGCGATCAGCGTGGCGCTGCTGGCGCTGATCCTGATCCTGATCCTGGCCACGCGCGCCAGCCGCAGGAAGAAACAGGACCGCCCGTAAACCAGGCCGCGCCCGCTCATGTCCTCGCTTTATTGGCCCTATCTCATCGCCGACTATTACCGCGGCCTTGAGATCGTGACCGCCGTCGTCGGCGTGATCATCCTGCTGTCGAGCCTGGATGACCTGTTCATCGATGCCTGGTACTGGGTGCGCGAATTGCGGCGTTCGCTGACGATCAAGCGCCGCTATACGCCGCTGACGGCGTCGCAACTGCGCGCCAAGCAAGAGCAGCCACTGGCGATCATGGTGCCCGCCTGGCTCGAGTACGACGTCATCGCCTCGATGCTCGAGACGATGGTGTCGACGCTCGAGTACAAGAACTACATGATCTTCGCCGGCACCTACCGGAACGATGCGCGCACCATCAAGGAAGTCGAGCGCATGCGGCGGCGTTACCGCCAGTTGATACGGGTGGAAGTGCCGCACGATGGCCCGACCTGCAAGGCCGACTGCCTGAACTGGATCGTGCAGGCCATCTTCGCCCAGGACGCGAGGCAGCCGGTGCCGTTCGCCGGCGTCATCCTGCACGACAGCGAAGACGTGCTGCACCCGCTGGAACTGAAGTACTACAACTATCTCCTGCCGCGCATCGACTTCATCCAGTTGCCGGTGACATCGCTGGAACGCCACTGGTACGAATTGGTGGCCGGCACCTACATGGACGAATTCGCCGAATGGCACACCAAGGATCTGGTCGTGCGCGAGAGCATGTCGAAGATGGTGCCGTCGGCCGGGGTCGGCACCTGCTTTTCGCGCCGCGCATTGGTCGAGCTGGCCGCCGAGACCAACAACCAGCCCTTCAATACCGACACGCTGACCGAGGACTATGACATCGGCGCGCGCCTGGCGCAGCGCGGCATGCGGCAGATCTTCGGCAAGTTCGGCGTCGAGTACGTGACCCGGCGCCGCGCCTGGTTCGGGCTGGGCAAGGAGAAGGTCTCCGCCATCCACATGCCGCTGGGCGTGCGGGAGTACTTTCCCAACACCTTCCGCACGGCTTATCGGCAGAAGGCGCGCTGGACGCTGGGCATCGGGCTGCAGGGCTGGCAACAGGTCGGCTGGACCGGTTCGCTGGCCACCAAGTACCTGCTGTTCCGCGACCGCAAGGGCCTGGTGACGTCGTTCATCGCGATCCTGGCATACCTGCTGCTGGCCAATTTCTTCCTGTTCTACCTGGCCGACCTGTTCGGCTGGTGGACCGTCTACTACCCGTCGTACTTCCGTCCCGGCGGCTGGCTGGTGACGCTGATGTGGATCAACGCGGTGGCCCTGCTGCTGCGGGTGATACAGCGCGGCTACTTCGTCGGCCGCATGTACGGCTGGGAACACGCGCTGCTGTCGATCCCGCGCATGATCGTCGGCAACTTCATCAATGCCATGGCCGCGGCGCGCGCCTGGAAGCTGTTCATCGGCCACCTGATCACCGGCAAGCGGCTGGCCTGGGACAAGACCATGCACGACTTCCCCTCGACTGACCAACTGGCGCAACAACGCCAGCGCCTGGGGGAATTGCTCTTGTCCTGGCAGGCGATCGATGAAGACAAACTATCGCGCGCGCTGGAAATCCAGTCACGCGACAAGCGGCCGCTGGGCGAGATCCTGATGGAACAGGGCTGGCTAGATGAAGGCACGCTGAAAGAGGCCATCCATTTCCAGCAAGGAGGCCAGACGGCCGACAACGCGCCCGCGCGCTCCGACGACAAACCCACGCCCCCATGAAGCCACTGACCCGTTCGTTCCTGCTGTCCGCCGCGCTGGCCTGCGCCGGCCACGCCGGGCCCGCCGCCGCCCAGTCGGCGCCGCGCGCCGCCGAGGCGCCGCTGGAAGGCGCCGCCTACCAGTTCGCCGACGAAGGCTACAAAAGCTACGATGCGGGCAATTACGTTCAGGCGCAGCATCAAGCCGAGTCCGCCATCGCCTTGCGTCCGGACGTCGAGCGCCTGCGCCTGCTGCTGATCTACGCGCTGCAGAAGCAGGGCAAGCTGCGCGAAGCCGACCTGGCCGCGGCCGACGCCATCAAGAGCGGCCTCGACACGCCGGCGCTGCGCCAGGCGCGCGCCAATCTGCGGCCGCGCGGTGCGCAGCCGGCCACGGGCGCCACGCCCGCCACCACCTCGGCCTACCGCCGCGGCTTTCCGATCGCCACCCGCGCCTACGCCGACTACAACCGCGCCGATTATCCGGCCGCGCAGCGCGGCGCCGAACAAGCCTTCCGCATCGATCCCAAGCAAGGCGCCTGGGCCATGCTGTGGCTCGATGCGCTGGAAGCCCAGGGCAAATATGCCGAGGCCGAGGCTGCCGCCGACAAGGCCATCGCGCTGGGCGCCCCCAACAAGAACGACCTGACGGCGCGCCGCACCACCATGAAGCGCCGCCTGGCGATCAAACCGGCCGAACAGGGCTATCAGGCGCTCATCGCCAATCGCCCCGGCGATGCCGTGCCTTTGGCGCGCCAGGCCGTGGCGCTGGCCCCCGACACCGCCAGCCACCGCCTGCTGCTGATGACCGCGTTGATGCTGGACAACCAGCTGGCCGCGGCCGAGGATGCCGCCACCGACGCGCTCAAGCAGGACGATGAAAACACCGTCGCGCTGGTGATGCGTGCCTACCTGCGTCAGCGCCAGGGCAAGACGGCGCAGGCCAATGCCGACTTCGACGCCGCGCTCAAGCAGGACTGGCTGGACGACGACCAGCGCCGCAACGTGCGCCTGATCGCCGCCGACGCCGCACTTGCCGGCGGCGAAACCCAGCGCGCGCTGGCCCTGCTGGCGCCGCTCGGCAACAACGACGAAGCCGCCACGGTCCGCCGCAAGCGGGCCCGCTCGGCCCCCGCCGTGCCGGCCACGCTGACACTGGCCAATTACCCCGCGCCCTTGCAGGACTGCCGCGATACCCCTTACGGCACGTCATGCGAATTGCTGCCCTCGGATGCCGCCGGCAGCGGCGGTCCGGCCGCCCAGGCTTATGCCGCCTATGCGCGCGAGGACTACCAGGAAGCGATTGCCCTGGCGCGCAAGGCGGCCGAACAGGACCCTGCCAACAAGGAGTTCCAGCGCCTGCTGACCACCGCGCTGGCCGCCGGCAATGCGGCGCAGTTGGCGGAAGCCGAACGGCGCATGGGCGCAGCGCTGGCGGCACAGCCCGACGACCCCGCCCTGCTGATGCAGCGCGGCTACCTGCACCAGCGCATGGGCCAGCCCGGGCTGGCGCTGCAGGACTTCCAGGCCGCGCGCGCCACCGGCAAGGCACCGCCGACCGTGATACTGGACGAAGGCTATGCGCTGTCCGGCGTCGGCGATAAGCGCGGCGCGGTGGAAAAACTGAAGCAGGCCATCGACGAAGCCGATGCCGGCAAGCTGCCGTTGACACCGCAGCAGCGTTTCGACACCCGCAGCGGCGTTGCCGGGCTGTCGCGCGAATGGGGCGGCTACGTCTCGGCCGGCTACCGGGGGGCCCGGCCGGCATCCTCCGGACTGGGCGGCGCGGCCATCACCGTGCCGGGCGACGCCGTGTTCAGCACGGCCGAGATTTTCTGGCGGCCAGCCGACTTCCTGAACTCCTCGACCCGCACGTTCGAGCTGTATGGGCGCCTGTCCAACACGCTTTACAACAAAGGCGGCAGGACCACCAGCCAGACCGTGTCGGACCCCTGCGGTGGCACCATCAATGTGGCCGAGACCTCGAACCAGGGTATTTCCGGCATCCCCACCACCGTGGGTTCGCTGGGCATGCGCTTCACGCCGTCCACCGAGGTCGGCCTGACTTTCGGCCTGGAGCGCCAATTCAACCTGGGAACCGCCACGCGCAAGGGCACGTTCAGCCCGGCGCCGGCGGACCTGCGCTGCGGCCTGAACCGCAGCAACCAGACTGCCTACTACAAGACCGACGCCGGCAGCGGCGGCTGGCTTGCCTATGTCACGTATGGACTGTACGAAGGCACCACGCTGCGCATCGACCGTCCCGACTGGTTCACCATGGAAGGCTACGTGCAGGCGGGCTATTCCTGGCAGGACATGTCGGCGCGCCTTTGGAAGCGCAACAACGCCACCGGCGCCGACACCGACCAGACCTCGGGCAAGATCAAGCGCGATCAGGCCTTCGGCGCCGGCGAATTGCGCGTGGGCCGCAGTTACCGGATGGACGCGATCAGCGACCGCCTGGTGTTCTTCCCCTACGCGGTGGTGGGCGTCGACTGGCTCTGGAACAAGAACCGCATGGTCGGCCTGGACATCAATGGCTCGGATTCGTATGGCCAGCTGGGCGACGGCTCCTCGTGGTCGATGGGCGCCGGCCCCGGCTTCAATCTGCGTTACTGGTTCCGCGAAGACCACTACAACGCGCCGCGTTCGTACCTGGACCTGACCACCCAATACCGCTTCAACATCGGCGGCGGCCAGGCCGACCGGGCCAAGGGGTTGTTCATCAACCTGACCCTGTCGTATTGAACCGCGCCCGCACATACCCATGAAGGAGTCCGCAAGCATGCCCCCCCTCACCTTCCGCCCGCCGCGCCGCGTGCGCCTCGCTTCGACGCTGTGTGGCGCGCTGCTGGCGCTGGCCGCCGGCGTCTCGCAGGCGCAGCAGGCCTCATCCATCGTCATCCAGGGCAAGGACAACTGGTTGTTCCCCGGCTGGGGCAGCCTGACCCAGGTAGACATGCGTGGCATCGACGCCTCCACCCGGCTGGTGCGCGAAGCCCGCGATGCGCTGGCCGCCAAAGGCATCCAACTGGAAGTGCT
>LXNH01000061.1_pt1 | contig 22331 bp, 19 predicted proteins | sample 809111 | NCBI WGS metagenome assembly LXNH01 (sample SAMN04870528, study PRJNA318959) | seawater metagenome | biome: 00002010; material: water; isolation source: marine seawater | place: Greece: Milos, Mediterranean Sea | collected 2013-05-29 | depth 5-7 m
CTGATCGGCTCGGTCGCCAACCAGGTGGTGCAGTTGGCCGAGGTGCCGGTGACGCTGGTGCGCTGAACCCCGCCGGCGGGCGCGGGCCGGCCCGTTAGGCGCTGGCCGGCAATGCCGGCAGGGTCAGCGTCACGCGCAGCCCGCCCAGCGGCGACTGCCCGGCGCTGACCTCGCCGCCGTAGGTGCCGGCCAGATCGCGCACGATGTCCAGCCCCAGGCCGGAGCCGGGACGCTGCTCGTCCATGCGCACGCCACGCTCGAAGATGCGTTCGCGCTCGTCCTCGGCGATGCCCGGGCCGTCGTCGTCGATCACGATCCGCAGGCGGTCCGGCGCGGCCGCCCCGGCGCCGATCCGCACGCGCCGCGCCGCCCACTTGCAGGCGTTGTCGAGCAGGTTGCCGACCATCTCCTGCAGATCCTGCTCCTCGCCGCGAAATTCGAGCCCGGCAGGGAATTCGTCCATCTCCAGCGCCAGCCCGCGCGCCGCATACAAGCGCTGCATGACCCGCAACAGCGCCTGCACCGGCGCCCGCAGCGGCGTGCGCCCGCCCGCCGTGCCCGAGGCGGCCGCGGCCCGCGCGCGCGCCAGGTGGTAATCGATCTGGCGCAGCGCCATCGCCACCTGTTCGCGCACCAGGCGGGCGAAGGCGCCGTCCTCGCCCGCCGCCGCATTGCCCATGATAGTCAGCGGCGTCTTGACCGCGTGCGCCAGGTTGCCGGCCTGGGTCCGCGCGCGTTGCACGATGTCGGCGTTGACCGCCAATACCCGGTTGAAATCATCGACCAGCGGCTGGATCTCGCTGGGAAAGCGGCCCTCTATCCGCACACTGTTGCGGCCCTGCTGTGCGGCCAGCTGACGCCGCAGCCGCCCCAGCGGCCGCAGCCCAACCACCACCTGCACCACCGCCGCCGCCACCAGGCCGGCCGCCAGCGCGCCCAGCGACAGCAAAAGCATGTGATCGAAGCGTTCGATCGGTTCGGCCAGCACCGCGCGGTCGGCGGCCACCACCAGCCGCAGCGTGCCGGCGTTGCTGTCCTCCGGCTTGAGCAGGCGCGTCACCGCGCTCAGGCGGTGCTTCTCGGGACCGACGATGTCATGAAGGCCGTCGGCATTGTCGGCCGCGGGCAGCGCCAACACCTGATCCCACAGCGAGCGCGAGCGCGCCACCCCGGCGGCCACCACGCGCCCCTGGTCATCGAGGCGGTCGATCTGCCAATACAGCCCCGACAGCGGCTGCTCCAGACGCGGATCGCTCAGCGGCGAGGCCACCGTGGGGCGGCCGTCCGGCGCCACGCTGACCGCCGCCGTCAACTGGTTCATGTGCAGCGCCAGTTCGGCCCGCAACTGTTCGGCGATGTGCTGGCGGAACAGGCTGCCCAGTCCCCATCCGGCCAGCACGATGATCGCCGCGATCCAGGCAAGCGTGCCGGCCAGCATGCGCCAGCGCAGCGACCCCGGTGCGCGCGGCGAGGTCATGGCGGACAGGTGAGCCGGTAGCCGAGTCCGCGCACGGTCTCGATGGTGTCGGCCGGCAGCTTCTTGCGCAGGCGGCCGATGAATACGTCGATGGTGTTGGAATCGCGATCGTGGTCCTGGGCGTAGATGTGCTCGATCAGTTCGCTGCGTGACACGACTTCGCCGGCGTGCTGCATCAGCACGGCCAGCACCTTGAACTCGTGGCTGGTGAGGTTCAGCGGCACGCCATCGACGGTGGCCCGCGCCAGCCGCGTATCGAGCATCAGCGGACCGCAGCGCCATTGCGCGCTGGCATGGGTGCTGTATCGGCGCAGCAGCGCCCGCACGCGCGCCAGCAGTTCCTCCATGTGGAAGGGCTTGGTGAGGTAGTCATCGGCGCCGGCGTCGATGCCGGCGACCTTCTCGTGCCAGTTGGCGCGCGCGGTCAGGATCAGCACCGGCATGCCGCGCCCGGCCGCGCGCCACTGCTTGAGCACCGTCAGGCCGTCCATCACCGGCAGGCCCAGGTCCAGCACCACCACTTCGTAGGTCTCGACCTCGCCCAGGTAGTGGGCGGTGCCGCCGTCCGCCGCGGTATCGACGGTATAGCCGGCGTGGCGCAGCGCCTCGGCCAGTTGCGAGGCCAGGGTCGGTTCGTCTTCGACGACAAGTATGCGCATCAGTGTCGGTTCCGGAATTGGATGTCGCGCCCCTTCATGCCCAGCACCCTGCCGTCGCGCGCGTCGATCTTGAGCTTGACCAGGCTGCCGCCGGGCTGCAGCAGGCGGATTTCGTACAGGAACAGGCCATCGTCCTCTTCGAATTCCACCTTGACCACCTGGCCGGGGAAATCCCGTTCGACGATGTCCAGCACCGACCGCAGCGGCAGCACCTTGCCCGCCTGCAGGGCCTCGCGGGCCCGGTCGTGATCGCGCTCGTCGGCCTGTCCGGCGCCCGGCCCCACGGCCAGCCCGAGCGCCAGTGTCAGGCCGGTCAGCCAGATTGCGATACGAGAGCGTGCGGTCATGGGCATTCTATGGGACGGTCACGTCAGGGTAACCCGGCGCGCGGGGGAAAAACAGGGTGTGCAAGCGCCCCATTTATAGCGCGTCAAACATGAACCTCGGGTGAACGCGCCCTTCAGAACGGGTTCATGCGCCCCCCCGAATAATGACGTCATGGCCGATCCACGGCCTGACGCAACCCTAAGGAGAAAGCAGCATGAACCGCATCCGCAAGACCCTGTCCGTCCTGACCCTTGGCGCCGCCACCGTTGCCGGCGCCGCCGCGCTGGCGCAGACCGCGCCGCAACCTGCGCCGGCCGCCGCCGCGCCCGCCCAGTCCGCGCCCGCCGCGCCGATCCTGACGGTGCGCCAGGTCTATGACACGCTGACCGCCGCGGGCTATCGCAACATCACCGAGATCGAACTCGAACATCAGCGCGCCTATGACGTCAAGGCCGAGAACGCACAAGGCCAGCGCGTGAAGCTGCGCGTGGACGCGCAGACTGGCGCGGTGTTGCGCAGCCGCATCAAGGATTGAGGCCGACGCCATGAAAACCCGTTCCGCCTTGGGTCTCTTCCTGCTGGCGCTGACCGGCGCCTGGGCTGTCGACGCCATCGTGCTGCAGCCAGCGGCCTCCGCCGCCTGGCCCTGGGTGCTGCGCCAGCAGGCGCTGTACCTGACGGGCGTCTGGTCGATCGGCCTGATGTCCCTGATCATGCTGCTGGCGCTGCGCCCGGCCTGGCTGGAAGGGCCGCTGGGCGGCATGGACAAGATCTACCGGCTGCACAAATGGGCCGGCATCCTGGCCATCGGCGCCGGCGCGGCGCACTGGCTGATCAAGCTGGCCAGCACGCCGCTGAAGGCGCTGGTCGGCACCGAGGGCCGGCCCGCGCGCGACGCGGTGCTGACCATGCTGGCGGATTCGCGCGGGCTGGCCAAGGACCTGGGCGAATGGACGCTCTATGCCTTGCTGGCGATGCTGGCGATCACCCTGTGGCGCCGTTTTCCGTACCACGCCTGGCGCATTGTCCATCGCGCCATGCCGCTGGCCTACCTGGTGCTGGTGTTCCACACCCTGGCGCTGGCGCCGGTCTATTACTGGACCGGACCGACCGGCGCACTGCTGCTGCCGCTGATGGCGGGCGGCGCCGGGGCTGCGCTGCTGGCGCTGGCTGGCCGCATCGGCCGCGGCCGGCGCATTGCGGGCCGGGTGACGCGGTTGGTGCAGCGGCCCGGCGACATCCTCGAAGTCACCTGCGAACTCGGCCCCCGCTGGCCGGGCCACGCCGCCGGGCAGTTCGCCTTTGTCACTTTCGACCGGCGCGAAGGCGCGCATCCGTTCACCATCGCCAGCGCACCGCACCCCGGCCGCCACGACGTCACGTTCCAGATCAAGGCGCTGGGCGACTACACCCGGCGCCTGGCCGCCACGCTGCGCGCGGGCGCGCCGGTCACGGTCGAAGGCCCCTACGGCCGCTTCGAACGTCCCGCCGATCCCGCCGCGGGTCCGCAGGTGTGGGTCGCGGGCGGCATCGGCATCACGCCGTTCCTGGCCTGGCTGGAAGCGGCCCGCGACGCGCCCGGCGGCCACCCGCCCGTATGGCTGCACTACTGCGTGCGCGACGCCGGCGCCGACCCCTTCGTCGAGGAGCTGCGGCAACGCTGCGAACGGCTCGACAACGTCACGCTGCACGTGCACAGCGCGGCGCAGGGCCAGCGGCTGGATGCCACCGCCCTGGCGCAGGGCGAAGTGGCCGCCGGCCGGGTCGCCGACGTCTGGTACTGCGGCCCGGCAGGCCTGGCGGCGGCGTTGCGAAAGGGTTTGCGGCGCCTGGGCCGTGGCCGGGTCCATTGGCACCAGGAAGCCTTCGACATGCGCTAGCCGGCGGCGCAACGGCGCGCCGCCTCATCGTATGATGAAGGCTTGCCTACCCCACGCGACTGGAGCCGCCTCATGCGCATTCGATATTTGCTGGTGGCGCTGGCCGCGGCCACCGGCCTGGTGGCCGCCTGCGGCGAAGTCGCGCGCCTGCCGGTCGAGGCCGGCATGGGGCCGCGCCCCGAGCTGCCCGCCCCCAACGCCACCCTGATCCCCACGGTCAACACGGCCAGGGCGGTGGGCTGGCCCGAGTCCGGCCTGCCCACCCCGGCCAGCGGCCTGGCGGTGAGCGCCTATGCCCGAGGCCTGGATCATCCCCGCTGGCTCCATGTGCTGCCGAACGGCGATGTGCTGGTGGCCGAGACCAACGCCCCGCCCAAGCCGCCCGAGGCCTCCGGCGGGCTCAAGGACTGGGTCGCCGGCGTCGTCATGAAGCGTGCCGGCGCGCGCACACCCAGCGCCAACCGCATCACCCTGCTGCGCGGCCTGGGGCCCGACGGCGCGGCGCAGACGCGCACGGTGTTCCTGGAAGGCCTGAATTCGCCGTTCGGCATGGCCCTGGTCGGCGACCAGCTGTATATCGCCAACGCCGACGCGGTGCTGCGCTTTCCCTACCAGACCGGCCAGACCCGCATCAGCGCGCCGGGGGTCAAGGTGACCGACTTGCCGGCGGGCCGCAACCATCACTGGACCAAGAACCTCATTGCCAGCCCGGATGGCGCCAAGCTGTATGCGACGGTCGGTTCGAACAGCAACGTGGGCGAAAACGGCATGGCCGAGGAGGAAGGCCGCGCCGCCATCTGGGAAATCGACATCGCCAGCGGCGCCAAGCGCCTCTACGCCACCGGCCTGCGCAATCCGGTGGGCATGGCCTGGGGGCCGGACGGCCGGACGCTCTGGACCGCGGTGAACGAACGCGACGAACTGGGCAGCGATCTGGTGCCCGACTACATGACCTCGGTGCGCGACGGCGGCTTCTATGGCTGGCCCTACAGCTACTTCGGCCAGCATGTCGACACCCGGGTCAAGCCGCCGCGCCCGGACCTGGTGGCGCGGGCGCTCGTGCCCGATTACGCGCTCGGGCCGCACACCGCCTCGCTGGGGCTGGCCTGGTCCGGCGGCGCCAATCTGCCGGCGCCGTTCCTGCACGGCATGTTCGTCGGCCAGCACGGCTCCTGGAACCGCGATCCGCGCAGCGGCTACAAGGTCATCTTCGTGCCCTTCACCGGCGCGCGCGCCGACGGCCAGGCGCGCGACGTGCTGACGGGGTTCCTCGATGAGGCCGGCCAGGCGCGTGGCCGGCCGGTGGGCGTGGCGCTGGACCGGCAAGGCGCGCTGCTGGTGGCCGATGATGTCGGCAACGCGATCTGGCGCGTCACCGCCGCGGCCCCGGCGCGCTGAAACCACGCCGGCAACGGCACGCCCAGGGCCGCGCCGCGCAATTCACTGGCGCCCGCTTGCGTTGCGTCAAGCCGCTTGCGGGCGCGCGTGCGCCGCCGGGAGTAGACTGGGGCGAGAATACCGCAACGGCCGCGAGGCTCCGTCCGGCGGAGCACGCGGTTCCCCTTCCCCCGATCCCTGGAGGCATGAACATGCTGTTGAAGAATCTCTGCGCCGCGACCATCCTGGCCCTGGCCTCGGCCCCGGTGCTGGCGGCCGAATGTTCGGTCGATATCGCCGGCAACGACCAGATGCAGTTCGACAAGAAGGAAATCACGGTCAGCAAGAGCTGCAAGCAGTTCACCGTGAATCTCACGCACCCCGGCAAGCTGGCCAGGAACGTCATGGGCCACAACTGGGTGCTGACCAAGCAGGCCGACATGCAGGGCGCCGTCAACGACGGCATGGCCGCCGGCCTGGACAACAACTATGTCAAGAAGGACGACGCCCGCGTCATCGCCCACACCAAGGTGATCGGCGGCGGCGAAAGCGATTCCGTCACCTTCGACGTCAGCAAGCTGGCCGCCGGCCAGGACTACGCCTTTTTCTGCTCGTTCCCCGGCCACTTCGCGCTGATGAAGGGCGTGCTCAAGCTGGTCGACTGAGCCTTGCCCTGACGGCCTCGCGGGATCCTCGCGGGGCCGCCGTGCCCACCCCTACAATGGCTTTTTTGCCAATACTCTTGGGGAACGACGCATGAGCACGGATAAAGTGGCCATCATCACCGCCGGCGGCAGCGGCATGGGCGCGGCGGCGGCACGCAAACTGGCGGCCGATGGCTTCCGCGTGGCGATCCTGTCCTCGTCCGGCAAGGGCGAGGCGCTGGCCGCCGAGCTGGGCGGCCTGGGCGTGACCGGATCGAACCGCTCGCCCGAAGACCTGTCGCGGCTGGTGGACACGACCCTGCAGCAATGGGGCCGCGTCGACGCGGTGGTCAACAGCGCCGGCCACGGCCCCAAGGGCCCGCTGCTGGAAATCAGCGACGACGACTGGCACCTGGGCATGGAGTTCTACCTGCTCAATGTGGTGCGCATCGCGCGCCTGGTGGCGCCGGTCATGAAGCAGCAGAAGTCCGGCGCCATCGTCAACATCTCGACCTACGCGACCTTCGAGCCGGAAGCGCTGTTCCCCACGTCCGGCGTGTTCCGCGCCGGCCTGGCTGCGTTCACCAAGGTGTTCGCGGACGAATACGCCCAGCACAATGTACGCATGAACAACGTGTTGCCCGGCTTCATCGACAGCCTGCCGGAAAAGGAAGACCGGCGCGCGCGCATCCCGATGGGCCGCTACGGCACCGCCGCGGAAGTGGCCGACCTGATCGCCTTCCTGGCATCCGACGCCTCGTCGTACATCACCGGACAGAACATCCGCATCGACGGCGGCATCACCCGTTCGGTGTAGTCCGCGCCGCCCGGCCCGCCACCGCGGGCCGGCCTTTCTCCCCGGCGCGCGCTCATGCGAATGGCTTAGTCTCTCATCCGAATGACGGTCTTGAAGCGCCCCCCGGCGCTTCGGTACCGTAGGGGCTCGCATTCGACCCCCGGGGCTGCCTGCATGTCCGCGTTGCCGTCCGAAGCGGCGCCGGCCGCTTCCTCCCCTCGCCCGCCTCCCACGCCCGGCCAGGCCTCGCGCTTCCTGGCCCAGGCCACCTTCGGCCCGACCCCGGCGCAGATCGACGCCGTGGTGCGCGACGGCTATGCCGCCTGGCTCGACGCGCAACTGGCGCTGCCGCCGTCACAAAGCCATTTCGACTGGCTCTTGCAGCAGGGCAAGGACACCGAGGCCTACAAGGGCAACGGCATCAATGCGCCGCTCGAATCCACGCTGTGGCGCAAGTTCATCAGCGCCGAGGACCAAGTGCGCACGCGCGTGGCGTTCGCGCTGTCGGAGATCTTCGTGGTGGGCGTGGCGTCGATCACCGCCAACTGGCCGCTGTTCGGCGCGGCCGGCTTCATGGACTTGCTGGCCGAGCACGCTTTCGGCCGCTACCAGGACCTGCTCACCGCCGTCACGCGCAACCTGTCGATGGGCTGCATGCTGACCTATCGCGGCAACCGCAAGGAAGACCCCCGCACCGGCCGCCATCCCGACGAGAACTATGCGCGCGAGGTGATGCAGCTGTTCAGCATCGGCCTGATTGAATTGAATCGCGACGGCAGCCCCCGGCTGGCGCATGGCGCGCCGGTCGAGACCTATGGCAACGCCGACGTGCAGGGCCTGGCCAAGGTATTCACCGGCTGGGACCTGGATGGACCGGAGACCGACGTGCAATTCCACCGCCGTCCGATGGCTCTGAACCCGGCACTGCATTCGCTGGCCGAAAAGCGCTTCCTGGGCGCGGTGATTCCGCCCGGCACCGACGGCTACCTGTCGCTTGAACGGGCGATGACGGTGATCAGCGCCCACCCCAATGTCGGCCCGTTCCTCGGCACGCAGCTGATCCAGCGGCTGGTCACCAGCAACCCCAGCCTCGCGTACGTCGACCGGGTGGCGGCCGTATTCGACAACGACGGCCATGGCGCCCGCGGCAACCTCAAGGCCGTGGTGCGCGCCATACTGCTCGATGACGAGGCGCGCCATCCCGACCTTTCGGCGCCCGGCTGGGGCAAGGTGCGCGAGCCCATCCTGCGCTTTTCCGGCTGGGCGCGGGCCTTCGGCGCGACTTCCACCAACGGCGCCTGGGCCATGCCCGACACCACCGACAACACGATCCGGCTGGCGCAGAGCCCGATGCGCTCGGCCAGCGTGTTCAATTTCTTCCGGCCGCGCTACACCCCGCCGGTCACCGAACTGGCGCGGCGTGGGCTGGTGGCGCCGGAATTGCAGATCACCGACGAAACCAGCGTCGCCGGCTATCTGAACTTCCTGGCCATCTACGTCGATCGCGGCTGGGAGGATCTGCAGACGCGCTATGACGCCGAGATCGCCGTGGCCGGCGACGCCGAGGCGCTGGTGGCGCGGGTGTCGCTGCTGCTGGCCGGCGACGCTTTCAGCGCGACGACCGCGCGCGCCATTGCGCAGGCGGTCGACACCCTGCCGCGCGCGCGGCCCCGCGACCGCGTGCGCGCCGCCATCATGCTGGTGGCGGCCAGCCCCGAATACCTGGTGCAGAAATGAACGCCGACCGCCGCGAATTCCTGCTGCGCGCCTGCGCCCTGGGCGCGAGCCGCGCGGCGGCGCCGCTGGCGCTGAACCTGGCGGCGCTGGGCGCGGCGGCGGCGCAGTCCGCGCCGCCGGGGGACTACAAGGCGCTGGTGTGCGTCTTCCTGTACGGCGGCAATGACCCGTTCAACACCCTGGTGCCTTTCGATCCGGCCGCCTATCGCGCCTACGCCGCGGCGCGAACCGACATCGCGTTGCCGCGCGAGGCGCTGCGGGCCACGGCGCTGCGCGACCCGACGCCCGCCACCGACGGCATGTCGTTCGCGCTGGCCCCGTCCCTGGCGCCGCTGGCGCCGCTGTTCGCGCGCGCAGACATGGCGGCGGTGCTGAACGTCGGCCCGCTGGTGGTCCCCACCAGCAAGGCGGACTACCTCGGCGCGCGGGTGCCGCTGCCGCCGAAGCTGTTCTCGCACAACGACCAGCAGTCATACTGGCAGGCGCTGGCGCCGGAAGGCGCGTCGTCCGGCTGGGCCGGGCGCCTGACGGACCTGTACGCCGGCATCAACACGCGGCGCAGCTTCACCGGCATCACCGCCGGCGGCAACACCGTGCTGCTGGCGGGCCGCCATGTCGCCGGCTACCGGGTCGGCGTGAACGGCTCGACCCGCATCGAGCTGCTGACGCGCGACCTGTATGGTTCCAGCGCCTGCACCGCGCTGCTGCGGCAACTGATCACGCAGCCGCGCGAGCACTTGATGGAACGCGAACTGTCGCGCATCGCCGCCCAGTCGATCGACGCCGACACACAGCTGCGGGCAGCCTTGGCGGGCGTGGCGGTGCCCGGCGACTTCGCCTCGCCGCTGGCGCAGCAGCTCAGGATCGTGGCGCGCATCATCGCCGCGCGCCAGGCGCTGGGCGCCCGCCGCCAGGTGTTCTTCGTGTCGCAGAATGGCTATGACAATCACACCGGCCTGAACGACACCCACCCCGCCCTGTTGCAGGAACTGGGCCAGGCGCTGGCCACGTTCCAGGAGGCGCTGGCGGGCCTGGGCGTGGCGCGCCAGGTCACCACCTTCACCGCATCGGAATTCGGCCGCACGCTGGGCTCGAACGGCAACGGCTCGGATCACGGCTGGGGCGCGCACCATTTCGTCCTGGGCGGCGCCGTCAACGGCGGCCGCTGCTACGGCACGCATCCGGCGATCGCGCCCGATGGCCCCGGTTTCGTCGACAACGGCCGGCTGCTGCCGACGCTGGCGGTGGAACAACTAGGCGCGGCGCTGGGCGGCTGGTTCGGCGCCAGCGCCGACGACCTGCGCCTGGTGTTTCCGAACCTGCGCCACTTCGACGCCGCGCCGCTGGCGCTGTTTACAGCGCCGCGTGGATCGTCGACGCCAGCCGCTTCCACTTGACCGCTTCTTCGCGCACGAACGCCGCCAGCTCGGCCGGCGTGCTGGTACGTACCTCGGCGCCCTGGTCGTCGATCTTGGCGGCCACGGCCGGATCATTGAGCGCGCCATTGAGCGCGCCATTGAGCTTGGCGACGACCTTAGGATCGGCGTTGGCGGGCGCGAACACGGCATACCACTGCGCCACGTCCACGCCCTGCACGCCCAGTTCCGCCAGCGTCGGCATGTCCGGCAGCACCTTGGCGCGCCGCGCGCCGGCCACCCCGAGCGCGCGGATCTTGCCTGACTTCAAGTGCGGATAGGCGCTGAACAGGCTGGGAAACATGACCTGGGTGACGCCGGCCAGCGTATCCGTCATGGCGGGCGCCGATCCCTTGTAGGGAATTTCGAGCATGGCGGCGCCAGTGGCGCGGTTGAACAGTTCGCCCGCCACCGCCGGCGCGGTGCCCGGGCCGGCGGTGGCGTAGCTCAGCCCGTCGGGATGGGCCTGGCCGTACTTGAGCAGGCCGGGCACGTCCTGCACACCGATGCTGCTGGACACCACCATGAGCGTGGGTGAATCGGCCACCATGCCGATGGCGGTGAAATCACGCACCGGGTCGTAGTTGAGCTTCTGCAGCGCGGGGTTGATGCCGTGCGTGCCGATGTAGCCCAGTATCAGCGTATAGCCGTCGGCCGGCTGGCGCGCCACGTAGTCGGACGCGATGGCCCCCTGCGCGCCGGGTTTGTTGACCACGATGACGGTCTGGCCCAGCAGTTCGCCCATCTTCTGTCCGATGACCCGGGCCAGGGTGTCGTTGCCGCCACCGGCGGCGGTGGGCACCACCATGGTGATGGGACGTTCGGGGAATTCGGCATGCGCGGCCTGGCCGCCCAGGGCCAGGCAGAGCGCGGCGGCGCACAGCGCGCCGCGAGAGGGGAAAGCCATGTCATGTCTCCTGACGGTTATGGGGACGGTCTCTGTGGACCGCTGTGTCTCGGTTCGGAAGCGGGTCGGCCCGCTGCCTTCTTGTTTCGGTTCGGCAGGCCGTGAACGGCTTCCGGGTGTGGAATCGGTGACGCCGGTCTAGGCCGCCATCGCGGCGTGCGCCGGCCGCATGGCCGGTTCCTCCCGCGCCGGCACGTAGCGTCCCGGCACGTATAACAGGCCCTTCATGATCTTGCGCGCGGTGCGCACCAGGCCGGCGGCCCGCACCTCGCCGCTGTCCGGGTCCAGCCTGACGTCGATGTCCATGCCGCCCGACGGATGCTCGATGCGCACGCCACGATAGCCCGGGCGCGGGGCTGGCCTGCCGCAATCGTGCGCCACGGTGCCCGCCATCAGGAAAGCGGCGGCCACGCCCACCGCGCCCGTGGCGGCGTGCGCGCGGTGGCAGGCGTGCGGCGTGAAGTAACGCGAACGCACCGACAGAATCGCCGGGTCGCTCCCGGGCGCCAGCAGCACCGGCTTGGGAATCACGCTGTTCGATACGTCCCCCAACCCCATGCGGGCGCCGGCCTCGCGGCGGATACGCTCCAGGCGCGCCAGCAACGCCGGGTTGGCGTCCAGCTCGGCCGGCGATTCGTCGCCGCGCAGGCCGAAGTCGGCGGCGCGCAGCAGCACCATCGGCATGGCCGCGTCGATCAGCGTGGCGGCCACGCCATCCACGGTCTCCTGGCGCAGGCCGGTCGGAAACAGGCGTCCGGTGAGCGCGCCCCAGGCGTCCAGGAAGTTCAGCCGCACCGGCGCGGCAGCGCCCGGCACGCCATCGATGCGCGCATCGCCTTCGTAGGTCAGCCGGCCGCCGGGCGTCTGCACCACCGCCTCGATGACGGCGCCGGTATTGACGTTGTGCACCCGCACCGACGTCTCGCCGTCGGCGGCCGGGATCAGGCCCTCGTCGATGGCGAAGGGCGCGGCGCCCGACAGCATGTTGCCGCAGTTGGGACGGGTGTCGACGCTGGCGCGGTCCACCGACACCTGGGCGAACAGATAGTCGATGTCGCAGCCGGGCCGGGTCGAGCGCGACACGATCGCGACCTTGCTGGTCAGCGAGTTGCCGCCGCCCAGGCCGTCGACCTGCAACGCATGCGGCGAGCCCATCGCCTGCAGCAGCAGCCGGTCGCGCTCGGCGGGGTCCGCGGGCAGCCAGTCGCCCAGAAAAAAGGGGCCGCGGGAAGTGCCGCCGCGCATCAGTACGCAAGGGATGATCGTTTCCATGCGGTGCATTCTGCGACGACGCGGCTATTATTTGAATTGCAACTTACGGATGGATTAATGCATGGCACGCATCAATTTCGATTTACAGGAATTACAGGCCTTCGTGGCCGTGGCCGAACGCGCCAGTTTCCGCGCCGCGGCCGAAGACCTGAGCCTGTCGCAGCCGGCGCTGAGCCGGCGCATCGACAAACTGGAAGACCTGCTGGGCGCACGCCTGCTGGAACGCACCACCCGCCGCGTGGCGCTGACGCACGTCGGCCGCATCTTCCTGGAGCGGGCCCGCGGCGCCATCGACGAACTGGAGCGCGCGGTGCTCAGCATCGGCGACCTGGCGGCGCAGCGCGGCGGGCTGGTGACCGTGGCCTGCGTGCCATCGGTGGCCTATTACTTCCTGCCGGCCATCATCCGCGACTACGCCGAACGTTTTCCGCGCATCCGCGTGCGCATCATCGACGAAACCGCCCACACCGTGCTCAACAGCGTAGTGACGGGCCGCGCCGATTTCGGCATCAGTTTTTTCGGCACCCAGGAGCCGGACGTGGACTTCAAGGCGGTGCTGCGCGAGGACTTCGTGCTGGCGGTGCGCCGCGATCATCCGCTGGCCGCGCGCCGCAGCGTATCGTGGGAAGAGCTGTCGCAGGAACGTTTCATGACCGTGGCCAAGGAAAGCGGCAACCGCCTGCTGATCGACGATGCGCTGGCCAAGAGCGGCAAGCGCACCGTCAGCGCCTTCGAGGTCAGCCACGTCATGACCCTGCTGGGGCTGGTGGAGGCCGGCCTGGGCGTGGCGGCGGTGCCGCAGCTGGCGATGCCGCCGGCCGGCCACGCCACCCTGGCGGGCGTCAAGCTCGAACATCCGCGCGTCACCCGCAGCCTGGGCTTGATCTCGCGCCGCGGCCGCCCCCTGGCGCCGGCGGCGCAACAGCTCTATAACCTTATCCACCAGACCGGCAAGAGCGCCAAGCGTGGTTCTTCCCCCAAGCAACCCTGAGGCCGCACCATGACTCTCCATTCCCTGGCGTTGCAAGCCGCCACCGAAGATGACCTGCCGTTCCTGCTGGCGCTGCGCAAGGCGACCATGACCGAGCACCTGGCGCGCGTGGGCGCGCCGCGCGACGATGCCCATCACCTGACCCGTATCCGCCATCACTTCGATGACGCCCGGATCGTCTGGCTGCACGGGCGTCCGGCCGGCCTGTTCAAGACCCACCGCGATCCGGATGGCTGGCGCGTGGTGCAGATCCAGATCGACCCCGCCTTCCAGGGCCAGGGGCTGGGCCGGCGCCTGCTGGCGGGACTGCTGCGGCAGGCCGACCAGGAAGGCGCGCCGGTGACCCTGTCGGTGCTCAAGGGCAACCCCGCCCGCCGGCTCTACCAGTCGCTGGGTTTCACCCCCGTCCAGGAGACCGCCCAGGAAATAGAAATGCGCTACGACCCGGCCCCGCCCGCCGCCGGCCACGCCTGACCCGATTCGCCAGCGCCGTCGGGCACGGGCGTTCACGGGTGGCGCGCGGCGCGGCCGGATATGCGGTTGCCGGCCCTCCACTTTTTTTTTCCCGCGGCGGAATATTCCCGTTTCGCCCGGCGTCTGTAGTCGGCAGTTCCCCACCTTCCTACCTGCGAGGCACGACATGCGTACTCAAATCGCCGCCACCCTGGCCCTCTCCTGCGCCGCCCTGTTCTCGGCCGGCGCCCACGCCCAGGCCGTCAAGACCCAGAACGGCATCCTGGTCAACAGCGCCGGCATGACCCTCTACACCTTCGACAAGGATGCCGGCGGCAAGAGCGCCTGCAACGACCAGTGCGCCAAGATCTGGCCGCCGGTCATGGCCGCCGCCGACGCCAAGGCCTCGGGCGACCTGAGCATCATCACCCGCGACGACGGCTCCAAGCAGTGGGCCTACAAGGGCAAGCCGATCTACCTGTTCGCCAAGGACGCCAAACCGGGCGACAAGACCGGCGACAACGTCAAGGACGTCTGGCACGTGATCAAGCCCTGAACCGGGTTCGCCGCCCATCCACGCCCGACCATGCGCGCCGACGACGAAGCCGCGATCCTGGCCTGCATCCCCAGCCTGCGGCGCTACGCCCGCGGGCTGACGGGCGACCCGCACCGGGCCGACGACCTGGTGCAGGACACGCTCGAACGCGCCTGGAGCCGCTACTCGCGCTGGCAGCGGCGCGGCGAATTGCGGGCGTGGATGTTCGGCATCATGCATAACCATTTCATCGACGGCGTGCGCGCCAACCACCGGCAGGCCGAACAGGCCGGCGCGGGCGACCTGCCCGACGTGCCGGTGCGCGCCACGCAGACCGACCACCTGGAGGTGCGCGACCTGGACCGCTGCCTGCAAGGCCTGCCGGCCGAGCAGCGCGAAGTGCTGCTGCTGGTATGCGTGGAAGACCTGTCGTACCAGGATACCGCGCAGGTGCTGGGCGTGCCGATGGGCACGGTCATGTCGCGCCTGTCGCGCGCCCGCGAACGGCTGGGCGCCCTGATGCAAGGCCAGCAACCCGCCAGCCGGCTCCATCGCGTGAAATGACATGAACGACAAACGCCTCCACGCCGTCCCCTCCGCCGGCAACCCGATCACCGAAGCCGACCTGCATGCCTACGCCGACGGCCAGTTGCCGCCCGGCCGCCACGCCGAGGTCGACGCCTTCCTCGCCGCCCATCCGCAGGACCTGGCCCGCGTGCACGCCTGGCAGGCCCAGCGCCGCGCGCTGCACGCGCTGCTGGACCCGGTGCTGGACGAACCCCTGCCCCTGCGCCTGCCGCTGTCGCCGCCCGCCCGCCGCCTGCCCTGGCGCGCCGTTGCCGCCGGCATCGCCATCGCCGCTATCAGCGCCAGCAGCGCCTGGCTGGCGCGCGGCGCCCTGGACGCCCGCCATCTGCAAACCGTGTTGGCCACCGCCGCCCCCGACCGCGCCGCCGGCGGCTACGCCCAGCGCGCCGCCATCGCCCACGCCGTCTACGCCCCCGACATGGGCCGCCCCGTCGAAGTCAGCGGCGACAACGAAAAGGCCCTGGTCACCTGGCTCACCAAGCGCCTCGGCGCCCCCGTGCGCGCCCCCTCGCTGACCCAGGCCGGCTACGACCTCGTCGGCGGCCGCCTGCTGCCGGGCGGCAGCGGTCCCGTCGCCCTCTTCATGTACGGCGCCCCCGACGGCCAACGCCTGACCCTCTACGTCACCCGCGAAGCCGCCGGCGGCCAGACCGCCTTCCAGTTCACCCAGGAAGGCCCCGTGCGCGTCTTCTACTGGGTCGAAGGCCAATTCGGCTACGCCCTCTCCGGCGCCGTCAGCCGCGAAGAACTGCAACGCGTCTCCGAAGACGTCTACAAACAACTGCAGGGCTGACCCGGGCGCGAGAGAGGACGCGGGCGCGCCCTTATCGCCGCCACCGCGCGCAGCGACCACCGCCCCGACGCTGAGCAGAACGCCAAGCAAACCGCCCTGCCCGCCATCCGCCGCGCCTCAAGAACCCTCCCGCGCCACATGCAACATATGCAGCGTGATCTTCCTCACCTCGGCCTTGCTCATCTCGATATGCCCGCGCAACATCCTCCCGGCCGCCTCCCCTCGCCGGGCAAGCACCGCGCGCAAGATGGCCCCATGCTCCTCATACGTCGCATCCACCCGGAAATCCTTGGTGAAATCCAGGCGCCGCACGATCCGGATCTTCTCCGTCACCTCGCGGTGGATCAGCGCCATCTCCGCATTGCCCGCCGCCGTCACCAGTGAGCAGTGAAACGCCTCATCCAGCTGCGCCACCATCCGCCCATCCAGAATGCGCTGCGCCGGCGGCACCAGCCACACCTGCGCCAGCGCCCCCAGCAGCCCGCGTTCATCCATCTGCTCACGCGCGCACAGCCGCTCCACCGCCGCCAGCTCCAGCACCACGCGCACGTCATACAGCGCCTCGAAGCGCTCGAAATCGAACGGCCGCACCTGCCAGCCGCTGCGCGGACTGGGCAGCACGAAGCCCTCGCGCTCCAGCCGCGCCAGTCCCAGCCGCACCGGCGTGCGGCTCACCCCCAGCCGCAGCGCCAGCTCCGCCTCGGTGAAGCGGTCGCCGGGCAGCAGCCGGAAGTCGAACAGCTCGTCCTTGATCCGCTGGTAGACCTGGTCCGCCAGCGACCCCGCGAGCGCCGGCGCCTGCCGCAGCGCCGGCCCGATGCGTACCGAATCGCGCATGATCAGGTCACCGGGCAGGTGGCATCCTCGGCCAGCACGATCAGCGCGTCGCCCGCGTTCACCGGCTTGCCCGGCACGCAGCGGATCGCCGTCACCGTGCCCGACACCGGCGCGATCACCGACAGCTCCATCTTCATGGCCTCGACCACCACCAGCGTGTCGCCGGCCGCCACGCTCTGGCCCACCTGCACCGGGATCTTCCAGATGTTGCCGCACATGTCGGCGCTGACCAGGCGTTCGCCCTCGCGCAGCGCGGTCTCCACTTCCGGCGCAGCCTCGACTGGCGCCGCCGCCACATCCTCGTGCTTCCACAGCGCCACCTCGGCGTCGAACGCCGTTTTCTGGCGCGCCTGGAACGCACCGATGCTGTCGGCCTGTTCGGCCAGGAAGCGCTGGTGGGCGGCGAAGTCGAACACTTCTTCCTCGATGCGAACCGTGGCGCGGCCTTCGCGGAAGTCCTCGCGCAGCGTATCGAGTTCGGCCTCGCTCACCGGATAGAAGCGCACCTGGTCGAAAAAGCGCAGCAGCCACGGCTTGCCATCCTGGAACACCGGGTTCTTCAGGAACTTGTTCCAGATCGGCAGCGTGCGGCCCACCAACTGGTAGCCGCCGGGCGAGTCCATGCCGTAGATGCACATGTAGACGCCGCCGATGCCCACCGTGCCTTCGGCCGTGAAGGTGCGCGCCGGGTTGTATTTGGACGTCAGCAGCCGGTGGCGCGGGTCGATCGGCACCGCGCACGGCGCACCCAGGTAGACGTCGCCCAGGCCCATGATGAGATAGCTGGCGTCGAACACGATGCGGCGCACGTCCTCGCGGCTGGCCAGGCCGTTGATGCGCTGGATGAAGTCCACATTGTTCGGCAGCCACGGCGCGCTGGCGCGCACGGTTTCCTGATAGCGCTGCACCGCGCCCAGCGTGGCCGAATCCTCGAACGCCATCGGCAGGTAGACCACGCGGGTTGGCACCTTCAGCGTGGCCACGTCGGCCAGCCCCGCCTCGATTTCCAGCAGCCGCGCGATCAGCGCCTGCTGCAGGATCACGCGGCTGTCGTAGCGGATCTGCAGCGAACGCACCCCCGGCGACAGCTCGCATACCCCGTCGATCGGCTGCGCCGCCAGCGCCTCCATCAACAGATGGATGCGCATGCGCAGCGCCAGGTCGAGCACGTTGTCGCCGTATTCCAGCAACAGATAGCCGTCGCCCGCCTGGCGGTAGGACACCGACGGACGCGAGCCAGCCGCCGGCAAGGCGGCGACGATGGTCTCCGAGGCCGTGGCCGGCGCCGCCGACGGCGTGGTGGCCTGTGGCGCCACTGCCTGGAGCAGCGCCACGCTGCGATCCTGCGCCGCCTCGCGCGCCACCGCGTCGGCGTAGTCGATGCGCACGAAGCGGATGCGGTCGCCCGGCTTGACCTGCCCCACCTTCCACAGCTCGGCGCGCGCGATCGTCACCGGGCAGACGAAGCCGCCCAGGCTGGGGCCGTCGCGCGTCAGGATCACCGGGCTGTCGCCGGTGAAGTTGATGCTGCCGATGGCGTATTCGCAATCATGGATATTGGACGGATGCAGGCCGGCCTCGCCGCCGTTCTCGCGCGCCCAGGTCGGCTTGGGGCCGGTCAGGCGCACGCCCAGGCGGTTGGAGTTGTAGTGCACCTCCCAGTCGGCGGCGAAGAAGGCCTCGATGGCTTCGGGACGGAAGAAGTCCGGCGCGCCGTGCGGGCCGTACAACACGCCGATTTCCCAGGTGTTGCCATAGGCCGGGATCAGCTCGGCCGGCGCCGCCTGCGGCGCGCTCACGGGCGCCGCAGCGTTCGCGGCGGCCAGCGCTGGACGAACCAGCGCCAGCATGTCGCCAACCCGCAGCGTGCGGCCGGCATGGCCGCCGAACTGGCCCAGCGCGAAGGTCGAGCGGCTGCCCAGGTAGACCGGCACGTCCAGTCCATTGCGCACCGCCAGGTAGGTGCGGCAGCCGGACAGCGCGCGGCCGGTGGCCAGCACCTGGCCCGAACGCACCGTGACCGGCTGCCACATCGGCACCGGCGCGCCGTCCAGCGTGGCGGCGCATTCGGCGCCCGTCAGCGCGATGATGGCATCGCCATGGAAACGCAGCGTCGGCCCGACCAGCGTGGCCTCGATGCCCGCCGCATCGGGCGCGTTGCCGACGATGCGATTGGCCAGGCGGAACGCATAATCGTCCATCGGCCCCGACGGCGGCACGCCGATGTCCCAATAACCGGTGCGGCCCGGGTAATCCTGCACGCTGGTGTAGGTGCCGGCCTCCAGCACCTCGATCGCCGCGGGGCGATAGACGAAACTCTCCAGGAAGCGGGTCGACAGCTGGCCGGCGCGGAAACGCCCGTCGGCCACAATCTGGCGCAGGTAATCCAGGTTGGTGGCGATGCCGTGCAGGCGCGTATGCGCCAGCGCATCGGCCAGCTTGTCGAGCGCCGCCTCGCGCGTGTCGGCGTGCACGATCAGCTTGGCCAGCATCGGGTCGTAGAACGCCGGCACCTCGGTGCCGGTCGAGACCCAGCCGTCCAGGCGCACGCCGTCGGGAAAATACACCTCGGTCAGCACGCCGGGCGAGGGCTGAAACTGGCGCAGCGGGTCCTCGGCATACAGCCGCACCTCGATCGACGCGCCCCGCGGCGCGCGCGACATCGCGGCCAGGTCCAGCGGCTCGCCCGCCGCCACGCGCAGCATGCATTCGACCAGGTCCAGGCCGGTCACGGCCTCGGTCACCGGGTGTTCCACCTGCAGGCGGGTATTGACCTCCAGGAAATAGAAACTGTCGCGCGCCGGATCGTAGATGAATTCGACCGTGCCGGCCGAGCGGTAGGCCACCGACTCGCCCAGCTTGACCGCGGCGTCCAGCAGCGCCGCGCGGGTCGCGGCCGGCAGGTGCGGCGCGGGAGTTTCCTCGATCACCTTCTGGTTGCGCCGCTGCACCGAGCAGTCGCGCTCGCCCAGCGCCAGCACGCGGCCCGCGCCGTCGCCGAAGATCTGCACCTCGACATGGCGGGCATTGTCCACGTAGCGTTCGATGAAGGCGCCGCCGTCGCGGAAGAAATGCTCGCCCATGCGCTGCACGCTGTCGAACGCCACCGTCAGCTCGGCCTCGTTGTCGCAGCGCGACAGGCCGATGCCGCCGCCACCGGCGGTGCTCTTGAGCATCACCGGATAGCCGATGCGCTCGGCCTGCGTCAGCGCCTCGCCCAGGCTGGCCAGCAGGCCGGTGCCCGGCGTCATGGGCACGCCGGCCGCCGCCGCCAGCTCGCGCGACCGGTGCTTCAAGCCGAACTCGCGGATCTGCAGCGGCGTCGGGCCGACGAAGGCGATGCCGGCGGCCTCGCAGGCCTCGGCGAACTCGGCGCTTTCCGACAGGAAGCCATAGCCAGGGTAGATGGCCTGGGCGCCGTGCTCGCGCGCGGCCGCCAGCAACAGGTCCATGCGCAGATAGCTGTCGGCGGCCTTCTCGCCGCCCAGCGCCACGGCCACGTCGGCCTCGCGCACATGGGCCGCGTTGCGGTCGGGATCGGAATACACGGCAACACTGCGGATGCCCAGGCGTTTGAGGGTACGGATGGCGCGGACGGCGATTTCGCCACGGTTGGCGATCAGGACGGTATCGAACACGGTTCGGCTCCCAGGGGCGATTGGAATTAGCGGGGGGTGGCGTTCAGGCTGGCGAGATAGGCGCGCCAGCCGCCGAAGGCGGTGATGTCGCGCGCGCCGGCCAGGCCGCGCGGCTCGCAGATAAAGCCCTTGACCTGGCGGCCGTCGTGCAGCGTCAACGTGCCGATGCCCAGCGGCGCCGGGATCTCGGCCACGAAGGCGCCGAACGCCGCCAGCGGGATGTCCCACAGTTCCACCTCGATCGGCGCGCCGCTGTCGGACTTCACCAGGCCGGGTTTGGGTGGGGTGGTATTGGCCAACGCATAGAGCCGGTAGTCGGCGGCGGTGTGGGTTTTTTCGACCAGCACCGCGCGGCGCGAGGTCAGCTGGTGATTCAAGGGCATGCCGCTCAGGTGCGCGCCCACGACCGCCACGCGCAGCAAGCCCGGATCGGCCGGCGGCGGTCCCTGGGGCGGCAGCGGCAGGCCCGTGGCGCCCAATGGCAGCCCGCGCTGCGCCTGCCATTGGCGGCCAAAGCACGCCAGCGCGCGGTCCTGCCAGGCCATGCCGATCAGGGTGATGCCGGCCGGCAGGCCGTCCTCGCGCATGCCGGCCGGCAGCGCCAGCGCCGACAGATCGGCGAGGTTGGCGAAGTTGGTATAGATGCCCAATTGCGAATTGAGCCGCACCGGGTCGGCCTGCAACTGCGCGATGGTGTAGATCGACGGCGCGGTCGGCACCACCAGCGCGTCAAAACCCTGCAGCGACTGATGGATGCGGCGCGTCAGCTCGGCGCGGCGGTACTCCGCCTTGAAGGCATCCAGCGCATCGTAATGCGCCGCGCCTTCCACGATGCCGCGCACCACCGGGTGGATGGCATCGGGATCGCGGCGCCACAGCGGCTCGACGGCGGCGAAGCGCTCGGCCACCCAGGGCCCCTGGTACAGCAGGGCCGCCAGTTCGGCAAAGGGCGCGAAGTCGATGCTGTCGACCTGGGCGCCACTGGCCTTGAGCGCCTGCACCGCCGCCTCGAATGCTGCGGCGGCCTGCGTATCGCCGAAGAACTCCAGCCGGTCCGGCACGGCCAAGCGCGGCGTCGCGGGCCAGGGCGCGGCGGCGCCGGCCGGCTGCGCGCGCGAATAGGCATCGCGTGCGTCATAGCCGCCGGCGATGCCCGCGACGCGCTCGGCATCGTCCACCGTCAGCGCGAAGATCGATACGCAGTCCTGCGTGCGGCAGGCCGGCACCACGCCGGCGGTGCTGAGCCACCCCTTGGTCGGCTTGAGGCCGACGATATTGTTGAAACCTGCCGGCACCCGGCCCGAGCCCGCCGTGTCGGTGCCCAGCGAAAACGCCGCCAGCCCGCGCGCCACCACCGAGGCCGAACCGGAACTGGAGCCGCCGCTGATGTACTCGGGCTGGAAACTGTTGGCCACCGCGCCGTGCGGCGAACGGGTGCCGACCAGGCCCGTGGCGAACTGGTCGAGATTGGTCTTGCCGATCAGGATGGCGCCGGCCGCGCGCAGGCGCCGCACCACGGTGGCGTCCTCGTCCGGGGTGTAGGCGAATGCCGGGCAGGCCGCCGTGGTGGGCCAGCCCGCCGCGTCGATGTTGTCCTTGATGGCGAACGGCACGCCGTAGAGCGGCAGACGCGAGCGGTCACCGCCGGCCGCGGCCAGCAACAAGCGCAGATCGTCGAGCTGGCGCGCCAGCACCGCGGCGCTGGCGCGCGTGATCCAGGCATTGTCGGCCGGATCGTCCGGCGCGGCGGCCAGGGGCATCAACAGCGCTTCGGGCGTGGCGCCATCCTGATAGGCGGACAGCCATTGCGCGATGGTCCAACCGAGAGGGGCCTGCGGCGTTGCTACGGCATTCATGCTGGAATCCTTTCTTGTATACAAGTCCGGATACCCAAGCAATACGCGTGCCATGTGCGCCGCGCCGCCCGCCTTCCCCTTGCGCACCCACGCCGCGGCGGCGGCGCCGCCCGCGCCGCCGCCGCGCGCGCACTCCCAACGGGCAACCC
>LXNH01000062.1_pt1 | contig 22314 bp, 19 predicted proteins | sample 809111 | NCBI WGS metagenome assembly LXNH01 (sample SAMN04870528, study PRJNA318959) | seawater metagenome | biome: 00002010; material: water; isolation source: marine seawater | place: Greece: Milos, Mediterranean Sea | collected 2013-05-29 | depth 5-7 m
CTCCCGACACTTACCAGCGACGCCAAACACTTAAGAATGTTGAGCGGTTCATCACGCCCGAGTTAAAGATATTCGAGGACAAAGCCCTGTCAGCTCGCAGCCGCGCTTTGTCACGAGAAAAGTTTCTCTACGATTCGCTGGTCGAGGACATCGCGGCATTACTGATTCCATTGCAAATAACTGCCAGAGCCATTTGTGAAACTGATGTACTCGCCTGCTTTGCTGAACGAGCGATTTCACTCAACCTTTGTCGCCCGAGCTTTTCAGAAGGGATAGAGTTAAAGATTGAGTCGGGCCGCCATCCAGTGGTTGAACAGGTAAATCGCACACCGTTTATAGCGAACAACACCGAACTCAGCGAATCGCGCCGAATGCTCCTAATTACCGGCCCCAACATGGGAGGCAAGTCGACTTACATGCGCCAAAATGCCCTCATCGCGCTACTGGCACATTGTGGGGCTTTCGTACCGGCTAAAGCGGCATCGGTATCACTACTCGATCGAATTTTTACCCGCATTGGCTCGAGTGATGACCTCGCAAGCGGATTATCGACTTTTATGGTCGAAATGACCGAGACTGCCAATATTCTGCATAACGCGACCGATAAGAGTTTGGTTCTGATGGACGAGGTTGGTCGAGGAACGAGTACCTTTGACGGCTTGAGTATTGCCTGGGCGTCAGCAATTGCTTTATCAGAGCGCGTGAAAGCCATGACCTTTTTCGCGACCCACTACTTTGAGCTTACGGAACTCCCCAATACCTTTAACACCATGGTTAACGTACACCTCGATGCCACCGAATATGAAGATCATGTGGTGTTTATGCACCACATTCAGGAAGGTCCTGCGAATCGGAGTTTTGGCCTTGAGGTTGCAAAGTTGGCCGGCGTGCCGAACTCGGTTATCCGGCAAGCCAGAGCGAAGTTGGAAGAACTCGAATCAGAGTCGTCTGGCGGTGGCATTTCGCCCACCCAATCTGATTTATTTTCGGTAAAATCCGCGCGGTCGCCTGTGGTCGATTTCATTGACGACGTTGATCCGGATAGCCTGTCGCCTCGCGATGCACTCGAAGCGCTCTATCAGGCGAAAAAATTACTAGACAAATAAACTGTCTGAAAATTTTGACATAATAGCTGTCAGCGCTATGCTAGACACTATTGCTGGAATGGGGGAATTCCAATGACATTCGTCGTCGGCGAAGACTGCATTAAATGCAAGCACACAGACTGCGTAGAAGTCTGCCCTGTAGACTGCTTTTACGAGGGACCCAATTTTCTCGTCATTCATCCTGATGAATGTATCGATTGTGCGCTCTGCGAACCCGAGTGTCCGGTAGACGCTATTTTTTCAGAGGATGAACTGCCGTCCGATCAACAAAACTTCCTCGAACTCAACGCCGAACTGGCCGAGATCTGGCCGAATATCACAGAAAAGAAGGAACCGCCTGCCGATGCCGAAGACTGGGAAGGCAAGCCCAATAAGCTGGCCCTGCTCGAGCGCTAAATCAAGCAAACAATAGTTCTGAATCTAAGCCTTCGCGCTCTGCGGCACGTCTTAGCTTCGCTAGACCTTCGATCTGAATCTGCCTCACTCGCTCACGGGTCAGGCCCACTTCCGACCCCACCTCCTCGAGTGTCGCTGGCTCATGCCCCCTCAAACCAAAGCGCCTAGCAACCACTTCCCGATGCTTATCGGGTAGCTGCTCTATCCATTCACCAACGTGAGCTAGTACATCGCTGTTTTCTGCCGAGTCACTCGGCCCATCGATCGCAAGATCGGCAACGGCCTCCTGGACCGTTTGATCAGAGTCAGGTGCTATGGGCGTATCCACCGAGCTCTCTCGCTCAGAGAGCTTGAGAAGCCTGTGTACCTCAGAAGATGGCCGCTGCATGTGATCCGCAAGCTCTGTGATTGAGGGCTCTCTTCGCCAGGCACTTCTAAGCTCTCTGGAGACTCGGAGTACGGCATTGATCTCTTTCACAATGTGCACAGGCAACCGAACAGTTCGCGTCTGATTCATCAGTGCGCGTTCGATGTTTTGTCGGATCCACCAGGTCGCATAGGTTGAAAATCGAAACCCCCGCTCGGGATCGAACTTTTCGACGGCATGCATCAGCCCCAAGTTACCCTCCTCGATTAAGTCCAACAGCGGCAAACCGCGATTGACGTAACGCTTCGCCAGCATGACCACCAGGCGTAGGTTACTTTTAATCATCCTTGTGCGAGCGCTGTCATCGCCGGCAAGCACTGCCCTTGCAACTTCTCGCTCCTGCTGTGCCGTCAGCAGCGGCGTTTCACCAATCTCCAAAAGATAGCGTTTTGTTGAGTCAAAACTACCGGGTGTATCATCTGGGTCAATTTTAGAAGAGCCCCGCGTCGCGCGTGGGCCCATTAACTGTTCAAAATCGAGCGGTGCGTTTCTGTCGTCCTGAATCGACTGAGTGCCTAGGCTTGCCACAAGAGTTCCCCCTCTCTGACCCCCAAAACCCCTATGGACGTTTGGGTAGCAGTGTTAACGGGTCAATCGGTTGACCTCGCCGACGTATCTCGAAGTGGAGCTTGACCGAGTCAGTGCCACTACTGCCCATGGTTGCGATGCGCTGGCCGGCTTTAACATCTGAGCCCTCTTCTACCAGCAATCTTTCATTGTGACCGTAGGCGCTTAGATACGTCTCATTATGTTTTATGATCAGCAACGCACCGTAGCCCGTCACTCCCGTACCGGCGTAAACCACCTTTCCACCCGCCACAGCCGTTACCGGCTCACCGCGACGCCCAGCTATGTCGATCCCCTTGTGCAGATTGGCCGAGAACGACCGCACCACAGAACCAGAGGATGGCCAACGCCAGCGCGCAGTCGACTGCGCTTGACCTGCACCTGCCACTTTAGATTTACCGATTGGCTGTGAACTTTTTGTGACAGCTGTCGCCTTTGTCACTTTATTTTTTGGCTTCGCCGATTTCGTAATAGTCTGACTCGCACTCTGCACTTTTGCGGAGCGCTTTGGCGACGATTTAGGCTTATCAATCCGCGTGCGTAGAGTCTGGCTGACTCTTATCAGGTAGGGCTGCTCGATATTATTGAGCTTTGCCAGTTCCCTGAAATCGATCCCCAGGCGGAATGCGATGGAGTAAAGCGTATCGCCCCTCTCCACCGTGTAGGGCTCACCCAATGGCAGGGCAGGACCATAGTCTGGAGGGTCATCAATACCGGTCGCCTGGTTCTCGGTTTCCCACGGCCGTAAGCGATCAGGGTCTGCTGCCGTGCAGCCCATGAGACAAAGCAAAAGAGCTGCCGACAGAAGCCTAGCTAGCCCGTTCAAAACTACCCCGCTGACCGCTCGGTTGGTTTAGCGAGCTTGCCTACTGTCACCACAAGGATAACTCCCAACAGTAATGCGAATACACATAGCATTAGCATGGGATCCCCTACCGTCTCGCCATAGTTTGTGGGCGAGATCGGAACCGATTGAAGGGCTCGCATTTCACCGTGTCGATCGGTAATACTGGCTACCACGGCCTGCCAAGGCCAAAGAGCAATCAATGAACCCGCAAGTACGCCGATCAAGGTCGATAACGTTGTAACTCGATACCGAGCCAGCAGAGCCTTCAAAACCTGTGCAAAGGCAAGTAGCCCAATCAGGCAGCCCGCAAAGAAAACCGCTAGCACTGGCAAATCAACAGCAACTACCGCGCTGATGACTGGCTGATACATCCCCATTAATAACAACAAGAAACTGCCCGATATGCCCGGTAGCACCATGGCACAGATTGCGATCATTCCTGCCAAGAAGAAACCTATCAGCGATGTATCGAGCGTGACCGCTTGCCCCAGGGCTATCGAAGCAGCAATACCTGCGCCAATCAGCGCAGCCACGAACTGAGACCTGGACAGCTCTGACCACAATGTACTTGCCAACGAAACCGTACTTGCCAACACCAAGCCAAAGAAAAAAGACCACAAGGGCAACGGAAATTCCTTCATTGCCCAGTCGATTGAGGATGCCAGGATAATAATGGCAGTGAACATGCCGCCTGCCAGAGTAAGGAGAAAGCTCGCGTCAACACGCTGCCAAGCGCCTTTGATGTCACCTTGGAAAACCATACCTACGGTCTTCATATCGATGGCGGCTATCGCTGAGATCAAACGATCATAGATGCCCGTAATCAGCGCAATCGTGCCCCCCGAGACACCCGGCACTAGGTCGGCAGTTCCCATGGCGAGGCCTCGGAGAAAGACGGATAGATCAAAATTCATTTCTGTAGCCCCGGCACCATTGGAACAAAATTCGCGGGCTCAACAATCTCCTGCTCAAGACCTTCAGAAGTGCGCCGTGCCCGAACTAAATGCTGCTGATTACCACCCACTGGCGCTAGTAAGAAACCATCGGGTGATAGCTGTTCAAGGAGACCTGTCGGCAGTGCTTCCGGCGCAGCGGCACAGAGAATGACATCAAACGGAGCAAATTCGGCCCAACCGTTAAAACCATCTCCGTGCAGACAGCGGACGTTGCGAACTTTTAGTGCACGCAATCTCTGACGGGCTTTTTCAAGCAAGGGCTTAATCCGCTCGATTGCGTATACCTCGGATGCAAATTGCGCAAGCACTACCGACTGATAGGCAGAGCCACTGCCGATCTCAAGAACACGACCGAGGCTACCATGCTCAAGCGCCAACTCAGTCATGCGCGCGACGGTGTAAGGCTGACTAAGGGTCTGATTGAATCCTATGGGCAGGGCCGTATCTTCATAGACTCGATGCGCCAGCGCTTCATCCACGAACAGGTGGCGAGGAATCGCGGCCATGACCTCCAGTACACGTTCGTCAAGGATGCCCTGCTCTCGCAGGCGCGTGATTAAACGATCTCGCGTACGCTGCGATGTCATCCCTATGCCCTGAAATTGCACTTTCACGAGGTTTTAGCGACCAGTAAAACAACGCTGTGCGCAGCGATACCCTCTTCACGACCGACATAACCCAGTCGCTCAGTCGTTGTCGCTTTAACATTAACTGCATTAACAGGTAGGCCCAGATCCATCGCAAGTAGATGCTTCATATCATCGATGTAAGGTGCTAACTTCGGCTTTTGAGCAATCACAGTGACATCAACATTGGCCGGCTCAAAACCCTCATCTACTGCGAGACTGAGAACATGTCGGAGTAACTCTCGGCTGTCGGCGCCAGCATAGTCAGCATCGGTATCCGGAAAGTGCTTTCCGATATCTCCAAGAGCTACCGCGCCCAATAGCGCATCACAGAGCGCATGAATGACCACATCACCATCGGAATGAGCGACTAGACCGGCATCACAGGGCACTCTCACACCACCTAGAATCACTTCGCTACCGGGGCCAAAAGCATGCACATCAAAGCCGTGACCAATTCTCATTCGATCCCTCTCCCCTGCAGACGCTTCAATATGATCTCCGCAAATTCGAGGTCACCTGGCAGCGTGATTTTAATATTGGTGGCAGGTCCGATCACCACCTGAACGGGATGGCCTGCAAGTTCCATCGCCATCGATTCATCCGTAATTGAAAAATCGCTCGCTAACGCTTGAGCCAATGCCTGTTGCAATAAGCCGAACTGGAACAGCTGGGGCGTTTGTGCCCGGACAAGCTCCCTTCTGTCCTGTGTCTTCAACACCAGGCCATCGTCATCAATCCGCTTGATGGTATCTGTCGAAACCTGAGCGAGGATACTCCCAACTCCAGAACCCAACGACGTATTGATCAACTCTCGCAGGGTAGCGACTGAAATACAGGGCCTTGCTGCATCATGCACCAATACCCAATCCGAGGGCCCCGCCCAAGCATTCAAACACTCCAGGCCACTGAGCACAGAATCCGCGCGTTCTGCTCCGCCAACGGCGGTCATCACTCTAGGATCGGCAAGGCTTTCAATCGAATCGGCTCGACGATCGCTAGGATCTAGAGCCACGACAACACCGCGTATGTCGGGGCAGGCAAGCAGAGCGCGAAGGGTCTGCTCGAGGATGGGCAAACCATCTAGCAATAAATATTGCTTGGGAATTTCCGCGGCCATCCGCTTACCAGACCCCGCAGCAGGAACAACCGCCCAAACCGATGCTGTCACTGATCATCCTCCTGATCAGCCTGGTCTACAAACAGGTAGAAATCTTCGCCCTCTTGCACCAACCCCAGATCTTCTCGCGCCACAGCCTCTAGCATGGTCTCTCCTTGCTGTAACTCAAGTACCTGGCTGGTTAATGCCTCATTGCGCTCTCTGAGTGTGCCATTTAACTCGGTCTCATCCGCTACTCGTTGCTCAAGGGACGATCGCTCGACGATACCTCCCTCACCCAGCCAGAGTCGGTACTGCAGCAAAAGCAAAAGACCCAGTAGTGCGAGTAGCAAGCGCATTATTAGCCTCGCTGGAACTCAGCCCTGCCGCGATATGGGGCAGTCATTCCCAGCTCCGCCTCTATTCGCAGCAGGCGATTGTATTTAGCGACCCGGTCGCTGCGGCATAGCGAGCCCGTCTTTATCTGGCCGGCCCCCGTACCTACCGCTAAGTCAGCAATAGTCGAGTCTTCGGTCTCGCCAGAGCGGTGAGAAATAACTGCGGTGTAACCAGCCTGCTGCGCCATAGAAATCGCGTTTAGGGTCTCCGTTAGCGATCCAATTTGGTTGAACTTGATAAGTATGGAATTCGCAACCTTCTGATCGATACCGCGCTTGAGGATCTCCGTGTTCGTTACAAACAGATCGTCGCCGACAAGCTGAGCCCGATCACCCATCAATTGAGTTAAGTAGGCCCAGCCGTCCCAGTCTGATTCATCGAGACCGTCCTCGATGGAGACGATTGGGTGGCTGTCGCTAAGTTCGGCTAAGTAATCGGAAAATCCCTCGGCACTGAAAGAGCGCCCGTCGCCAGAGAGATGGTATTGCCCATCCCGATAAAACTCCGACGCGGCACAGTCCAGCGCGAGCGTGATGTCTTCACCAATGCTGTAGCCTGCCGCCGATACAGCCTCAGCGATCACCTCAAGCGCCGCAGCATTGGAAGGAAGATTGGGTGCGAAGCCACCCTCGTCTCCCACAGCGGTCGCAAGACCTCGAGACTGGAGTACTTTTTTCAGATGGTGAAACACCTCGGCACCAATCCGGAGAGCCTCGGCGAATGAAGTCGCCGTTACTGGCTGAATCATGAATTCCTGAATATCAACATTGTTATCGGCGTGCTCCCCACCGTTAAGGATATTCATCATCGGCACCGGCATGACGAGGTGATCATTGCCGGCCAGATTAGCGATGTGCTGATACAACGGCGTTTTGGAGGACTGTGCGGCTGCGCGCGCCGTTGCCAAGGAGGCAGCGAGAATCGCATTGGCACCAAAGCGTGACTTATTCTCCGTGCCGTCCGCATCTAGCATGCTTTGATCACAGCCCGCTTGATTGAGCGAGTCATGGCCTAAGAGACATTCTCGTATCGGACCGTTGACGTTAGCCACAGCGGTCATAACTCCCTTGCCCAAGTAGCGGGACGTGTCACCGTCTCGTAGCTCGAGAGCCTCACGAGATCCAGTGCTAGCACCTGATGGAGCGTAAGCCACCCCTACGGTGTCGTCGTCGAGTGTTACCTCAGCCATTACTGTTGGATTACCGCGCGAATCCATCACCTCGAAGGCTCGAACATCGACAATTTCGCTCACACTATTTCTCCCTTAAGTTGCCTATTGAATGATTAATGGCGCGGCTCTTTTTACCGCGTCATCGATGGCTTTGATTTGCTCGAGAAAAGGCTCCAGCAGCGCGAGAGGCAAGGCACTAGGGCCATCGCAAAGGGCACGATCTGGATCAGGATGAGACTCGAGAAATAAACCCGATAAGCCCGTTGCCATGCCCGCGCGAGCCAATTCGAGCACCTGCGCTCTACGACCACCCGATGCTGCATCTCCCGGATCTCTTCGCTGCAACGCGTGAGTGACGTCGAAAATGATAGGAGCGCCACCAGTCACGCGCTTCATGACACCAAATCCCAGCATATCTACAACAAGGTTGTCATAGCCAAAGTTACTGCCGCGCTCGCACAGCAGTAGCTGATCGTTGCCACACTCTTCAAACTTATCCGTGATATTGCGCATCTGCTCAGGGCTTAAAAACTGGGGCTTTTTGATGTTGATCGGTACTCCGGTTGCTGCCATGGCCTGAACCAGATCGGTTTGGCGAGCCAAAAATGCAGGTAATTGAATAATATCAGCAACCTGGGCTGCCCTAGGCGCCTCTTCAACCGTATGCACGTCGGTGATAACCGGAAGGTTCAGTTGGGTCTTTACTGCGGCAAGAATCTCAAGCCCCTTCTCTAGGCCCGGGCCTCGGTAGGAATGAATCGATGATCGATTAGCCTTGTCATAAGACGCTTTGAAGACCAAAGGAATATCCAGCTGGGCGCAGATCTCCGCGTGGTGGGCAGCAACATCCAAGGTAAACTGCTCCGACTCAAGCACATTGACACCGCCAACCAAGACAAACGGGGCGTTGTTGGCAAACGTGATATCGCCAATCCTAACCTCGGTTGCAGACATTAGGCACCGACCTTTTTGTTGGTAGCAGACACGGCTGCAGCGACAAAGCTTGTGAATAATGGGTGCCCGCCCCTGGGTCGCGATGTAAATTCAGGGTGAAACTGACAGGCTACGAACCACGGGTGATCCGGCAATTCGATCATTTCGACCAATTCGTGATCTGCCGACCAACCAGACACTGTCATGCCCTCGGCCTCGAGCTTGGATACCAGGCTGTTATTCACCTCGTAACGGTGGCGATGGCGCTCACGGATAACGTCCGCACCATAGATCGCTCGTGTCTTGGTTCCCTCCACCAAGTGACAGGGCTGGGCGCCAAGCCTCATCGTGCCACCCATATCCGAGTGCTCGTCGCGCTGCTCGACTTCACCTGTCTCGGTTCGCCATTCGGTAATGAGTCCGATAACCGGGTACGGGGTGTCGATATCCATCTCTGTTGAGTGAGCACCCGCCATCCCACAGACGTTGCGAGCATACTCGATCATAGCCATGTGCATTCCAAGGCATATGCCGAGGTAAGGAGTACCGCTCTCGCGCGCGTACTGGACGGCAGCTATCTTGCCCTCGATACCGCGATCGCCAAATCCGCCCGGCACTAGGATAGCGTCCAAGACCTTGAGCATATCAACCCCATCACGCTCGATATCCTCTGCATCGATATAGTCGATTTCAACGCCGGCACCTGTCTGTAACCCAGCATGCCCTAGAGCCTCATTAAGTGACTTGTAGGCGTCGACCAGATCTGTGTATTTGCCCACCATGCCAATCCGCACATTGGCACTGCGCTCAGCTGAGTCACGGGCGACCACGTCGTCCCACTCCGAAAAGTCGACAGGACCAGGCGACATCCCGAATCGCTCTAAAATGTAATCATCCAAGCCTTTTTCGTGTAGGTTCTTGGGGATTTTATAGATCGAATCGGCATCCAGTAGCGGTATCACTGCTCGCTGCTCGACATTTGTAAACAGGGAAATTTTCTGACAGGCGCCGTCGTCGATATCAACCGAACAACGACACAACAACACATCAGCCTGAAGTCCGATCGAGCGCAACTCCTTAACCGAATGCTGGGTGGGCTTGGTCTTGATCTCGCCCGCTGTTGGGATGTAGGGCACCAGCGTCAGGTGCATCAACAGCGCCTTGCTGGATCCCGCCTCGAGTTTAAGCTGGCGGAGCGCCTCCAAAAATGGCTGACTCTCGATATCACCAACCGTGCCACCAACTTCGACGACCGCCACTTCCGCATCGCCAGCCCCTGCAATCACCCGCCGTTTTATCTCATCGGTGATATGGGGAATGACCTGTACCGTGCCCCCGAGATAGTCGCCTCGCCTCTCACGACGCAACACCTCGTCGTAAACCTGCCCGGTAGTGAAGTTATTCCGCTTCGACATGGTGGCGCGAGTAAATCGCTCATAGTGACCGAGGTCCAAATCGGTTTCGGCACCATCGTCGGTCACAAAGACTTCCCCGTGCTGAAACGGACTCATCGTGCCAGGGTCGACATTGATGTAGGGGTCTAACTTCATGAGTGTGACTCGCAACCCACGAGCCTCGAGAAGCGCTGCAAGTGACGCCGCTGCGATACCCTTGCCGAGAGAAGAAACTACACCACCGGTAACAAAAACGTATCGCGTCATGGACTCCACCAAAGCTTAAATTAGCCTCTTTATCCAACAGGAATATGTTGCGATCTGAAGCTCTCCGATGGGCGATCAGGGTAACACCAAGGACCCGATTGAACCAAGCATTAGTCTGCTAAAACTGAAGGTCTCCACCGCGGTAGCAACCCTCGGCCGTCCTTGGTTACACATGCTGACGCCTCGGATGTCAAACCAAGATTACACACCGCGATCACAGCCCCATCGATACTGAGCAATGGCGTTTGGTCACGGCGGAATGGAGGCACCTGCATCTCCTGAAACCACTGCGATAACGGTCTTGTAGGCCTGTTCCATGGTGCTATTTGCAGGCCCTCACTACGCAAACTTAGGTCACAGACAACCCCCGGCTTTAAACCCAAGGCACTCGGTACCCAATCGAGAACTCCCCAGTGACCTGCAAGCTCATCCCCCACCACCACACTATCAGGCACATTCGGATGCTCCAAAGTGCTCTGAAACGCATAAACTGCATCCCGCCAACGAGTCAGTGTGATCTCACCATGAGAGAGTGAGGGCTGCTTATCGAACTCAGTACTCACACATTGACGAGCGAATTCGTTCAGTTGCTCCTGAGAAAATGCCGGTATCGATAGATGCTCAAGCCATTGGTAAAGATCTTGGGCGAACTGACCGGCATCGCGGTTCTTCAACTCAATGCCAGGGTCACCGAGCACCGAGCGGGTCAGTGTTAAGGGCCGATTCAGCAGAGATGCCGCCGCTTGACGCTGCCGATCAATTACCCGCACAAAGCTGTCACGGTACTGGGGCCAGCGTTGCTCCAAGGTGGGCAACACCTCATGACGAATGAAATTCCGGTCATAGCGCGTATCACTATTGCTACTGTCGGTGATGGGTAACAGTGACTCGCTCGCAGCAAACGCTTCGATGACCGAGCGTGGCGTTTGAAGTAGCGGTCGCAGCAAGAATCCTTTACCGCAGACCCGAGACTCGGGGATTGCCGACAACCCGCGAGGGCCTGCCCCTCGCAATAATCGAAGCATCAGTGTCTCGGCCTGGTCGTCCTGATGATGCCCCATCAGCAATAAATCGCCCGTGGTCAGCTGTGACTCGAAGACCTCGTATCGTGCTCGGCGCGCGGCTGCCTCAGGTCCTTTGCCAGAATCAACCACCGAAATGACATGAATCGTGAGATCAACGCCGAGACTTCTGCAAAATTCAGCACAGCGATCAGCCCAGACATCGGCGTCGGGGTGCAATTGATGATTAACGTGGATTGCGTTGATCGACGGGAGCGACTCTTTTTTCGCAATGCGACAGAGCGCTACGAGCAGGCTCAGACTATCGACGCCGCCAGAGAGCGCAACCTGTAGACGATGCGCCTTTCTAAGCGTCGCTAAATGGGGCTCAAATGCCTGAAGCAATCGCTGGCCTTACTCGCTGCCGTAGGCCATTAAGCGCTGATATCTCGCCTCAACTAATCGCTCAACGTCCATACCGCAAAGCGTCGCCAACTGCTCAGTTAGATAAGCTTTGATGCTGGCGGCCATTTGATCGATATTACGATGTGCACCGCCCAATGGCTCCTCGATGGTTGTGTCGACAATACCCAGCTTTTCCAGTGTTGATGAGGTGACACCCATCGCTTCCGCTGCCTGAGGCGCAAACTCGCTGCTTTTCCAGATGATATTGGCACAGCCCTCGGGAGAAATAACAAAATAGGTAGAGTACTGAAGCATTGCTAGATGATCCCCAACACCAATCCCCAAGGCACCTCCTGAGGAGCCCTCACCGATCACGACACAGACAATGGGCGTTTTGAGTCGAGACATAACAGCCAGATTCTGGGCGATCGCTTCCGAAATGCCACGCTCTTCCGAATCGATGCCGGGATAGGCTCCGGGCGTATCAATGAGCGTGATGACTGGCATTTTAAATCGCTCCGCCATCTCCATGAGCCGCATCGCCTTGCGATACCCCTCAGGCTTTGGCATACCAAAGTTTCGGTAGACCTTGTCTTTGACCGATCGTCCCTTTTCCTGCCCAATCACCATCACAGGTTTGCCGTTCAACCGCGCTACGCCACCAACAATCGCCCTGTCGTCAGCAAAATGTCGATCACCATGCAGTTCATCGAATTCGTCAAAGATCAGCGGGATGTAATCAAGTGAATATGGCCGCAGTGGATGGCGGGCAACACGAACAATGTCCCAGGGACTCAGGTCCGAATAAATTGACTGAGTCAGCTTGTGGCTCTTGTCTTTGAGTCGCTGGATTTCTTCGTTGATATTGATCTCAGCATCATTGCCGACCGACTGGAGCTCCTCGATTTTCATCTCAAGCTCTGCGATGGGCTGCTCAAAATCAAGATAGTTTGGGTTCATTGTGTTCTGCCCTTCCCGAAGAGGTTACTATGCACGCGTTACGCGACTGCATAGTCTACAAAACCATGTCTGTTCGCGTCATCTGTAAGATTTACGCTACTTTTTTATACTAGATGTCGACAATTACTAACAAATTTGGTTCCCCAGCGGCTCGACTACTGCTCGCCCCCATGGAAGGCGTACTCGAATCGGTGATGCGAGAGATGATCACCGAGATCGGTGGCTACGAGCGTTGCGTCACCGAATTTATCCGGGTGTCATCGACCGTATTACCAAGCAGAGTGTTCTATCGCCTGTGCCCCGAACTCAAAAACGAGGGCAGAACCGCGTATGGTACTCCTGTTTACGTTCAGCTCTTGGGATCAGATCCGGTCTTACTCGCCGGAAACGCAAAAGTCGCAGTAAAGCTAGGGGCACTGGGAATCGACCTAAATTTTGGCTGCCCTGCAAAGACTGTCAACAAATCACGAGGCGGAGCGACGCTGTTAAAAACACCCGACCAAATCGGTCTCATTTGTCGAAGCGTGCGTGACGCAGTGCCAGTCGAAATTCCGGTAACGGCAAAGATTCGCTTGGGCTATGACTCTGATGATCGCTTCGATGACATTTACCAAGCGGCGATCAGCAGTGGCATTGATGAACTGACCGTTCATGCGAGAACAAAAGTTCAAGGTTATCGCCCACCTGCCCATTGGCATCGACTCGCAGAAGTCTGCCAGTCATCAAGCATTCCTATCATTGCGAACGGTGAACTATGGTCTCCGAGTGATATAGCGCAATGTCGTGATGCCAGCGGATGCAATGCATTTATGCTCGCTAGAGGGGCCCTCTGCCGCCCCGATCTCGGGCGGTCTGTGAAAGCAGAGTTTGAGGGACGCCAACAAGACCCCATGGAGTGGTCAGAGATACTCGAGTTGATCATTCGCTTTATGGACGCTAACAGCAATCGCTATGACAAAAAATACGCCGTCAATCCAGTGAAGCAGTGGCTGGTCTATCTAAAGCACTACTATCCTCAGGCGGCACAGCTATTTGCACAAGTGAAACGGATTAGCGATCCTGATGACTTGAGGCTGCACCTAGCCGCCAAAGGCTTGCCGTTGGCGGCCTAAAATCACGCCACAAAAAACTAACGATAAAGGGGCTGCGCAATCCATGAGCACCGATACTTTCAGAAGACGCGATGATCTGTTTGGCCATCCGAGAGGTCTATTCGTCTGCTTCGCAACCGAGATGTGGGAGCGCTTCTCCTTTTATGGAATGAAGTACTTGCTGGTGCTGTACTTGGTAGACCATCACCTATTCAGCGACGGCGACGCCTTGCGATTACTCGGCGCCTACAGCGCGCTGGTGTACGCCATGCCTCTGCTCGGTGGCATTATTTCCGATCGCTACCTGGGTCAAACGAGGTCTGTCCAATTAGGCGCAATGCTGTTGGTGGCTGGCCACTTTGCGATGGCATTTGAAGGCAATCAAGCGTTCCTCGGGGTCGACGGCGAAGTTGTTCGCGACGAAGCCGCGATCTCTACCTTTTATCTAGCATTAGCACTCATCATCGTAGGTGTCGGTCTCTTGAAACCCAATATTTCCACCGTGGTCGGGCAGCTCTATGGCGACGATGATCCAAGACGTGACGGTGGCTTCACCATTTTTTACATGGGCATTAATGTCGGTGCCGCCAGCGCGGCCTTGCTCTGCGGCTGGCTCGCGGATGCCTATGGTTGGTCCTATGGATTTGGGGCTGCCGGCATCGGGATGTTGTTTGGCCTGCTGATTTTTAACTGGGGACAGTCCTGGCTCGAAGGCAAGGGAGACGCGAAGAATCCTGAGCTGTTAACTGAAAAAACTCGTGTTTCTCTCAATCTACTGACTTTGAATCAAACCATATATGCGGGCTGCTTAATCGCCGTAGTAGCCGTTTGGTTGATGATTCAGCGACCCAGCGATGTTGGTCTGTTGCTACCCGTTGTGAGCGCCGCATTCATGGCATGGTTTATCTGGCTGCTAGTGACCCAGTGCGACAGTAGCGAGCGAGGCAAGATGTCCGCCCTCTTCTTCCTAATCGTCACGAGTACAGTGTTTTGGTCCATGTTTGAGCAATCGGGTGGCTCCATGACCTTGTTTGCTGAACGCGCCACCGATCTCTCGCTGTTTGGACTAAATCTGACGGCGGCGCAGTTTGGCTCTGCCAATGCCATTTTTATCATCATCCTTTCGCCGCTTTTCGCGCTCTTATGGCCAGCATTGCTCTCTCACAACATCGAGCCGACCACACCAGCGAAGTTTGGTTTTGGCATTATGCAAGTGGGCTTGGGTTTTGGTGCACTGTTAATCGGCATTAATAACCCGGATGCTGCGGGTCTGGTATCCGCCTGGTGGTTGGTACTGGCCTATTTCCTTCACACCTCGGCGGAACTCTGCCTCAGCCCTGTCGGGCTCTCCGCGGTAACCAAGCTCTCAATCGCACGCTATGTAGGTGTGATGATGGGGGCTTGGTTTTTGGCTAGCGCTTATGGGTCTTACTTAGCATCTGAGCTTGCGATTTTCTTCTCTTCAGTAGAGGGCTCAGCAGATGGCCGTTTGGGACCCGAGGGCTTCAGTCTGTTGTTCACTGAGCTTCTTGTTTATGGCCTTGCACTGGGCGCTGTGGTGCTCTTGATTTCACCACTCATTAGAAGACTGATGGCAGATGTGCGTTAACTAGGTCGTAGCACCACGAGCAGGTGCGGCTCCCCTCAAACGCGCGCCGGCGCTGCGCCTAGCATTCGCCCAATCGGAGCCAATAAGATAGAGCGCGGGCACTAAGAGCAGGCTTACGAAGAAAGCGAAGAAAACGCCAAAGGCTAAGGACAATACCGAAGGCTTTAAGAATTCGGCTTCAATAGAGGTTTCAGCCATGATCGGCATCAGACCGAAAAACGTGGTCAGGGTGGTTAAAAGGATAGGACGGAAGCGGCTCTTGGCTGCATTCAAAATGGCAGTCCGCCGATCATCACCAAGCGCCTCGCGTTTCAGAATGTAGTCGATCAAAACAAGGTTATCGTTGACCACAACACCTGCCGCAGCGCCCATGCCAAAGAACGAGAACATATCTAGCGGCAGTCCAAACATGCCGTGTCCGAATACAGCGCCCATATAAGCGAAGGGAATCGCTGACATAATGATCACGGGCAAGGTGTAGGAGCGAAACGCTACTGCAAGCAAGGTATAGATCGCGAGCATTGCGAGTGTGAACAGGCGTGTGACCTCAGCGAAAAACTCGGTTTGTTGCTCCTCCCAGCCACCTTTGATCACCTCGAGATCCGGATAGCGCTTTTCTAACTCGGGAATAAACTCATCCTGCACGACATCATTAATATCGCCGATCGCGTCAACGTCAACCCGGGCGTATACCTCCAAAATCTGCCGGCCATCCCTGCGCACTATCCGTTGAGCCGCTCGACGTACCTCGATATCCGCCACCGTCGAAAGGGCAATCATTCGTCCATCGGTGGTTCGAACCTTTAGGCGACGCAACGAATCGAGGTTCTCGCGCGCCTCGAGGGGATATCGCAACATCACTTTCACGTCGCCAAATTCACGTGGCAGTCGCTGCACCTCTTCACCAAAATAGGCTTGACGAATCTGCTGTGAGACGTCGGCAAGCGTCACCCCAAGCTTCTCGGCACCAGGTTTCAAGCGAAGGTTCAACTCGTCGATTTCCCCTCGCTGATTATCGCGAACGAAAAATACATCTTCGAAATTAATGAGGTAATCACGCAGTTCCGCGGTGGCGAGGCGTAATCGATCTTCGTTGTCGTGGGAAAACACATAGGTGAGGATCGCCTCCCCCTGGTTAGCCGTATATGAGACGCTGATGTTCTCAGCATCTGGGATGTCACCCATCAACTCCAAATAGGTTTCTGCGGCTTCACGAGTACTGATGTCTCGCTCTGCAGGCGGCGACAACTGAATAAATTGTTCAATCTGATTGCCACCGGCGAAGGTGAAAGTACCTACCACCGGTTGCTGCGCGCTGAGGGCATCGCTTGCTTTGTTAAGCTGGTTCATTACGGACTGCGTTCGCTCAAAAGGGACACCGATTGGCAGCCCTACATTAACAACCACCGTCTCGGCCTCTAATTGAGGGAAGAAATAAAACTTTACGTGCCCCTCATAGGCCAGCGCGAGCGCCACCACAAAGCTCGCGCCAAAAGCGGCGCTCACGGTGTAACGACGATCGAGGATTTTCTTCAGCAAAGGAACATAGGTTTTCGCTGAAAACTGCGAAATAGCACCTGAGATGTAGCGCTGCGCGGCAAAACCTTTGTTGCCTGACTCGCGCGCCGATAATTTCCGTAAGTGCGCGGGCAATATAAAGAAAGCTTCAATCAGCGAAAACATCAAGGCGAACGCAATGACGGCTGACAAATGGCGCAAAAACTCGCTCTGAGGACCTGACAAGAAGGCCCAGGGCGCAAAAGCCACCACCGTTGTCAATACGGCAAACACGACAGGCCGCGCAACGGCAGAGGCCCCGGTGATCGCGGCTTCCTCAGCATCGAAACCGAGCTCTTCTCGATGATGATGGATGCTCTCACCCACCACGATCGCATCATCGACGACGATCCCCAGTACCAAGAGAAATGCAAACAAAGATAGGAAGTTGATCGACACGTCGACCATAGGTAGGAAAATAAAAGCCCCAACGAAAGAGATGGCGATGCCTACGGTGACCCAGACCGCCACTTGAAAGCGCAGGGTTAGCAGCAAAATTATAAGCACTAGGCCCAGCCCCATCACCGCCGATTTCAATATGAGGTCCATCCTCGACTGGTAGGAATCAGCCTCGTCGTGAAGGCTGAATAACTCAACACCCGGCGGCAGTTCGGACTGCTTCTCAGCCATCCAACCGTTCACCTGCTCTGATGTTTTCGTAATGAACAACCGCTCAGACGGCCGCACCTCGAATAATATTGCGGGCACGCCATTGGCTGTCGCCGACATGCGGACGTCTTCAAAGCCGTCTACCACGGTGGCGACGTCACCCAAGCGCAACTTGCCGCCCGAGGCTTGCTCGCGAACCACAATGCGCTCGAAGTCAAGTTCGTTATCCGCAAGATTTTCAGCTCGAAGCTGGATGTTACCCGTCGGAGTACGCACCTCGCCCGATGAAAAGTTTATCGAGGACGCGCGAATAGCGCGGGCAAGCTCGTTGAATGTCAGGCCATATTGTTGAAGCGCCGACTCGGATACCTCGATCGTGACTTCTTCGCTGCGACGCCCGCCTAGATTGACTTCGCTGACCTGACTGAGTCCGATCAATTCATCCCGAAACTCTTCGGCCATCCGCGATAAAGAGCGCTCACCGACATCGCCGCGCAACACGATGTAGTGGATTGTCTCTTTCCACTCAATATTGCGAATACGCGGTGGTTCCAGGTCGCGAGGCAGTGATGTGATGCTATCGACCGCATCCCTGACATCTTCCTTGAATTCGGTGAGATCGCTACGAGGAAATGCCTCGAGACTGACCTGACCAAAACCCTCTCTCGCCTCAGAGTTATAGCGGCGCAGATTGTCGAGGTTCTTGATCGAAGCCTCGATACGCTGAATGACTTGCTGCTCCATTTCCTTTGGGGACGCGCCCGGCCATACCAAAGACACCTGAACAAGCGGTAATTTAACAATCGGTTGAACCTCTCGCTCGATCGAGGCCCAAGCAAAAAAACCCGAGACTAAAATGAATGCCATCAGCAGATTAGCAGCAACTGAATTACGGACCCACCAGGCGATTAAACCGTGCATATCGAGGCCTAGCTCGCGTCCGCCATCGAGCCGTCAGTTGTCTCGATAGCGGTTAATGGCATCCCGGTCACGGGGTTTCTTATCGGCGATACGATGACCCGCTCATTCTCCGACAAACCACCTCGAATGTAGGCGTAATCGGTATTTGCGTAGGCAACATCGACTGCCTTTATCTGCAAATCATCACTGTCCGTCATGACGAACACTCGGTCGCCGGCCCTCAAACCCGCTGCAGAAATTTCCAGTACGTTATTCAAGGCGCGTCCGTTGACCGTCGCCTTCACAAACAGTCCTGGCGCCATTGGCATGCCACCATCATCTATTTCGTAAGGGCGTCGCACCTCCGCGGTTGCGAATACAGTTCGAGTCGCTGCTTCAATGGAGGCATCAACACGCATAAGACTCCCCTGCCAACTCTGCTCTTTACCCGCCACATCAGCACTAAAATTCACCGCAAGACCGTTGTCAGCCGCCTGGTAACCGATCGGCACACCTAGGGCTGACAGGTCGCTGTCAGAGAGCGGCAGTCGAACCTCAGCAACATCGATAGAAAACACAGAGGCCACCGCACGGCCGGGTGTCAGATACTGCCCCTCGTCCACCATTGTCTTGGCGACCCGCACATCAAAAGGCAGGGTCATTCTGGTGCGTTCTAAATCTGTCTCTGCAGACTCAAGTGCCACGTTCGCGGCTGACAGGGCTGCCTCGGCTTGCTGTATCTGGGGAATCTTGAGTGCGAGTTCCGAGGGATTGGGCTCGTTTGCGAGCTGCTTTTTCGCGACGTCTGCATCGGCCTTTGCTTGTTCCAAGGCCAGGTGATTCGAGGCGACTCGCGCTCTGGCTTCTGCCACGCGAACTCGATAATCATCATCTTCAAGCGTCAGAATGGCCTCGCCAGCATTGACCAAGCCACCTTCAATAAACTCTGGTGATACCGATTTGATTCGACCGCCAACTTCGGACAACAGCTCGATTTCTACGCGAGGTCTGACCTCACCGTAAACAGTGATGGATGCCGAAGTGGCCACTGCTTTAGCTCGCTCGACATAAACGCCAATCGGCGACCGCTTTGCTTCTACCATTTCGGGCTCTGGCGCTGTAGCGCGCAGGAATTGTACGATCACCACCATGAAACCGATAACGATGACGGGACCTATGACACGTTGAAGCATGTGGGTCATCAGGTATCCTTACTGCAAAGACAAAACTTCGGCAAAGTATACCACGTGGCCCCTCATCGGGGCGGCAAATATGGCATCCTTTTCAATCAAAAAGAGCAACTAAAAAAATCAACAACCAAAGCGATGGAACCCAATATGGTTAGTCAAGATTCTCGCCCCTACGATCTCGTTGTTTTTGGTGCCACCGGATTTACCGGCGCTTTGGTTGCTGAGTACCTTGCCGGCCTCGACGCTAGTTTTAGCTGGGCCATCGCGGGGCGCTCATCGTCCAAACTGGAGGACATAAAGCAGCGGATTGGGATGTCAAACCTACCCACCATCGTCGCCGACAGTGCCGACGCTAATAGCTTGCGCGCGATGGTGGAGCAAACGCGGGTTGTCATTACCACTGTCGGCCCCTACGCACTCTATGGCACGCCGCTCATCATGGCCTGCGCCGAAGCAGGTACGCATTACTGTGACCTTACGGGCGAGGCGCAGTGGATGGCGTCGATCTATGACAAAGCCACTGCAGCAGCAAACGAAACGGGTGCCCGCCTCGTTCACACCTGTGGCTTTGACTGCATACCATCTGATATGGGCGTCTTCTTTGCCCAGCAAACCATGCTCGACCTCCATGGTTGCTATGCAAGACAAGTTAGCGGCCGCATGGGACGCCAAAAAGGTGCGGTAAGCGGCGGCACTGTTGCGAGCATGATGCTCGCAGTCGAACAAGGTGCGTCGGACCCCGTGGCGAGGAAAGCCCTTCAAGATCCCTACTCGCTCTACCCCCCTGAAATTGCGCCGGGATTAGATGGCAGCGACCAGTTTGGCGTCCGATGGGATGACAAGTTTCAGAGCTGGACCGGACCGTTTGTAATGGCTGCAATCAATACCAAGGTAGTCCGTCGATCCAACGCGCTGGGAAGCCTCCTCTACGGCAGTGACTTCCGATACGAAGAAGCGACTCTGACCGACAACCGGCGTGGCGCTATGATGGTGGCAGCAGGCTCTGCCATGGCACTGCTACTGTTTTCCCTTAAACCAACTCGATATCTTCTGAAGCGACAGCTACCCAAACCGGGAGAAGGCCCCTCCAAGGCCGTTCGCGAGACCGGCTTTTTTGAGTTTTTTGTTCACGCACACCACCCCGAAGATTCGGGTAACGATGTTCGTGTTCTTGTCAAAGGCCAGCGCGATCCGGGCTATGGAGCCACAGCACGGATGCTAGCTCAGGCGGGACTATGCCTTGCCTTCGACGATTTAACCGTCGAAGGCGGGATCTGGACACCAGCATCGGCAATGGGCGACGCATTAGTGAAACGACTCGCTGATGCAGACGTCACCTTCGAGGTGATCGACCTTTAGGAATAGCCTGTTCTGCTGAGCCCTTCAGGAGGCTGGTTAAGCGTTGCTACCCAGCGCCTAAACGCGAGTCGCACAGTGTTCTGTGTGTTGCGGTTTGCTAGTCAGCTCAAAAACCACTTAAAACGGGTTGTACCGGTAACGCTGGCCGCCGAGCGAGGCCTCGAGCATAAAGCCGCCCTGAGCAATGGTAAAAACAGCCATGCCGCTAACAAAGCCCCGACTGTCAACTTCGACACCATTGTCATTACCCGCATTGATTGAGGTTCTGGCACCCCCGCCAGTACTGGCTTCGGCACTAGCGCCCGTGTTGAGAGCAACCGCAGTAGCCTGAGCACCGAACTTAAAGTTTCCGGAAGTAAACTCCCGGAGTGCGCGTGCATCTTCAAAAAATATAATCTGGCTGTAAGTCTGGCCGCCGAACTGTAACCCCACAGTCAACTGATTCATCTTGACTTCGCCGATGGCCTGGCCGCCTTGAAATACCGTACCCTCACCCTGGGCACCTCCAATAATCACGCCGCCTTTACCGATACTCGGGAACACGGCGTAGGCATAGGACGCATCTATGTAGGAGCCCGCACCGGCCTCCCTGAACTGCTCAATCGTAATGTCATTCTTATCTGCGTAAGCGGGTGCGGCCGCTACTAGGATCAAAGACAAACAGCCAAGAAAAAAACGAGTCATCGATACACACCTTTGCAAAATGTCTACAAAACCGCCTCAGCGCCGCATCTGCGGTCATCTGGGTACATCCGCGCCAACCGAGATGTCGTAACAAGTTTACACTGAATATTAAGGACCGCGTGCCATGCACCAAGTTCAATCTGCAATTACTACAAAATTACCAAGCGCCATCACGCCGGAGGCCATGGCTGTCAGAGGTGCATTGCTGGAACGCGGCTTAGAAACCCCGATGGTAGCCAATGATCTGTCGCGAGATCAGCGATACGAGCGGATTCGAGACGCCTTCACCACAATCATGGAAACCCTGGGGCTTGACCTCAACGACGACAGCCTCGAAGAAACGCCGCATCGCATCGCCAAAATGTATGTCGATGAGGTGTTCAGCGGCCTCGATTACAGCCAGTTTCCCAAAATCACAGTCATCGAAAACAAGATGAATGTCGAAGAGATGGTTTGTGTCGATAAGATCGATCTTACCAGTACTTGCGAGCATCACTTTGTCACTATCGATGGCTTTGCAAAGGTCGCCTACATCCCTAGACAGAAGGTCATAGGTCTGTCGAAAATCAACCGTCTCGTGCGCTTCTTTGCGCAACGGCCACAAGTGCAGGAACGCCTGACACAGCAGGTATTGGTGGCGCTTCAAACCCTATTGGGAACCGAAGATGTGGCGGTTACGATGACCGCAGTTCACTACTGCGTTAAAGCCAGAGGCGTAAAAGACGGTAACTCAACGACGCGAACAACCTCACTGGGCGGCG